>Ga0268266_10001348_pt1 | contig 29658 bp, 26 predicted proteins | sample KBSS13metaG_FD_190356 | JGI IMG/M metagenome (GOLD analysis project Ga0268266, IMG submission 190356) | Switchgrass rhizosphere microbial communities from Kellogg Biological Station, Michigan, USA - KBS S1-3 metaG (SPAdes) (version 2) | ecosystem: Host-associated > Plants > Roots > Rhizosphere... | reverse complement strand
TTCCGATCCGGTCAAGATATTGAAATTACGTAAGATTTACCGATTTTTGGGATATGGTTGCGAGTCCCTCTCTCGCTACCAAAAAACCGCTCTTTTCAGTCCCGCGAGCGTTCGTACCACCATTCGTACCACATTTCTGCGCCGCGCGATGCGCCAGCAGGGTTGGAGAGCCCCGATACGAGCGCGTTCTCGAAGCTCCGCATCAGGAACAATCAGGAACCGCGCGGCCGGACGCTAGGCCCAGCCAGTGCAAGGCGCCGGGCCACGACTCGCTCTTGGCCTCGTCGCCACCTCCGCGGTCACCATTTTCAATCTTGCGCAAAGGTAGCCTCCATCGTTCACGCTACGCGAAGCCTGCGCGTCAGGTCGGTGTTGTCGTCGTCGTCTTGTTGCTCGTGGATATCTCTCCGAAAATCCACGGCGGGCCACGCACCGGCATGGGGAGCTATTCGAGCGAAACTCCGTCCACCTGAAAGCCCACTGAGCTTCTCGTCGACGTGTCACGTCTGGTCAAATCCAACGACCGATTCTTGTCGGTCGTCGAGTGCCTCTGTCTTCATGCGGCCGATATCTCAGACGGTTCAGCCAAGGGCTTGGTGCAGGTGGCGGTGTCCGATTGTCCGGAGGCCCTTGCCTTCCTTGAGCTTCGCCGCCGAGGCGGCCTTCGTGCCCGTCTGTTGGGCTGGCTGTTGGGCCGGAATTTTGCCGATGAGCGGCGACGCCAGTAAGCCGCTACCTGTTGCGGCGACCGTACCAGCGCACACCACCAGACGGTCAAGAGCTTTCGCCGTAGTCCACTGATGGCCGATTGGCTCGGCTCCGCTGCGCTCAAAACGAGAGGAAACGGGCTGGTGTTGCGGGTGCGGGAAAACTGAGCGGCGTTTCATGTGCATTCGCTCATTCCCGTTCAGCTTCCCGAGCCTGCATTGGTCGGGCCAGGCGGTAACGATGCCAATGCAGCACTGCGCCGACGATAAACGGCGGGATCAATGCTCCAGCGATCATGTAGTTTGGCAGGGGCAATGGTGAAATCAGTTCGATCGCCATCGATGTGACGAGCCATAGCGCAGTCATAATGATCGCGAAATCGACCTTGGGTACCCGAAGCAAATAGAAGATCGCGCTACCGAACGCTGCGGGACCAGTTGCTGCTGCGATCAGATAAAGCGTCAATTCTTTGGGCGTGAGAAAATCGACCACCATGGAGCCCAACAACCAAAGGGCCAAAAACATGACCGCGATGTCGATCGGATGCCGCACGAGTAAGCCCCGCAGAAACCAGCATAACAACGGTAACTGACGTCGGGAGCAAGCCTAGACTCGTGAGATCCAGCTACCAGCCTGTGTTGCAGCGCAACCAGACACCGACCCGCGCAGACATGGAGCCTTGGCCTAGGATGGCGTGCCCAGAAGTTAATCTTACCCCACAACGGCGTGGTTCTAGCTGTTGTCCGTGACGGCACGGTCAACTAAATCTGCACGAGGATAGGAGGGTACCGGTGCGGAAAGGCGCGGATTTTCTCCTCAGGCTCAGACCGTGGTCTTCGGAAGCCTTCGCATTGGCATTGTTTGCGACGCTCGCCGCAAGCATCGTCCAGGAGGCGATTGCCTCTGTTGGAGTTGCACTTCACTTCGCGACCTTCTTCGTAGCGATTATCGCAGTGAGTCTCTTGGCCGGCGCCCCCGCAGGCTCTTGTACCGCCGCAATCGCGATTCCCTTAGTTTGGTGGGAGTTTCTGCCCCCACAGTTCGAGTTCTCGCCGCTTAGCGGCGAGGATTATCATCGTGTTGCGCTTTTTCTTGTTTTCAGTGGGTTGGCAATTTCGGCCTGCAGTCTTTACCGGGAGGCTCTCGCCATCTTACGGAGATGATTTGGCAAGTGCCTGATGAATGCGATCGGCTTTGATGCCTAGCCCGTCCGGCGAGACGTCTCCGCGCTCGGACCGGCGGAGGCGGATGGTGCCTAGCCGGAAAATGCCACTACTGCGAAGCGTTAGAACTTTCGGTGCGCTAATCCGGGCCGCGCACCCCGCGAGCTGCTGGCGAAACATGGCGTCGATGCCGTCAGCGGGCTTCATAGCAAGTGAACTTGTCGGCGCGGTGATCGGATTGATGCTGATGGGCTGGCTGCTGCGCGGTGCAAGTGAGGCCGCGGCACTGAGAAAAAACGTGGTCATGTAGTTATGTGCAGGAGGTGGTCCGTGCCGCCTAAGTCCGCTCTCGACCTTGTGGTGGGCACGTTCCGGGCTTAGACGTAATCTTGCCATGTTGCCGCCCTGTTGTGCGCGGCAAGTTCATTGCCATGCTTGCCTTAAAGGTCATTTTCGCCGGAGCGGCGATAGGGACGCTGGTCTTGGCTGCGGTCCACCAGCTCGCCCCGCGGCCGCCCGAGGTCGCCGCGCTCGAGCAGCCGTACTCCGACCGCCTCGATGGACTGGTCAAACTACGCGAGGAAATGATGCGGGCCATGCCGCGGCCGCAACCCGAACTCGCTCCCGACCCGCCATTGCAGGAAGTCACGCTTGGCGCGATACCCGGGGCGATTTCCGGTCCGCCATTGATGGCCCGTGCCCAAGTCGGCGACGATTCAATCGAGACAAAGTCCGCGGCCTTGGACCCATATGATGCCGCCCATCCGGTGCCGGCAGCGCGCGACGATTCCTCCACAGAGGCGCCGGTGACGCAGGATTTCCAGTATCTCATCTATTACATCTGGTCCGAAGTGCCGCCCGCCGAAAAGCCGGCGGAGACCGTCTTGCGTTCACTCAAGGACATCCCGGTTGGAACACCGATCGAGGAGATCAAGCGCGCTTCCGACGCCTTCGGTCTCGATTTCAATTTCATGAAAGCGGTTGCCAAGGTCGAATCCGGCTTCAATCCCAATCAACGCACCGGGTCGTATATCGGCCTGTTTCAGCTGAGCGAATACGAGTTCCGCAAATTCGGCTCCGGGCAGATTCGCAGTCCCCGCGACAATGCCGTTGCGGCCGCCTACAAGATCATCACCGAAGGCATCCTGTTCGAGTGGATCACGCACCGGAAGCCGGACTTGAATGATCTATACCTTATCCATCAGCAGGGCTGGGAAGGCGCTGCCGAGCACATCAGTCGGCCCGATCGCATCGCCTGGAAATCCATGTGCGCAACCAGCGAGGGCAGGGAGAAGGGCGAGAAGTGGTGCAAACGCGCGATCTGGGGCAATACCCTTCCGGTTCTCAAGAAGGCGTGGAAATCGGTGGACAATGTGACGTCGGAGGCGTTCGTCGGAATGTGGCGGACGCGGGTTGCTGAATTCTACTCGAAATACATGGCCACCGCCGCCGCCGGACAGGCGAAGCAGTAATTTGCGTTGAGTGCTGCCGCGAGCAGCTGTATGCGTTATCGACGAAGCTAGGCGTGAACGCTTTCCCGCCCCTGTGCATCCGCATAGTATTGCGGTGCCTCGCGGCGGTCGAACATGCCGTAATCGCGGACGACTCGCACGCGACGCAGCCTGGCGCCCTCCGGAACGGTAAGCTCATCCTCAAAACGCTCGGCGGCCGCGTGATCGCGCCATGAAATCAGCAGGATCAGGTCGCCCGGCGTGAGGAGGGCGTCGAACAGCTCCCATTCGAGCAGGCCTTCCCCGCGCGGATCGAGCCCCATCATCTGCGCGCAATCTGCTGGATTGGTCGTCTCTTTCCATTCGGTCGGCCGCTTCATGGTGATCAGCGTTACGGTCGTTCCGTCACCGACCTCAGTCTCGTCCAGGCGCTGCTCCACTATCGACACGCCCGGCGGCACCTCCGTGTCGCGCGTCACCTGACCAACGCGAAGGTGGTAGTCCTGCAGGATCTGGTCGCGCCCCTGCTGCTGCGCTTCGTGGTGCTTCATCTTGGTGCGCCACCGCACGAGGGCTTTCTCGTCGCGCCAGCCGGACAGAGAGAGGATCCAACCTTCGCGCTGCAAGCTCCTGTAACGGATGTTGTCTACGAACCCTTCGACCTGTTCGAGCTCCGGCCTCAGCATCTTCGCGGTGTCGTAATACGCGTTCCATGCGGTACTGCGTGGATTGACTTCGAAGATGACCGAAAACATGGCAGTGTCTCTCTGGCCGGATGGACGGGGCGTTGTGCGCGACGCACTCGCATTGTCTCCGGCCGGGAGGCGCGCGGGAAGCGCAGCTCGACCATGGGTTCGATTACCGTCGGTTATCGCGCCCGAAGGTCGTTTGCCGTAATCATCGGGCATTTCCCACCGCGGCACGCTCCGGCAGCCGAGATCCAGGGTGCTGCCGACGTCGTAAACTCTGCTGTCCTATGGGAATACTTCCTCACCACGCGTCCTAACTGGAGAGGCCGCGATTGATCGCCGTGGATTTCAAACAGATCAAATTCTCAAGGCCGCATAGCGTCGGGGAATACAAACGATTGCTTTCGGGCATTGTTGAATGGGCGACCCCATCTGCACAATTGGGTGGCACCGATGCCCAATTGGACAAACTCGAATGGATCCGCACCGATTGTTATCCGAGTGGCTGCGGACAACGTTTCCCGCTGGGCCGCCGTCGCCCGCTGATCGTTCTGTCCCGCCGTTCATTCTGCCAGACCATGAAGGCTGGCTGGTGTCGTCCGCAAAGATGCAGGCCCAGGGGCCCTACGTCCTGGCGTTCTTTCACGGAAGCTGGTGCATTACCTGCCGGGCCATGCTGACCGAGCTTCAGTCGGGTCTGCACCGAATCCATGAGGTCGGCGCCGATGTAATCGCTTGTAGTCCCGAAACGCTCGAATTTCCCCGCAGACTCAAGGTTGAAGACGGGATCCGTTTTCATCTCGTCTCTGACGTGGATTGCGCGCTCAGCATCGATCTTGGATTGGCGTATCCGGTATCCTACGACACACGCCAGCATCTGAAAGGGGCCGGGATCGATCTGGAGGCCCGCAACGGCGACCGGCGGTGGATGCTGCCGATCCCCATGATCATGATCGTTGATCGGAAGGGAAGGGTGGCGAAGGCTTTCGGCGGCGACCTATGGATCGAGCTCGACGAGATCGTTGACGCCTTGTACGAATGCAACCGGGCGAGTTAAGTGGACTTGGCGCGAGCCGCTTGCGAAAGCGGCGTGCGTTCGAGAGGGTTCCGCGCTACGAACCGTTGGTCGGCGCAGCACGCTTCGACTCGCGCCGCGGAGTAGGCCCAGGTCCCTCGATGAGGTCTGGTGTCATGGAGCTCTTCTTGCGGACGACGATTTTTGCTTCGTTTGCTTGCTGCGTGAGAGCCTCGGTGCTCTCGGCGCGCCAGTCGCGCAATCTGGCGACCTTGATGAAGGCGTCAAGTGCAGGGGTGTAGCGCCGCCCGGCGATGACCAGCAAACTTACGGTCCATCGCATCGGGTCGTCCAGGATCGGACGGGCCCCGAGCGTAGGCAGACGCGGCATGTGCGCAGACGCGACCATGATGCCGAGGCCTGCTTCCACCATGTGCTGCAGATGGTTTTCATGTCTGCTCCGATGCGAGATCTTCGGACTCTTGCCGTTCGCCGAGATGATGTCGCGGAATTTCCGAGTAAGGTCGCAGCCCGTTCGCTCTAGCCATACCGCATCGGTGAGAGCCGACATCGGTACGCGGTCTATTTCGGCAAGTGGATTGTTCCCGGCCGTCAACAGGACGAAATGGTCCTCGAAAAGATCCCAATGGTCGATCCGCTCCGGGAGCTCGGTCGCGTCCGCAGCGATGGCCGCGCTGATTTCGCCGTCGAAGAGAAGCTCGAGAAGGCGGCTAGTCGGCTCTTCGCGAATCTCGACCTGGATGCCCGGCACATGGCGGGCGATTTCAGCGAGCGGAGCGACGAGAAGATTGGAAGAAACGCAGGGCGTCAGCCCGATCTTCAGAGGGGCGTTGTCCTTCCTCTGGTATTCACGTGCGATCGACCGGGCGGAGTCCACCGCAGCAACGAGGCGCTCGAGAGTTGGCAGGACAAGCTTTCCGAGATCGGTCAGTTGTGTGAGTTGACGTTCGCGATGAATGAGCTCTCCGCCAAGCTCGAATTCCAATTTCTGGATCGCCTTCGTCAGCGCGGGCTGCGTCACGTTGCACTGTTCGGCGGCGCGCGTGAAGTTCAGAAGGCGAGAAACCGCCACGAAATATCTTACCTGATGCAGCTCCATGGCTTTCTGCGAAGGGCCTCCGTGTTTGATTCAAGCAGGGCTAACGCCACGTTCTGGGTATCGTCGGCGGGAAGGCCGCGACCGGTTGATCGCAGCATCGGCAGTTGCCGATCCAAATCATTGAAGCCATGTGCTATCTCGGCGACCGCGCCGCAAGCGAACTTGCGTGTTTTATTCATGTCAGATCTGAATAAGTAAAATTCGTTTCTGTGCGCGGCGTCTGCTGGCACGAGCGCGGCACCGTCGGCTTGGGTGATTGTTGGATCGATCTCCTGAAATTATCGGGCAGCGGCTCCCCGCGCTTGAAATGCTCGATGGGAATGTATTGCATTCCCCATCGTCATTTTCGCAAGCACGTTGAGTTTGAGATGATTTGCTGGATTGTGTCGGGCACCTCAGCCCGCTGAGCTGGAGATATTCGAATGCACGGGACATCTATCGCCGCATCTGGCCTTTTCGTCGCGTTACTGATGGGAGCGGGAGCTATGGCGGCGGCGCCGGGAGAACCAACGCGCAGCAATGACCGCGATCCCGTCACGACGCTGGCTATCATAGCGCAACTGGAGAAGGGCAGCGCGGCAGTCACCAGGCCGAGTACAGCCGCGATCGAAAAGGTCGACGACGGCAAGGGCAATCTGCACGTTCCCGAGGACTACCGCGCCCGGTACCGCTTCATTGGAAGCTGGGCCGTCGCCGGCGATGACAAAGGCTCCGGTTCCAAGGAGATCCATACGGTCTACGCGTCGCCCGGCGCCGTCGAGGGCTATCTCAAGACCGGTCATTTCGAAGACGGCATCGTCCTGGTGAAGGAGGTTTTCGAGACCAAGACCGCGGACATGACCACAGGGACCGTCAGTCACGCCGATAAACTGAAAGGCTGGTTCGTCATGGTGCGGGATTCCAAGAATGCGGCCCATCCGGGCAACCCGCTCTGGGGCGATGGCTGGGGTTGGTCATGGTTCGACTACGGCAGCACGACGAAGACGACCACGACCGATTACCACAACGAGTGCATGGGCTGTCATGTGCCAGCCACGTCGAGCGACTTTATTTACGTCGAGGGTTATCCGTCGCTGAAGCGCCAATGAGCGCAAGCGCATCTGCACCGGCGGTGAGGCGCACGGAATCCTGGCCGACGGAAGCGTCAGCGGCACTGCTCCCACACGGGTTTCCATCGACGCGGGCCTTCCGATCATCGGACGCGCTAGCCGGTGGAACCCGAACAAGCCGGCGCGCCATAAATGCCTACCACTCGCTCGTATAGCTGTAGCTGTAGCTCGTCCGGGACATGGCGACGAGTTCGCCGTCCGGATCGAACGTGTGGATCGCATATCCCGGATTCAGGATCCTGCGCGGCGGCACATCCTCGTGGGTTATCTCCTCGGAGCACAGGCCGTTGACTTCGACGTAAGTCCAGACCTCGTCCATCGTGAGAAACTCGGCGATGGAATTACCTTCGACACGAAAGAGAGCAAACTTCATGGCGGCACCTTGTGCATGGTCCGGAAGCGTACTCGCTTCGATTCCAGATCTTTCATCGTTTCCTCCGATCGGCACGCGGGCTTTGCGAGCGCGGCTCCGTTCTCACGACCCCACAGGCGTCGAAATCATGAATCTCGAATTTCGGGTTCAGTATCGGCCACGGCGATGCGTTCTCCGCATCGCTTTCCTGCGAGCACAAGCCGTTTGCCCGCACGTACTGCCAAAGCGCATCCAGCGTGGGGAACCTCACCTCCGTAGAGTCTTCCACGTTGTGGAGGGCGTATCTCATCCCTGTGCGTTCCTTCCTGGGGGAGACGAGCTGAGTACGCCCCAGCGTCGTCGGGCGCATCTTGCGTTGCAACTCGATGCTCGTGGGTGATGAAGTTGATAACCCCGCGGTGCCTTGGCGTCCAACGATCCGTCATGTGATCGAAGGTCCCTGTCGCCGCACCGGCCCGATGACGTGGCGGCATCATATCCATAACCCCTCCGCGACGATTTTCGACGTAGCCTGAAGTGCAACCGTGGGCCTTATGCGCAAGGCGACCGTCGGCGCGCCGGCACACGCAACACGACCCGGAGACAACCATGCATCTGCGTTTCGTAACCAAAGCGATCCATGCCTATCTCGATTACCCCGTGGCGTTGAGCTTGTTGGCGGTGCCTTTCATCATCGGCGTTGGCTTGGACAACCCGTGGGCTCGTTGGATCTCGCCAGCAACGGGCATCGCCGCCTTCATCCTGACCATTCTCACGAACCACCAGACCGGCGTGATACGCGTGATTCCATACTGGATGCACGTCGCCGTCGACCGTCTCGTCGGCGTGGTCTTTCTCGTCGTGCCGTTCGTGTTCGGCTTTCATGGACTCGACGCGTGGTACTATTGGGCCAACGCGATCGCGGTACTACTGGTGACCACGGTGCTGAATGCGCCCGCGCCCAAGAACGACGCCATCGGCCTGGTGCGCGCATGAGCAACGCCATGTCCAAGATTCGTGCGGGGATGGAAGTCATCGGTGCCGACGGCGTTCACGTCGGTACCATAGACAGCTTCGCCAATGGCCGCATCCGGCTGACGAAGGAAGATAGCGGCGTGGGGGCTCACAAGGGGCATCGGCATTACCTCGATGATGGCCTGGTCGCCGACGTCGAGGGAGACAGGGTTCGTCTCTCCGCGAACGCCGATGTCGCAGTCACGTTTGAGGAAGAGCAATAAGCGCGGACGTGGCGGTCTCTATCGGGTCCGCCCCGTCAGCAACTCGAGGTATGCAAAAGAGAGAAGCTGTGATCGACCTCTACACGTATGAGACGCCCAATGGGCAGAAGGCTTCCGTCATGTTGGAGGAAGTTGGCGTGCCTTACGTCGTTCACGGGGTCGACCTCATGAAAGGTGAGCAACGGGCGCCGGACTTTCTGCGCATCTCGCCCAACAACAAGATTCCCGCGATCGTGGACGACGAAGGGCCGGACGGACCCACGACGATATTCGAATCCGGGGCCATACTTGTCTACCTCGGCGAGAAGACCGGTAAGCTTCTGCCTGCGAACGGACGGGCGCGTCCCGAGATCCTTCAGTGGCTCTTTTGGGCCATGTCGGGCGTTGGGCCAGGCATCGGCCGGTTCGCTGGGACTGCGCTGTTCTCAAGGGATCCGGATCCGGCGTTGGTGAGGTCCCTCTCTGAGGAGGTCGTACGGCTCTTCACAGTTCTCGACAAGCGATTGTCGGAGGTCGAATACCTCGCCGGCGACTACTCCATCGCCGACATCGGCGCGTTCACCTGGATCCACTACATCCGCCAACCGATCACGAAGTACGCCGCGCTGCCGCCAGTCGCTGCCACGGACCGATGGCTTGCCTCAATATCAGCTCGGCCTGCCGTTCAGAAGGGATTGCGGGTGCCGCGATCGGCCGTGAGGCCGCCTCGCGGGCGGATGTGATGCGGCGATGGCGTCAAGGAACTGCAGCGCGAGGGAGTGGTAATGCCTCTATCCGTACACGAAATCGTCGTTCCGGTGATGATCCATGGCCTCGGTGTGATGGATGACTACATCAACCATGCGGAGCGACTGGCCGCAGCGAAGAAGTTACCCGTCCCGGAGATATTCGGCGCGCGGCTCGCCCCCGACATGCTGTCATTGGCCGACCAGATTGCGGTCCTGTGCAATAAGGTGGAAGCACACGTCGCCAAGCTCGGGCGGCGGGTGGCGCCGGCGCCGGTCAACCTCGTGCCGACCACAGCCACCCTGAAGGTCCGCATTGCGGATACCGTGCGCTATCTGAATGGATTGGAACCGGAAGACCTGGCCGGCGCAGAGAACCACACCTACGAACTTTCTCCGCCTGTCGCACGGGGATGGTTCGGCGGGATCGACTACATCACGCTGCTCGTGATCCCGGATTTCCACTTTCACGTCGCCACCGCACACGACATCCTGCGGCATCTGGGCGCGCCGGTTGGCAAGCGCGACTATCTCGGACGGCTCTCGCAGGAGAGTGGAGGGGCGTATTCGTAACATCGGCCGATTGCCGCGAGTACGAAGAGTTGCCGTGCGGCCGCCGCCCGGCAGCAATCAGGGATGGGCCTTCAGATCCTTTGTGAAATGTTCAACGAACGCGCGAGCCGCAAGTTTAGCTCCTCGGCCGGCCGGGAATATGGCGTTAACGTCAGCGGCGCCCATGTCCCAGTCCTTGAGGATCTGCACCAGCGCGCCCGATTTGAGCTCGGCGCGGCAGCCCCAAAGACTGCAGGCCACGATCCCGATCCCGGCGACCCCGCCCGCCACGGCTGCTTCGTTGATGTTGCCGGACAGAGGAGCTTCCACCTTCACCGAAACGGTTCTTCCGTCCTTCTTGAAGGAACAGATGCCATTTGATCCCGGCACTCCTATCAGCACAGGATGTCTGGACAGGTCGTCCGGCTTCATCGGTCGCCCAGCGCGTTTCAGATAGGCTGGCGATGCAGCAATGAGCAGAGGATTGGACCCCACGCGTCTTAGAGTGGCGGAGGAATCCTCCAACTTTCCGGATCGGATGGCGACGTCGATTGCGTCCCTGATGAGGTCTTGACGACCGTCGTCCATCGCGAAATCGATCCGCAGTGCAGGGTGCTTCGCTATGAAGGCGGGGAGGCGAGGGATCACCTCGCGGATCGCCATACTCGCGGGAAGACCGATGCGAAGAATGCCCCGGAGCGCTCCCTTGCCGTGGATGGCCTGGCCTGCCTCTTCCAGGATGGCCAATGCCGGTTCTACCCTTGCAAAGTAATCCGACCCGGCCTCGGTAAGCACGACCGCCCTGGTTGACCTCGTGAAGAGCGCGGCACCGACTTCGCGCTCCAACGACGCGATGAGACGGGACGCTGAGGGTTGCGACAGCTTGAGGTCCTTGCCGGCTCGCGAAAAGCTACCTGTGTGCGCGATGCGCACAAAGAGTTTAAGAGCCAAGAGCCGATCGTTCATTGTCGCACGGCGCGCGGTTTGCGGATAGCTGCAGGCGAACAAAACTGCGAACGCAAACGGCGCATGACCGGTGCTCCCCGTGGACCCGCCGCATCGGACGCTAGGTTTCATGCCGGGCGTTGGGAAATGCCATCTTGTTATCGTTTCCATTCCGCAGTTGCAACTGGATGAGCCTCGGCTGCCGATACGGCTGGTGGCATTCCGCGCGACGGCATCACGCCATGCGGCAATAACAATCGTCTATCGACTCGAAGGCGAGAGGTGATTTCCCTTGCCGGTGTCTCGGCGGCATTTTCCAAAAGTTGATCCAATTAATCTCAGCATAAGGCCCTCGCGAATGGTGGTGCGCAACCTCGCCGAAGGCAAGAACGAGGGCAAGCCGATGCAGACGACGGCGGCAGCGGCAGAGTGAGTTGCGGTAATACCGACGCGCAATAATGGCGGGGCTGAAGCCGCCCATGAATTGAGACACGTGCAGATTCTCCGATCGCTATTTCGTCTCAGGCAATTGAAGAGAACAAAAACGTCGGCTTCGAGTGTCATGCGATTCGTGGCAACCCTCGCAACCACATCGCCGCGCGACGATAGGCAATAACGGTCGTCTATCGACTCAATGGTGAGAGGTGATTTCACTCGCTGGCGTTGCAAGGCCATTCTCCAAAGCGCCGTCGTCGTACCGAACCTTGTGTGTCGCGAATCGGCGCGCGGATCAGGGTGCCAGATTGAGAAGCCGGAAGGTCGATATGCAAAGCAGCGACGTGATCGAAGTTGTCACACACCTCTTGGCGGTGGGATCGGCGAAGTTACTTTATTCTCGGATGAGGCCGCCGTTCTTGCGAGCACTACGGCTGTATTGGTGGCGCAGGGGCGGGGTTTTTTGCTCAGACGTCCAGCATCGATCGTTGCTCGATAGCGATGTCGCCGTGTTGGTGAGGAAGGTCGAGATCCCGGTGATTGGTAGAAACGGTGAGATTTCCGGCGTGCTGTATCGGAACTTGCTGCTGACCAGTGCCTCGCGCTCTACTCAACTGACACAAGATTGAAATATCGCCAATAGCGCGCCAACCTTGAGGAAGTAGGTCGTGAGCAGCGTGTCCCTGATCCTGATCGACGGCGGCCTCGCACTTTCCGAGCCCAAGACTGCGGGCGGGCAGGGCAGCACCAAGGTGCTTGCCGCGTCGAGCCTGGGTAGTTGCCTCGTGTTCGTCAGCGGCGCCGTTGTGACGGTCGCGCTCGCGGCGATCGGCCGAGACATGCGCCTGTCGCCGCTCGACCTGCAGTGGGTGATGAACGCCGAGCTCCTGCCGCTCGCGGCCCTGACCTTGCTCGCCGGCGCTCTGGGTGACCGCTTCGGACAGAAGTGGATATTCCTCGCCGGGATCGCTCTCTTTGGCCTTGGAGCGGCCGCGATCGGTTTCGCACCGAGTTTCGCGCCGCTCATCGTCGGCCGCTTCCTGCAAGGCTTGGGCGAAGCGTTGATCCTGCCCAACGGCCTTTCCCTGCTGGGGCAGGCCTTTCCCGCTGACGACAAAGCCCGTGCGGTCGGCATCTGGTCCGCCGTCGGCGCGGTCGCCAGTGGCGTCGCGCCCGCGATCGCCGGTGCGATCCTCGATCACGGCTCCTGGCGGATGACCTTTCTGATGCTCCTGCCCGCAGTCGCCGGCGCGCTGGCCGTCGGCGCCTTGTGGATACCCAGGCACTCCCCGACCAGCGACGCCCGGGTCGACGTCGGCGGCGCGGTCCTTTCAACAATCGGGCTCGGCGGGCTGGGGGCGGGGCTGACCAGCCTGACCAACGGTTCCGGTCTGAACCTTTGGGTACTCGTTACCCTGATCGTCGGTCTGGGCGGCCTGGCCGGCCTCATCGTGACCGAACGACGATTGGGCGACAACGCCATGCTGCCGCCATCGCTCTTCGCGTCCCGGTCGGTCATCGGCGCGAACCTGTTCACCGCGCTCCTCTATGGACCGTTCACGGTCATGCTAACCTTGATCCCGTTCGTGATGATCCGGGGCGCGGAGCTGCCGACGCTGGTGGCAGGCCTGGCCTTCATTCCCCTGCAAGTGCTGATCACGGTCGTCTCGCCGCTCGCCCGCATGCTCTGCCGGCGGTTCGGCCGGCGCTTGCCATTGTTCGTCGGGAGCGCCGTGGTCGCCTTGGGATGCGCCATGGCGCTTCGTGTCGGTCCGAACGCGACCTATTGGGCGGACATCTTCCCCAGCATCCTGTTGCTGGCGCTCGGCATGAGCCTGGCGATCGCGCCGTTGACGACCCTCGTCCTCACGTCCGTCGAGCCCGATCGTGCCGGAACCGCGTCTGGCATCAACAGCGCGGTCTCGCGCGCCGGGTCGCTTTTCGCCGTCGCTCTTCTCGGCGGCGTCCTGCAGCAGGGAGGTCCTGAGCTGTTCTCGGGATTCCACATGGCGATCGCTATCGCCGCGGTTTCCTGCGTTCTCGCCACGCTCGCGGTATTCATTATTGAGCCCGGGCCCCACGTCGACTTCATCCCGCGAGACTGACCCGCTCGGTGTCCGCAATCCAGAACAGTCACGGAATCTCCCGTTCGGACCATTCGGCTCCGGGCAATCACTAAGATGATGACTTCAGTGAATTTGTATCGATCGGCAGGCTGCGCAGGCGCTTGCCGGTGGCGGCGAAGATCGCATTAGTGACTGCGGCACTGACAATGGCCGTCGGAGCTTCACCAACGCCACCTGGAGCTTCCGCGTTCTTGATCAAGTGCGTCTCCACCACGGGCACCTCGTCGATACGCATTGGCAGATAGGTGTCGAAATTGCTCTGCTCAACGCGTCCACCCTTGAAGGTGATCGAGCCATGGAGCGCAGCGGTGAGCCCGAAAAGCGTTCCACCCTGAACCTGCGCTTCGATCGTATCGGGATTGATGTACATGCCGCAATCAACCGCACAGACGATCCGTTTGACTTTGACAGAGCCATCGGGCGCCACTTCGACCTCGGCGACCTGCGACACGTAACTTCCGTATGCGAATTGTACCGAAATCCCCCGGCCATACCTTGCGGGAAGGGGCGATCCCCATCCTGCTTTTCCTGCGGCAAGGGACAGAACAGCAAGCGCTCGCGGATTGTGGCCAAGCAATTTCCCGCGATAGGCGACGGGATCTTGCTTCGCAGCATGCGCGAGCTCATCTATGAAGCTCTCAACCACGAAAACATTGTGAGTCGGTCCGACACCGCGCCACCAGGAAGTCCGGACACCAGTGGGCTCGACCCGGACATAGTCGACGTGGATATTGGGCAGTGCATAGGGCGGCTCGGCCGCCGCTTCCACGGCATCGGGATCCAATCCGTCCTTGAAGTAGGGGGGATAATAGCGAGCCATGACTGACGAGCCGGCGATCCGATGCGTCCAGGCAACCGGCCTGCCGGCCGCATCAAGTCCGGCCGACAGCCGATCGAGATAGTACGGCCGATACATATCGTGCTGGATGTCTTCCTCGCGGCTCCAGATCACCTTCACCGGGCCATCGACGTGCTTGGCGATCTTGACGGCCAGCACGGTGCCATCGGCTTCCAGCCTTCGGCCGAAGCCACCGCCAATCAGATGATTGTGAATTTTCACTGCTTCTTTTTGCAGGCCGGTGAGTTCGACCACCAGAGACTGCGTGATCGTAGGCGCCTGTGTCCCGACCCAGATGTCGCAGCGATCCTTCTGCAGATGGACGGTGCAGTTCATCGGCTCCATCGCCGCATGGGCCAGGAAAGGCACCTGATAGATGGCGTCAACCCGTTGCACTGCCTCCGCAAACGCCTTCGATGCATCACCCTCGTTACGCGCGACTGTGCCGGGCTTTTGGGATTCTTCCCGCAATTGCTTGACGATATCGGCGCTGCTGACTTTGGCGTTCGGCCCGTCGTCCCACGTGATGGCGGCGGCCTCGAGCCCCTTCTTTGCCGCGCCCGTGTGATCCGCCACCACGGCAACGGCCTCACCGATATTGACCACCTGCCGTACACCCTTCACCGCAAGCGCGGCCTTCTCGTCCACCGTTTTCGCCTTGCCACCAAGCACAGGCGAAATAGCAACCGCCGCAACTTTCATACCCGGCAGTCGCGCATCGATGCCGTAGAGCGCGCGTCCATCGACCTTTATTGCTGAATCCACGCGCTTGGCGCGCGTGCCGATCAGGGTGAAATCCTGCGGATTCTTCAATTTGACGTTTGCAGTAGGCGGTACAGGCAATTTCGCCGCGGCGTTCGCAAGCGCGCCGTAGCTCAGATGCTTTGAGCCTTGCGCATCGAACACGACGCCGTCTTTGGCGCGGCAAGTGGCAGGATCGACGTTCCAGCGCTTTGCGGCTGCTGTAATCAGTAGATTACGACCAACTGCCCCTGCCTGACGCAGTGGTGTCCAGAAGGCGCGGACGGAGGCGGAACCCCCTGTGTTTTGAATGCCTATGATCGAGTTGGCGTAAAGCGCATGATTGGGCGGCGCATGCTGAACCTGAATCTGGTCGAGCCTCACTTCCAGTTCTTCGGCGAGAAGCATCGAGAGCGAGGTGTAAACTCCCTGTCCCATCTCGATCATCGGCATGACCAGGGTCACGGCGCCGGTAGGATTGATCCGTATAAATCCGTTCGGCGCGAAAGCACCCGCTACCTCGTTTTCGACTACCTGCGACGCAGGCGCTGCGAAGACTGACTCTGTGCTCGCACCGGTCAGTGCAAAACCGAGCAGCAAACCTGTGCCTTGCAGAAAGGCGCGCCGCGACAGTGCTGCTTCATCGGCAATCTGCGCTCCCAGAACAAGCCCATCCATGATCTCAAACTCCCGCAGCGTGCTTGATCGCGGCGCGGATGCGGTGGTAGGTGCCGCATCGGCAGACATTCCCAGACATGGCCGCGTCGATGTCGTTATCTGTCGGCTTCGGCGTTTCCTTCAGCAGCGCCGCCGCCGACATGATCTGGCCGGACTGGCAGTAGCCGCACTGCACGACCTCCAGCTCCAGCCAGGCCTTCTGCAAGGCCGCGCCCTGCGGCGTCTGGCCGATCGCCTCGATCGTAGTGACCGCGCTGTCGCCGACGCTGTCGACCGGCGTCTGGCAGGAGCGGACCGGCTGGCCGTCGAGATGCACGGTGCAGGCGCCGCACAGCGCCTGGCCGCAGCCGAACTTGGTCCCAGTCATGCCCAGTACGTCGCGCAGCAACCACAACAGCGGTGTATCGCCGTCGACATCGACCTCATGGGGTGTGCCGTTGATCTTTAAAGTAATAGCCATGGATGCCTCTCGGTGGCTAGGGCTGGATAGATCATGTGCATCTCCTTTGGGCTCGGACCATCGTCCGCAGCTACTGTTCAGCCGCGCGGCATCTAATCGATAGTCGGCAGGCAATCGCAGATTTCCCTTGTCGTCGACGCCAAGTTGAAAAGCGACTCCATCGCCGTGAACTGCCGTAACGCACGTATTTCAGGCGGGTTGTCGCACCGCCGTTCCTTGATTGTTGTCAATAATGTACCGCCAGTATCCATCCACGCCGCGGCGCACGATATCGCATGCCGTGCCTCCGAGGTGCACCTGTTCGCCGTCGGGTCCCGTGCCATCAATTGACCAGTCCACGACGATCTGAGCGATATCGTCGGCAACGAACACATGGCGCACTTTAGCCACCAGCGGCACGCCGAGCCTGAGATCACGCTCGAGCCGGGCGGCGATCTCTGCGTGATCAGTGATGGCTCGCCCGTCATTCGCGATGAACACCGACTCCGGAGCGTGCAAGGCCATCATCGCGCTGACCTTTCCGGAGTTAAATCGCTCAACCAGCGACGGGATAACGTCTTCTGGTTCAGTGGGAAGCGGATATGAGTCGGACATCAGGAGTCTCCGGAGTTATGTGCTTGAATTGCGATCCATTGGGGATGGCGAAGCACGGAGGCGTACCGCTAATGGGAAATTGCGTACCACTGTGCGGCCGTTCATCCTTCCTAGAGCGAGCTATCGGACAGAAACGGATCGATCAAAGTGTTGGCGACGCGTTCCTCGATGCGAAATGCGGAATGGCCACGCCAGGTCGGTTTCATCGAAATTGTCTCATTGGCCATTTGTCTCTTTGCTGCTGTCGCACCCACTGCTCGCTTACGGACGAACGCGGATGACTGTCTTCCCGCTGCGTCGTTCGGTCGGATTGAAAGCGGCGACAGCTTTGTCGAGGCTCGAGACAATACCGATGTTCGTTCGCAGTCGTCCGTCCCGCACCCGCTGGACGATCTCAGTCAGTTGGGCGCGATCGGACTCGACAACGAAGTCGACTGCGAGGCCGTCGGCAGGCCCCGCCTCGGCCGGGCCGACAATGGATACCAGTATTCCTCCGGGTCGAACCAGGCCCGCGGACCGCTTCTGGATGTCGCCGCCGATGACATCGAACACCAGATCGACGCGACCGACGTCTCCCAGTGCGTCCTTGTCAAGATCGACGAACTCCTGCGCGCCGAAGTCGAGCGCCTTCTGGCGATCGGCAGCGCGCCCGGTGCCAATGACGTAGGCGCCGGCCTCTCGTGCGAGCTGCGTCACCATCGATCCCACCGCGCCGGCCGCGCCGTGCGCGATGACGCTCTGCCCAGCCCGAAGGCGACCGTGGTCGAACAGTCCCTGCCACGCAGTAAGGCCCGAGATCGGCAAGCTCGCGCCCACGGTGAAGTCGACGTCGCCCGGAAGCGGCGCGAGGTTGCGTGCCTCGATCGTCAGATACTCCGCCAGCGTGCCGTCGCGATACCAGTCGGCGAGGCCGAACACGCGCTGTCCCACCGACAGTCCCGTCGTGCCGTAGCCGAGAGCGGTGACCACTCCGGCCAGCTCGTGGCCGGGGATCGACGGTGTTCGGTCACGGTCGCGGCGATCGGTCCAGGTCGAGGGCCACGTCAACTCAGTCCCGACGAATCCCGACGCATGAATCTGAACGATGACGTCGTTTATCGCGGCCTGAGGCTCGGGTCGCTCCGCCAGCTTCATCCCGGCCGTGCCCTTGGCCTGATCCATCACAACGATTGCCTTCATTTGCATTGTCTCCTCGGTCATGTGTCTCTTTGGTGAAAATGTTGCAGCGATCGAAAGCCCGCTCGACATCCCATGACAGGGGCCATGTAGCTTCCGAAAAGCGAAGGTGGAACTGCGTGACTTCGCGTTCGGTGCGGGGCAGGGGCCTGACCGGTGACACGTCAGCGTCCACTCCGTTCAAATAGCTTCAATCCTTATCGAGGCGGCCGTGCGTGTTCGGCCGGCCCGGTAGATCCGAGGATCGGATGTGGCGGACAAAATTGGAAATTCCTGTTGGACATGCATTTGATAGCGTGAGGTATCGTCACCTGGACCGTGCGTTCCTGCGTCCCCAATTTAGAAATTTCACGCGGCGCGAACGACACCTGACCAGTCGCGAAATCGCGCTCTTGACGAAAGCGTCCAATGCCGCCGCGTAGCGGCGGCCCTGCACAGCCAGTAGCCGTGCCTCTCGCGAAGCCGCATCGCACTTCGACGTGACCTTGGTGCGCCAGTCGGTGTTCAGCCGATGATCTGCTGCTATCGATTGCATAATCAAGAAACATTATCGCCGAGGCGCGACGCGCCTAGTCTCCGGGCGGTCCAGTGGTCTCCACTGGCTGAGACGGTCGTCGTGAGTGACGGCCTGCATCGTCACCAACCGGATAATCGTTGGTGGTCTACAGAAAGAGGATCTAATGCCCCGAATTGCCATTCCGAAACGCGAGGACGCACCAGTGGAGTCCAAGCCAATCCTCGACAACGTCGAAAAGATGCTGGGCTTCGTGCCCAACCTGCAGCGCCTCATGTCGATCAGCCCAAACGCGCTCTCCGGCTGGGCTGCCCTGATGGGATCGCTTGCGAAGACGCTGGACGTCAGGACGAGAGACGGGATCGCGCTGGGGGTGTCGGAGGCGGATGGGTGCGACTACTGCGTGGCCGCGCACAGTTTCATCGCGAGCAACCTGGCCAAAATCCCGGCGGACGAAATCGAGCTGAACAGGGAGGGCCGCTCGAGCGATCCTAAGCGCCAGGCTGCGGTCGCCTTCGCGAAAGCGCTCATCGAGACGCGCGGCAAGGTTTCCGACGCCCAGTTTGCGGCGATCAGGGATGCGGGGTGGACGGACGCCAACATCGTCGAGATCATCGCGCTCACTGCCCAGTTCCTGTTGACCAACTTCATGAACAATGCGGTGCAAACCCCGATCGATTTTCCCAAGGTCAGTCCCGTGAAGGTATCCTAACGCGAGGCGCCCTCCTTTGGAGTGGACAGGGCTGGAGAATCCGACGGTCCTCACGGCCTAGTGGCAAGCGGATCTGCGAGCGCCCGAGGGCTTGGACGATGCGAGGGTGCTCGCGAACGGCCTCACGAAGAAGCTTGGCGACCTCGCGGCGATTGAGCAAGGTGTCGGCGGCGTGGCCGGTCTTGTCAGCTGCCCGCATGCACTCTTCGGCGAGCGGGATTCTTGCAGACGACGAGACGCGCTGGCGCAGCTCACCACTGTTGCAGCGAAGCGCGGTTGGTCCGAAGCTGGGACACGGGTCAGGCGCACCTGGCCGGCGTGTGGAATCCATCATCAGGCGCGGTCGTGAGCGGTCGGCGCCCGGGCCCGCGCAGACGCACGGTCACGAACGCCGCGCGCTGCGGTCCTCGCCGCTAGGGGAACGTCAGGCCGAAAGCGGCCGGATCGGGTTGCTCACCCTTGCGTGGGACCAAGAAGCGCTCGAGTCCACCCGGCACGAAGCTGAGCAGCAGGGTCGCCTGGTCGCCGACCACCTCGATCGTATGTGGCACACCGCGGGGCAGAGCCGCATAGGCGCCTGGCCCCACCTCGACACGGGCATTGCCGACCCGCGCGATCAGCTTGCCCTGCACCACGTAGAGCAGCTCGTCCTCGCGCGAGTGGGTGTGCAGCGGCGGCTCCTCTCCGGCCCGCACCGTCCACATGACAGCACCATATTCGCCCCTGGACTGGCTGCTCTCCACTTTCATCTCGACGCTCGAGCCGCCGCTCGAGGTCACCGTCTCGCCGCCGTGGGGCGGCGTGAGAACCGGCTGCTGGACTGCCATCTTGTATCTCCTTGTTGGACCTTTGTTCGACTTGCGGCGGCGGCGAAAGGTTGCCGCTCGCAACGTACCCCCGAAGCATGGAATTCCGCGTGGCGAATGGGAAGTGACGTCACGCCATGAAGTCGATAGCCGCTCGTTATAACGGCCGTCCGCCTTCCGCGTTCGCCACGCGTGTACGCGATGTCGACTGTTACAGCCGCTCGGTCAGCATCCTGGCGGCCTCCGTGTTTGAAGTAGCCGCAGTGAACACAGGCGCCGCATGCTCTCCTCGGATGCTGGGCACATTCCACGATTTCACACTGTGCGAACGACGTCCGACCAGTCGCGGAGTCGCGCGGCCTTGACGAAAGCGTCCAGTGCCGGCGAGTAGCGGCGCCCCTGCACAGCCAGCAACCGTACCTCTCGCAAAACCGGCTCGCCTTCGAGCGGGATGGTCTTGAGCGTCGGAAGACGTGGCATGTGCTCAGGCGCGAGTATTACGCCGAAACCAGCGGCGGCCATGTGCTGCAGGTGCAAGTCGTGACTGCTGCAGTGCCCTACGTGCGGCGGCCGCTCGGAGAAATACAACCGTTGGATCTTCGGAGCGACGTCGCATCCGACGCGCTCCAGCAAGACGGTCTCGCGGAGGTCGTCGATGCCGATCGATGGACGGTTTGCCAGGCGGTGCGTCGGCGCGAGAACTGCGACGTAGCGTTCCTCGAACAGCAACCAGTCGTCGATGCGAGGTGGCACGCCCTGCATGTCCCCGACCATTGCGGTGTTGATCTCCCCCTCGAGCAAGAGGTCGACAAGCTCTTCGGCCGCGCCCTCGCGCAACTCGACGTGCAGTCCGGGGACGAACTTTGCGATCTCGGCGATCGGATCGAGGATGAGCGATGCCGAGATAGAGGTGGCGAGGCCGATCGTCAGTGGCGCGACCTCCCTACGTTGGAACTCCCGGGCCCTGCGACGCACAGCCTCTGCAGAGGTCAGTGCTCGGTCCAGCATCGGAAGGACTTCCTTCCCGAGGTCGGTGAGTTGCGTCAGCTGGCGTTCGCGGTAGATCAACTGGCCGCCGAGCTCCTGTTCGAGCTTTTGCACCCCCTTGGTGAGGGCGGGCTGCGTGACATTGCATTGCTCGGCTGCACGGGTGAAGTTGAGCGTGGACGCGACGGCGAGGAAGTAGCGAACCTGGTGAAGCTCCATGGTTGTTCTATCCTCGTCAAGTTGCTGCTCTCTATGCTGACGAGCCTTGCGTCGCTCCATTCGGCTCGTGGTCGTTCGCCAGGAGGAGATCGCGACCGCAGTGACTGTCAGCGGCCACATGTTGACGGCTTGATGCGCCGCAGTCGATTGCGCGGAGGTACTGTGAGGTTCGCTTATCGCTGCCTGCGCTAAGCGATCGCTTAGCGCCGAGGGCATAAACCTCGTGCCCCGAGCCGTTGGGCGGAAAGGCCAATAAGAAAGAGATAAACGGCACAGCAAAATGCGGTAGACGCGACTTGCGAGTAGATGCCTTTCGAGCTCAGAAGTTCTGCGACTGCTGCAGTCTTATATCGAGGCGGTCGGCCATCCGGGTGAGCTCCGGAACCGAACGCGCCTTCATCTTCCGCATCAGATTGGTGCGATGCACTTTCACCGTGGACTCGGCGATGCCGATATCGTTGGCAATCTGCTTGTTCAGGCGACCAGCAACGACATGGAGCATGATCTCACTCTCGCGGGAGCTGAGTGTTCCGAGACGCTCTCTGAGCGCAGCCACCGCCTTATCGCTCTCTCGACGGGCGCGATCGCGAGCGAGGCCGGCCTCGATGGCGTCAAGCAGATCCTGATCTCGGAATGGTTTTGTAAGGAACTCAATCGCACCGCCCTTCATCGCTTGTACGGTCATAGTCACATCGGCGTGCGCTGTGATGAAGATGATCGGCACTTGCCTGTTTGCGGTGATAAGTTCGCGCTGAAGCTCAAGACCGCTTCGTCCCGGCATTCTTACGTCGAGTACCAGGCAAGTGGGACCGTCTGGCGGATCCGCCTTGAGAAAGTCGGGAACTGACGAAAATTGTCGAGCATGCAAGCCGACCGTCCGCAGCAGTCGCGCGACCGAGTCACGAAACTCGGGATCATCGTCGATAATCAAGACACTGGGATTTGCCTCATCCATTCCCGGTATCCTGCATAAGATAATCGCATTTCGTTATTCCGGCGTCACCCTACGCACAATCTGTCGAGATGAACAGGGTATTTTGCCTAAGCGGATAACCGAAGGCCTAAGCCATCGCTTAGGAGCGCCGACATTGCGCAATTGGTGAATGTCCGTGACATTCCGTTGCATGCAGCGCGAGGCGTTGCCTCGCGAACCCGGGGGAGGTGCCTGGAAGCGCATGTCGAACCGTACACTGATATCTATCGTCGACGATGATCAGCCCTATCGTGAGTCAATGCGAAAACTAATAGTGTTGCTGGGCTACAATGTCGAAACGTTTCCGTCAGCAACTGACTTTCTGGCATCGCGTTTCTTGCCTGAAACCGCCTGCTTGGTGACCGACGTTAACATGCCCGGAATGACGGGAGTCGAACTGCACAGGCATTTGGTCGATGCAGGGTACGCGATCCCGACGATCCTCGTTACCGCCTACCCCGATGATGATGTCAGGGATCGGGCCCTTAAGGGCGGGGTTCTTTGCTACCTCAGCAAGCCGGTGGACGACGACTATCTCGAGCGATGCCTGCGCTCGGCTCTGCGGCCGGGTACGCCGATTGAAGACACTTCATGAGTCGTTGTCCGCCGGCAGGGTAAACTGAAATACGGCGCCGCGAGGTTCGTTTGCTTCCGCCCACAACTGCCCCCCATGTGCGTGGATGATGGAGCGGCATATCGACAACCCCATCCCGGTGCCACTGGACTTCGTAGTGTAGAAGGCGTCGAAGACACGATCGATATACTCCGTGTCAATGCCCGGCCCCGAATCGCGGACGGCTACGAGGGCGCCTGTCTGATCCTCCTCGGTGCTGATCAACAGCTCTCTTGCCCCTTCCTCGACTGAGCCCATTGCTTCAGCCGCGTTTAGAATCAGGTTCAGCAGGACTTGTTGCAGTTGAATGCAATCCCCCATAACCGGAAGCTGTCCATCTGCAAATCGAGTTTGGACCGAAACACCGTTCCTGCGGATCACGCTTTGCGCCAGTAAAATCACTTCGTTGGTAGCCGAATTGAGATCAAAACGCTCCTTTCGCAGAGGCGCTTTCTTGATGTGATCCCGCATCCGTCCGACGATATCCTTGGCTCGGTCCGTGTCCCTGACAACGCAAGCAAGCGCTTCTCTGGTCTCATCCATATTCGGCGGATTCATTTCCAAAAAGCGCATCCCTGCGCGGGCGTTGTTACGCGCGGTAGCGATCGGATGCAGAATTTCGTGAGACAGCGATGCGGCCAATTCTCCCATCACGCTTACGCGGTTGATGTGGGCGAAATCCAATTCGAGTTGGCGCAACTTCTCGCGTTCGTCCTGTGCCTGCCTTCGCTCCGTTACATCGACGGTTGTGGTGATAACCTCAGCCAGTGCGCCCCCGGGGGAAAACACATGATAGCTGGTTCCTTCGACCCATTTGATTGTTCCATCAGGCAAGAGGAGTCTGAACTCAGCGATGAAATCTCTTTTCTGACCCACGGCCTCCTGAATCGCTGCCCACACTCTGTCGCGGTCCTCGGGGTGGATGCGTTCCCACATACTTTGTCGACTTGGAAGGCCCTGCAGCGGATCAAACCCCCAGATCCTGTAACTCTCGTCCGACCAATAGAGGTATTGCATTGTTGACGCGTTGTAGATCCAGTTGCCGGTGCGGCTGAGGCTCTGTGCTTGACTGAGCGCTTCCTCGACGCGCTTCCGCTCTGTCAAATCGAGCACGAATGCAACGCCCTCGTCGCCTGCTTCTTTGAGCAGCGCGGCGCCAATCAGCACAGGAACGCGGCTGCCGTCTTTCCGGACATACTCTTTCTCGAATGGCTGAACTAGTCCGGTTGAGTGCAGTTCGGCCTGAGTCAGTTTGTCGCGTTCGCGCCATTCGGGTGAGGATAGCTCGGTCCAGCGCACGCGACCCGAAACCAGATCCTCACGGTCATATCCCACGATACGCAGAAACGCATCATTGGCTTCAAGAATTTGGCCTTCGCGGTCGGCAATGAGAATCCCAATGATGTTGGCGTCGACCAAGCGCCGAATCTTCCCTTCGCGATCTGCGATGTCGCGATAAAGCCGCGAGTTTTCGAGCGAGATCGCCGCCTGCGACGCAAGCACCTTCAACACTGTGACGCGGTCAGGTGTGAAAACGTGGGCTGTCAGGTTATTTTCGAGGTAGAGTACACCCGCCAGTCTGCCCTGTTTGAGCAACGGCAGGCAGAGAATTGAACGGGCGTGATGCTGATCAATGTACTTATCGGCAGAAAACGGGTTCGTGGCTGCCGCATCGTGAAGAAGAACGCTCTCTTTCGTCCGGATCACGTAGTGCAGGAGGGACTCCGGCAGATCTGTAGCGGTTACACTTGATTGTCGCTGACCGACGGTCACCGTATTATTGCTGGTCGTGACTTCGGCCTCAATCCGATACCCATCGCCGACCGCAAGAATCAACAAACCGCGCCCGGCGCCCGCTTGCTCAATCGCTGTACGCATCAGCATGTCAATCAGCTTTTCTAGAACGATCTCGCCGGATACTGCTTGCGAGACTTTGATAACAGCAGCGAGATCCAGTTGTTCGACGGGTGCGCCGATCGTGCTTGTGGGGCCGGCAAACGGCTTTTCCTCCCTGAGGTGCGGATACAACTCGTCGAGTTGGCGTACCTTGCCGTCGGCTCCCCAACGGATGTATGAATCCCGCGCGTCCCGCAGATAGGCACGCGCGATCTTCTTGAAGCCACGTGCGGCATAAAAGCGTGCGGCGACTTCGTTGGCGAGCGCCTCGTTATGGACAAAGCCGTGCGCCTGCGCCGAATGGATCGCGTACTCGTAAAGATGTTCGGCATCGAGCGCGCGGCCTTCGATCCGGGCGATCTCCGCCCCCACGAGCGCGGCGCGGTTCTCGAAGTTGTCCGGGCAAGCCGTCGCCCAGATTTCGAGCTGTCGGTAGTGCGTGCCCAGTGCGCTGAGATGCTCCTGCCATTGGCCGGCGGCCACGGACTGGCAGGATGCTGCTCTGGAGAGGGCACTGTAAAAGTGATATTCCGCGCACTCGAAAAAAGACGCCGATGTCGGCTGCAGCTGTTGCGCCCTCAATGAAGCCTCAAGCGCACCGGCATAGTCGCCGGCAAAGAAGCGTGCTTGCAGCTTGCGGGTCCAATACGAGCCCTCGGCCAACGCCAGGTCCGGGTTCCCGCGGAAATGGGACTCCAGTACGAGTTCGTCAAACTGCCCATCGTCAAAGCGACCGAAAATCGGCGTCAAGCCGCGGAGTGTTCGAACCAGGCCAAGCTGACCTGCGATGGAGTCAATCGCAAACCCGAACTGCATGCTCCGAGCGAACGCGAGACCATGCTCGAGCTCGATTTGCACGGTATCGAGCGGATCGCCGGCTGCGAGTAGATACGTGTTCAGATGGGTGTAATAGTACGCCGCAAAAGTGAGGTCACCGATCTGGTTTGCGGTCTCAAATGCACGCCGCAACAGATCACGACCTTCCCGGACATGTCTTGTCCAGAACATGAGTAAATAGCCAAAGTTCAAATAGGTCCTGGCCTGGAAGCGCTTTAGCCCGCGCTGTTCGACCAGTTCATAGCCGAGACGGCCGAACCGAATTCCCGCCTCGTAGTCGCCGAATTCCGGTCCCGCAATCCGGCCAAGCACCGTATAGGCGTAGCACGAGCCGTCACAATTGCCGCCCTCGAGGCTGAGATTGACTGCTCGACAGATGACCATCGAACGTACGTTCGCATCCGTATAGTGGGCAGGCGGCCCCAGCTTCGTCAGGACATCGAGGGTCGCGAGCGATGCGGCATTGCTCATCAAAGGCAGATCAATGAGGTCTTCTATCGTACGGGAGCCGAGTTGAGACCAGATCCGCTCATACTCATGCCGAGCCTCCTCTTCCGTCGGGTGCGGCGACCAGTCGATGCCCAGATGGCGGAGATAGTCGAGACCGACTGCGATCGCGCGGCTGCCCTGATCCAGGGTCGTGTAAAGGTCCACCTGCAGGGACGTGACGCGGGCTCGTTCGATCGTCGTTGCGGCACGGGCCGACAGCTCGGCCAGGCGCTCCTCGGCTACCGCCAACGCACTAGTGAGGAACTCACATTCCGCTCGGTGCAGCTCCAGCTCAAAGACCAGGTCGCGCTGGCGCTCCCAAGAGTCCTGTGGCAGCAGCGCCGTGCCGGAAAGCAGATAGTTCAGCGCCGAGGCATATGCTGTCGAATCCTTGGCGCGTCTACCTGCAACGAGATTCAACTCTGCAACCCGCTCAATCTCCTCAATTGACGTGATGATATGCGAGCCACGGTTGAGCTGATTGACGATCTCGAAGATCGTCTCCTCCAACTTGTCTGGCGGGGTCTGCGCGGCGAGCAGCATCCCTATTTGTAGATGGGCTTCGGCGCGCGAGTCCTCCGTGATCAAGAAGTAGGCTGCTTCTTGGACACGGTCGTGAAGAAACTTATAGGAATCTCCCGAACGAAAGATCAATCCCGCTCGTACTGCTTCCCAAAGCTGACCATGCATCTGCTCCTCGGAGTCCTGGAAAACGATCCGCAACGTGGTGAACCCTGCATCGTTGCCCAGGCATGCGAGCTTCTGCAATGCGTTCATAGTCTCAGCGGAAAGGCGGTTCAGCCTCCCCACCATAAGGTCCACTACGTTGTCGGTGTAACCTTTGGCTTGAATACGATTCAGGTCCCAGCACCATCGCGCCTCGCCGTAATCGAAGGTGAGCAATGCTTCGTCGGCGAGCGCGGAAATGAACTGAATAGCAAAAAGCGGATTGCCGGTTGTCTTCTCGTGAATCAGCTGTGCCAGCGGCGCGATTCGTTCTGTTGCGCTGTGCACGGAATCCGCGATTAGCTGCCCCAAGTCTTCACAGGTTAAGGGCGCCAATACGATGTCTTGCAACATCGCGCCAGTTTGGCGCATCGCTTCGAGCTGGCGCATCAGTGGGTGGATGGGATCGACTTCGTTGCTGCGATAGGCGCCAATCAACAAAAGGTTCTGCACGCCCGGCCGGGTCAAGATATCTTCGAGCAAATCGAGCGTTGCTGCATCGAGCCACTGAAGATCGTCCAGGAACAAGGCGAGCGGATGTTCCGGCCGCGCGAATACGCTGATAAATCGCCGGAACACCAGGTGAATCCGGCCCTGCGCATCCCGTGGCGGCAACTCGGGGACGGGTGGCTGTTCGCCAATGATGTGCTTCAATTCCGGGACGAGATCAACAATGAGTCGACCGTTCGGTTCGAGCGCATTAAGCAACGCCTTCCTCCATTGCTGCAGCTCCGCTTCGGTCTTGCTCAAAAGCGGACGGATTAGGCTCTGAAAGGCCTGCGCAAGGGTGGCGTAGGGGATGTCGCGCTTGTACTGGTCAAATTTGCCCGATGCAAAAAGACCTCGGGGTAGGACAAGTGGTTTATGAAGTTCGTTCACGACCGCGGACTTGCCGATGCCCGAGTATCCGGAAACCAGCACCAGCTCCGGCTTGCCGCCGGCGACGATACGGTCGAAGGAGGCAAGCAGGGTATCGATCTCGGCTGTCCGACCATACAATTTCTCGGGGATCAGCAGCCGGTCCGGAGTGTCGTGTTCCCCGGGCGGGAATTCGTCGATATCGCCTCGCGTCTGCCATTCGGCAAGGCAACGCCGTAGATCGCTCTCGGCGCCTGCAGCCGTCTGATAACGCTCCTCAACCGTCTTGGCGAGCAGCTTCATAATGATCGCAGAGACGGAGCCTGGGAGGTGTTTTGATCGATCGCTGGGCGGCACCGGTGGTCTTGCAATATGGCAGTGCACCCACTCCATCGGATCGGTCGCCGTGAAGGGCAGAAGGCCCGTGAGCATCTGGTATAGCGTGACGCCAAGGGCGTAGAGATCGCTGCGGGCGTCGACCGAGCGGTTCATCCGCCCGGTTTGTTCGGGTGCCATGTAGGCAAGCGTACCGGCGATGGTCTCGGGCGGTTCGGGCGCCTGCCGCTCGCGGGACAGGCGCGATGCAATGCCGAACCCGGTGAGCCGAACGCCTCCGTCGGCACAGTCCACCAAAATATTACCCGGCTTGATGTCTCTGTGGATCAGCCCGCGCTGATGAAGCTTGCCCAGCGCCGAGGTGACAGCGATAGCCACGCGCAAGAAGCGTCCCACTTCCATGGGCTCACCGAGCAAGCGATCGAGCGGCTCGCCGCCCCGATCATCGAGCACCAGCACGGTTCGACCGGCGTCGCGCATGAGGGCCAGCGGACGCGCCGCCCATGCGCTATCGAGCTCATCTTTCAGCTCGTATTCGTGCGTGAGGCGATCGAGTCTTGATCGGGACGGGTGGTCGACGGCAGGGGCAACAAGCAGCACAGCGAGCCGGTTGCCCTCGTCGTCCAGTCGCCAGCCACGGCTGAACACGCGCTCGCCATCCTCCCACAACACCCGAGAGCTATCATCCAAGTATGCGACGTTCAGCGACTGCTGCGCCATCTGTTAAACCCCGGCGTCGGGCTTCGGCTTGAAGTCCGCTGATCAGGCCCGAGTGCGCCGCACGCGCACCCTCGCCCAGCTTGGGAAAATCGTACCCAATCGTCCGTGAAATGCCAGTCGTCCCTTGGCCTTGGTGGACACGGCGGACGCGGATCTTCCTTCCTTTTAGCGGCAATTCTGCCATTTACCCGGCAAACAAGGCTCTTCGAAGCTTCGGGCTAATCTACCGTGGTGCGCCGGCCTGCGTAGCGTGTCAGCTAATGTAGCTGACATGGCAGATCGGTTCACCGATGTCCGCTTCGAGGGGTAGAGCCGACCTAGTTTCTATCGGCTGGATCGGCTTTGCGGAGGGCGGCCTGTTCACCGACGCACCGATCCGGGAACCTCATTGATCCGGCGGATCTGCTTCGTTGCCCACACCGTTGACGGCTGGAAATCGGAGGCGCAGCAACCGACTTTCAGGGTAATTCCCCATCTCCGCCGAGGTGATTATCTGATATCGTGCGGTGCGAGGGCGGGATAGCCACAGGCAGATGCCGCAATTGTATTGCTCATGACTGAACTTGATGCGTCGTCAGGTCACAATACCGGGGATCACAGCGCGAGCACGATCAGCCTGGTGCGTCGACAGCTGCCTTTTCTCGCCATACTCGCGCTGGCAATCGGGGGGGTGGCTTACACAAACATTTCGCAGCGGCCTCTCGTCGGCTATTGGGAGTTCCTGGCCATCGTGATGGGCATTGTATGCGTCGTCACCCAATGGTCGGAACTCGAGGACAAGCAAGCGCGATTTCGACTGATGTGGACCCAGGCACTGCATTGGCTGGCTGTTCTCGTGGCGATGAACATCATGCTGT
>Ga0268266_10001346_pt1 | contig 29681 bp, 24 predicted proteins | sample KBSS13metaG_FD_190356 | JGI IMG/M metagenome (GOLD analysis project Ga0268266, IMG submission 190356) | Switchgrass rhizosphere microbial communities from Kellogg Biological Station, Michigan, USA - KBS S1-3 metaG (SPAdes) (version 2) | ecosystem: Host-associated > Plants > Roots > Rhizosphere... | reverse complement strand
CGCCGCGAGGCCAAGCCGGCAGTAGCTCACCATGTAGAGATGCGCACTGCTGGTCGGCATATCAGCGATTTCGGCAAGCGCCTTCAATGAGAGCTTGCCTGGAGCAGTCTCCAGAGCACGGATCAGCCGGAAGCCGACCTCAACCGACTGGATTCCGCGCTGCTGGGGTGATTTCAATGGCTTGTCCATCGTCTCCGGCTCGCACTTAAGGTCCAGGGTTAAATGGCGGCGCTGAGGGCACTATACTCGAAAAGCCAGTCGTAGCGCGCCTTCACCCTGTCCTCTTGCCACTCGCGGTCTACGTAGGCCTGCGCGCCGGCGGCCTCCGCCAGGGTAGGATTGTGGAAGCGCTTTGCGTTCTCGGCCGAGCCCCGCACGATCTTCGTCGTTCGCTCGATACGCGCAGTCTCATAGTACTGCAGGGCCACTTGCGCCGTATCGTATTTTTCGAGACAGCGCGCAAGGACAAGCCCGTCCTCGAGCGCCATATTGGCGCCCTGCGCGAGGAAAGGCAGCGTCGGATGGCAGGCATCGCCGAGCAAGGTTACGCACCCGCTCGTCCATCGGGGCAACGGATCGCGCCCGATCAAGGCCCATTTGTACGGCGTATCGACATTGCGGATAATCTCATGAATGTCCGGGTGCCATCCCCTGAAGTCGGCAGCGCACTCTTCGCGAGACCCGGCATCCGTCCAGGACTCTCCCTTCCAGTCATCACGCTCCACGATCCCAACGAAGTTGAGCAGCTCGCCGCGCCGAAGCGGATACATGACCACGTGCCCGCCTGGACCGACCCAGTTGGTGCCAACCGCCGCGCGCAGCCGTTCGGGCAGCCGCTCCATCGGAACCAGCCCCCGCCAGGCCATGCAGCCCGTGAACTGCGGACGGTCCGGACCAAACAGTGCCTGACGAATCGCCGAGTGCACGCCGTCCGCGCCAACCAGGATGTTTGCGGTGGACGACGATCCATCGCCGAATGACAGGGTGACGCCGTCATCGGATTGACGGAAGCCCGTGCAACGCGCCCCGGTCCTGATCGCGTCCGGAGCCATCTTGCGAACCGCTTCGAACAGCAAGCCGTGCAGATCGGCCCGGTGTATCATCAGGTAGGGATGACCGTATCGCTCGACCGACGCGACACCGAGATCAAACAATTTCCAGGTCTGCCCGGTGCTCCAGAGCCGGATCTGCTTTCCGGTCGGCTCGCAGGCGATCTCCTTCGCTGCCTCCAGCACGCCAAGCTGGTCCAGAACTTCGGTGCCGTTGGCGCTGATCTGCAATCCTGCGCCGATCTCCGCCAGGGCAGGTGCTTGCTCGTAGACCTTGACGTCAAAGCCACGCTTGAGCAGCGCGAGGGCTGCCGTCAGGCCACCAATCCCCGCCCCCGCGATCGCGATGCTGATTTGCTTGCTCACTCTATATTCTTCCTTGTTGCCGAGGCCGCTATTCCTGGAATGCCTCTTCCCTGGTTTTCCGGATGCTCGGGATGATCGTCAGTACAAGGAGGCCCAGCGCAGCGGCGATCAAAATAGCGGAAATGGGCCTCTGGATCAGGATCAGCGGATCGCCGTCCGACAGTAGCATCGAACGCCGAAGGTTCTCTTCCATCAGCGGACCCAGCACAAAGCCGAGCAGGAACGGCGCGCACTCGCAGCCAAGCTTTGCGGCCAAATATCCGAGCAGCGCGAAGCCGGCGGTCAATAGCACCGCGACATGGCTGCTGCCGACGCTATAGACCCCCACGCAGCAGAACACGAGAATGCCGGGAAACAGCCAGCGATAGGGAATTCGCAGCAGCCTGACCCAGAGGCCGATCAAGGGCAGATTGATGATGATCAGCATGAGATTGCCGACCCACATGCTGGCGACCAGCCCCCAGAACAGCGTCGGCTCCTTCACCATCACGGCAGTGCCCGGCGCAATGCCCTTGATGATCATTGCACCCATCAGCAGCGCGATCACCGGGTTGGACGGGATACCGAGGGTCAGCAGCGGGATGAATGACGTTTGTGCGCCGGCATTGTTGGCCGACTCGGGACCGGCCACTCCCTGCACCGCTCCCTTCCCGAAGGCCGACGGATTGGCGCTGATACGCTTCTCGAGCGTGTAGGATGCAAATGACGAGAGGATCGCACCGCCGCCCGGCAGGACGCCCAGGATCGAGCCGAGGGCGGTGCCCCGGATGATCGCAGGCCATGCTTGCTGCATCTCGCGACGGTTGGGCCACAATTTGCCGATGGTCGAGATCTGGCGTGCCTGATCCTTTTGCTCGAGGTTGCGAAGGATCTCGGCGAGCCCGAAGAGACCCATTGCGACCGTGACGAAATCGATGCCGTCGAAAAGCTCCGAAACGCCGAATGTGAAGCGCATCGTGCCGCTCGTCACATCGGTGCCAACGAGGCCAAACGACAGGCCAAGCACGATCATCGCTAGCGCCTTGGTCACCGAGCCATGCGCGAGCACGACCGCCGCCACCAGCCCGAACAGCATCAGCGCAAAATATTCGGGGGATTGAAAGCGCTGCGACACACTGGCCAGCGTCGGCGCGAAGGCCGCGATGAACAGAATTCCGACACAGCCCGCGAAAAACGATCCAATGGCGGCGATCGCGAGTGCGCTCCCCGCCCTGCCGTTTCGCGCCATCTGATAGCCGTCGAGGCAGGTGACCACCGACGAGGATTCGCCGGGCATATTGACCAGGATCGCCGTCGTCGATCCGCCGTACTGGGCGCCGTAATAGATGCCGGCGAGCATGATGAGCGAGCTCAGCGCGTTCAGTTCGAACGTGATCGGCAGAAGCATGGCGATGGTCGCCAGCGGCCCAATTCCCGGGAGCACGCCGATCAGCGTTCCGAGCAAGGTGCCGATCAGACAAAAACCGAGGTTCTGAAGCGTGATCGCAGCCGTAAAGCCGATCTGGAGGTTGTGCAGCATGTCCACTAGCTGGATCCCCATACAGCGATCGGCTGACCGAGAATGTAGACAAAGAGCACGACTGCAAAAATCGTCATCCCGAGCGCCATCGCCGACAAACGCAGCCAGGGGACCTTGCCGCGATAAGCGATGCCGCCAAGCATCACGACGAGAAAGGTGCTGACGGCGAGCCCTGCCTTGTTGATGAGCAGAGCAAAGAGCACCAGCGCCGCGATAATGCAGACGACGGGCCGCCAATGGCCGGGCTCGATGGCCGGCCCGGGCACCGAAAGACCGCTCAACAGAATGATGAGGCCGAGCAAGACCAGCGCGATTCCCAGCAGCACAGGCATGAAGCCCGGCCCCATCGCTGCAGGGCTTCCAACGTCATATTGCAGCGCCAGCGTCGCCTCGAAGATGCCGCAGGCGAGAAAGAAGACGCCCGCCCAGAAATTCTGCTGGCTCTTGATACGAAGCATGCGCCCCCTCCCCGATCCGCGCGGCTATTGTTTTTCGATGTTGGCGGCTTTCGCGATTTCGCTGTAGCGGACGACGTCGCGCTTGATGAAGTCGGTAAATTCATCGGCGGTGCCGCCCACCATGTCGTAGCCAAGATCAGCGAAGCGCTTCTTGAAGGCGGGCTCTTTGATGACTTCCTGGATGTCGTGATTGATGGCGTCGCGCACGCTCTTCGGGGTTGCCCCCGGAGCCATGATGCCGACATAGCCCGAGTTGTTGTAGTTCGGCAGGCCGGCCTCCGCCATCGTCGGGACATCAGGCAGGACGCTCAGTCTCTTGTTGCTCGTCACAGCCAGGGGAATGAACTGTCCGCCCTTGATCGGCTCCATCGCACCGGGCGTGTCGCTGCAATAAACCCCGATCTCGTCGCCCAGCATCGCGGCCACGGCGGGAGACACGCCCTTGTACGGAATGTGGGTCAGCTTGATCCCGGCCTCGATCTGGAGGAGTTCCATGCAGAAGTGATGCGCGCTGCCCTTGCCGACGGAGGCATATTGCATGGGCGGCTTGCTCGCCTTCGCGCGTTCGAGCAACTCCCGCAGCGTCTTGATGTTCAGCTTCGGCCGCACAACGAGAACATTGGGCGAAGCCGCGAGATAGCTGACCGCCGCGAGATCCTTTTCCGTATCGTAAGGCAAGCTCCTGTAGACGCTCGGATTGATCGAAATGGAAGTCGAAGCAAGCAGCAACTTCTGACCATCCGGCTTTGACTGCGCAATCGCGGTTGCCGCGAGCAGATTGCCGGCGCCGGGCTTGTTGTCGACCAGAACCGACACGCCCCACATCTTCTCCAGGCCGCGCCCGAGCTCGCGGGCCACCTGATCGACCGTGCCGCCAGCAGCAAACGGAGCCACGATGGTCACGGGACCATTGGGTTTGAATTCGGCGGCGAGCGCCGGCGTTGCGGCCGCCAACCCCAACATCGACAGCCATGAAATCGAAGTTATCAGCCAGCGCGCAAGCCGCATGGACGCCTCCCGGACGATTGTTCTTTACGCAAAAGCTGACAGCTCTCATCGCTATTGTCAAATTCGATCCGATAATGTCTAATTTGAACAACCGGGCCATCGACAGCGCCCAGCATCGGAAACTGCCGGGAGGGAGAGAGCGCGTTGGGACATCGTGCGAAGCGCATTGCGATCGTCGGGGGCGGAATCGGCGGCATGACTGCCGCCGCAGCCCTGCATCAGCGGGGTTTCGAAGTTGCCGTCTACGAACGGGCAGCCAGTCTCGGCGAAGTGGGTTTCGGTCTTCAGCTCGGTCCGAACGCCATCAAGGTTGCCCGTACGGTCGGCATTTTCGATCAGTTGCAGATGTTTGCGGTTGAGCCTGGTGCCATGGTGTCCTTGACATGGGACACGGCCGAACTTCGCTATCGCAATCCCTGGGAAGGCATGATGCAGCGGCGATTTGGAGCGCCCTACATGATGGCACACCGGCCAGACCTCCACGACGCCCTGATCGCAAAGGTGCCGGCGAACGCGATACATTTGAACAAGGGCTGCGTGGCCGTTGCCAATACCGGCGACGGAGCGACGGCCACCTTTGCCGACGGGGAGCAGATCGAAGCCGACGCCATTGTCGGCGCCGACGGGATTCATTCGGCTGTGCGCAAGACGCTGTTTGGCGAAAGCACCGCGCGCTTTACCAATCAGATCTGCTGGCGCGCGATGGTCCCGATGGAGGACGCTCCATCGCAGGTTGGTCCCAACGGCTCCGTGGCGCTGAAGACGACGGACTACATCGGCTGGATCGGGCCAAGGGGCCACGTCATCTGCTATCCAGTCCGCGGCGGGAAATACATGAACATCTTCGCCGGCCGTGTCTCGGAACAATGGGCTGACGAATCCTGGTCGGTTCGCTCGAGCGTCGACGAGATGCTGGAGGCCTATGCCGGCTGGAATGAAGCACTGCTCGGCATGTTCGGGAAGATCAAGAGTTGCTATCGCTGGGGCATCTACGATCGGGAGCCGCTGGAAACCTGGGTCACTGACAGGATCGGCCTGCTGGGAGACGCCGCTCACCCCATGATGCCGACGCTCGCTCAGGGCGCCGCGCAATCGATGGAGGACGGACTGGCGCTTGCAAGGGTGCTTGCCGACCACCAGGATGATCTCTCCTCAGGGCTCAGGGCATATGACCGGGAGCGGCAACCCAGGGGGAGGAAGGTTCAGCTCCAGGCTCGCGATCAGTTCAATAACAATCGCAAGCCGGTCGCGCCGCCCCCCATCAGCGTCGATTGGATCTACGGTTATGATGCCAATACCGGTGAAACCAGAATTGATGACTAGACAGTTGCATCTGCTGAACGTCTGAATTTGGCGTGAATGTTAGTGTGGTGAGCGACTATCGCCCTGCATCGCCGTGAGTGACGCCGTCACGCCCTCGATCACTTGTCGATGATTCATCGTCGGGACCAAACCGTTCATCCCGCACGACGTCGCGCGCAGCATAATGGCATCAATGCACACCGTAAATTGATCGCACAGCCACAGTGCAGCAGGCGCGTCGTGCCCAGGTTAGCGGTATGTGGTCGTGCCCCGGCCCGGCTGAAGCCGTTTCCGATTCAGCTCAAATGAAGGAATTCAGGTGTCGAATTCGATTGAACAGCGCGCACAGGAGCTTTCACGATCAGTCAGGATGCTGGCCCTCGTGGGAGCGTCGCTGAAGCTCCGCTCAAGCCCTTCCGCCGATCCTGCCGTTCGCGAGCAGATCGATCTCGGAGCGCGGATGGCCCTTGGCGTAGATCCCGCGACCATCAATGAGCAGCAGGTGCCTCAGCTCCTCACCGTCATCGAGATGGCTTTTGCCGAGGCGGGCGAACTCCTCCGTCACTCGGAACGAGGAGCTGGCTGGCAAGTTGAGGACGTCGAACTGCTTCAGACGCAAGGTCGCGCTTCCAGGAGCGTGTTCACGCGGATACTTTCGCTTGCGGAGACGCGTCCTTTGCTGCGCGAGGCCTTGAATGGAACATTCCTCGATGTTGGCACGGGAGTAGCCGGGATCGCGCTCGAGGCGGCAAGGACTTGTCCCAATCTGCAGGTCGACGGCATCGATATCTGGGAACCGGCCCTGGCGTTGGCGAGAAAGAACGTTGCCGAAAGCCCTTATTCCGATCGTGTCCGCATCATGAATCTCGACATCTCGGCATTGGCCACGGAGCAGCGCCATTCGCTGGTTTGGCTGCCGACGATGTTCTTGAAGCGATCGGTGCTGGAGCAGGCGCTTGACCGCATTGTTGTCGCTTCGTGCAGCGGCGCGTATCTGATCGCCGCCCTGTACACCCAGCCGAAGGATTCGTTCACGGCCGTTCTCTCGACGCTTCGAACCATGCGGAGCGGGGGCGAAGTGACCGATCCCTCTGAACTCCAGGATATGTTGAAGTCTCGCGGCTACACCGATCTCGAAGTGAGTGTCACACCAATCGCGACGTTCATCCTGGGTAGGCGTCCCTCGGGCGTGTCTTGAGCATTCGGCCGCCCATGATGTTGTCGTCGTGAACGCCTGGACGTCAAAAACTGCGTAGGCCGCCGTCATGCATACCTAAGTATGACCACGGCTAAACGACAGTCTATCGGTCTAACCGCGTGTACGATGGAGTGTATCGATTGACCGGCTAACCTCCCTGACAGCAGCGCAAGCAACAGCTGATCCGCTTTTCGGATGCGCTATCTGACAGAAAGGGTCCGGTAATGCCGTCGCATACGTCACTCGTGGCAAGCAACGATAATCCTGACTGGATGTCGATCGATGTGTCCGGCGAAAGCCGCGCCAGACCGGATCGAGCCAGATCCGCGCGCTATACTGCCGAACATAGCGCCACAGTGGCCCTTGCTCATCTGGATATCGCCCTGAACGTCGAAGTAGAAGCCGACAACGCCGGCCTCAGGGTTTCGGTCAGGTCACTATCAGACGCCATCGAAGCCGAAGCGGAGGAAACGGGCGACGACAAGGTGACGCGGAGGTTGGTCGACGCCCTGGCGGTAGAAATGTCCGGGAACAACTCTCACTCGGAAGTCTGCACCGACGCCTTGCGGCTCGCAATCGTGACGCGCGAGCTCAGCCGGCGACTCTTCGCCAGACAGAGCGAAGCGCGGGAATGCCGGTCGGCTGTTCGCAACGTTCGATCCTTGCAAGGCTGGCGGCTCAAACGAGTCGCCCGGTATGTCGACGAACATCTGACCAGCAAGATCACCTTGCAGGATCTTGCCCTCGCTGCCGGACTTAGTCGGATGTATTTCGCCGCACAGTTCCGGGCAGCTACCGGACTTCGGCCCCATGAATACCTGCTGAAGCGACGGATAGAACGTGCTGTAGAGTTACTGAAACGGGCTGAAATCTCGCTCGTTGACGTAGCGCTGACCGTTGGCTTCCAGACACAGGCGCATTTCACGACCGTGTTCAAGCGGTTTGCGGGCGACACTCCTTATCAGTGGCGAAGTGCCTATCTCGGACAATCTGACCAGCTCCGCTCACCCGTGAATTGCCCTGAGTGACGATCCCCTGAACCTCGCCATCATCGCTGGTTCCCGACCGGATCCGGCACTGACGCTGCTTGCCGAATTGCGAACATCTCGACCCGCCGCCCGCCCGGCCAGCAAATCAGCCCACCGTGTCTTCATCATTCACTCTGCACACCTGATGACGCTTCAGCTCATCGCGGCGTGTCGCTGCAGTTCTCCCGCGATGATAGAGCTTGTTCAATAGATGCAGCTAACGTGTCTGACCGAAACGGCTTTCGAAGAAACGCTATCGATCCCAAAGATCTTGCTCTCGCTTCGAGATCAGGCCCGCTTCCGGCCGTGATCATGATCACCGGGAGCGGGCGACCTCGCGCTGCAAGCTGCTTCTTGAGTTCGAAGCCGTTCATTCCGGGCATGTGAACGTCAGTAATCGCGCAGCAAAACCTGTCGAAGTCCTCCGCCGAGAGAAATGCATCGGCAGACGCAAAGCCGAAAGCCTCGTATCCCAGCGACCGGACCAGCGATACCAGCGCCTCTCTCACGCTCCCGTCGTCATCGACAATTGAAATCATTTCGATGCCGCCTGTCTTCAACATCTGGTCCGAAATCGAACTCCATATCAATTCGACTATTGATCGACAAACCTCGTGCCGTTTCTTCGCAGGGCGTCCGCTATTCGAACCAGATTTGCCAACGATCGAGCCTGCATCTTTCGCATAACCGAACCTCGATGCATCTTGACGGTTATCTCACTCAAGCCAAGCTCTCCCGCGACCTGTTTGTTCATTTTTCCCGATGTCACCAGCATCATGACTTCTCGCTCGCGGGACGAAAGTGTTGCAAACCTGCTTGCGGTCGCGGCAAGCCCACTGCTTGCAATTCGACGCGCGCGGTCGCGATCTATTGCATTCGTAACCGCATCGATCATGTCCTGGTCGCGGAACGGCTTGGGAAAGAAATCGACGGCGCCGGCTTTCATTCCCCGGACCGTCATCGGAATATCACCGTGAGCAGTCATCAGGATCACCGGCAGATCAATTCCGCTTTCACGAAGCTGCTCCTGAAAATCCAACCCGCTCGTTCCTGGCAGGCGGACATCGAGGACGATGCACCCGGGTCTGCCCAGGCCGCCTGTTTTGAGGAATTCATAGGGAGTGCCGTAAGTACGCACATTCAGACGCACCGTCCGAAGTAGGCTATCGAGCGCCAGACGAACGGATTCGTCATCGTCGATAACGTGCACAAGCCCGGTCTCGTCGCTCACTTGCTTCGTACCAAGGCCATCCAAGGCTGGTGCGTCGGTAACAAAGCCCGCCTCGCATCGCTCACTTCGATCAAGGTATCGCATTCCAGGCTCCGACACGTACCAAAGCATGCACAACGGTTTCGATGCAGATCATCCCGGTCAAACTCACGGCACGACGATGGCCTCGTTTCGCCTCGGAAACGTCTGACTATTCGCGATCCGATAAAACATTGTCGGAACGTGGCCTCGAACGAACATGTGCCGGGCTCGCCCCGTCGGCCTTGCACGAGCAGGCAGGAAGTGAAAATTCGAAGATCGCGCCACGCGGCTGATTGTCTCTTGCCGATAGCCGCCCACCGTGCGTTTCAACGATCGATCGGCAAATGGATAGCCCCAGTCCAAGGCCCGCGCTCTTGGTCGTATAGAACGCGTCAAACAGATGCTCCAGAGCCCCGGACGCAAACCCCGGTCCAGAGTCACTCACTGTTACAATGATAACGTCAGGCTCGCTTTTCCGGGTGCTGATCCACACCTTTCGAGGGGCGTCGTCGCACGTTTTGATTGCTTCGACAGCATTCATGATGAGGTTCAGGACCACCTGCTGGAGTTGCACCCGATCCCCCTTCGACGATCGGGCGCGCTCATCCAGATCTGTCAAAACTGCAACGCTATTCTTCGACGTCTCACAACGCGCAAGTTCGACAACTTCGCGAATCGTTTCGTTGAGATCCAGGAGCTCTTTTCGGGGTTCAGTCCGCTTTATAAGGTCGCGTATGCGGTCGATTATGTCACCCGCGCGCGTGCCGTTACTTTCGATATGCGACAATGAGGTCGCCACCTCGGCGAGGTTTTCGGGCCCGGTGTCCAACCAGCGGCGCGCAGCCTGTGCGCCGGTGACCACCGCAGTAATTGGCTGCTTTATTTCATGAGCGATCGACGCCGTCAGGTGGCCGATGGTTGCTACGCGATTGGCATGAGCGAGTTCAGCGTGCACATCCCGGTATCGCTTCTCGCATTCGCGCGCCTGCGCTTCCGCGAGTTTGCGTTCGGTGAGATCGAGGATGTAGGCAACACCCTGATTGGGTTGCCCTTCAAATGCCGCCGCACCGATGAGGACAGAAACGCAACTGCCATCTTTCCTCACGAACTGCTTTTCCCGGGCCTGCATGACCCCGGTCGTCCTGAGTTCTTCGAGTTCCTGATTTTCGTAAACGCCCTGCCACTCGGGCGGCATCATCTCGATCCATCGCAGCCCGGCGGCCAGATCGTCACGTTCGAATCTGACGATGCGGAGAAATGCATCGTTGGCGTCGCACGTCCGAACTACGGCCGCCTGGGCATTCACCGACGTCACGAAACGTCCGACGATCTCGGGAAGCTGGCTTTTGATATTCAAGAGACCTACTCCGGCGCGGCAAATTGTCTCGCCACACACGTTTAGGCTCCAGCTCCGAAACTAACTCGTTCAAAGACGAAAATTGTTGAAAATTCTTCCCCGCCAACGCGACAACTCATTGAAATAAAAAGGCTCTTCACGTCGGCTTGCTACGTCAACAGTCGGCGTCCTGACCGTCCCTGGCTTGCTCAAGGAGTCGGAACATGGCCCGCACTTCGGGCTGATCGTATCCCTCTTCGATCTCGCTCAAGGCTTCTTCGAGAACCGGTACGGCCTCGGATCGACGATCTTTGTCGATGAGATGCCGAGCCAGGCTGGCCGAAGCCCGCAACTCCCAGCCACGGATCGATTGTAGACGGGCATCGACGATGGCCTCGCGCAGGATCGCCTCGGCTGACGCAAAGTCAGGAACGGGCGCCCTGAGCCAGAGCTCGCCGCGAGCGCGTTTGAGATCTGGCATCTGAAAATACTCGCCGTTCTCATGCGCGTGGGCGAAGGCGCTATCGAGAGCCGCGTACGCCTCCACCTCCCGCCCAGCCAGCGACAGAGCTTCGGCGAGCGCGCGCAAGAAACCGGTTGTGAGGACCCGGTGGCGCTCGCGTTCGAGAATTTCAAGCGCCGGCTGCAGCGCGGCGATCCCGGCGGAAAAGTCGCCGCGAAGGACCAGCAGTTCGCCCCGCATCGCGATGCCCACGGCGCGGTAGGGCTCGAACGAATACGCAGTAGCAATTTCGATGATGCGGTCAACGCGGCTTTCCGCGACATCAAGATCACGCGCCCATATCGCGACGTTCGCTGTATAAATCATGGCGATGCACAGAGCGATCGGCTGGTCCCGTCGTTCGGCTTCGGCGATAATTCCGTGCGAAAGTTGCGCCGCCTGCTCGGGATATCCCCGGAGCCACAAGATGCGCAACAGGATGATCAGACCGCGTATCCGCTGGTCGTAACCGAAGGCGTCGAGACGACCGCGGCTCGTTACCGGGCGCCGTAACGCCGCCTCACAATGCTGGTGAGCGGTCTCCTGGTCGCCGCAGAGATGGAATGCGGTTCCGAGCATCCAGTCCGCCATGGAAAGGGCTTCCGCGCTACCAAGGCTCGCGGCGACCGGCTGGGCTCGTTGTGCGGATTCCATCAGTCCGCGGACATCGCCTACTCGCGATTGGAATATGTTGAGGCCGGATAATAGTCGCAATTCATGATCGCGACTGCCCAGCGCTTTCGCCAGCTCGAGTCCCCGATCAATCGCCGCCCTGACGTCGGGCCGGTTGCCGCGCGTAAACATTCCTGCACTTGCAACGCCCTCCCACAGGGCGAGTTCTGTGATCGATCCCCGTTGATCGTCCTCGAGCTTCGCAAGTGCCCGTTCACACCATTGATCGCATTCGCGCAGCAGCGAAAGAGAAAGGAGCAGCGGTTCCGAGCGCGCGGTCAGTTCGACGGCGAGCTTGAGCTCTCCCGCTTCCGAGAAGCTCCAGTTCAACGCCGACCGCAGGTTTCCAACGAGGTCCGCCATGGATTGCTCCCGCCGCTCGCCGCGCCGCGTGGCCCTGGCGTGAGCGACGATATCGGAGACGTAAAGCGCGTGTCGGCGCGCAGTAGATCCATAGTCACCACTCTTTTCCAGTTTGTCGGCTGCGTAGGCGCGCGTCGTTTCGAGCAATCGGTAGCGTACCTCCCCGAGCCGATCGGAGGTCCAGAGCAGTGATTTTTCGGACAGTCCAACCAGCGCGTCGGCGACCTCCAATGTGGAAATCGTGTCATCGGCGACGACCTGCTGGGCGGCGGACATCGTAAACCTGCCGACGAAGATCGAAAGACGGGTCAGGACGAGCCGTTCCCTTTCGTCCAGAAGGTTGAAGCTCCAGTCAACCATCGCGCTCATGGTCTGGTGGCGCGGTGCGGCGCTTCGGCGCCCCTGCCACAACAGCTTCAAACCGTGGTTCAGAAGCTCCGCCGTGCCGGCGATCCCTTGATTCACGACGCGACCGGCCGCCAGTTCGATGGCCAGTGCGATACCGTCCAGCCGGCCGCAGATCGTCGCAACGATGGGCGCCTCTTCGTCGTTGAGCGTAGCTCTGTGGCCGCCGGCCGCAGCACGGTCCATGAAAAGTTGAACCGCCGGCCACACCATGGCCTCAGTGGCTACCAAACCCGGCTCGGGTGGAGGACTTTTCAGCTCGGAGAGAAGATAGACATGCTCGCCTTCGGCACGCATGGCTTCGCGGCTGGTTGCAAGCAGGAAGAGTTCCGGGGCCGCAGCGATTAGACGTTCGGCGAGCATCGATGCAGGACCGATCACGTGCTCGCAATTGTCGAGCACGATGAGCATGCGGCGGCCGCTGAGATAGCCGACCAGCACTGGCATGACGTCGCTCGATTGCGCGGCCAGGCCCAGCGCGCTCGCAACGGCGACGTCGACGAGTTCGCCGCTCGAGACGGCGCTCAGATCGACGAAGACCGCGGCGCCGTTCAAATCTGCGACGAGGGCGTGTGCGGCGCCCAGCGCGACCGTCGTCTTGCCCATCCCGCCCGCTCCGACGACGCTGACGAAACGCCGCTCGCGGATCAGTTCGACAATGTCGGCCACTTCCGCCTGCCGGCCTATCATTCTCGCGAGCGCGGGCGGCAGATTACTCCGGAAGGACTTCACCTTGTCGGCGTCGGCAGCGGCCGGAGCAGACACCGTCTCCTCGCGCGCAACAGGCGCAACGAAGCAGTAGCCTCGTCGCGGCACCGTCTCGATGAAGTGCGCGCCGTTCTGACCGTCGGAGAGCGCCTTGCGAAGGCCTGCGATGTGGACGCGCAGATTGGCATCCTCGACGAAGACGCTCGGCCAGGCCCGTTCGATCAGTTCGCGCTGCGTGACGATCGAGCCGGCCTTGTCAATCAGCGCGACCAGGATATCGAATGCACGGCCGCCGAGCTGGATTTCTTCGTCTTCACCCCGCCAAAGCCGGCGCTGTCCCCGTTGCAGGCGGAAGGGTCCGAAAATCAGAACGTGGGCTTCGTTCTCGATAACGCCGTGCATCGCTCTGCTCACTTCACTCAGCGGCCGAATTTTCCGACCGCGTCGCCTCCCCGGCCCGGCCGGAACCTACGCCGGCTTTCATTGTTTCAACTTTCCCCGGTGTATGATGGCACCTCCGGATGTTTCAGAACAGTCAGCACTTTGGAACATTAGAGATGCACTAGAGTCAACGCTGCTTCGCAGCCCTAAACGACTGATCAAGCTTTGGATTTCGAGAAGTGTCCTGAACATCAACGGACGAAGGTCGACCGGCGTAGCGACATTCGTCACTATCGTCGCCGGCAAAACTGCTCGTGAAGAAGTATGTTCAATAGACTGGACGCAACATCCAATACGTTGGACGAAATCGCGACGCACGAAACGCCCAGCCAACGGCGCCGAACGTCTACGCTCAAACGGCAAGAACGTTTGCCTGCGTCCAAGCGGACGTTCGAAGTTTGTTAATCGCCGAATTGCAGAAATTTACAACGATTATCTCGCCGGCAGATCAGCGGCAGCGCATCCTATGCCCACTGAAGCGATAAGGCCGGTCCGCTCGTGACCACCTTCTCACGCAGGGGAAGACGAGCGCGGGAGATCGCAAAACTGAATCCGTTCGGCTGGCTCGGGCGGCCGGACGACATCGCTTCGGTGGTCTCATTCCTGGTCGGACCCGACGGACGTCGGGTCAACGGCCAAACCATCCGTGCCGACGGCAGCGCGATCTGATCGAGCGAATTATCAGGAGAATTCATCATGTCACTCGTTACCCTCGTCACCGGCGCTTCAAGCGGTTTCGGTCAAATGATGGCTCGCGACCTCGCCCATGCCGGTCATACCGTCTATGCATCGATGCGCGATACCAACGGCCGTAATGCCGCCCAGGTCAGGGAAAGCGACGCCTACGCGAAAAAGGAAGGCGTCGACTTGCGGACGATCGAACTGGACGTTCAAAACGAAACCTCGGTCGAGTCCGCAGTCGAGGCGTTGATCAAAACGCACGGCCGCATCGACATCCTCGTCCAGAATGCCGGGCACATGGTGTTCGGACCCACCGAAGCCTTCACGCCGGAGCAACTCGCGGCCCTCTACGACGTCAATGTGCTTGGCGCGCAGAGAGTTATGCGGGCGGTTCTGCCGCACATGCGATCGGCACGCAGTGGCCTTGTGATCTGGACGTCGAGCAGCAGCAGCGCTGGCGGCGTACCGCCTTATCTCGGCCCGTATTTTGCGGCCAAGGCCGGCCTCGATGCGCTGGCCGTTTGCTACGCCAGGGAGTGCGCGCTGTTCGGCGTCGAGACCATTATCGTGGTACCTGGCGCCTTTACGACCGGCACAAACCATTTCGCACACTCCGGAACGCCTGCCGACAAATCAGTAGAGCGTGCGTATATCGACGCGCTTCCGAAGAACTTCTCCGATGACCTTCTCAAGGCACTCGCTTCCACCGTGCCCGATGATGCCGACCCGGGCGCTGTGGGCCGGGCCGTGGTTGATGCCGTTGCCTTGCCTTACGGGACGCGACCGTCGCGCATTGTCATCGATCCGGCGAGCGACGGCGCAATCGTGAGTTTTGCCGTTATTGACAGGGTGCGTGCTGAATTCCTCTACCGCATCGGTTACGCAAACCTCCTTCATCCCATCAATCCCGGCAAAGGCTCTGCGAAAGATGGTGTCACGATTCGCAGATAAGGTCGTCATCATTACACGTGCGGGCACCGGGATAGGTGCGGCCACCGCGCGTCGCTTTCACGCCGAAGGCGCCAGCGTCGTGCTGAGCGGCCGCAGGGAAGTCAAGTTGACCGAAGTCGCACAAGGCATGGGAAGCGACCGGTGCCTGGTGCAAATGGCCGACGCTGCAGTGGTCAAGGACGCCGAGAGACTCGTCGAGGAGACAGTATCTCGCTTCGGGACAATCGATATTCTCGTTAACAACGCCAGGATGGTCGCGGCGGGAAATCTCCTCACTCAGCCGTTTGAACAGTGGCGTGATCTGTTCGCAGTTAGCCTGGATGGCGTGCTCAACACGACAAACGCCGTTTTGCCCATCATGGTCGGCGCCATGAGGGGTTCGGTTGTCAATGTTTCGTCGGTAGCCGGACCTGGCGACGGCGGACGACTCAACGTGTATGACCCTGCGAAGGGGGCTATCCGCGACCTTACTCGGGATCTGGCGATGGCGTTCGCTCCGAAAGGAATACGGATCAACTCGGTCTGGCCGGGCGCTACCTTTACCGAGATGAATGCGCCCAATCATGAGCGAAATCACGAATTTCGCGGACAGCTTGAGCGCATTCCAATGGGGCGGCTCGCTCAGCTCGAGGAAGTAGCGAGCGCCGTCGCGTTTCTGGCGAGCGAGGATGCGAGCTATATCACCGGCGTAACTCTTCCCGTTGATGGCGGTGTCAGCGCTTCGAAGGGCGTGGCATAGAGTGCATACTGTTTTCGGATGCGCCCACTCCATCGCATCATGCACTCAACCTGAATTCTTTCAGACGAACTCCAGTTGGAGTGTTTTGGCGGTAACGGCACGAATATCGCGGCAGGCCACGGCATCCGTCTTCAGGTCGATCCCGTAAGTCGGGATAACTGACTTCAACCTCTTGCCCCAGTCGCCTCGCTTGAGTTCGTCGCCGAAGCACCTCTCCAGCGTCTCGATCGCGATGAAGGCGGCCGTTGAGGCCCCGGGTGACGCGCCGAGCAAGGCGACAAAGGACTTGTCGGCGGAAGTGACGAGTTCGGTGCCGAACTCAAGCACGCCTGTGTTGTGCAGGTCTGGCTTGATGATCTGGACGCGCTGACCAGCTACCGCCTGGCGCCAATCGTCGCGCTGGGCCTCGGGAAAGAACGCTTGCAACGCCGCGAACTGATGCCCTGACGTCTGCAGCACCTGACCTATCAGGTACTCGCTCAACTGCCAGTTATCGCGGGCGACCGCCAGCATCGGCAGGAGATTACCCGGCTCGACCGACCGCAGCAGGTCGAAATACGAACCATGCTTCAGAAATTTGCTGGAAAAGCCCGCATACGGACCGAAGAGCAGCGAACGCTTGCCGTCGATGATGCGGGTGTCGAGATGTGGCACCGACATGGGCGGCGAACCGTGCGCGGCCTTGCCGTAGACCTTCGCGTAATGGCGCGCGCTCACCTCGTCGACGTCACAGCGCAGCCAGATGCCACTGACCGGAAACCCGCCGTAGCCGTCCGCCTCCGGAATCTTCGACTTCTGCAGGATTTCCAGCGCGCCGCCGCCCGCGCCGGCGAACACGAATTTCGTTGAAACCGTCCTGGTCTCGCCGCTCGCAAGATCCTCGACGCTCACCGTCCATCTGCCGTCCCCGGTCTGCATTAGATCGGTGACCCGATGCCTGTACCGGACCGAAAATCCCGACTGCTCCCGCAGCTGGGCAACGAGCAGATGCGTGAGCGCACCGTAATCGACATCGGAGCCCGAAACGATGCGTGTTACGGCTATCGGCTGCTTTGCATCACGGCCTTCCATGACGAGCGGAACCCACTCGCGAATCTCGTTGCCGTCTTCGCTGTACTCCATGCCGTGGTAACAGTGGTGGGCGGACATCGTGCGGTAGCGCTGGCGCAGGAATGCGACGTTGTCGTCGCCCCACACGAAGCTCATGTGCGGACAGGGATGGATGAAGGTACGCGGGTTCTTGATCTTTCCCTTGCCGACCAGGTAGGACCAGAGCTGACGCGAAAGATCGAACTCGGTGTTGACCTCGAGCGCCTTGGAGATATCGATGCTGCCGTCCGCGCGCTGCGGCGTATAGTTGAGTTCACAGTTCGCGGCATGACCGGTGCCGGCATTATTCCAGGCGTGTGAGCTCTCCTGCGCGCAGTCCCTGAGTGTCTCGAACATCACCATGTCGAGCGAGGGCTCCAGCTCCTTGAGAAACGTACCGACCGTCGCGCTCATGATGCCGGCGCCAATCAGCACGACATCGGCTTTCTCCGAAAACGTGTCGCTCATCTCACTTCTCCTTCCCGGCGGGCTTGAATCGCAGATCACCACCTTGCTTGTAGACGACGTAGGCACGCCGCCACGGTTCTTTACCCGTCAGCTTCCATTTGTGGCCGGATCCACTGTTATCCTGCGCAAGAAGGATATCCCCCGGCCGGATGACAAACGTGGCGCCTGACTTCGTTTCAAACTCGAGGGTGCCGGACAGCGTGATGACAAAGCGCGGCACCGGATCCTGGTGCCATTCGTACGAACCACCCGACATGGTTTCCTGGAACGAGATCTCCATCGCGGGGATCGGCTCGCCGACGGCGTCGCCGCGCATTCCCTCGGCAAGATCGATCGATCCTTCCTCGAAGAGCGAGTTACCGTCCTCGCCCGTCCACATCCGCACGCATCTGATCATCCGATATTCCTTTTCGCCTCGGCCCGACGGGACTTCGTGCTTGGAAACGTGATAACGGCCAGCGCCAGCACTAGGCCGATCGCAATCGCTGCGGTGACGAGGACCGCTGTGACGGCAAGGCCCATCGTCTGACCGATCAACCCGGCCGACGCTCCGGAACCGGCGTGCATGATGGCGAGTCCGCCGACGCCGGCGCGAAACGCGTACGACCCGGGAATCATGGCAACGACGCCGGGGAAAGCGAACGTTACGGCCGGGACGTCGTAGCGGTACCCAACAAGCCGCGCCAAGCCGGTCGCGGCGAACGCTCCGGCCAGCGAAGCTAACGTCAGATCGACGCCAAGATGCTGGATCGCTGTGCGCAGGCCATGTCCGGCCATCGAGCAGAAGCCGCACGCCCACGCCGCTCGCATCGGCACGTTGAAGAGAAGCGCAAAGCCGAAGCCCGCCAGCGCCGAGAAGAGAAAGTCTTCGGCGACCGGCAGCAGAGGAAGCGCGCCGTCGACGGGCAGAGCATCGAATGCGACGTTCGCCGCAACAAAAAGACCGAGCGCGATCGCCAGGACCGTGATCGTACCGACCATAAGGCGCGCGATCCCGGGTCCTGCATGGCCTCCCAATACGTCGCGCACGCCGTTGATCAGGGGCACGCCCGGCACGAGGATCATGCCGGCAGCGACCAAGCACAGCGTGGGAGACGCGGAAGGAAACGTTTTCATGAACAGCGCACCAACCAGCCCTCCTCCAAACGCCGCGAGCGCTGCACTTGCGATCGGATTCGATGACGCGTTGCCGAGGTGCTGACGCAGCCACTGCGTCACGATACCGACCACCACGGACACGCCGACGACTGACCAGTCCCCTCCAAAAAGACGGGCGAGTGAAGCGGCCGTGAATCCCATGCCGAGCATCACCAGCCAGCCCGGATAATGGTTGCCACTGCGCTCCACTTGTTCGAGCCGCCGATCGATCTCGGAAACGTCGCCGGTCGTCGAAGTCGTCATGCGGATCGCCTCCAACTCGGCCAACGCGCCCATGTTGACGGCCGGTCCGGAGACCGAAGAGCCGAGCTTCGTCAGCAGGCCTGCGTCGGATTTCAGGGTGAGGACGATGCCCTCGAACAACACGAGCAAATGAACGTCGTAGCCGAACTGCTGCGCGAACGATGTCACGGCATCCCGAACGGTCGTGGTGTCGGCCCCGTTCACCAGCATCAGCCGGCCCAGCCGCAACGTGACATGCGCCACGTCGCCAGCGCGCGGGGTGTCCGCGAGCATCAGGCGCCTGCCAGGCCGCGACCGACCATCTCAATCGGCTTGACCGTCTTGTCGAACAAGGCCTCCTCGACCTTGCCGGACGCCAACGCCGCCTCCCTGAGCGTCAAGCCCTTTGCGATCGCGTTTTCGGCGATGTGCGCGGCGTTCTGATAGCCGATTACGGGAGACAATGCGGTGACGAGCATGACGCTGCCATCCACGTATTCCCTGATCTTCTCGCGGTTGAGCTCGGTTCCTTCGACCGAATATTCCCGGAACTTGCCGCAGCCGTCGGCAAGGATTCTCGCAGAATGTAGGAAATTATTGATGATGACCGGTCGCATCGCATTGAGCTCGAAGTTACCCTGACTTCCCGCGAAGGCGACCGCGCCATCGTTACCCATCACCTGAAGACAGATCATCACCATCGCCTCGCATTGCGTTGGATTGACCTTGCCCGGCATGATGGAGGAGCCGGGCTCATTGCTGGGCAGCAGCAGTTCGGCCAGACCGCAACGAGGTCCGGACGCGAGCCACCGCATGTCGTTGGCGACCTTCATCAGCGCCACGGCCAGATTGCGCAGAGCACCGTGGGCGCGGACCATCGCGTCGAGCGATCCTTGCGCGGCAAACTTGTTGGGAGCCGTGACGAAAGGCTTGCCCGTCAGGCGCGCGATCTGCGCCGCAGCATCCTTCGCGAACCCTTTGGGTGCATTGAGGCCAGTGCCGACCGCGGTGCCTCCGAGTGCAAGTTGGTAGAGTCCGGCGCGGCTTGCTTCGATTTCGGCTATCGCATCGCGGATCTGGCCGGCCCATCCATGCCATTCCTGGCCGACCGTCAGCGGCACGGCGTCTTCCAGATGGGTGCGCCCGATTTTGACGACGTCCATCCAGGCGTCGGCCTTTCTCTCGATAGTCGCTGCCAACCTCGTCACCTGTGGGACGAGCAGCGCATCGATCGCGTCAACGGCAGCGATATGCATGGCGGTCGGGAACGTATCGTTGGACGACTGTCCCATATTGACGTCGTCGTTGGGGCCGATGGGCTTCTGTGAGCCGAGTTCGCCGCCCAACAGCTGAATGGCGCGGTTCGAAATCACTTCATTGACGTTCATGTTGCTCTGGGTACCGGAACCCGTCTGCCAGACGAACAGCGGATAATGCTCGTCGAGCTCTCCGCCAATCGTCTCGTCGGCGGCCTGAACGATTGCATCTCTTTTCCATTCCGGCAGCCGCCCGGCTTCGTGATTTACCAGCGCACAGGCTTTCTTTACGTAGCCATAAGCGTGATAGACGGCTTTCGGCATACGGTCGTCGCCGATCGAAAAATGCTGCAGGGAGCGCTGCGTCTGCGCGCCCCAATAGCGATCCGCTGGCACATCGACCGCGCCCATGCTGTCGAATTCCCTGCGCTTTCCCTTGACGCCTAGGCCAACGTCCAGACGGAGCAGTTCGTGTCTGTTCGATCTTGAATCCATCTCCGTTACCTCCAGGCACAGCAGAACGACATCTTGGCTGGCGATGAAGTCCCGGCCTTGCGTCGAGTTAGTACGCGCCACGACAGCGTATGAAATGAAGACTGCCTTGTATTTCGGGAGAGCCAGCTTGTTGTCTGATCGCACGGCGTATGGCGAGTCTGGCGGCGGCCTCGCCCGAAGCCTGCCGATGCGGGAAGCGACGTCTGTCACGAATCGGTGTGCTCACTCAGCCGTTTCTGTTCAACGTGTGAATTCGAAAATCGGCGCGATGTGCCGAAAGACTCGTACGCCTTCACCCTCTCATATTGCCAACGATCCGCAGCCGCCAAGGCGAAGAGCTCCCCGCGCTGCGTATGGAGCCAAAGCGGTTCGAGCAAAGGAGAAAGTTATGACGCAGTATCGCTATGTGACCGTCGGTGAGGTGGAAGTCTTCTACCGTCAAGCCGGTCCGGCCGACGCACCGGTCCTCTTGCTGCTGCATGGGTTTCCAACCGCAAGCCATATGTTTCGTGAGCTGATTCCCGTGCTCGCAACCAGCTACAATGTCATAGCGCCCGATCTGCCAGGATTCGGCAATACCAAGACGCCGCGCCGAAACAAATTCGATTACACCTTCGACAATCTGGCGGGCGTAGTCGACCGCTTCATGGACAAGCTCGAACTGCGGAGATACGCGCTTTACATTTTCGACTATGGGGCGCCGACCGGATTGCGCCTGGCGCTTCAGCACCCCGATCGAGTGGCGGCGATAATCAGTCAGAACGGCAATGCTTATGTCGAGGGATTCAGCGAAGCTTGGCAGCCCTGGCAAACCTACTGGCAGGATCCGTCACCGAAGAACCGAGAGGCTTGCCGCGTGTTCCTGTCGCCGACCGTCATCCGTGACTGGCAATATCTCACCGGCGCAGAATCCGGGCGCGTGTCGCCCGATGGTTATACGCTGGACATCGCATACATGGCGCGTCCAGACGCGGAAGAAGTGCAGTTGGACTTGATCCTGAATTACAGGACCAACGTCGCTCTGTACCCAAAATTCCAGGAATACTTTCGACAAAGGCAGCCCCCGCTTCTGGCCGCCTGGGGCAAGAACGATCCCGCGTTTCTTCCGGCCGGCGCGGAAGCATTCCGTCGCGACCTTCCGAACGCCGAGATCCATCTGCTGGATGCGGGACACTTTGCGTTGGAGACCCACGCCCGGGAGATCGGAGACCTCATCATCGAATTTCTCGGACGAACTTTTCGTTCCTGACCGGCGAACGATCCACGACACCTGAGGTCGCGGCCGCTCCCTCCGGGACTCGGAGCGGTTCGTACCAGTCGGTTCGCGGGGATAGAGACGCGGAAGGATCGAGCGAGGCCGCATCAATATGTCAGCCGGCAGAAGCGCGCATACGCCACTGGTCCGAGATGGACCGCGGCCTCTTGTACACACTGCCGTATCACTGCGGCTTTCGGTTTAAGCCGGCCTCACTCAAGCATTTCGCCGGGCCACCAAACTGTTACGTATTGTCGCGGCGACGAGCGCCCGACCAAGCGCAACGATCGCTAGAGTCCGAGATCCGAAAGACCGGGATGATCCGCGGGACGCGGAGCGCTACGATCCCAGTGATACTTGCGCTCCGATGCTTTGATCGGGAGATCGTTGATGCACGCGAACCTGCGTCGCATCAGCCCGTCTTCATTGAACTCCCAGTTCTCGTTCCCGTAAGAGCGGAACCAATTTCCCGAGTCGTCGTGCCATTCGTATGCGAAGCGTACGGCGATCCGGTTTTCGTTGAAGGCCCAAAGCTCCTTTATGAGTCGATAATCCAACTCCTTCGTCCACTTCCTCGTGAGGAACGCGACGACTTCGGCGCGCCCTTGCGCGAACTCGGCCCGATTTCTCCAGTAGGTGTCTACCGAGTAGGCCAAGGCGACCTTCTCTGGATTGCACGAATTCCAGCCGTCCTCGGCCTGCCGTACTTTGACGATGGCGGTTTCGCGCGTGAAGGGAGGAAATGGAGGACGGCTCTCGGTCATGGTAGGCTCCATCGGCGAAGATCAATTAGAGATCTAATCTGGCCGTATCGAATCCGTAAGTCTTTCAAATTCGTGGAAGAACTTTCAAATTTGCACGAAACTCGCTTGTGCGAGCCGAATCCAAGTGCAGATCGGATTCACGGGTTGTGAGGCCAGCCCTCCCCATCCGTAGGGCAGCAGGGCTATGCTTCGGAATCCCTTTGTGACGTGCGATGTCCGAGGCGCAGCGCCTGGCGTTATTGGCTAAGCCCATGGGCGACTCGCAGCAAGCCGACGGGTTTCGGAGAAGGTCAGTAGAAATCATCTTCTCGCCGACCGGGCGCCAGGCGCTCAAGTCGTTGAAGAAGATGGTGGGCGCGACAGGGATCGAACCTGTGACCCCTACCATGTCAAGGTAGTGCTCTCCCGCTGAGCTACGCGCCCCTGGAGTGGATGGTAACGTCCATCCCGTTCCAGCTTTAGATCGTATTGGGTGGGGTCCGTATATCGGCTCCAAAGCGCCCCTGCAAGGATGCTGGGACGTAATTTCCGGAGTGTTTTCGGACCAAAAAAGCGACCGAATCAGGCCGCCAGCATCTTGTTCACTTCGCTGACCAGTTCGCGGAGGTGAACCGGCTTGGCCAGCACCTTGGCGTTCTTGGGGGCTTCCGAATCCGAATTCAGGGCGACGGCGGCAAAGCCGGTGATGAACATGATCTTGATGTCGGGGTCGAGTTCCGAGGCGCGGCGCGCCAGCTCGATACCGTCCATTTCGGGCATCACGATATCGGTCAGCAGCATCTCGAACGGCTCCTCGCGCAGCCGCTGATAGGCCGACATCCCGTTGTCGTGGGGCGAGACCTGAAACCCGGCGTTTTCCAGCGCCTTGACCAGGAAGCGTCGCATGTCGTTGTCGTCTTCGGCGAGCAGGATCTTGTGCATGGCGGTCGGTCGTCGCTTCCGGCTTGGAGGATCGTTCCGCCCACTAAGCCCGAGAGAGGGTAAATTTCAGTTAAAGGTAACGGCTTCTTGCATATAGCGGGCGGCGCTAATTCGGTAGACGAGTGTACCAAGATCGATCAAGACGGCGCTTTTCAGGCGTTTGCGACGGCTTACCGGCAGGACGGCGGCTTTTTTTTCGCTTGGCAGAATGATTACGATTACGGACAATACAACCTTACAAATCCCTGCCCTTCGGGAGAATCGGTCGTATGAGCGATCGGCCCAAGGGAATGCGGAAATTAAAGGGACGGCGCCCCACGATGACCCAGTTTGATGGCGAGCTGTCGCCCCCGTTCGAGATCGTGGAGCCGGCGCATTGGCGGGCGCCGATCATCTTCAACTCGCCCCATTCCGGATCGGTCTATCCGCCCGAATTCCTCAACGCTTCCCGGATCGACCTCGCCGCGCTGCGCCGCTCCGAAGATTCGTTCATGGACGAGTTGATCGGGGACCTGAGCGAGCAAGGCTTTCCGACGGTCCGGGTCAATTTCCCACGCTCCTATGTCGACGTGAACCGCGAGCCCTATGAGCTCGATCCGCGCATGTTCACCGGGCGCCTGCCGAGCTTTGCCAATACCCGCTCGATGCGGGTTGCGGGCGGCCTCGGCACCATTCCGCGCGTCGTCGGCGACGGGCAGGAAATCTATCGCGAGCGGCTTTCCGTCGACGACGCGCTGGGACGGATCGAGGCGCTCTACAAGCCATATCACCGTGCGCTGCGGCGGTTGATCAACAAGGCTCACCAGGCGTTCGGAACCGTGATCCTGGTGGATTGCCATTCGATGCCGTCGGTAGGCGTCTCGCGCGACGAGCCACGGCGGCCCGACATCGTGATCGGCGATCGCTACGGCACCAGTTGCGCGAGCCTGCTGCCCGACGTGATCGAGGAAGTCATGAGCAAGCTCGGTTATTCGATCGGCCGCAACAAGCCCTACGCCGGCGGCTTCATTACCGAGCATTACGGCAACCCGGCGAGCGGACTGCACACCGTGCAGCTCGAGCTCAACCGCGCGATCTACATGGATGAGCGGCGCCGGGAGCGCAGCCCGCGCTTTGCCCAAGTGGCGACCGATTTCGCCGCGCTCGCGGAAGCGCTGGCGACGGTGCCGCTTGGGGATCTCGGGCCGTTCCAGGCGGCGGCGGAGTAAATTTCCGCGTCGGGACTTCCCGATCTGCCATTGCACATCGATGCTCGCGCTTCGCGCGCCCGTCATGACGAAGACAACAAAACCGCGAACGGTCGAGCCCAAGAAAAAAGGGCCGCTTGAATGAACAAGCGGCCCAAGTCTAGGGAGGAAACGCCCAAGGAGGGCAGCGATAGCGCGAGGCGCTACCGCACCGCAACAATATGCGGCCGCGCTGCACAAAACGCAAGGTTTTTCGCATCATTTCCTGCGCAATGTGGAACAGGCTGGCAGATTGGCCACAGGGACGAGACACATAAATTAACCTAGTAAAATCAGCGCCTTAGTGAAGAACTGAATATAGACCCGGCCAAGCCGCAGTGCTGGTATGCCAAAAACTCGCAACTTCGTGATGCCAGGATCAACGAAATTTCCACGCTTAAACGAAGCTCACTCGAAAGCGATTCGAAAGCTTGGACCTCAAGACGAATGGGATAATGCGCCGTTGGCCGTGCGCGGCGGCGTGGATTGAGCTAGGCAAGAGGCGGCATTCTCACTGCGTTAAAGGACAGCCGTGACGGTCATCGATTTCACAGCCTTCATCGGCCGCCTCGCAACCGCGTCCGGCGAAACCATCCTGCCGTTCTTCCGAACCTCGCTCTCCGTCGACAACAAGAGCGCGAGCGACTTCGATCCGGTCACCGAAGCCGACCGGGCGGCCGAAGCGGTGATGCGCCGCATGATCAAGGCCAGCTTCCCCCAGCACGGCATTGTCGGCGAGGAATTCGGCAACGAGCGCGAAGACGCCGAATATGTCTGGGTGCTCGATCCCATCGACGGCACCAAATCCTTCATCGCGGGATTTCCGATCTGGGGCACCCTGATCGCGCTGTTGCACAAGGGCACGCCTGTGTTCGGCATGATGCACCAGCCCTATATCGGCGAGCGCTTTTCCGGCGATAGCGGCTCGGCACATTATTCAGGGCCGTCCGGCGAGCGGCGGCTGACGGCGCGGCGCTGCGCGTCGCTGCAGGAGGCGACCTCGTTCACGACCAGCCCGCTGCTGATGAACCCCGCCGACCGCGAGATCTTCGGCCGGGTCGAGAGTGCGGTAAAGCTGTCGCGCTATGGCGGCGATTGCTATTCCTACTGCATGCTGGCGGCCGGCCACCTCGACCTCGTGGTCGAGACCGAGCTGAAGCCATATGACATCGCGGCATTGATCCCGATCGTCACCGGTGCCGGCGGCGTCGTTACCAACTGGGAAGGCAAGCCCGCCCAGAGCGGCGGCCGCATCGTCGCGGCCGGCGACGCCCGCGTGCATGAGGCAGCGCTGAAGCTCTTGAACAGCTAACGACACGGCCGCACAGGACTTCGATGGATGCATTGATCATCGTCGATTTGCCTTGACGCGACTTGTTTTGAAACCTGGCTCCTGCTGCAACCGGCAGGACCTTGCATCGAGCGGTTCATCGCGTACGATGCAAGGCAACGCACGCTATAGATGCGGACCGGGGAGTATTCATGGGACTGCTGGGCAAGCTGCTGGCTGGACTGACTCTATTATTGTCGCCGGCATTGTTGCCAACCTCGGCCTCGGCTCAGGATTTTCCCGCAAAACCGATCAAGCTGATCGTGCCGTTCCCGGCCGGCGGACCCAATGACATCATCGCGCGCGTGATCGGCCAGCGCATGTCCGAGATTGCGAAGCAGCCGGTGCTGATCGACAACCGCGGCGGCCAGGGCGGCGTGCTCGGCACCGACGCGGTCGCAAAGGCCGCCCCCGACGGCTACACCATCGCCATCTCGAGCGCCGGCGCGCTTGCAATCAGCCCGAGCATGGAAAAGGTCGCCTACGATACGTTGAAGGATCTTGCGCCGGTGACGCTGGTCGCCACCGTGCCCGAGATGCTGGTCGTCGCGACCAACGTCCCCGCCAAGGACATGAAAGAACTGGTCGCGCTCGCCAAGGCGCAGCCGGGGAAACTGAATTTCGCGTCCTCCGGTCCCGGCAGCCTGCCGCATCTGGCAGGCGAACTGCTCAAGCTGACAGCCAATATCGACATCGTGCACGTCCCCTATCGCGGCGCGGCGCCGGCGGTGAACGACCTGCTCGGCCAGCAGGTGCAGATGACGTTCCTCGATCTGCCGGTGCTGTTGCCGCAGATTAAGGCGGGCAGCTTGCGGCCGATCGCGGTCGGTGCGCCCGAACGTGCGCCAACCGCGATGGAAGTGCCGACCACCGCCGAAGCCGGAATGCCCGGCATGATCATCGAGAATTGGTATGGCATGGTGGCGCCCGCCGCTACGCCTCCGGCGATCGTCGCGGCCTTGCACAAGATCACCACCGAAGCGATGACCGATCCGACCGTGAAGGAAAAGCTCGCGGCCCAGGGCGCGACGCTGGTCGGCGACACGCCGGAGCATTTCCGCGACTTCATCGACAGCGAAATCAAGAAGTGGGCGAAGGTGATCAAGGACGCAGGCGTCGTGACGGCGAAGTGAGCATCGCGACGGCCCACCGCAGTTTTGCTGGTTGCTGCACTAGAAGCGTGAGATAGCCGGGTATCCGGCAAACAGCCAAAGCACCCAGTGTGATCGCACTGGATGCGGACGTGACAAAGTTACCGGAGGCTTCATGAAGGCTCTTCGCGTGCTTCTCATTGGACTGTCCGTGTTGCTGCCTGCCGTGGCGGCAGCGCAGGATTTCCCGAGCAAACCGATCAAGCTGATCGTGCCGTTCCCACCCGGCGGTCCCAACGACATCATCGCGCGCCTGGTCGGGCAGCGGATGTCCGAGATCACCAAGCAGCCGGTAGTGATCGACAATCGCGGCGGCCAGGCCGGCGTGCTCGGCACCGATGCGATCGCAAAGGCCGCGCCCGACGGCTACACGATCGGCATCGTGAGCGCGAGTTCGCTGGTCATCAACCCGACGATGGAAAAGGTGCCGTACGACGTGGCGAAGGATTTCGCGCCCGTCACGCTGGTGACCACGGTGCCGGAAATGCTTGTTGTCGCCAGCAACGTTCCCGTCGGCAACATGAAGGAGTTGGTCACGCTCGCCAAGGCGCAGCCGGGCAAACTCAATTTCGCATCCGCCGGCGTCGGCGGCCTGCCGCATCTGGCCGGAGAACTCCTCAAGCTGACCGCCGGCATCGACATTGTGCATGTGCCTTACCGGGGCGCGGCACCCGCCATCAACGATCTGCTCGGCCAGCAGGTGCAGATGGCGTTCCTCGATCTGCCGGTGCTGCTGCCGCATCTGCAGGCCGGCACACTGCGCCCGATTGCGCTCGGTGCGCCGAAGCGCGCGCCGACCTCGCCTGACGTGCCGACCACCGCGGAGGTCGGCATGCCGGACCTCCTGATCGAAAACTGGTACGGCATGCTGGCGCCGGGCGGAACGCCGGAGCCGATCGTCGCCACGCTGAACCGCCTCGCCAATGAGGCGATGAACGATCCGCAGGTGAAGCAGAAGCTTGCCGATCAGGGCCTGACAGTCGCCGGCAACACGCCGGGACAGTTTCGCGACTACATCGGAGCCGAGACCCAGAAATGGGGGCGCGTGATCAAGGCCGCCGGCATTTCCATCGGCAAATGACGTCGAGCTTCCGCCCGTCACGCAACGTCCCAGGGCGTTGAGCGATCCAGGACATCTCAGCGCTGCGCGGATTTGCGCAGGTGCTCTGCGAGCTGCTGCGCGGGCCTGGGCAGCGCCCGAAAGCTCCGCGCGCAGATCACGAGCTTCCGGTTGGCCCAGGAATCCCGGATCCTGATGACATTGATCTTCATCGATCGCGCGCATCGCTTTGCCGCCACTTCAGGCATCACGCCAATCCCGATGCCGGCGGCGACCATCTGGCCGATCGCATCGAAACTGTTCAGCCGCGCACGAAAGCGCAGGCGCGCACCGAGACGGGCCGCATGTCCGCTGATATGGGAATGCAACGCGATCGAGCCGACCAGGCCGACGAACTCGCGCTCCACCACTTCGCTGAAATCGACCAGCCGCCGGTTGGCAAGCTCGTCCTCCCGCGCGACGACCAGCACCAGACGATCCTCGCTGAACGGACTCCGTTCGATATTGTCCGCAAGCGCGTGCTCGGCCGCCAGCCCGAGATCGGCGGCGCCGGTCACGATGGCGCGGGCGATTTCGGCGCTTTCGCGTTCCTCGACGTCGATCGAAATTTGCGGATGGGCGGCCAGGAAGGCCGCCAGGGTCTTCGGCAGATATTCCGAAAGCCCCGACGTGTTGGCCATGAAGCGGACGGTAGCTTTCGCACCACGGGCAAAGGCGGCCAGATCGCCGCGCATCGCCTCGACATTGTGGAGCACGACCCTCGCATGATCGAGCAGGCTCTCGCCGGCCGGCGTCAGCTCGACGCCGCGCCGGCCGCGCGTCAGCAGCGAAACGCCAAGCGCTTCTTCCAGGCCCTTGATCCGCTCGCTCGCCGAGGCCAGTGCAAGGTGAACCTTTGCGGCGCCGTTGGTGATGCTGCGCGTCTCGGCCACCGCGACGAAGAGCTGAAGATCGACCAGATCGAAACGCATCGGCATTCCCCTTGCGAACTGACTTGCGACCAAGCCGTCATTGCGAGGAGCGAAGCGACGAAGCAATCCATGCCGATACACAAGAATGGATTGCTTCGTTTCGCTCGCAATGACGGAGGGAGCTTCCAGCCTTCGTCACAGACGAAGGCTGTCTCCGTAACCTCCAGATTGTGCCCGGCGCGTCGATGGGTCAAGGTCGGCCCATGTTCGATTCCTTGATCATCCTCGTCGCCGCCTCCTTCCTGCTCGCGGGCTTCGTTAAGGGCGCGCTCGGGCTCGGCTTGCCGACGGTGTCGATGGGCCTGCTTGCGGTGTCGATGCCGCCGGCGCAGGCGAT
>Ga0268266_10001345_pt1 | contig 29695 bp, 30 predicted proteins | sample KBSS13metaG_FD_190356 | JGI IMG/M metagenome (GOLD analysis project Ga0268266, IMG submission 190356) | Switchgrass rhizosphere microbial communities from Kellogg Biological Station, Michigan, USA - KBS S1-3 metaG (SPAdes) (version 2) | ecosystem: Host-associated > Plants > Roots > Rhizosphere... | reverse complement strand
CTCGGGCTGGTCTTCCTGAGCTTCGTCAGTCAATTCTTTATCGACCTGCGACATCGCGCACCTCCATCAAGCCTCAAGATGACTATATACATCAGGAGCGATCATAACTCCGCGCCACCCGAACGGCAAGTTAGTGTTGGAAGTTTTGGATTCCGCGCGCGGTGATTCGCGCGCGAGTTTAGACGCGGGAATTCGCGTGCGGAGAAGCCGCGCGAGCCGGCGAGGCAGTAACCGCGGTTGGAGCAGCAGGCTCCGACGACGATGAGAGCGACGCCGATGCGGATGCCGATGCCGAGCCCTCGCCACCCGCCCGCTCGACAACCGAGCCCGCCACAGCCGATCCGTCGGCGGCCGATCCCGCAGCCAACCGTGCCTGCAACCGCCCCTCATCCACCGCCCCACACCACTTCCCAACCACAATCGTGGCAACCCCATTCCCCACGAGATTGGTCAGCGCCCGAGCCTCCGACATGAACTTATCGATGCCAAAGATCAAAGCCAGCCCCGCCACCGGCACATGCCCCACCGCCGACAGCGAAGCCGCCAGCACAATGAACCCGCTCCCGGTCACCCCGGCCGCCCCCTTGGATGTCAGCAGCAACACCAGCAACAACCCGACCTGGTGGGATAGATCCAGCGAGGTGTTGGTCGCCTGCGCGATATAAACAGCCGCCAACGTCAAATAGATCGAAGTCCCGTCGAGATTGAACGAGTACCCGGTGGGAATCACGAGCCCCACCACCGACTTGTGCACCCCGAGCTCCTCGAGCTTCGAGATCATCCGCGGCAACGCGGACTCGGAGGACGACGTCCCGAAAACAATGAACAGCTCCTCCTTGATGTACCGCACGAACCGCACCACCGAGAACCCATGGAACCGGGCAATCGGCCCGAGGACCCCGAGAATGAAGAGCACGCAGGTCAGGTAGAAACACCCCATGAGCTTGGCCAGCGACAGCAGTGACGCCGCCCCGTACTTCCCGACGGTGAAGGCCATGGCACCGAATGCGCCGAGCGGTGCCACTCGCATGATCAGTCCTACAATCCGGAACAGCACCTGCGAGGCGCGGTCGACAAACTGATAGACGATGTTGTCGCGCCCCCCGACGGCGTGGAGCGCAAAGCCGAACAGAATCGCCAGCAGCAAGGTCTGCAGAACGTCCCCACCGGAAAACGCACCCACGAAAGTCGTCGGAATGATGGCGAGCAGGAAGTCCACGGCGCCCGGCATCCCGCCAGGCTTCGCGTACTCGGCAATGGCATGAGTATCGAGTGTGCTCGGATCGACGTTCATGCCCACGCCGGGGCGCAGGACATTGACGACTACGAGACCCAGGATGAGCGCGAAGGTCGTGACGACCTCGAAATACAGCAGAGCCAGGCCGCCCGTACGGCCAACCTCCCGCATCTTCTCCATTCCGGCAATGCCGGTCACCACGGTGCAGAAGATGATCGGCGCGATCATCATCTTGATGAGCTTGATGAACCCATCGCCGAGCGGCTTCATCGTCTCGGCCACGTGGGGGTAGTAAATGCCCAGCAGCACGCCAATGATGATGGCGACGACCACTTGGAAATAGAGCGTACGGTAGATCCGCGTGCGGACCATTGATCTTCCCGGGCGGGCCGCGGGCCGAAGCGACCCGTCCCGTAGCCTACCGCTTTCCGGTCACGGGATGGGCGTAATGAGAAGGCATGACGAACGCATCCGGCCACCCGATGCTCATGACGCCGTTCGCATTCGCCTTTCCCCGCTGTGCGATTGCGGAGATGCCGGTTCGGCCGGTAAACGCTCCCGGTGCCTCGTTCCCGCAGACAGACGTCGGCAACTCGACGCAGGACTCGCGTGTCCCTTAGAACCGAGTGTCTTAGACCCTCGGTAGTGCGCCTAACACCTGCTCCAGGTCGTCGCTCATCTCGAAATAACGCCCGGACAGCCGATCGTAACGCCCGGAGGCCAGATCGACACAGCGTTGCGCACAGCTGGCCAGGTCCGCCGCGGCATTCGGGTCCGCGCTCTTGTCCTGCACCCGGGCCACCATCGCGGGGAGCCAGCGCTGCGCATCGGGTGAGCTCGCAGTCTGTGCGGCAAGCTCGGTGTAGACGAAGCCGGGGTCGATGGCGAACGCGGCAACGCCGTAGTCCCGCGCCTCGGCCGCAACCTGTTCCACGATCCGTGTCTGGGCAATCTTGCCGACGCAGTAGGCTGACAGGTTCGGAGCGACCAACCGGCTCGCCTTGGCCGAGACAATGATGACCCGGCCGGCACGGCGTTGTGTCATGCCCGGCAGCACCGACCGGAGGAAAAGAATCGGCGCGCGGATGTGCACCGCCTGCGACGCCCACCAGGCATCGGGATCAATCGACCAAAGCGGTCCGAAAGGCCCGGGGACGCCTGCATTGTTGATCAGCAACGTAATCGGACCCAGGCTCCGCTCCGCTTCCTCCACAACATGCGCAACACCCGCCCTGTCCGTTACATCGCCAGCGACGGCGAGCGCTCGCCCTCCGGTCGCGGCGATCTCGGACGCGACCCCGGTAATTTGCGATTCCGTGCGTGCCGTAAGTGCAACCGCATACCCTTCCCGCGCCAGGCGCGTTGCGATGGCCTTACCGAACCCCCGACCCGCACCTGTTACGATAGCGGTACCCTTCACCCAGCTCATTGGCGCCCCCCGGGCGAGGCAAAGTCCCACGCAACCGCCTCGCCACGCATTGATTATCGGCAATAAGGTAAACCCCTGACGCTACCAAAAGCGCAAGCCTGCTGAAACACCGACGCAACCTGAGGCAGCACGCTCGTACTTGGAACGGGGGGTCACAAGAAAGAGCCGGCCGCCGTGAGCGCACCCGCTCGCGTACCGCAACTTTTCAGCACAAAGTCGGAGCGCCTACCGACCAATGGCCATGGGCCCCGCCGCGCGGAGTTTCTGTGAGCCAGTTCGCAGTTTGTGCTGTAATGAGTGTGGATGATGTCTTGGTTGCGTCAAATTCTTGTTACATAACGATTACTTACATAACGCAACATAACAGACGCCTCGAGACGACTGACGAGATGAGATTCGACCACGTACGCGCGAAATCTCACGGAATGAGCACGAAAGATGAACAAGCACCCGAAGTTTGATCCCAGGAATCCCAGCGGCCGCATTGCCTTCAACGACCGCGGCACCGCCGTATGGGAATGGCGCACCGAGACCGGCACCTTCAAATCCGACATCGACACGCAACAGGTGAAAGCCCTGACGGATGCAACGGAGGCGAACCTGGGTGCGCCCGAGACTTTCCCACCGGGTCACAGCCCGGGGAGCCACAACCCGTACAGCACCGTCGACGGTCCGCGCGAAACGAAGACCGCGCGCCGCACACTCGACGACATGCGCAAGTTGAGCGAAGAGATCAAGCGCGCTCGCAAGGCCTGAGCGCGCTCCTCTATGGCCTATGGCAGCAGCGAGCGGGCGCTTACGCCCGCTCGAACTGCTGCTCTTCGGTGCTTCCTCGCAGGGCAGTGATCGACGACGTCCCGCCGGCCACTGTCTGAGTCACGGCATCGAAATAACCGGCACCGACCTCGCGCTGGTGCTTGGTTGCCGTATAACCGCTTTCCTCGGCGGCGAACTCCGCTTGCTGCAGCGTGACGTAGGCGGTCATCTGCTGCGCTTTGTAGCCCCGTGCCAGGTCGAACATCGAATAATTCAACGCGTGGAAGCCGGCCAGGGTGATGAACTGGAATTTGTAACCCATCGCGCCCAACTCCCGTTGGAACCGGGCGATGGTGGCGTCATCGAGCTTGCGCTTCCAGTTGAATGACGGGGAGCAGTTATAGGCGAGCAGCTTGCCCGGGAAGTGTTTGTGCACGCCTTCCGCAAATTCCTTCGCTTCCCCGAGATCCGGCTTTGCCGTCTCGCACCAGACGAGATCGGCATAAGGCGCGTAGGCCAAACCGCGCGCGATAGCCTGCTTCAGGCCGTTCTTCACGTAGTAGAAGCCCTCGCTGGTGCGCCCCTTGGTCGTGTCGATGAAGGGACGATCGCGCTCGTCGACATCGGCTGTCAGCAGGTTCGCTCCCTCCGCATCCGTACGCGCCACGAGCACGGTTGGAACGTTCGACACGTCGGCGGCGAGCCGCGCGGCAACGAGCTTGCTGACCGCGTCCTGCGTCGGAACCAGAACCTTGCCGCCCATGTGGCCGCACTTCTTCGCGGCTGAGAGTTGGTCCTCGAAGTGCACGCCGGCCGCGCCGGCGTCGATCATCTGCTTCATGAGCTCGAAAGCGTTGAGTACGCCGCCAAAACCGGCCTCGGCGTCCGCCACGATGGGCTTCAACCAGTCGATACTGTCATTGCCCTCGGCGTGGTGGAGCTCATCCGCGCGGCGCAAAGTATTGTTGATGCGCCGGACGACCGCCGGCACCGAGTCGGCCGGATAGAGCGACTGGTCCGGATACATCTCACCGGCCAGGTTGGCATCGCCGGCCACCTGCCAACCCGACAGGTAGATGGCATCCAGCCCGGCCTTGACCTGTTGCATCGCCTGGTTGCCGGTGAGTGCGCCGAGCGCGTTCACGAACGGCTTCTCGTTCATATAACGCCACAGCTTCTCGGCCGTGAGACGGGCGATCGAATGCTCCACAGGTATCGTCCCCCGCAGGCGTACCACGTCCTCGGCCTGGTACCCGCGTTGAATGCCGCGCCAGCGTGGACTGTCCGCCCAATGGCGGCGCAATTCTTCGGCGGACGGCAGGGCTCGATATCCTGTCATGACATCACTCTCCTCGTTGGAATTCAATTCAACAGCTCGTAGGCGGGCAGGGTCAGGAACTCGTCGAACGTGTCCTGCTTGGTCATGCGCTCGAACAGGCGCGCCGCAGTCGGAAACACACCTGCAGCGAGACGCAGCGGGCCGACCTCGTCGTGAATCCGGTCGAGCTCCTCCATCAAGAGACGATCAAAACGCTCTGCAGTCACGGGTCGGCCATCGGTCGTGCACACACCGTGGCGCAGCCACTGCCACAATTGTGCGCGACAGATCTCGGCCGTGGCCGCGTCCTCCATGACGTTGTAGAGCGATACGCAGCCGGTGCCACGCAACCACGCTTCGATGTACTGCACGCCAACTCGAACAGCAGCCCGCAGTCCCGCATCGGTGATCTCCCCTTCCGGCGTCCGGATGAGGTCTCCGGGGAACACGTTGCGATCCGTGCCGGAGACAGCAACGCCCCCCATGGCGTGCGCTCCACGCCGTCGGCAGGTCTGGATCAACAGATCGACATGTGACTTCAGGAAGTGCTGGTCCAGGCTAACCGAGCTGCGATCCGGCAACAGAAAATCAGGATGCTCACGGAAAGTCTTGACGAAGCTGAACGTATAGTCCCAGCGCCCGCAGTTGAGTCCCGCGACGTGCTCCCGCAGCTCGTGCAGGATCTCATCCATCTGGAACGCGGCCGAAATCGTCTCGATCAGCACAGTCGCCTTGATCGTGCCGCGCGGCAGCCCCAGCACCTCCTGGGTGGCCAGAAACACGTCGTTCCAGAGCCGCGCCTCGAGGTGACTCTCCAGCTTCGGCAGGTAGAAGTAAGGTCCTGTGCCCCGTTGCAACAGCGCGTTGTGGTTGTTGGCGATGAACAGTGAAAAATCAAACAAGGTACCCGACACCGCCTCGCCATTGATCTGCACGTGCTTCTCGGGCAAGTGCCAACCGCGCGGGCGCATCACGACCGTCGCGGTCCGGTCACGTAAGCGGTATACCTTGCCGGTGTTGGAATCGGCGTAGGTGAGCGTGTGACGGATCGCGTCGGCCAGGTTCACCTGCCCGAGGATCATGTTCTCCCACGTCGGCGAGCACGAATCCTCGAAATCCGCAGCGAACGCCCGCACCGGCACGTTCAGCGCGTTGATGACGGTCTTGCGATCGACGGGCCCGGTCACCGCCAGCCGCCGATCCACCAGGTCGGCAGGGATGGACGCGATGCGCCAATCCCCTGCCCGGATCGCGGCCGTCTCGGGCAGAAAGTCAGGCATTTCGCCGGCGTCACGCTGCTGCTGGCGACGCTCGCGCGCCTCGAGCAACTCCAGCCGCCGCGGATTGAAGCGGCGATGCAGGCTGGCGAGAAGCTGAAGCGCGAGCGGAGTGAGAGCCTCATCGGAGCGCTCGACGTAGGGCCCCAGGATCTCGACGCGGGGGCCGCCCTGCTCGCGGGAATACAACACATCGTGGGGCTGCGCATTCATAGGCGGCCAGCATAGCCGCCAAAGCGACAAAATTTGACTATAGAAACTTCACACTGTTAATTTCACATAGCCGAAATCAAAGAAAAGATCGATTGCTGGGCAGCGTGGGGGGCTTCGTTGCCCGGAGCCGGTAACTTTGGTGGGCAGGGTTGGCGCTTCGCTGCCCTGAGTCGATAACTTCTGGGGGGACTGCCATGTCACCGCTTCTGCGCAAAGGCCATTTTCTCGGCGCCAAACTGCGCACCCTGCGCAAACGCAATGCTCTGACATTGGAGGAGCTGTCGGCCCGCTGCATCCAGCGAGACGCGCAGCTCGCGCCGTCGGTCTCGTACCTGAGCATGATCGAAAGCGGCAAGCGAACCCCTTCGCAGGAGACCCTCGAATTGCTCGCCGCGGTCTTCCAACGCGAGCCCGCCTGGTTTCTGGACGAAACCGCCGACCTCGAGCTTTCGCCGCCCCGGGCCCCCGCCGGCGGCGCGGCGCGCATTCCACTCGAGCCCGCGTTCCTGTTTTCCAAGGACGTGTTGCAGGCTGCGATCCCCGAGCTGTTGGCCCAGACGGGCACCACCGGGAGGCAGTTCGCACACCTGCTCATCCGCTCGCACCAGGAGATGTCGCGCAACGATTTCCCCGATCTCGAGCGGGCCGCGGACGAAGTCGGGGGACGCCGCTTTCCGCTCACCGGCGATGATCTCCTGCGCCTGTGCAAACAACACGGGTTGGAGATCCGTTGGTTCGACCGCAAGCCCATCCTCGCCAGGGACAAGGACCGCGAGGTGCGCAGCATGGTGCGCTCCTTCTTCGAGCCCCCGGGCACCATCTACGCCAACCGCGCCCTGCAAGCGGACCAGGCCCGCCTGAAGTTCGATCTCGCGGCCCATATCGCCCACAAGGTGCTGCACGGCGGCGACGGAATGAAGTCGGCCCATGCCACCGGCGGGGAAATGGGTGGGAGTCCTGAAGGTGGCGCCGGGGCGGCCGGCATGGATGCGCAGGACGTGTTGCATGCCTGGCGCGACTTCGAATGCAGCTTCTTCGCGGGTGCCCTGCTGGCGCCGCGAGTACCTTTCAGGCGCTTTCTCGCACGCGAGCGCTATCGGATCGAGGCCGGTCTGAAACTCGAGCTGACACCCGCCGTAGTGATGCGGCGCGTCACCAAGGTTTCGCCCTACCCTTACTGGCACTTTTTCGATGCCTATCCGCCCGGATACCTGCGGGCCGTCTATCGAGGCAACGGCATTCCGCTGCCTTGGGGAAACCTGGCACAGGTCAGCGATCCGTGCCCCAACTGGGCAGTGTTCCGGATGATTGACGGCAACCGGGGAGAATCAGGGTCGCAAATCTCGGTCTTGCGGGACGGCGACCGCTCGCTCCTTTATTGCTGTCACTCCATGAGGGTGCGTGACATGGCGGGCAACCCCCATGTGTTGTCAGTAGGTGTGGATCTCGCGCCGGCGTTGGATTCCAACGGCGCGCGCAGCGCGGAGCTCATTGACTCGCTGTTCGAGGACTGCATGCAACGGCGGGGTGAAGCGCGTATTCCCAAGGCAGCGACCCAGACTCTCAACGCGGTGGCGAATGTGCTCAACATCGCCTGGATCGAGGATGCTTTAGCGCATCCAGCGCGTATTATCTGTCCGCGCAGCACGCGCTGCCCGCGATCGGATCGATGCGAAGGGGCACGTCCCTCGCGCGCACGAGAGATCGCGGACGTGAGGGATGAGATCCTCGGGCGCGACTGATTGAGATGGGCCGCTCAACGGCGCGGACTGCGCTAACACGGCGTCGGGCCTAAGCCGCGCGGGCGGAGCTTGCCGCTGAGCGAGCCGCCGCTACGGCGGCAGCCGCTTTGGCGCTCGGGCGAAGCTCCACTTCATATCCAGCCGCGATCCACGCATCGAGGCCACCTTTCAAAGGCCGAACGCGGCTATACCCCCGATCCATCAGTCTGCGGCACGCCAGCGCCGCGGAGGCCTCGTTAGGACAGGCACAATAGAACACGACCTCGCGATCCTCGGGAATCTCGGCAAGCCGGGTCGAAATCTCATCGAGACTCATCTCCAGAGCGCCGGGCAGGCAGCGTCGCTCCTGGTTGCGCCCCAACGCAGAACGCACATCGATGATGATGGGCGCCTTGCTCTCAGCGATGAGGCTGCGCAACGCCTCGATCTCGATGCGCGGCAGGCGCAACGCGGCGTTGAAACGCCGCCGCTCCCACCACTTGTAGGCGATGTACAGGAGCACAACCACCAGCGTCAGCTCCCCAGCCTCGGTTCCGAATTCGCGGATCCGCAGCAGGACCAACCCGATCTGCGTTTGAAACAACATCCCGGTACCGATCGCCGCGCCGGCCCAGAGCACGCTGCCGATCCCATTCAACAACTCGAACGATCCCAACGGCAGATGCATGGCGCCGGCAAGCGGCCGCACCACCGTGGACAAACCCGGGACAAACTTTGCGAGTACCAGGGTCAGCCGGCCCCAACGCTCGAAACGGTTCTCCGTGGTCCGGACGCAGGAGTCCGGTGACAGCGAGACGCGGCACAGGAACTTCATGACGCGACGACCGTAGTAGCGGCCGGCGGCATACCAAAGCGTGTCCCCGATGATGCAGGCGAGCAGCGCCAGGATGAAAATCCACCAGACGGAGAGGCGCCCGGTCGCTGCGAGCGCACCACAGATGAGCAGCGTGGGAGTGGCTGGCAAAGGCAGGCCCGCCCGCTCCAGCAGGACATTCACGAAGACCAGGGCCAGCCCATATTGGGCAATGAGCTCCATTACGCCACCCTCCGGCGCGATCTTGCCACGACCGGGGTGTCCAGGGCATGCATAGAAAGGGTGAGCGCGGTGACCCGGCAGACAGAGGCCGGCAAACCGCTCAAGAAGCGCCTTTGGCCGTTCGGGAACCCTTGCGTTCGGCCGCGCGCGAGCCTTTCGCACCAAGCCCCTGAGCCTCCACGTCCCAAGGCCGCGAGCCCTTGGCGCCAGGCCCCCGGGCCTGTGCGTTCTTAGCCTGCGAGCCCTTCCCAGCCCCCCGCACCTGCGCCTCCAGCCCGGCCCGCGGCACTCCAAGCCGCGCTCCAAGCGCCACTACCGCCAGAAAAACGCCTCCAACGCATAAAATCCCGGGCGCCAGCCAGTTGAGCACCCCATGGTCGATCGTCGCGCTACCCTCCGGCCCCGCCGGAAAGTACAGCACGTCCACCGCCTGCCCTTCCTGGTACGCCGCCGGAGTGCTCCCCATCTTGTCGCGGAACTGCACTGCCAATCCCTTCCGCGTGGCGAACTGTACCACCGGGTAATAACTGGACCCGTGCAGTGTCTTGACCAACTCACAGAACAATACCGTTCCGTGCGCACGCTCCCCGGTCGATAGCAACAGATACGTCGTGCGGCCGAGATGCGCACCCAACGCGAACACGGCGATGCCGGCCGCCACCAGGATCGGCGTCACAATGAGCCCGGCAATGCGCTGCTTTCGTTGGCGCTCCGCCCGCATCGGGCCGGACAGGATCGCTTCGATAGGTTGGATGGGTGTGCCGACGAGGGCCTCGGGGGGAGGCTGGCGCGTCAGTGAAGTGAACGGCTTCTCGCCACGAGCCGGCATCGCACGCCGCAAGCGATAAGCCACAAAAACGACAACGCCGGACAGCATCACCCATGTCGGTATCGTGGCGGGCCACAGCCCGACTGCCAGACCAACAGCGATGGCAGCCACGACCAGGAGCGCCCAACCGATAGCCTCCACGATCTGGACACCCGCCTCGGCGACCCGGTCTGGATGCTTCTTCAGGAACAGCAGCCGCAATTTGCGCCCCGTGACCAACTTGGCGCTCGCGCCGACACCGACGTCGGAGGTCGCCTGGAAGCGCTTACCAGCGGGCGATTGGTAACGATAGACGGGGTAATAGAGTCGGCCGGAAACGCGAACCCCGGCGATGGTGCCGCGAACCGACCGCGACCGGATGCGCCAATAGAGCCTGTTCCCGGACAATAGCGCGCCGATACCGCCGAAAAGGGCGGCGACCGCCAGCAACGCCGCCTGATTCAGCAGCGCCGAGGCATCGGCGAACAGCTCCAGGATCCTGAACAGGCCTCTCTCCGTTGGACGGCACACCCCGACGACGAGGATAGCAGCGGCCCCCGAGCCTACGACCCGACGAAGCGCACATCCGCGAAAACGGAACCAGCGAGGCTCTCGCAAGAGCCCCGTCGCGGCCAGCGATACAATCAGGCGTCGATGAAAATCGTCGCCGGATGCTCGATGTGCTCTTTCAGGGCCTGCACCAGGGCCGCGGCGTCGTAGCCGTCGACGAACCGGTGATCGAAGGACGACGACAGGTTCATCATGCGCCGGATCGCGATGGCGCCATTCAACACGACCGGTCGCTCGACGGCCCGGTTCACACCGATGATGGCGACTTCGGGCGCATTGATGATCGGCGTGCTGGCAATACCGCCAAGCTTGCCCAGGCTCGTGACCGTGATGGTCGAGCCGGTGAGCTCATCGCGAGTCGCTTTGTTGGTGCGCGCGGCTTCGCTCACACGGCGCATTTCTGCGGCGAGGTCCCAGAGAGAGCGGCTCTGTGCGTCCCGCACCACCGGAACCTTCAGCCCTTCGGGTGTCTGCGTGGCGATACCGAGATGCACGGCCCGATGGCGGATGATGACGCCCCGCTCGCCGTCATACAGAGCGTTCGCCTGCGGAAAATCCTGCAACACTCGCACCAGTGCCAGGGCAAGGAACGGCAGGTAGGTCAAAGCAGGCGTGCCGGGAGCGAGTTTGCTGTTGAGATGGCGACGCAATGTCTCGAGCTCGGTAACGTCCATCTCCTCGACGTAAGCGAAGTGAGGGATGTTTCGCTTGGCCTCGCTCATGCGCTGCGCGATGAGGCGGCGCAACCCGATGACCTTGATCTCTTCGGTCTCCGGCGTGCCCAGGTCCGCGGATCGAGGTCGCAGCGGAGTGGGTTTCTCGGGCGCCGGCGTGCCGCCCCTGGACCGCTTTTGCACGTAGGTGTCGAAGTCCCGCCGGACGATCCGCCCGTTGGGCCCCGACCCTTCGATCATGCGCAGATCCACGCCGGCCTCATGCGCCCGGCGACGAATCGCGGGTGAAGTGGCCACACGCCCCGAGCGGTGCCCATTCGCCTGATGGGACGCATCGAAGCCGTTACCCGAGGATGCCGGCGTGATGTTGGTCTTGCGCGAGGCAGCTCCCGCGGGGGTGCCCGCAGCCGGCGGCGGTGACTCCCGCTTCGACTCCGCGGGTCTGGGCTCCGCAGGCGCCTTTGCGGCGGCGCCCGAGCCAGACTCGGCCGCACCGCCCACCTCGGTCTCAAACACAATCAACGCCGCCCCCACCGGCACCGAGTCCCCGGGCTCGCCCGTCGTGGACACCACCCTCCCCGACACCGGCGAAGGCACCTCCACGGCCGCCTTGTCTGTCATCACCTCGACGATGACGTCATCTTCCGCAACCACGTCGCCCGGCTTCACCCGCCACCCGACGATTTCCGCCGCGACCGTACCCTCGCCAAGATCCGGCAGCTTGAAGACAAACTGGCTCACGCGGCCTCCATGACACTCTTGAGAGCCGCCGCGATGCGCGCAGGCCCGGGGAAGTACTCCCACTCGAACGCGTGGGGATAAGGCGTATCCCAACCCGTAACACGTTGGATCGGTGCCTCCAGATGCCAGAAACATTCCTCCTGCACCGTGGCGACGAGCTCAGCGCCATACCCGCTGAACCGTGTAGCCTCGTGCACCACCACGCACCGCCCGGTCTTGTTGACCGACGAGCAGATGGTGTCGGTATCGAGCGGCGCGAGCGTCCGAACATCCACGATCTCGGCATCAACACCCGCAACCCGCACAGCGGCTTCCGCGACGTGAACCATCGTGCCGTAAGCCAACACCGTCACGTCGGAGCCGGGACGGACGATCTGCGCGCGCCCGATAGGCACCGTGTAGTAACCCTCCGGCACCGCACCACCCGGATGCGCACTCCATGGAACCGCCGGCTTGTGCGGATCTCCATCGAATGGCCCGTTGTAGATGCGCTTCGGCTCGAAGAAGACTACCGGATCGTCACCCTCGATCGAGCTTATCAACAAGCCTTTCGCATCGTAGGGAGTGCACGGCATCACGACCTTGATGCCGCAAACGTGGGTGAAAATGCCTTCCGGACTCTGCGAGTGGGTCTGCCCGCCACGAATGCCTCCGCCACAGGGTGTGCGGATGGTGACGGGAGCGGAAAATTCGCCCGCGGTCCGGTAGCGCAAGCGCGCCAACTCGCTCACCACCTGGTCGAAGGCCGGATAGATATAGTCGGCGAACTGAATCTCCGCCACCGGCTTCAAGCCATTCACGCCCATCCCGATGGCCGCGGCGACAATACCTCCTTCCGCGATCGGGGTGTCGAGCACGCGATGCTCGCCATACTTGCGCTGCAGGCCGTCGGTCACCCGGAAGACACCGCCGAAGTAACCTACATCCTCCCCGAAGACCACGACCCGCGGATCACGGTCGAGCATGATGTCCATGGCGGAGTTGAGAGCCTGGACCATGTTCATATGCGCCATGACCTCAGCCCTCCTTCGCCATGGAACGGGTCTGCTGGTCGAGCTCGCGTTGTTCCTGCGACCCCGGTGCGGGCTGCCGCTGCAACAAGTCGAGCAACTGCTGGCGCTCACGGACCAGGTGTTGGGGCATTTCCTTGTATACGTCCTCGAACATGGTGGCCGGATCGAGTTGGGGTCCCTCGGTGAGGGTTCCGTAGCTGGCCGCTTCCTTCCAGCATGCCGTGACATGCGCTTCGAGCTCTTTCTCGAGCGCCGTATGCCGCTCCTCGGACCACTCGCCGAGGGCAATGAGATGTTGCTTCAGGCGGTCGACGGGATCGCCCAGCGGCCACGCCTTCCACTCTTCCTTCGGCCGGTAACGGGACGGATCGTCACTCGTCGAGTGCGCCGCCGCCCGGTAGGTCACGTGCTCGATGAGCGTCGGCCCGCCGCTCTGCCGGGCCCGCTCGGCGGCCCATTGGGTCACGGCATAGACGGCGAGGAAGTCGTTCCCGTCGACCCGGATGCCGGGCATGCCGTATCCCGGCCCACGACGAGCGAATGTCTGGACCTCGCCACCGGCAAAGCCCTGGAAGGTGGAGATCGCCCACTGGTTGTTGACCACGTTGAGAATGACCGGCGCCCGGTAAACCTGGGCAAAGGTCATGGCATGGTGAAAGTCCGCCTCGGCGCTCGATCCCTCGCCGATCCAGGTGGCCGCGACCCGATCCTCACCCTTGATGGCGGCAGCCATCGCCCAACCGACGGCCTGGGGAAACTGGGTAGCGAGATTGCCCGAGATGGAGAAGATGTTGCCCGCCGCCCAGTGATACATCACGGGCATCTGCCGGCCCTTGCACATGTCATGCGTATTGGACAGGCACTGGCACATGAGGTCGACGAGACTTCGGCCGCGGACGACCTGCAGGCCCTGCACACGGTAGGAAGGGAACAGCATGTCACCCGGCAGGAGCGCCATACCCGCGGCCACCGCCACGGCTTCCTCGCCCGTGGACTTCATGTAGAACGACATGCGCCCCTGCCGTTGCATGCGCTGCATCCGGTCGTCAAACAGACGGGTCATCAGCATGTGCCGCAGGCCGACCTGCAGCTCCTGGGGGTCCAGGTGCGGGTTCCAGGGCCCGACCGCCTTGGAGTCGTCCCCGAGGACCCGGACCATCTGTCCGGCGAGGCTCTCAATGTCGCGGACCGGCACCTTCGCCTCCGGACGCGGGACCGCCCCCGGCGGCGAGATCTGCACATAGCTGAAATCGGGCTTATCGCCCGGGCGGGCCGGCGGGTAGGGAATGTGAAGGCGCGACCGTGGCGTCATAGGGCTTCATCTCGGGAGGAACGTAAGCTGAAGTGAATAGTAATGGGGCTGGCGTGCAACGAGTGTTCCAAATTGATGATTGCAGAACGCGGCAGGCGCAGGATTTGTTGCAGCACGGCCCGCAAACGTGCATCCAAACAGCGCGCGGCCGGCATCTTACCCGTCGTCCTTCAAATTAGAGTCGGAGGCGTAAGGAATCCATGCAGCACCCAGCCATCGCGGCCGTCGCCATCGCGTTCTGGATCTTCGTCGGCGTCACGGCCATTGCCGCCATGATCCTGGACTATCGCAAGCGCAAATTGGCCCTCGAGCCCCTGCGGATCGCCATCGAGCACGGGCAGCAGCTCGACCCCGAAATCATCACCCGGCTGCTCGGGCGCGAGGAGCGGCAGGAATCGGCCAATCCGCAGGATCTCAAGATCGGCGGCATCATTACGTGCGCCTCGGGCGTGGGGGTGGCATTACTCTCCGTGTTCGTCGCGCAAGTGCACCCGCCGCACCACTGGCTCGTCCTCGGTGTCGGTGTACTCGCAGTGTGCGTGGGTGTTGGCCTGCTGATTGCCGCAGGTAGTCTGCGCAAGTGACCCGTGCTCTGTCCCCTAACGCACTGCGCGGGGCAGATGAATTGACTGTGATAGCGGCAGCTATCGCAGGAGATGATGGCGCCTACGGTGAGTTGGTGAGGCGCCGCCAGGGACCGATCCGGCAACTGTTCCGGCGTCTGTGCCGGAACCCTGCCTTGGCGGATGACCTGTCGCAGCAGGCCTTCCTGCAGGCGTGGCGCCATATCGACACTTTGAAATCACCGGCCGCCTTCGCGGGCTGGCTGCGACGCCTGGCAATCAACATCTGGCTACAACGCGTCCGGGCCGGACGCCCGGTCGCCGAAGGACTGGACGACCTGTCCGCGGCCGAAGAGCCGACGCAGCCGGCAGCGATGCTCAATGAGCAACTCGATCTGGACAGTGCGCTGGCGACCCTGCCTCCGACCGTGCGTTTGTGCATCACCCTCGCGTATGCTGAGCGCATGAGTCATCGCGAGATTTGCGAGGCCACGCAACTCCCTTTGGGCACGGTCAAATCACATATCACGCGCGGCGCCGCCCGCCTGCGCGACCTGTTGGGAGCCTACGCATGAACGACGCTGGATTGGACCCCGACCTGTTGCGGCTCTTCGCGGAAGCTCCGACTCCTCCAGAAGGCACCTTTGTCGCTGCAACGATCGCCAAGTTGGAAAGCGCCCGCCGCGCCCGGCTGATCCGCCGGCTCGCGGGAACAATCGTCATCCTGGTGGTAGCAGCGATCGTTGCACCTTACGTCGCGCAACAAACGCTGATAGCGATGGATTGGCTCACCGACCGTTTACCAGAGACGGGCGCGGCCCTCGCCTCCCCCATCGGGTGCGTATGCGCCGCGGTCATCGCGTGGCGCATCGCACGCCGACAATTCAACTAGCGACGGACGGGACCGGTCGAATCGGCGCTCATCGCATAGCGGTTCCAATACTCCTCTGATTTGCGCTCCAGGGCATGCCGGGACCGATCCTCGAGCTGCGTATCCTGCACCTTGGGCGCCTTCTCGAACGCCGTCCGGTCGATCACCAACTTGTCGTTGTGCACCATGGCGGTGGCGGTCGAGTACGGCATGAGGCTCGCCAGCCCCTGCTGGTCCGCCATCACGACATAGTTCTTGTCACCGGAATCCCCGGGCACAATGGCCGAGACCCGGCCCATCAGCTCGCCGGACTCCGACCTGACCTGCATACCGCTGGCCACCGCGGCGGAGTCGGACATAGCCAGTCGCTCCTTACGTGAGGCCGTTGAGGCCCCATCCAGCTCCGGGTTGGCGGTGGGGTGCGTCACGGTTGTCGAGGGTCCGTTCGGCGCAGTCTCGGTCTGCGCACAGGCGGCCCCGGCAAAGCTCAAAGCCGCCAACACGCTGAAGCTGCGAAGGGTAGTATGCATGGCTCACCTCACGCTTGCTGCTGTTGACAGCAAAATGAGGCGCAAACGCCATACCTACCGCGATCGCGAAACCGATAACGAGAACGGCCGGCTCTTCGTAGCAGCCCCCCAGTGTTTGTCCGGCCGCGGCTGCATCACAAAATGCAACTCCCCGCCGGCCATGATCTCCTCGTGGCGGATAAACGTGCGCGCCAACGGCTGACCGTTGAGTCGGACTGATCCGACATAGCCGTTCGCCTCGCCCGAATTGTCCACCGTGACGGTGAAAGATTTGCCATTGGGCAGGTGGAGTACCGCGTGACTCACGAACGGCCGACCGATGACGTACTCTCCCGAGCCGGGCGTGACCGGATAGAACCCGAGTGCCGTAAACAGCAGCCACGCCGACATCTGGCCAAGATCGTCGTTGCCCGCCAGCCCGTCGGGCGTCGGGCGATATTGACTGGCGACGATCTGGGCCAGGCGCTGTTGTGTACGCCACGGACTGCCGGCATACACGTACAAGTAGCCGATGTGATGACTGGGCTCATTACCGTGCGCGTAGAAGCCGACGAGCCCCGATATGTCCTCCACATTCGCGAAACTCGCCGGGTCGACTTTCGAGTCGAAGAGCTCATCCAGCTTCCGTACGAAGCGCTGGTCGCCACCCATCCGGCGAATCAGCTCCGCCGTATCCTGCGGGGCATACCAACTGTACTGCCACGCATTGCCCTCGGTGTAGTCACCGTTGCCGGCGACGGCGGGATCGAAGGGCTCACGGAACTGTCCATCGCTGTTACGCGCACGCACGAAGCCGGTCTTCTCGTCGAAAACGTTGCGCCAGTTGTTTGCCCGCTCTGCGAACCGTGTCGCCACATCGCCGCGCCCCAGCGCGGTCGCCATCTGCGCGATCGTCCAATCGTCGTACGCGTACTCCAGCGTCTTGGAGGCACTCTCGCGCACTTTATCAGCGGGGACCCAACCCAACTTCATGTACTCGCCCAGCCCCGCATAGCGCGGATTCGTAGCGCTCGCGACCATGGCCTGCAGCGCCTCGTCGGCGGAGTAACCGCGTATTCCCTTCAGATAGGCATCCGCGATGACCGGGACGGCGTGGTAGCCGATCATGGTAAAGGTTTCCTGCCCGGCAAATTGCCACACCGGGAGCAGGCCATCGGGGCTGCAACGCCAGGAGGCCAACAGCGAGCGGATGAAGTCGTTGTTGTCGGACTCAGGCCGCAGCAGGATCAGCAGCGGATGCAGCGCGCGATACGTATCCCAAAGCGAGAACGTGGAACGGAATGTAAATCCATCGGCATGATGCACTTCGTGATCGGGACCGCGGTAGGATCCATCGACATCCATCATGACACTCGGCGCCATCAATGAATGATAGAGCGCCGTATACAAAGAGCGGCGCATCGGCTCGGGAGCGTCGATGTCCAAAGCCGAGAATGCCTTGCGCCAGGCTTCGGCAGCGGCGGCACGCTTGGCGTCAAAATCCCACTGCGGCGCCTCGGCATCGAGATTATGCAGCGCATTTTCCTCACTGACGGCGGAGATCGCGACTTTCACCAACACCGGTGATCCGGCAGGCACAACGCCGAAATCGAACACCGCCACGAGCCCGCGCCCCTCGCGCGACACGACGTCATACGCATCCTGCCAAGGCGAGAAGTTCGGGTCGTATTCCGGCTTCGGCTCGCGGTTATGGATCTGATACGCCATCGGTGCGCGGGAGAAGCGCATGGCAAAGTACAACTGCCGCCCGGGAGCCCAGCCGCGTGTCTCCCGATAGCCCGTCACTGCCCCGTCGGGCCGTACCCGGATCCGCGACCAGAGGACCTTGCCGGGCCAGTTGTAGATGCTGGAGCGCAGATCCACCAGTATGTGCGCCGGCTTGCCGGCCGGAAACGTGTAACGGTGCAGGCCAACACGGGTGGTCGCCGTCAGCTCCGCACGCACGCCGTAGTCCGACAAGGTCACCGCGTAGTAGCCAGGCTCGGCCCGCTCGCTATCATGACTGAACCGGGATCGATAGCCGGAAAGCGGCTTATCCTGCTCGCCGGGATCGAGGCGCACTTCCCCGGAGACCGGCACCGTCAGGACATCACCCAGGTCCGAGTGCCCGGCGCCGGAAAAGTGGGTGTGCGAGAAGCCGAGAATCGTCGGGTCCTGGTACTGGTAGCCGGCCGCCCAGGGATAGCTCTGCTTGTAGTAGGGAACCTGGGTATCCGGACTCAACTGGATCATCCCGAAAGGCACGCTCGCCCCCGGGAAAGTATGTCCGCCCCCCTGGGTCCCGATGAACGGGTCAACTTGGGGGTAGGCGTCCGAGCCCTGCGCCAGCGCCCCAGCCCACACGACGTACAGCAACGCGGCAATCCAAACACGGATGACTATCATCATGGGCAGCGATGATAGTGCGAAACGCAGCCGGGGTGTGGGCTTGAAAGACCACACCCCCGGCAGTTAGAGAGGCTTGACTTACTTCGCGGTGGCTACCTTGCCGTCCGTGCCATTCACTTTCACCTTCTCGGTCGTACCGTCGGCCTTGGCGACCTTCACGGTGTAGCGCACGGTGTCGCCCGTGCGGTCGGTATCGGCGTCAACCGCCTTACCACCAGCCTGGTTTTCCGCCGTCGTGATCGCGCCCTTCAGCGACGTCGCAGCATTCTGCAGCTCGGTCGGTTTGATTCGGGTGAACACCTTCTCAAACGGCTCATTCGAGGCCTTCGTCACCTTCCCCGTACTGGAGTTGACACGGTACTCGGTGAGCTTCGTGCCATCGGTGCTCAACACCTTGATGTCGTAGCTGCCCATGGCGTCTTTCTTCGCCTTGTAGTCCGCGCTGATGGCCTGGCCACTGCCTTCCTTCTCGGCAATGCCGATGGCCTGGGTGAGCGATACCTTGGCGTTACTGAGGGCTGCGTCCTCGCGGGCCGCCTTATCCGCGGCCTGCGCGCCGGTTACAGCCAAGCCCATGGCGAGGGCCGCCAGCAGTGCAGTCGCTTTAGTCGTCATGTTCATCCTCCTCACTTCCAGCTCTGTCACACGGTGTTAGAACGGGCAGCGCCGCGGAGGGTTCCCCACCGTCAACCTGGGCAGTTTGAAGTTATGGAGGTTCAGCGAACGTTAAGACTTCAGCAGCCGTCGGTACTCGCCCAGGTGGCGGATCGCATGCTGGGGCTTGCCGCTCGACTCATACAGGCGCGCGAGGTTGTAGTGCGCATCGGCGAAATCGGGATCTTCGGTGAGGGCTTGCAGGTAGGCCTCGATGGCCTCCTCGTCGCGCTCGCTATCCTCCAATAGTACGCCGAAGTTGAAGTACAGAGTTGGATCGGGCTCGCACTCGCGCAGCGCCTCGCGATACACCCGCTGTGCCTCGGTCAGCTTACCGGACTGGTGCAGCAATCGACCGAGATTGATGCGCGCCGCCACATGTTGCAGATCGAGCTGCCGACAGCGCTCGTATGCTGCAACAGCCTTCTCGACATCGCGGTCTTCTTCGGACAGCCCACGCTCGAACCAGGACTGGGCATCGGCGGCGGCGTCCTCCGCCCCAGCCGCGGCACGCCCGTTACGGGCGGCAGAGGCACGGCCCTCGATTTCAACAATCTGCAAGGAGTCGCCCGCGACGTTGACATCGAGCTCGAGGAGATATTGCCCCGACTCGGCCTGCCACCGGTTGGCGCCCTTGCGTACCACGACGTCGTTGCCCACCGCGCAGATAGTGAGCCCGGTCAGTGGAACGGATTGCGGCAGTTGGCGCCGCAGGGCATGCAGAGATCGTCCGATGCGGCGCGCCGGCACTTTGGCCTGCACGAGCGCTCGCGCGGTGCGCATGACCAACAGGTCCTGGAAGGAGAAGCGATATTCGCGTCGTGGCCCACGTTCCGGTGCCACGAAGCCGCGCGAGATGAGCCCGCGGATCGTGCTCCGCGACAGATTCAACATCCGCTCGACGTCGCCCACACCGTAGGAGTGCATGAGCCGCGTTTCAGGTACGGAAGAAATCAGCGGCTGGACGCTTTCCGCGTGGTCGCCGCAGACTTCTTAGCCGCGCGCTTCGGCGGCTTGCGCTCGCCCAGGCTCGCGGTCTCGTCGCGTGCACGCGTGTTGCGTTTCAGGCTGGCACGGAGAGCTTCCATGAGATCGACCACATTCCCTTCGGCCGCGGCTTGCGGCTCGGCGAGCGTGATCTGCTCGCCCTCCACCTTCTTCTGTATCGCCGCTTCGATCCGCGCTTTTACCTCGTCCGTATAAGCGGTCGGGTCGAACCGGTCCGTGGTCTGCTGATCGATGAGCTGTTGGGCCAGTTTCAGCTCCGCATCCCGTACCTTCACGTCCTCGACTTCCAGGTCGCTCATCGACACCACTTCCGGCGCGAAATGCAGCTGGTGCAGGACGATGGCGTTTTCCACAGGACGCAGAATGACGACGTACTCCCGACCGCGAGTCGCCCAGCGGCCGACGGCGCAGCGCTTGCTTTCGCGCAGGGCGGTCGCAAACAGGGTGTAGGGCTTGGCACCACCCTTGTCAGGGGCGAGATAGTAGGTCGTGTTGAAGTAGACCGGGTCCACCGACTCCAGGGGGACGAACTCCTGGACGTCGACACTCTTGGTGCCGGCCTCCTCGAGCGCCTTGATTTCCTCCGGAGTGAACATGACGTACTGGTCCTTGGCGAACTCGTAGCCCTTGACGATCTCGTCGCGCTCCACGACCACCCCCTCCTTCTGGCAGATGTACTGCTGCTTGAGGCGGGACCCGTCCTTCTTGTGAAGGAGGTTGAAGTGGATGGAGCCGGTGCTGCGGGTCGCCGAATAGAGCTTCACCGGGATGGCAACCAGCCCGAATGAAACGGTCAGGGAGGCGATCGATCGTAAGGCCATGATGAATTTCCTTCCGCAAGCCAGGAGCCTGTCTGACTAATGATCGCCGTAGCGAGGGCGACCCTCAGCGAGCAGGTTTCGGCGATCGTTACTCGCGCATAGCGGGATACTATGCAAGAGGAACGATCGCCGAAAGATGCCGCTGAGGGGCGGCCGCAGTAGGCGAGCATTAGTCAGACAGGCTCCCGGTCGCACAGCAAGTTCCGACCCCATTGGACGGCGACTTGGGCGTAGAGTAGCTCTATTGTCCCCCTAAGGAATAGTCTAAGCACATGATCGACGTCTACTTCTGGCCCACCGGCAATGGCAAGAAGGTCACCATCATGCTGGAGGAGTGCGGACTGCCCTACAACGTGATCCCCGTGAACATCAACAAGGGGGACCAGTCCACGCCCGAATACGACGCCATCAACCCGAATAACAAGATGCCTGCCATCATCGACCGGGATGCCCCGGGGGGGCCGCTTACGATTTTCGAGTCGGGGGCCATCCTGCAATACCTCGCCGAGAAGACCGGCAAGCTGCTTCCGACCGACACGGCAGGTAAGTACCGCGTGCTCCAGTGGGTGTACTGGCAGGTGGGCGGGCTGGGCCCGATGGCCGGCCAGGCGCATCATTTCCTGCGCTATTCGCCCCAGAAGATCGAATACGCCATGCACCGTTTCAGGACCGAAGTGACCCGGCTGTACAAGGTGATGGACAAGCAACTCGCCAGGACGCCCTGCCTGGCGGACGACTATTCCATCGCCGACATCGCCCTGCAACCCCGCGCATCGTGAAGCCCAAACATACTTTCCGTGGCGTGGTCATCCACGAGAACCAGCCACGATTCGCCACCGCCAAGGGGGCCGTAACCCCGGCGGTCAAGCCCGGCGCCACGGGAGCGGCGCGGGTGCGCGTCGGTCGCGAAGTCTCCGGTCGAGGCGGTAAGGGTGTTTCGGTGATCTCGGGATTGCCGCTTGCGCCTGCCGCGCTGGACGAGCTCGCGACGCGACTGAAGAAGCTGTGCGGCGCCGGCGGCGTGGTCAAGGACGGTGTGATCGAGATCCAGGGCGACCACCGGGACCGGCTGGTCGCCGAGCTGAGCAAGCTGGGGTATGACGCGAAGCGCTCCGGCGGCTGACCAGATCTGTCGCAGGAACCGGAACTTACGCATAATGTAGGAGTTTGAAATGGGCAGTACCGAGGCGGGTCACAACATGTCCACTAATCAACCTAGGCCTGGCCAACGCATCCCGGCGCGGCCACGAAGCGCACTGCTTTTTGCCCGCAACTTTTTCCGCCATCCGCGGATGCTGGGCTCCATCGTCCCGAGCTCGCGCTTTCTGATCCGCCAGCTCCTCCAGCCGGTCGACTGGGCCCAGGCGCGCGTGATCGTGGAATACGGGCCCGGCGTCGGTGTGATTACCTCGGAAGTGCTGCGACGCATGCGTCCCGACGCGATACTGATCGCCATCGAAACCAACCCGGACTTCGTCAACTACCTGCGCTCATCCTTCCAGGACGAGCGCCTCCACGTGGTCGAGGGATCCGCCGAGGCGGTGGATGAGATCCTGCGACGGTACGGCCATAGCAACGCGAGTTACGTCATCTCGGGCATTCCGTTCAGCACCATTCCAGCTCCGATACGCGAGCGAATCCTCCTCAAGACCTGCGAGGTGCTCAAGCCCGGCGGCTCCTTCCTCGTCTACCAGTTCTCCAGCCGCGTCCTGGAGGATCTGCAGCGGATCTTCCGCTACGTCCGCAGACAGTTCGAGCCCCTGAACGTCCTGCCCGCCCACCTGTTCTTCTGCCAACCCGACACCGCCTGATCCTAAAGGCGCGCAAGCCGCCCCGTTGCAACGCGAGCCCGTCCCGTGCAGGAGCGCATGGCCCCGGACATCCTCGACACCCTGGTTTCCGCGGAAACGCCGGAAGGCATTCTGCTGGAGTTGCGGCCGGCCGGGCTGACGGCCCGCTGCTACGCGTTCCTGATCGACCAGCTCATCAAGCTGGCCGTCATCTACCTCTTCGAGATCCTCGCCATCTTCGCCGGCGGCATCGGCCTGGGGCTCGCCCTGATCCTGTTGTTTGCCCTCGAGTGGCTCTACCCGGTCGTGTTCGAGCTGTCTCGCTGGGGGGCCACGCCGGGAAAACGCTCCCTCGGCCTGCGGGTGATCATGGACAACGGTTTGCCGGTGACGCCGGCCGCCTCACTCACCCGCAACCTGCTCCGCGCCGCAGACTGGCTGCCCTTCCTGTACGGCTTCGCGGTGGTCAGCATGCTGATGCGCCGGGACTTCAAGCGACTGGGCGATATTGCGGCTGCGACGTTGGTCGTCTACCAGCCGCGGCCGGCGACCAGGATCGCAACAACGGACATTCCGCCGCTTGCCCCGGCCATTGCGTTGGCGCCCTCCGACCAGGCGGCGGTCATCGCACTCGCCGCACGCGCCTCGCGCCTCACCGGCGAGCGCCTGGATGAGCTTGCAGCCCTGGCCGCCCCCGTCTCGGGAGACGCGGGCAGCTCGGGACCCCACGTCACGCGACGCGTCCTCGGAGTCGCCCAGTGGTTCCTGGGTCGCCGCTGAAGCGAGCTGCCAATCATGACACCTCTGCAATTCGAGCAACGCTACCAACCCGAGTGGGACGAGCTGCAGACACTGCTCAGAAAGCTGCGCCGACCGCACTTCTCCTGGCGCGAGACACCCGACCAACAGTCGAGCGGCGGTGAGCGTATCGCGGCTCTCTACCGTCGCGCCTGCGAGCAGCTCGCACTTGCCCGCGCCCGTGCCTATCCAGCGTACCTTACAGAGCGACTGGAGGAGCTCACCGCCGAAGCACACCAGCTCATTTATCAACAGGCGGAGCTCGGACTCGGGCGTTTGAAACGCGTGGTCGCGACCGACTTCCCCCGTGCCGTGCGCGCCCATGCCGTCTATGTCTGGATAGCGCTGGCCGTATTCGCGCTGCCCACGCTCGTACTCGGTTGTCTCGTTTATTTCCGACCCGAGTTGATTCTGTCGGTGGTCGACGGCGCGCAGGCCGTGGAATACGAGCGGATGTACTCGAGCGCCGCCGAGTCGATCGGCCGGACCCGCGACGCACAGGGCGACTGGTACATGTTCGGCTTCTACATCCGCAACAACATCGGCATCGCCTTCCAATGTTTTGCCGGCGGACTGTTCGCCGGGTTGGGCAGCCTCTTCTTCCTGGCATTCAACGGCGCTTTTGGCGGCGCGATCGCCGGCTACCTGACCGAAAAAGGCCTGGGACCCACGTTCTACTCGTTCGTCGTCACCCACTCCGCCTTCGAGCTGACGGCCATAGTGCTCTCCGGCGCCGCGGGCTTGCGCATCGGCCACGCTATCCTCGTTCCGGGCCGGCGCACGCGGGTACAGTCCCTCGTAGTGGCTGCGAAGGAATCGACGGTCATCATCTACGGCGTGTTTGCATTCCTGTTGATCGCCGCGGCGGTCGAGGCATTCTGGTCTTCCGCCACCTGGATGCCGCCCGCAATGAAATACGGCGTGGCGGCGCTGTGTTGGACGGGTGTGATCGCCTACCTCACGTTGCAGGGCCGCGGTGCGCGTTGACGCTTTCGCCATCCGCCTGCGTCCGCGCGCGAACTTCGAAGCGGCGGATCTCGGCGTGCGCTTGTGTCAAAGCGCGGCCCGAGACGTCTATACCTGTTATCTCGCGGTCTTTGTGCCTTTCACCGCGCTGGCGCTCGCGTGTTATGAGATCGCCGACTGGCTGCCGGCCCTGGTCTTGTGGTGGGGCAAGCCGTGGCTCGATCGCACGATACTGTTTGCCTTGTCGCGTGCCGCGTTCGGTCAACGGACCCCTCCGCTCGACGTGTGGCAGGAGCAGCGTCACGTTTGGTGGAGTCAACTGTGGCGCACGTTGACCTTCCGACGCCTTTCCCCGTGGCGGTCGTTTACCCAGCCGGTCTATCAGCTCGAAGGACTCCGGGGTGCCGATCTGCGGGCCCGCGTACGGCAGATTCGAGCCGGGCGGACGCGTGCGGGCACCGGGATCCTCTCCGCGTTCAGTTGCGCGGAGACCTCACTGGTTGTGGCACTCGCCTCGCTCTCCTTCTGGTTCGCCCCGCAAGGCTCCGGAATCGGACTGAGGACGCTGTTGCAGTGGGGAACGGACAGCTCAGGTTGGTTTGACTTCGCCGTCACCGTCGCTTACGCGGCGGCGATCGGCTTCGTCGAGCCGTTCTTCGTCGCGGCCGGTTTCGCTCTGTATCTCAGCCGGCGCGCCGAGCTCGAGGCATGGGACATCGAACAGGAGTTTCGGCGTGCGTTTGCCTAGCGTCACAGCGCTGGTGCTGGCAGCGATGTTACTCATGGCGCCGCCCATCGCGGGAGCCGTCGCGAGCGCGGCGCAGCCCGGACCGACGGAAGCGCAGGTGAATGCCGCCCTGGCGAAAATCAAGGAAGACCCCAACCTGGGCGTCACCAGGAAGCGCCACCGCCTGCAATGGAAGAAGAAAGATACGAATCAACCCGCGAACGCCAACAGCAGTGACTGGCTGCGCTGGCTTGCGGACGCCGTCAGTTGGTTCGGCACCACGGCCCGGCTGCTGCTGTGGGTGATCGGCATTCTGGCAGCCGGCCTCCTCGGGCTGTTCATCAAACGTTTCCTGGAAGTCCGCGGTGACGGCTCAGCCGCGCTGCGAGTCACCACGCCGACCCATGTGCGCGACCTCGACATCCGTCCCGAGTCACTGCCCGACGACATCGGCGGGAGTGCGCTCATCCTGTGGGAGCGCGGCGAGCATCGGCCCGCACTGGCATTGCTTTATCGGGGCACTTTATCGCGGCTGGCGCACGTCCACGGCGTACCGATCAGGGACTCGAGCACGGAGGGTGACTGTCTGCAGTTGGCTAATACACATCTCCGGGCCGCACCGTCAGCTTACGTCGTACGGCTGATCCGAGTCTGGCAGCGAGCGGTCTACGGCAGCGCGGATCCAACCGAAGATGCCATGCGCTCATTGTGCGCCGAGTTCGCGGCTGCACTCGACAAGCCGGCACTCATCGCAACTCCGGCGGAGCAGGCAGCGTGAAGCGCCACCACATCGTCAACGCACTGATCGCTCTCTTCGTCGTTGCCGTCGTCGCGTGGGTCGCCGCCAATACGTACTGGGAAGAGTATGACTGGCAGAGCGGCCTGCAGGGCGAGGCCCTGACCAATCCCTTCTATGCCGCACAGCGCCTGGCGGGCGAGCTCGGCGCCCATACCCGGCTACGTCACGAGTTGGTCTCGGTGCCGCCCTCGAATGCGGTCATCGTCGTTGGCAACTGGAACTGGAACATCGTCCCGGAACGCCGCGAGCGACTCGAGCGATGGGTGAACGACGGCGGTCGGCTGGTGGCTCCGGGGACACTCGTGGCAGATCCGAAATTCAGCGAGTGGGCGGGAGTGGTCCGCTCCATGTCGAAAGAGAAGGTCGTTAGAAAGCCCCGCTGCCTGCCCGGCATGCAATGCCCCGCGCCAGAAATCCCCTCCGCGCAGGAGCCTGACAAAGCCAACCGGCGCTGGACGATCTGTGACCTCGCCGAATTCAACTATCTGAGCACCAGCCGCAAGGTCTCGTGGCGGCTCACCGATATGCAGTCCCGCGCCCAGGTCGTACGAATACCCATCGGCCGCGGTAGCGTCACGGTCCTGAACGCCGACCCTTTTCGAGAAGACGCGCTGACGTGCGGTGACGATGCCCGGTTGTTCGTGGCCGCGACCCAACTGCGCGCGGGTGACGACATTGAGTTTCTGACCGAGGAAAGCGGCGCCTCGCTTCTGGATCTCATCTGGAAGTACGGCGCGCCGGTGGTCCTGTTGATCGCCGCAGCCATTGCCCTGTGGCTCTGGCGGTCGAGTGTCCGCTTCGGCCCACTCATAGCGGAACCGGACCCGGCACGGCGCTCGCTGGCCGAACAGATTCGCGGCACGGGAAAATTCACACTGCGCTTCGGGGGCGGGCGTGCCTTGCACGCAGCCACCACCAGGGCGTTGGATGAGACGGCCGCTCGCCAGGTCCCTCACTACGGACGACTCTCCGGCGAGGACCGCATTGCAACTCTCGCGCCCCTCACGGGGCTCGGGGCCGCCGACCTGGCGGCTGCGCTCGACAGCCGCGTGGCGCGCAACCCGCACGAATTACACAAAGCGATCGCGACCCTCGAGTTGGCGCGTCGCCAGATGATCCGCAAATAATTATCGAGAATCACGGGAAGGGTTGGAACATGCAGACCGAAGTGAGCGCGATTACACGCGCTGCCGAGCTGTTGGAGCAGCTCCGGCAGGAGATCGGCAAGGCAGTGGTGGGACAGAACGCCGCGGTCGAGCAGGTCATCGTCACCCTGATAGCCTCGGGTCACGTGCTGATCGAGGGTGTCCCGGGACTCGGCAAGACGCTCCTGGTCCGGGCCCTCGCCCAAGCCTTGTCTCTCAACCAGGCGCGCATCCAGTTCACCCCGGACATGATGCCCTCGGACATCACCGGGCACGTCGTGCTGGATCCCATCTCACACGAGCTACGCGTCGTTCGCGGACCCGTCTTCACACACATCCTGCTGGCGGATGAGATCAACCGCGCGCCGGCCAAGACGCAGAGCGCCTTGCTGGAGGTCATGCAGGAGTACCAGGTGACCCTGGAGGGACAGACCCTGCAGCTCCCCAAGCCATTCATCGTCCTGGCCACGCAGAATCCCGTCGAGACCGAAGGCACCTATCCGCTGCCGGAGGCCCAGCTCGACCGCTTCCTGCTGAAAATCGAGATCGGCTATCCCAGTCCGGAAGAAGAAGTGGCCGTGGTATTGCGAACCACGAGCGGCGCGGCAGGCGACCAACTCCCTCTTGCCGACGTGAAGGCGCGTCTGAATGAGCGCGTCGTGCTCCAACTGCAGCTCATAGCAGCACGCCAACGTGTCGACGACAAGGTCGTCGACTACGCGGTGCGTATCGTTCGTGCGACGCGAGACTGGCCGGGACTTGCGGTCGGTAGCGGCTCACGAGGCGCCATCGCTCTCGTCCGCGCCGCGCGTGTGGCCGCCCTGATGGAGGGTCGAGACTTCGCCACCCCGGACGATATCAAGAAGTTCGCGCTGCCCGCCTTGCGCCATCGCGTAGCGCTGACTCCTGACGCTCTGCTCGAAGGTCGAAAGCCCGCCGACCTTCTCAACGCGGTGGTTGACAGCGTTCCAGCACCCCGCGCCTGAAACAGTACCCCATGCGCGTGCGCGTCATTCCCGCTCCCGCCGCCTTGATCGCCGTTCTCGCCGGCGCGGCGCTCCTGTTAGCTGCGCTCATTATCGGTGTGCCCGTAGCGACGGCGGCCTGGGCCGCCTGCGCCTGGATGTTGTTTCTGGCATTCGCTGCCTTGACCGACTATCGGCTCACCCGCCAGGCATGGCTGCAGGCGACGCCGCAAATGACGCGCCACCTGCCTGCTTCCCTGGCCGTCGGCGTGAAATGCGACGTGGCGCTCAGCATCGATGGCACGGGTGATGACACCTGGAAGGTCGAGCTGTTCGATCATTCGGATCCGAGCCTGCAGACGCAAGGGCTGCCGGCCACACTCACCGTCGGCGGCGGTAAACGGGTCACCTACACGTACAGGGCTACACCCACGCGACGCGGCGAGGTGGCATTTGCTGCCGCGGATCTACGAGTTCGCTCGAGGTATGGACTGTGTCAGCTCCTGGAGAAGCTGGGCCAGGCTGAAGTCCGCCGCGTTTATCCCGACTTCGCGCAGGTCGCCCGTTATGCCTGGCTGGCCGGGGACCGCCGGTTGGCCGAGATCGGCATCAAGACCTATCGGCGCCGCGGCGCTGGTACCGACTTCCAACAGCTCGCGGAGTACCGGGTCGGCGACCCGGTGCGGTGGATCGACTGGAAGGCAACCTTGCGCTTCGGTAAGCCGATCGTGCGCGAATTCCAGGATGCCCGCGATCAATGCGTCATGTTGCTGGTGGACTGCGGCCGGCGGATGCGGGCGGACGACTCGCAGACCGGGCTGGGCAACTCCCACTTCGACCAGGTTCTCAACGCCGTCATGTTGCTGTCCTACGTCGCGCTCAAACAGGGCGACGAAGTCGGCGCGATGACGTTCGGCACTGCGCCGGGGGCGGCCAAGTCCTTCGCGCCCCGCAAGGGCGTGAAGGCACTGAATGCCCTCATGGGAGAGTTGTATGCCGTTCAACCGACCCCTACTCACTCCGATTACATCGACGCCGCGCGCAACTTCCTGCAGCGGCACAACAAGCGCTCCCTGGTCATCATCATCACGAACTTCCGCGACGAAGACAGCGCGGAGCTGGGCACCGCGCTCCAGCTCCTGCGGACGCGCCACCTCGTGTTGCTGGCAAGTCTGCGCGAGGGGATCGTGCGCGAACTGGCGTCGCAACCCCTCACGACCAACGAAACAGCCGTGGAGGTTGCGAGCGCGCACCTGTACGAACAGTCACGTCGCGACGCCTTCAACCGTCTTGCAGCGCATGACGCACTGATGGTCGATGCCGAGCCCCAACGCTTAGGTGTAGAGCTCGTCAACCGTTACCAATCCGCCAAGGGTGCCGGCCTCATCTGAAGCGGCACGGCGGGTCCTTGGTCTTTTCCTTGGTTTTTAGAAAAGGCGTCGCCATGTACCGGGTGCGTGACACCCATTTCCGTGCGTAGAATGGGTGATCGAGACTCACTCGCACGCCGTCCATTTATGGCTGAAACGAGCAACTGGGCTTTC
>Ga0268266_10001343_pt1 | contig 29719 bp, 29 predicted proteins | sample KBSS13metaG_FD_190356 | JGI IMG/M metagenome (GOLD analysis project Ga0268266, IMG submission 190356) | Switchgrass rhizosphere microbial communities from Kellogg Biological Station, Michigan, USA - KBS S1-3 metaG (SPAdes) (version 2) | ecosystem: Host-associated > Plants > Roots > Rhizosphere... | reverse complement strand
CGGCTGCTGCAGCAGGACGCCCGGATCACCAATACCTCGCTGGCCGAGAAGGTCAGCCTGTCCGAATCGGCCTGCCTGAGGCGCGTCCGCGCCCTGGAAGAATCAGGCTTGATCCAGGGCTACACCGCCCTGATCGACCAGCAGAAGGCCGGGTACCCCGTAAACGTCTTCGTCAGCATTACCCTGGACCGTCAGAGCCAGTCAGGCCTCGAAGCCTTCGAGACCGCCGTCCGCAAAGTCCCCGAAGTCATGGAGTGCTACCTGATGACAGGCGAGCACGACTACCTGCTACGGCTGGTGGTGGCAGACCTGGCGGATTTCGAGCGAATCCACAATCAGCATCTGACCCGACTCCCGAGCGTGGCGAGCGTGCAATCGAGTTTTGCGATGAGGACGGTCACGCGCTCGACCACCCTCCCAGTGAAGTAGCGCTCCAAATCACATCGGCCGCAGCGTCGGCCAGCGGCGAGGCGCCCGCCTACTCCTGTTTCTTAATGCCGTCTGCGACTGCCCGCCAAGCAAAGGGCTCGGTGTACTGCAGCCCGTGTGCGGCCATCTCGGAAACCAACCACGCCTGCCTTTCCGCCGTAGCGGCGGCCATTACGGGCTCAACACCAACGTCAGAAAGCGTCAGCGCAACCTCACGCATCTCTGCAGCCCGCCGTACCCCATGCTCAGCCACTCGGCTGATGAGATAATCAGGCAACTTCCCCGTCCACCCCATCCCCGGAAACGTCCCATTCAACGACTCCAGGACCTCCCGCTCAGCCCCAAACCGACGCGCCGCCAACATGGACTCCAGTGTCAACGCCTCGAGTCCCTTGATTACGATGCTCCGGCACATCTTCACAGCAGACGCCACGCCAATCTTGTCTGACAACGCCGTCGCGTTCATACCAACATCGCGTAACGATTGAGCAACCGCCGCAGCACGCTTGCCCCCGAGCAGCATCGGCACCCGCAACCGCTGCGGCGGTACAGGCGCCATCACCGCGGCCTCCACGTAATCCGCCCCAGCCGCTTCGACAAGAGCGGCATTTGCCAATTTCTTAGCGGGAGACACGGAGTTGATATCGAGCAACACCTGCCCGGCCCGCAGCACGTGCGCCGCCTGCGCGGCAACATCAGAGGACGACGAGGCCGTCACCGCGGATATAACAACGTCGGCCCCAACCACAGCGTCATCGAACGATGATGCGGCTCGCACACCAAGGCGTCGCGCCTTATCATCCAAGAGCAACACGTCGTACATGGCGACTTCGTGCCCGGCCGCAACGAGATCTTCGCCGAAGATAGACCCCGCCTCCCCAAACCCGATCAACGCAAACTTCAGCAATCCAGTGCCCATCACGGTGTCTCCATTGATTCGATCCAACTCCGGAACGCATCGTTCACTGCTCGTGGACGCTCGAGCGGCGACATGTGACCGCAGTTGGGAATGACCCCGAACGTACTCGCACTATGCCTCAGCATATTGGCCATGAGTTCGTGACGCGAGGGTGGCGCCCACGTGTCATCGCTCCCACACAGCACGAGGCTCGGGCAGCGAATGCGGGCAAACACGGTTTTGGCATCAGGGCGTGCCAACAGCGCCTGGATCTGCAGGGCGTACAGATTCGGGGTGCGCCGTGCGAACATCTCGACAATGGGTTCGATCAGCTCGGCTTCGGTGAGGCGTGGGGGATAGACCATGCCCTGGAGCCAATTTCGCGCCATGGCGCGCATGCCGCTGCGGCGTGCCAGAGCCAGCATGGAGCGCCGGCCGGCGATCTCGCGCTCACCGGCTTCGCCGGGCGCCAGCGCCTCATAGCCGGTATCGAGAATGGAAAATCCGAGCAGACGCTCGGGAGCCCGACGAGCCACCTCCAACGCAACCCGTCCGCCCATGGAGTGCCCGGCGATCGCAAAGCGAGCCGGGGCCTCCTCGATTATCGCCTCGGCGAGCGCTCCGAGGCTGTCAACTTCACCGTGGTTGGCAACGAGGACGTCGGCGATGTCCGCGAGCGCTTCAACCTGAAAGTGCCAGAGCCACTCATCACACAGCAGGCCCGGAACGAGAATGACTGTTTTTCTCACGTCCCGATGGTGAAGTTTTGGCGCGCGAGTCGTCAACTACGGCCTCGTTCGCGACCTCGCGGCTGCGTTCGAGGAATTCGAGGGCGGCGGTACCAGCGGCTTCGGCCGAGGGAAACGTCACAACCCTGAAGTTGTCGTTGATGCTCATTGTCCACATGTTACACACCCCTCCGCTCATCGCTGCCCTGTTCACCGTGCAGACCGGGCGGTTCATCGTGCATGCTGGGGCCGCACGGGCCGAACGGACCACCAAACCGACCATGACCGAAGCCTCTGCGGAATTCCCGACGCTCGTCGCGGCTCATGTCCTTCCACCGCCGGAATCCATCCCGAAAGCGATCGCGCTCCTCGGGTGACATCCGGTGCCAGCGATCACGCCAAGCAGCCCGATGCTTCCAGTGGTGGTGGCCATGGTGATGGGGCCGAAACCCACCAAACAGCACACGGCACAACACGAGCAGTCCCGCGGCCTGCCAGAACGTCAGAGCCGGACCCGCGAACAAAGCGGGAATCAGCGCGTTCCACAGCAGCATGACCACCGTGCTCAGCGCTGCCACGAGCAGCGGCGCGAACACCAGGAAGCCCAAAACCTTCATCATCCAAAAACGTCTCACGGTCTTCTCCTAGTCATTCATCCACTCGTCATACGCATCCTGCAACTGCTCGCGCAGTGCCAGTACCGCGTAACGCTTCCGGGATAACAGCGTGTTGACACTGACACCCCAGCGCGCCGACAGCTCCTTGAAACTGGCTCCTTCCAGCTCATGGGCAATAAATACTTCACGTTGCTCGGGAGGCAAGTCATCCAGGGCTTCCTCCACCTGTTCGAGCAACACCTGCCGGATTGCTTCGCCTTCGGGGCCCGGCTCGATGGAGGGCAACAGATCCTCCAGCGCGCTCCCGTCATCCTCGTCATCCACCAACAGGGGTGAATTGCTGAAAGGCTCCGCGCGCTTCCTGCGGAAGCGGTCGATGATCCGGTTGCGGGCAACCCGCATGAGCCAGGCACCGGCCTGCTCGATTGGCTGCATCAGACGGTGCGCAGCCACGAGCTCGTAGAGCACTTCCTGGAGGATGTCCTCCGCCTCGGCGGCATCCTGCACGCGACGGCGAATGAAATTCCGCAGACGGCCGGCCTCGCGCCGCACGGCAGCCGAGATCTTTCGGTCCTGTTCGGATGTCACGGAGGGGTCATTCAGCGTCGCGTCCATCTGTACTGATAGACGTGACGCCTCCCCCTAATATTGTGAGAGCTGGTTAACGGGTGGCAACAGCCACCGCAGCGGACGCCATAGCGACCCCGGTGCCACGCTGAACCCAGCGCACCGTCTTGGGCGTCGAAAAGAACCGGCGGGCACGGCTTGCTCCGAAAGCATACGCCCCGAGCACCATCGGCAGAATCACCATAATCACGGCAACAATCGAGAAGAACCCGCCCAGGGACAGGCGCTTCAGTTCCACGACGGTCGGCAGCACGGCCAGGAAGAAGATCATGGTCTTTGGATTCCCCAGCGTCAGTGCCAAGGAGCCCAGGAAAAGCCGCAACGGCCGCTCCTGCGTTGCCTCCGCGGACGAGGCATCCAGCGCCTTCGCGGGCGCCGTCCACAAGCGAAAAGCCAAATACAGGAGGTAGGCAACACCAGCGTACTTCACCAGAAGAAATACGGTGTAAGCGCTCTTCGCCAGCATGGCCAACCCGGTAGCTGCACAGGTGAACCAGATCAGGTCACCCACGAGGAATCCGCCAATGAAGGCCGGAGCTCCCCGCAGCCCGTGTCCCAATGAACGCGCAATGATCGCCGCGATGCCAGGACCCGGAATCGCAACTGCCAAAACATACGCGAGGCTGAATACCGACAATCCGTACCAGGTCATCATAGAGCGGCTCCTTGCACCGCCAGAACACCACTGCGCCCTTCTACCGTACCTTCCACCATCTCACACCGTGGCAGGTCAGGTAAACGTAATGTAGCCGCGTAAGCCGCCATGTCGATCAATTCCGCACCGCGTGAGCGCCATCCCCGCAGGAGCCGCTCAAACGAATCGAGATACAAGTTACCTTCCAGTTCGGCGTGCAGGGTGTAGACGTGATCGCGAGCAGGTTCAGCATCCGTCAACGAGAACAAATGGTCGATGGGGTCGACATCACCCAGATCTGGGCGCCCAACCAACTCATCCAACGTGGGTAACGTCGTGGGCATCTGCGGGACGTTGACGACCGCGCCGCCCACGACAGGCATGAACGGGCCGGTGCCCCGGCCATCGGACGCATACTGGAAACCCAATTGCCGCTCCAGCTCTGGAACGAAGCGATTGACCTGCCAACCGGCAGCCCCATGGATCACCGGCTGCCGCGAGAAAACCTGCGCAAACTCATCGCGCGCCAAGGTCAGCTCGCGCCGCGTCCACGCCTCATCTGACTGCGCAACGTAGTCCTGCCACTTGATGTGGTTGTACGTATGTACGCCAACTTCAAACCCGCGATTGCCGATGTCGCGCATGACCGGCCCACGACGTCGCGCTATGTGGGGCGCCGGCAACAGAGTCCCGTACAGCAGCGTCTTTAGACCGTAATGTTTCAAGACGGAGGTACGGCGGACCTTGCCCATGAATCCGCGCCGAAAGGCGCGCTTTACGGCACGGCCAGTCTGATCCGGGCCGAGGCTGAACAGGAATGTGGCCCGCACATCCAGCCGCTCAAACAGGCCCGCGAGCCGCGGAACACCCTCCAGGGTGCCGCGGTCCGTGTCCACATCGATTTTGAGAGCAATCCGCAATCGCGTCTAACTCAAGACGCGCGGATGCTTCGCTAACGCAGCAGCCAACCCTCTGATAATCAACGGGCCCTCCTGAGAGGCTATCTTGATCAGGTGCAGGATGCTGCCGTCACAACATTCGACGTAACACTGTCCATCGACGCTGACCAGTCGCGCCTGAGCGCTTGGAGTCGTTGTCTGTGGAACAACCCGGGTCCTTTGGATGTACCAGCGTTGATCGCCCACAGTGGCATAGGCGCCCGGAAATGGCGGCGCCACCGCGCGCACCAGGTTGTGAATCTGTTGGGCCGACCAGGTCCAGTCGATCTGGCCATCCTCCGGACGGCGACGTCCAAAGTATTGGCCCTCCTGCGCCGGCTGGCGATGACGTGGGGCCGTGCCTGCAATCAATCCCGGTAGCGAACGCGCGAGGATGATTTCCGCCGCAACGGTGACCTTGGTAAACACGGCGCGAGCGTCGTCGTTCTCAAGAATCGGTACCGCAAGTTGATCGACAATGTCACCCGCATCGGCCCGGTCCACCATGTAATGCAGCGTCGCACCGGTCTCCTGCTCACCGCGGAGAATCGCCCAGTTGACTGGAGCCCGCCCACGATACTTAGGTAACAACGAGCCATGCATGTTGAGCGCGCCGAGACGCGCGGCACCCAACAGCGGCGCACCCAGCAAGGACCGGTAGTAAAACGAGAAAATGAAGTCGGGCTGCAGAGCAGCGAGCCGCTGCTGCATATCCGGCGTGTTGGGATCTGCGGGCGTCACGGTCTCGATACCGTATTCCGCAGCAGTGGCAGCCATGCTGGCGAACCACTGAGTCTCGTGAGGATCATCGCGAACGGTCACGACCAGAGGCACTTCCACTCCGCCGGAGAGCAAAGTCTCGAGGCAACGGACCCCCACGTCGTGATAACCAAACACGACGGCGCGAGTAGTCATGCACGCTCCTTGGCCGGAACGATCTGCTCCGTGGAACTCTGTTCCAGCAACGCGGCAACCGTATAACGGGGCCTCTGACGAACCTGCTCGTAAATGCGCCCGACGTACTCACCCACTACACCGACGCCCATCAACAGCACGCCGATGAGGAAGAACGCGATTGCAAACAGAGTGAACAAACCTTCGGCTTCCGGGCCGTGCACCAGGCGGCGGATCGCCAACCCGATGACTCCCAGCAGCGAGATCAGTGAAATGACCATCCCCGACATGGAGAAAAACTGCAGCGGCACGACGGAGAAGCCCGTCATGAGATCGAAATTCAGGCGAATCAGCGAGTACAGGGAATATTTCGACTGACCGATGGCCCGCTCAGCGTGCGTGACTTCGATTTCGACCGGATTGCGCGCGAATGTATAACCGAGGGCCGGTACGAAGGTGCTCACTTCGACGCAACTGTTGATTGCATCGACGATCTCACGATCGTAGCCACGCAACATGCAACCCTGGTCCGTGATGCGGATGTGGGTTGTCCGTTCGCGGAACCGATTCATCACTCGGGATGCGGCTTTGCGCCACATCACGTCGTGGCGATTCTTGCGCACGGTACCGACATAGTCGGCGCCCGCATCCATCGCCGCGAGGATATTGACGATCTCCTCCGGCGGGTTCTGCAGATCTGCATCCAGGGTGATGATGTAATCGCCGCGGGTCTGCGCAAACCCGGCCATGATGGCCATGTGCTGCCCGACATTGCGTGCCAGCACGACGACCCGCGTAACATCGGGCCGTTTGTTGAATTGCTCGCGCAGCCCCGCAACCGTGCGGTCGGCGCTGCCGTCATCGACGAAAACCACTTCATACACCCGGCCGAGCGCATCCAACGCCGGGTACAGACGAGCAAACAGGCTCGCCAGCCCCTTCTCCTCGTTGTAGCAGGGGATCACAACAGAAACCGTAGCCTCTGTTTTCAAATTCAAGTACGCGCTCCTGCGATGACTTCGTTGACTGCTTCGACCACGCGGTCCACGTCGCTCAGCTCCATAGCCGGAAACAACGGCAATGTGACCGTCTCGCGCCCTATCCGTTCCGCGTTGGGAAACTGCCCCTCGCGGTAACCCATTTCACGATATGCCGTGAACAGGTGGATCGCCGGATAGTGTATGCCAACACCAATGCCCCGTTGAGCCATGGCTTCAATAAACTGCGGGCGGGTGATTCTCAGCTTCGGTAACGGCAACAACGGCGCGAATATGTGCCAACTGTGCCCCTCGTCCCCGCGCTCCGGCAATCTGACTGGCGGATTGTCGTTCCACAGTTGGTAGTAGCGCGCCACGAGCTCGCGACGTCGCGCATTGAACTCCTCCAGGTGCGCCAACTGTCCGAGGCCAACGCGCGCTGCCACATCAGACAGGTTGGCCTTACCGCCGGCGAACAAGGTGTCCACCCCATTCGGCGTCTTCAACTGTCCGTGCCAGCGATGCAGCTCCAGTGCCTTGATTTCCTCGGGCGAGCCGCCACTGACCGCCCCACCCTCAATGGTCGTCATGTTCTTGTTGGGATGGAAGCTGAAGCAGACCAGGTCGCCGAAACTGCCGATCCGGCGGCCTTTCCAGGCAGAGCCGATCGCGTGCGCCGCATCCTCGACCACGCGCAGGTTGTGGCGCCTGGCGATGTCGTACAGCCGATCCATGTCGACCGGAAGGCCGGAGAAATGGACCGGCATGATGGCGCGCGTGCGCGGCGTAATGGCCGCCTCGACCTGGTCAAAATCAATATTGCGGGAGTCCAGCCCGACGTCCACGAAGACCGGCCGCGCCCCGGTTCGGGTGATGACATTGGCGGTCGCAACAAAGCTCATGGCCGGCGTGATCACTTCGTGTCCGGCGCCGATGCCACAGGCCAGCAGGGCCATTTCGAGGCTCGCCGTGGCGGAGGTCTGCGTCCGGATGGGACGGCCTCCCAGGTAGCGCGACAGTGCCGCTTCGAATTCCGCGACCTTCGGTCCCGTTGCCAGCCAACCTGACCGCAGAACCTCGGCAACGCCCTGGATCGTCTCCTCGTCGATCGTAGGACGTGTAAACGGAAGCATCTTCTTCACCAGAAACCCCTCAAGCGCGGGCGATGAGAATCACGCCCGCGACGATTACACAGGTCCCCAAGACGCGCTGCACATTGGGGACTTCGCCCAGAAGCCACCATGCGAGCCCAATGTTGAGGACGTACCCCATCGATAACAATGGGTAGGCCTGGCTCACAGGAACGCGTGAGAGGCCGATCAGCCAGACAATGAGGCTCACGCCGTACGCACCCAACGCCAGCCAGAACTGCGGGACTGTCGCGAGCACCAGTGCCTTGTTCAAGGTACTGCCGTCCTGGGAAACCAGCGGGCCGGTGACCTGAGTCGCGGCCTTCAGTCCCAACTGTGCAAACGCGTTAAGAACGACGCCGATCAACAGCGTCCCAAAATCCACTGGTCTCATAGGCGGCTCACCACCAACGTCTGGTTGTCACCGCCAATGACCCGGCCCTGTAACCCACGGCTACGCCATTCTTCGATGATGTTCGGAGAGATGAAGGCAACGGCGTTCGTCGCTGCATTCCAATGCGCCAGGAAGGCTTCGGTCGTCAGGGTGCGGGACGGTTCTTCGGACATTCCGAACTCCAATTCGCCTTGAAAGCCGACCACCGTCATCGTCCTGCCCAGATAGGGTGACAGCGTCTCGCGGTACTGGCCGATGCTGAACAATTCAGTTTGTGGGCCGATCAGCGGTTTGATCGTAGTCACCAGTTTGTACGAAGAGCGTTCCGGTAGCTCGCTGAAAGCGCTGAGCAGACATTGCCATCCCAATATCGCGCTGACTGCGGTGGCCCAGACGGCCGCGGCCGCGGGGACTTCACGCCTCAAGGTGGCCCAGACACCGTAGAGGCCGATTACCACAGCGCCGATGACCCACTGAATAGCCGACTGGGGAAAGTACCCGTAGTGGCGCATTGTATAGATGAAGAGCCCCACAACCAGTACCGGCATCAACACTCCGGTAACCCGCGCCAGGGTCCGCACGAATGTCGGGCTGGCCGCCACCGCCACCCCAATAATCGCGGCCAGCGTCGGCATCATCGGCAGGATGTAAGGCGCCAGCTTGGACGAGGATACCGAGAAGAAAAGCAGCGTTACAGCTGAAAAAATCAATATAAATTTCAGTGGCTTAAAGGTTGATTCTCTCTTCGGTTCTAGCCAAGCGCCGCGCATCGCTGCCGGCATCGTCAGCAGCCAAGGTAATGCTCCGATGGCCAGCAGACTGAGGAAGTACCACCACGGCTCCTCTCGCTTGTGCACCTTCGTCAGAAATCGAGCGAAGTGCTCATGGACGAAGAAGAACTGCAGGAACGACGGGTTCCGAGCGCTGACAGCAACGAACCAGGGAACCGTCACCAGGAGGAACAGCGGGAGCCCCAACAGCACATGCAGACGCCGCCACGGCCGCAAATCTCGCTCAATGGCGGTGTAGGCGACTAGCGTAGCGCCAGCCAGCACACCGACAACGATACCCTTGCTGAGTACCGCCAACGCCGCAGCCAGCCACGCCAACAGAATCCAGCGTCTCTCACTTGCAGATCCTTCGGGCGAGCTCTGCCCGAGCGCAAATGCGAAGACAGCACCTGATAGAAAGAACGCAAAGCCCGAGTCGAGGATGTTGAGGTGAGCTATCAGCTCAAAATAGGGACTGACGGCAAGCGCGGTCATGGCCGCGAACCCTGCGCCATCGCCGTACAGACGGCGGGTCCACCCGAAGACCATCGGTAGGCATAGGAATCCCAGCCCGACCGTCCATAGACGCGCTGTCCATTCGCTGAAGCCGAATACTGAGTACACCGCAGCACTGGCCCAGTACTGCAGCGGAGGCTTCTCGAAGTACTTCAGACCATTGAGCCGGGGGGTAATCCAGTCGCCGGTGACGGCCATTTCCCGCGGGATCTCGGCGTACCGTCCCTCGTCGGGGTCGACGAGAGGACGGAGAGGCATGGTTGCGAACCAAGTCGCCCCTAGGACGATCCACAGCAACCAGCCGAAACTACGTTTCTGCACCTGGGCTAGTTGTTGCCCATGGCGCGGTCGCCGAAGCCTTCCTGGTTCACGTAGTACTGGATGGTGTTACGGATAGCCGTATCCATATCCGTTGTCGGCTTCCAACCCAGATACTTCCTGGCAGCCTCGATGGCCGGCACGCGCACCTGGATGTCCTGGTAGTACTTGCCGTAGTACTCGGCGGCACCGACCTCGACGATCTGCGTGTTCTTCGCGTTCTCACGCAGCACAGGGAACTCCTGCGCAATCCGGATCGTGCGCTCCGCCAGATCACGAATCGACACGCAGTTGTCAGGGTTACCGATGTTGAAGATGCGCCTGCTTGCGCACTGGTCTTTGTTTTCGAGGATGGTCAGCAACGCTTCGACAGCGTCGTCGATATAGGTGAAGGACCGCTTCTGCTGACCGCCGTCGACGAGCTTGATCGGGCGCTTGAACAGCACGTTCGACAGGAACTGCGTGAAGACACGCGAGCTGCCTTCCTTCGGCTCCTCGACGTTGTCGAGGTTGGGGCCGATGAAATTGAACGGTCGGAACAGTGTGTAGTCGAGGTTGTCGCGCACGCCGTAGGCGTAAATGACGCGATCCAGGAGCTGCTTGGAAGCCGCGTAGATCCAACGCTGCTTGTTGACTGGACCGTATACCAGGGGGCTCGTCTCTTCGTCGAGCACGCCGTCGGACATGCCGTAGATTTCCGAGGTCGACGGGAAAATCAGTCGCTTCTGATATTTCACGCAGTGACGCACGATGTCGATGTTGGCTTCGAAGTCGAGCTCGAACACACGCAGCGGATGCGTCACGTACTGAGCGGGATTCGCGATCGCCACGAGCGGAACCACAACGTCGCACTTCTTGACGTGGTACTCCACCCATTCCTTGTTGATGGTGATGTCGCCTTCAACGAAGTGGAAACGATCCGTCTTCGGCAGATCCTTGAGCTTGTTGTCCGCGAGGTCGATTCCGTAGACCTCCCAAGGCCGCGTCCGCAGAATCGCGTTCGTCAGCGCGCTGCCGATGAAGCCGTTCGCTCCCAGGATCATGATTTTCAGTGCCATTGCCGTCCCATGTGCCCTTGCTGGCCCCAATTTTCGGGGGGCGAAGCTTACCACGCCGGCCCCTTGGCCACCTTTCCATGGCAAAGCTGCCGGCCGGGGACACCGCGCGGCCAGTGCCGCGCTAATTCAGCGAGAGCGGCAGGCCCACGTAGTTTTCCGCCAGGGACTGGGCGGCGGCGCGGGAGGAGACGATGTACTCGAGCTCGGCCAATTGCCGCCGGTGGTCAAACGGCGTCTCATCGTCAAAGCGATGCAGGAGTGAGGTCATCCACCAGGAAAAGCGCTGGACCTTCCACACCCGGCTCAAGCAAACGGACGAGTACGTATCCAAGCCCTCTCCTGCGCCCTGGCGGTAGAACGCCTGGAGTCCTTGTGCGAGTACCTGCACGTCTGCAATCGCGAGGTTCATCCCTTTCGCACCGGTCGGCGGCACGATGTGAGCAGCATCGCCAGCGAGAAACAGACGCCCAAACCGCATGGGCTCTGCCACAAAACTCCGCATCGGGGTAACCGACTTCTGAAGAACGGGTCCTCCGGGCACCTGCACATGCAACCGGGTCCGAAGCTCGTCCCAGATCCTATCGTCGGACCAATCCTCGACATCCTCGTGAGGGGTGCACTGTAGATACAGCCGGCTGACAGTCCGCGAACGCATACTCAGAAGCGCGAATCCACGCTCATCGTTTGCGTAGATCAACTCCTCCGACGCTGGAGCCATCTCGGCCAGGATGCCCAACCACGCGAATGGGTACACGCGCTCAAACACACTCAGTTGCGACGATTGGATGCTCGCGCGACAGACTCCATGGAACCCGTCGCAGCCGGCAATGAAGTCGCATTCCAGAGTTTGCTCACTGCCATCGACCCGGTACCGTACGACCGGTGAGTCTGTCTGAAAGTCGTGGACCGACACCGAGTCCACCTCAAAGTACAGGGGTTGGCGTGCAGCCAGGCGGGCGGCGATCAGGTCTCTGACGACTTCCTGTTGACCGTAGATCATGACGGCCCGCCCCGTCAGCTCCTCGAAGTCGATCCGGTGGCTCTCACCCCCGAAATTCAGATGGATCCCGTGATGGAGAAGCCCCTCCTTCATCATCCGGCCGCCCACACCCGCGGCATTCAGGATATCGACGCTCTGGTGCTCCAGGACGCCGGCTCGGACGCGGTTTTCAACGTACTCCCGGCTCTTGGACTCCAGCACCACAGACTCGATCCCACGCAGGTACAGGAGGTGCGCCAACAGAAGGCCCGCCGGACCGGCGCCGATGATCGCAACCTGGGTTCGCATGGGAGCTAAACTGTATCCATCGCCACCTGGCAGACCATGGACGCAAACGCGTTCCGCTTGGATTTAGTGCAATGCGAGAACCCCAAGCGCTGATTCCGCGCTTTTTCCTGTACGGCGAGCCGCCGCGGGATGCGGAGGAGCGCTTTGTACATGTAGAAACCATCTCGGATCGCAGCCGAGTCAACGATTGGCGAATCCAGCCGCACGCCCACCGTGACCTCCACCAGCTACTCGTGCTCTTTACCGGCGGCGGTGAAATGGAGGCGGAGACGCAGCGTCTGCCGTTTCGCGCACCGAATTTGTTGATCGTACCGGCAGGCGTGGTGCACGGCTTTTCGTTCGAGCCGGACACCGAAGGTTATGTCGTCACGTTGGCTGAGACGTTACTCGGCGAGTTGGCTCGTGAAGAACGCAGTTTCCGATCCCTCTTCGGAACCCCCAACTGCGCCTCGCTTGAAGCGGACCCAGCCCTGTTCCAGGAGTTTGTGGATACGCTGCCCAAACTGCGGCGAGAGCTCGTGTGGAGCGCCCCCGCAAGTGCTGCCGCTGCCACCGCCAGGCTAACAACGTTGCTGGTGATCGCCGTCAGGGCGCTGCATCACCAGTCGTCGGAGGCAATCTCGGCCGCCAGCAGTGCCCGCGCAGCTCTGGTCGCGCGACTGCGAGAGAAGATTGAAACCCACCTGCGGAGCGGGTGGTCAGTGGCCGAGTATGCTCGATCGTTGAACGTGACGTCGGCGAAGCTGCGCGCTGCTTGTTTGGAGGTGACCAACAAGACACCGACACGCGTGCTGGAAGAGCGGCTGTTGCTGGAGGCCAAGCGCAATCTGACCTACACGAACATGACCGTGGCGCAGATTGCGTATTACCTGGGGTTCACGGACCCTGCGTATTTTTCGCGGTTTTTCAGCAAGCTCGCTGGGGAGTCACCCGCCGCGTTTCGCAAAAGGTCTTAGGGCGCAGCCGGCAAAAAACACGCTTTTTGCCGGCGGAAAAGAACCCGGGCTCTGCGCGGCCAGTGCCGCGCTAATCAGACTAGCGGAGACCGCTCGCTTGCAGGATGGCGGGGATATGCGCTTCCCACCCGAGCGCCATCACATGCACGCCGGCACACAACTTCCGAATGTCACGAATTGTACGCGCCGCAATATCGACGCCCTTCGCGACCTCACCGTCCGTGCCCGCAACACTCTGCATTTCCTCGAGCAACGTATCCGGCACGCGAATTCCCGGGACGTTGGCGTTGAGCCAGCCACCCATCTTTGCCGACTTCAATGGGATGATGCCCGCCAGGATGGCAACCCCATCGGGCTTCGTTGCCTCGAGAAATCGCTCCAACGTCACACGGTCATAAATCGCCTGTGTCTGGAGGAACTGCGCGCCGGCGTCGATCTTACGGCGCGTGTTGATCGCCTCCGCCTGCAAGTCCACCGCACCAGGGTTGGCCGTAGCTCCTAAAAACAGGTTGGGTGTGCCACGCAGGGGATTCCCCGTCATATCCCTGCCCTGCGCGAGCTGATGGCCGGCGCTCAGCATCTGGTTCGAATTCAAATCAAAAACGGGCTTGGCGTCCGGATGGTCGCCGTTCTGCGGCGGGTCGCCTGCCATGAACACGAAGTTGCGCACACCCAGGGCCGCGGCACCCAGAATGTCCGCCTGGATCGCGATGCGGTTGCGGTCACGGGCGGTGATTTGAACCGTGGGCTCAATTCCGCGATCGAGCAGCAGACGGGCCACCGCGGAGGGTGCGATTGCCATGCGCGCGCGCGGGGACTCTGTGAGATTGAAGGCGTCCACATACCCCTTCAGCGCCTCGGCCTTTGAGAACACCTCACTCAGCTCGATGCCCTTGGGAGGCGTGAGCTCCGAGGTAATAACGAACTCACGAGCGATAATCTTGTCTGCGATCGTAGTCATTCATTATTGTACCGTGGGTAATGAAAGCACTTTACAGCGTCGTCGCCCTTCTCATCAGTGCCCTAGTAGTACAAACCCTCTACGCCACAGTCATTCGGCCTCAGGCCGAAGCGATCCTGGCGCAAACCGGTCCTACCCGGAATCTGCGATCGCCGTTCGTGATTCTCAAGGACTACGAGCAGGAGACCGCACTCATTCTCGCTTGCTGGGCGCTGGCTCTCATCGGGCAGCAGGCGCACGCCGTCACGCTCAACCGCCGCCTGCTGGCCAAGCAATATGTTGAGGTCGGAGACGGTCATGTGGTGCTGCCTGATGATGCGCGAGCGTATGCCAGGCCACTCGAGAGCCTGCCGGCAGAAGAACAGGACATGCTGCTGCCGCGGGCGTTGATGGTTGCCTTGAATCGATTCGGCGCGACCCGCAGCGTTCAGGACTCCGCGGAGGCTGTGCGCGCAGAGTGCGAGAACGAAGTCGACCGGTTGGATGCCCAACTCTCCATGGTCCGTTTCACGGCGTGGGCTATCCCTGCCGTGGGCTTTGTTGGAACGGTGCGCGGCATTGGACGCGCCCTGCAGGATGCGCAGGGTGCTCTGCATGGCGACATTTCAGGAGTGACGCTAGGCCTGGGGGTCACCTTCAACGCAACGTTGACTGCGTTGGTCGCCGCCATTCTCGTCATGTTTTTCCTGCATCAGCTGCAGCAAGCGCAGGATCGCCTAGTGCTGGATGCGCGGATGTACATCGACCGGCGGTTGATCCGGCACATGCGCGTTCACTGATTTATTGGCGCGGCACTGGCCGCGCGGAGCCCGGGTTCTCTGACGCCACTGAAAAGCGTGGTTTTCAGTGGCTGCGCTTGTGCCACTGGCGCGGCACTCGCCGCGCGGAGCCCGGGTGCTTTTCCGCCGGCTAGCAGCAGCGGGTGACTCCGCTCCACTTGCGGCGCTGACTCTCATCGTAGAAGGCCGCTCGCGTGAGCAGCGGCTCTCCGGGATGTTTCGCCGCATGATGTTCGACGTAACGCTCATAGGCATCGTCGCCCGTCGCCGCCCGCAGCCAACGCCAAATGCTTCGAATACTCATGTGCTGGGCAGCCGACTCACCTGGTACGGCGCCTCCGAGCTGCTGGTCACCGGCTGGCCACGCGAGTACCGGATCGATACGCGCAACATGTCGAGGATGACGAACCACACTACCGCGAGAAAAAACAACGTCAGCCAGCCATCGAGGCGCTGATTGAAAATCAATTGCGGGGCCACAGCCGCCTTCTCCGGTGGCAGCACGCCGGCAGCCAGTTTGGCGGCCAGATCATTGGCGGCCGCGAAAAATCCCAGCTTGGGGTCCGCACTCGTCAGCTTCTGCCAGGCGGCGGTCGATGTGATCAACGCCAGCCACGCGAGCGGCAACCCGGTGACCCACGCAAAGCGCCCCTTGCCTGACTTGATGATGATGCCCGTCGCCACACTCAAGGCAATCGCCGCCAGCATCTGGTTCGAGATCCCAAACAGCGGCCAGAGAATGTTGATTCCGCCGTTGGGATCGATCACGCCGATGTACAGGAAGTAACCCCAACCGGCCACGACCAGGGCGCTCGTGAGCAGCACGGACGGGTACCAGGAGGTCTGTCCCAGCGGCTTCCAGAGGTTCCCGAGCAGATCCTGCAACATGAAACGGCCCACCCGGGTCCCCGCATCGAGCGTGGTCAGGATGAACACCGCTTCAAACATGATGGCGAAGTGATACCAGAGGCTCAGCAGCCCGCGCCCGAACGAGGAGCCGAAAATACTGGCCATGCCCACCGCCAGCGAAGGTGCCCCGCCGGTCCGGGCAAACAGGGTGCTCTCACCCATTTCCGTGGCAAGGTTCTTCATCTGCTCGACGGTGACCGGGAAACCCCACCCCGTGATGGTGTGAACGGCCGCGTCCGGCGCTGCGCCGACGATGCCCGCACCGGTGTTGATTGCAAAGTACACACCCGGATCGAGCAGGGTCGCGGCGATGATGGCCATGATCGCGACCAGTGACTCGAGCGCCATGCTGCCGTATCCAACCAGCCGGACGTCGCCTTCGCTGCCGATGATCTTCGGCGTGGTGCCGCTCGACACGAGCGCATGGAAGCCGGACACCGCGCCGCAGGCGATGGTGATGAACACAAACGGGAACACCTTGCCGCCAAACAAGGGACCCGTCCCGTCGACGAATTGCGTGACGGCCGGCATCTTGATCATCGGATGCATCAACAGCAGCGCTATGGCGAGCGCTGCGACCGTACCTAGTTTGAGGAACGTCGACAGGTAGTCGCGCGGCGCGAGCAACAGCCACACGGGCAGAATCGCCGCCAGCCAACCGTACACAATCACGAAACCCGCCAATGGCACGGGTTGGAAGTCAAAGAAATCGTGGAGTGCGGGACTGCTGTCGATCCACCCGCCACCGATCACGGCAAACAAAACGAGCGCGACGCCGAGTGCAGATGCCTCCAGCACCCTACCCGGTCGCCATTTGCGCAGATACAACCCGACCAGAATGGCAATGGGAACGGTCGCGAACACAGTCGAGCTGGCCCAAGGGCTGTGCTTCATTGCGTTCACGACGACCAGGCCCAGCACGGCGATGAGGATGATCATGATCATCAGCGTGCCGATGAGCGCGGCGAACCCACCGAACGGCCCTAACTCGTCGCGTGCCATCTGGCCGAGACTGCGTCCGTCTCGTCGTGTGGACAGAAAGAGTATCGTCATGTCCTGCACGCACCCGCCCAGAACCGCACCCACCATGATCCAGAGGGTTCCTGGCAGGTAACCGAACTGAGCCGCCAGCGTCGGACCCACCAGCGGTCCGGGGCCAGCGATCGCTGCAAAGTGGTGACCGAAGACAATCCAACGATGTGTGGGAACGAAGTCACGCCCGTTGTCATGACGTTCCGCAGGGGTCGCACGCGAGGGGTCCACAGACAAAACCTTCGCGGCAATCCAGGCTGCATAGAACCGGTAGCCCAGCAGGTACACGCAAACAGCGGCCGTGACGATCCAAAGAGCGTTTACAGGCTCGTCACGGTGAAGGGCGATCACAGTCAGCGCAAACGCGCCCAGGATCGAAAGGAAGATGCCCAGGATGTTCTTCACCAATTCCGCTCCCCCTCAAGTCAACAGGCTTTCCAACGCTCGGCGGTAACGCGCGACAATAGCATCACGATGGCGATGGCGGCCGTTGACGACTACTTTCTCGCCTGCGCGCCATACATTATCAATTCGCCCAGCGGAGAATATCCAGCTATCGAGAATGTCGTCCTGGCGACGTTGTGTGAGCTCGGGTTCTTGGGTCTTCAGGGTAACAACATCCAGAAACGCGCCGGGTACCAGCCCCGTGGACGACTCTAATACTCTCGCGCCGCCGACGAGGGCCCGATCGTACATGGTTCGACCTGTAGATTTGCCGGGGCCAGCGGCCAGCACGTTCCGTCCGCGGTGAGCCAGACGCTGTGAGTACTCCAGCAGACGAAACTCCTCGGCTGCGTCAATCAGCACATTCGAATCCGACCCGACTCCAATACGACCCGCATGCGCCAGAAACGAGCCGGCCGGAAAAATGCCGTCTCCCAGATTGGCCTCAGTAATCGGGCACAGCCCAACCACGGCACCACTTGCGGCGATGCCCTGCATCTCGCCGTCGGTGACGTGAGTGGCATGAACCAGGCACCAGCGCTCGTCCACTGCAGTATGTTCGAGCAGCCACTCCACCGGTCTGCGTCCCGACCAAGCAATACAATCTTCAACTTCCTTGGTCTGCTCAGCGATATGGATGTGGATAACGCTTCCCTGTGATAACTCCACCAGCCAAGCCAACTCGTCTGGCGTAACCGCACGCAAGCTGTGCGGCGCAATACCAACCACCCCACCCGGAAGAGCCTTCACCACCTCACGGCTTCGCTCCACGATGGCCGCAAACTGATCCCGCGTGTTGATAAATCGTCGCTGCCGCTTCCCGGGCTCTGTCCCGCCGAATCCACCGTGTGCATAAAGTGTTGGAAGAAGCGTCAGACCGATTCCCGTATTTGCTGCGGCGGCCGCGATGCGCCCCGCAAGCTCGCCTGGATCGGCAAAGGGAGCCCCACCGCGATCGTGGTGCAGGTAATGAAATTCGCCGACCTGTGTAAATCCACACTCGAGCATCTCGGCGTACGCCAGAGATGCTATGGCCTCCATCTCATCCGGCGTGATGCGATCTACAAACTGATACATCAGCTCGCGCCACGTCCAGAAGCTATCGCCTTCGGTACCGCGACGCTCTGTCAGGCCCGCGATGCCTCGCTGGAAAGCGTGGCTGTGAAGATTCGGTACGCCGGGGATACCTACAGTGAGCCGTTCGTCCGTATCATTGGGCTCAACGTCTGCGGTGACGCGGTCGATTCGACCGTTCGACGCAGTAACTCGAACGTGACTTGCCCAACCGGATGGCAACAAAGCGGACTCAAACCACAAACTCGTCATGTCGCTCGTCACTCCTACCTGGGCCTTAGCTATTCTATATCGATGATCACTGAAACCCGACTCCCCTGGCTCACCGTCACCCGCGGCGAGTCGCCGCTGATTGTCACCATGCCCCATACCGGGGTCGATATTCCCCGCGACATTGAATATGGGCTGGTCTCGCCCTGGCTTGCGCGCAAGGACGCCGACTGGTGGGTCAACCTTCTGTACGACTTCGCACATTCCATGGGTGCGACGGTCATCCGTACTGGCATCTCACGCACCGTCATCGACTGTAACCGGGATCCATCCGGCGTCTCCCTGTATCCCGGGCAGGCCACCACTGAGCTTTGCCCCACGACGACGTTTGACGGCGAGCCGCTCTACCGGCCCGGCTTTGAGCCGCGGGCTTCTGAAATTGCATTGCGTCGCAGCACCTTTTTCGACCCTTATCACGAGGCTATTGCCGACGCGATCAAGCGGCTGCGCGCGAAACACAACACTGTCGTGTTGTATGACTGCCATTCGATCCGCTCGAAGGTCCCGCGGCTGTTCGAAGGCACCCTGCCCAACTTCAATATCGGCACGAACAACGGCGCGACCTGCTCGCCCGCGTTGACGAGTGCCGTCGAAGCTGCCTGCGACGAAACTGGGTTCACTCGCGTCACAAATGGGCGCTTCCGCGGCGGCTACACGACGCGGCACTACGGGCGACCCACCGAAGGCGTGCATGCTGTTCAAATGGAGCTGGCATGCCGCGGTTATATGCGTGAACCGCTCGCGGTGTCTCAAGGCGAGTGGCCAACTCGCTATGACGAGGAAGTGTCGCGACCGATGCGTACGGTGTTGACACATGTGCTTCAGGCCTGCATCCGGTTTGCCACTTAGCGCGCCCGCTTCCGGCGCAGCCTTCTCTGGAAGGCTGCGATGATGTCGTTCAGCTCTGGAATTTTCAGAGCTGATGCGACTACGACGAACGCGACACCTGCGACTGCGATTGTCGTGAACAGGTACAGGCACTTGGGTATGAACGGCTGGGTTGGCCAGTCAGCCAGAAGGTAATGACTTCCCAGCCAGCACACGCCACCCAGGACGCCGCCGGCAATTGTCAGTTTTCCAAGTAGCGCCAGCATCGTCCGCGTTTCGAGCTTCTTCAACTGCTGGCGCATCAGGAAATACAGAAGCAGGAAGTTGGATGTCGCAATGCACGCCGTCGACAGGGCCAACCCCTTGTGGCCCCACCCCAAATGCGCCGTGAAGAACCAGTTGAGAAACAGATTCAGCACGACCGCGCTGAAGCTGACAAACATCGGAGTTTTTCTGCGATCCAGCGCATAGAAGGCGTTGACCAGCACTTTCAATGCCGCGTAGCTGCTGAGCCCGAGGGCATAGAACTGCAATGCCCCGGCCGCCTGAGCGGCTTCGTAGGCTGTGAATTTATGATGTTGGTAGAGAACGGACATGATGGGCTCGGCCAGCACGATCAGTCCGATCGTCGAGGGGATCGTCATCAGCAATGCCAGGCGCATCCCCTTGGACAACTCACTTCGGAATGAGGTCATGTTGCCAGTGGCAGCCATGCGCGCCAGCAATGGCAGGGCTACCGTGCCCAAAGCGACGCCGAAGATACCTAGTGGCAACTGCATCAGCCGGAAAGCAATGGCCAGCCAGAACGTGGGGCCGTCGCCCAGCTTGGACGCAAAGATGGAGTTGATCAGGACGTTGACTTGCACGGTGCTGGCAGCGATTACCGATGGACCCATCAGCCGCAAGATTGCCTTGACGCCCTTGTCACGCCATTGGAAGTCCGGCCTGAACTGGTAGCCAATGCGGCGTAGTCCGGGAAGCTGGACACCTAGCTGGAGTGATCCGCCAATGAGGGTGCCGATGGCCGAGCCCATCAGAGCTTTTGGACCGAAACTGGGGTCGAGCCAGTAGCCCAGTGCCACGCCGCTGACAATCGAGCCGAGGTTGAAGAAGCTGGAGGCCATGGCCGGAAGGCCGAAGACCTCCCTTGCGTTCAGCATTCCCATCACCAGCGCGGCCAGCGAGACCAGCAGGATGAAGGGATACATGATGCGGGTCAGGGTGATCGTCAGCTCCGCCTTCTCGCCCACGAAGCCTGGAGCCAGGAGGTGCACCAGCCATGGGGCGGTGACGATGCCCAGGATGGTGATCGCGCTGAGCACGATCACCGTGATGGTGGCGACCTTGTTCGCCAGCCGCCACGCGGCTTGATCGCCGTCGGTGGCGATCGTTTTGGTGAAGGTGGTGACGAAGGAGGTGGATAGCGCGCCTTCTGCGAAGAGGTCGCGCAGGAGATTGGGGATGCGGAAGGCGATCGTGAAGGCGTCCATGAGACGCCCGCCGCCGAACAGCGCGGCGAAGATCTGTTCGCGCACCAAGCCCAGGATCCGGCTGCACAGGACGGCCAGCCCGACGATGCCGGCCGCCTTGGTGTTCAGCTTTTCCGCTTTGGCGGCTGCCGGCGTCGACGGCGGTGGATTCCCCGCCGCGCCGGCGGGTGGAATTCCGGCATTGGCCGATGGCACCGTGGCTGACTCTCCAGATGGTAGCGGTGGCGAATTCCCTGCGATGGGGATTGGCGGGTTTGCCGGCGTGCCTGGTGGTGGATTTCCCGCGTTGGCGGCTGGCGGGCGCGGTGCTGGCCCGCTGGTCGAATCGTCGGCTGATCCCATGGGGGTGCGACGGTAGCACGCCGAGGCGGCCCCGTGGCCTGGAAGCACGGCCTGCCGCCCCGCATTGCCATGCTCACGTCCCCCGCTATATTATTGGCTCCATAATATTTAACCCGGACGCCAACGTCCCCACCTGACCGTCGCCCGAGGCCCGCCATGCCCATGAACTACGATGTCATCATCACTTGTGCCGTCACCGGCGACGACACCAAGGTGACGAAGAGCCCTCATTGCGCTGTGACGCCTGAACAGATTGCCAACACCGCCATCGAGGCGGCGAAAGCAGGCGCAGCGATCGTCCACATTCACGTACGCAACCCTGAGACGGGTGCGTTCAGCATGGAGACGAAGTACTACCGTGAGGTAGTGAAGCTCATCCGCGAGAGCAAAGTCGACGTCATCGTCAACCTCACCTGCGGCATGGGCGGCTACATCGTTGTCGGTGACAATGGGTTGGCCGACACCCCCGGCCCTGGCAGCGACTTCTGCAGTCAGGAAGACCGCATGCGGCACGTCATCGACCTCTGCAACGAAGGCAAGTATCGCCCTGACATCGCCACACTCGACTGCGGCAGCCTCAATTTCGGCGACGGCAATCGCGCGTACGTTTCAACGCCTAACTACCTGCGCAAAGGCTGCCAGATCCTCAAGGATCTGGGAGTAAAGCCCGAGCTCGAAGTGTTTGACACCGGCAACCTGTGGTTCGTGAAGCAGCTCATCAAGGAAGACCTGATCCCCTCCCCTGCGCTCATCCAGTTGTGCATGGGCATCCCTTACGGTGTCCCAGGCGACACAGGCCACCTGCTCGCCATGATCAACACGCTTCCCTCGGATGCGATCTGGACGTCATTCAACATCAGCCGCATGCAGATGCCTTGGGTTGCTCAGTCCATTCTCTGCGGCGGCAACGTCCGCGTTGGCCTCGAGGACAACCTCTACTTGAGCCGCGGTGTCTACGCCAGCAATGCGCAGCTGGTTGAGAAGGCGCGCACGATCATCGAAGCGATGGGCGCACGCATTATGACGCCTGCTCAGACACGCGAGAAGTTGAAGATCGCATGAGCGGGGTGAATGTATTTCGGACCGCTATCGCGGCGGACTGGATCGACTATAACGCGCACCTTCGGGATGCCTATTACAGTCTGATCTTTAGTTTGGCCACGGATGCGTTGATGGATCGCATCGGGCTGGATGAGGCGTATCGAAAGCGCACTCAGAACACGCTGTATACGTTGGAAATGCACATCCATTTCCTTCACGAGGTGAAGGACACGGATGTGGTGGACGTGTCCGTGCGCATCCTCGGCACGGACCGCAAGCGTATCCACGCTGCTTTCGATATGTACTGCGCGCGATATACAGATCCGGTCTCGACGGCGGAGATGATGCTGTTGCACGTGCATCAGGGCGATGAGCCCAAGTCCGAGGCCTTTCCGCCCGAGATAGTCGAGGCGCTGGCCAAAATCGGCATCGCCGCGGCAACGGACGCGCCAGGTTCGCGTCGCATGGAATTGCGTAGCCGGTCGTGAAGGACAACCTCAAACGCTTGCTGGCTCCGCGAACCATCGCGCTGTTTGGCAGCGGGTGGGCGGATGCGGTTGAGGCCGGCGGGAAGGTCATTGGATTCAGCGGCGAAGTTTGGCGCATTCATCCGAAGCGCCCGTCTACCGCCGACGTTAAATATTACCGCTCCATCGACGAACTGCCCGGCGCGCCCGATGCTTCGTTTGTCGCCGCTCCGGCCCGCGAAGTGCCTGCCATTGCTGAGGGCCTTGTGCGCCGCGGAGCGGGTGGTTTCGTCTGCTTTGCCTCCGGTTTCTCCGAGACGGGCACAGAGGAAGGCAAGCGCCTGACAACCGATTTGGTTGCCAACGCGAAGGATCTGCCCTTCTTTGGCCCCAACTGCTACGGCTTCATCAACTTCTTCGACCAGGCCTCCCTCTGGCCGGACCAGGTGGTCGGCCGTCCAACGGCCAACGGAATCAACTACCGCATCGATCGCGGCGTTGCCGTCATCTGCCAGAGTGGCACGCTGGCGCTGAACATCCTGTTCAACGATCGCTCACTGCCGATTGGGTACGTGCTCACGGTTGGCAACCAGACATGCCTCGCCGTTGAGGACATGATCGAGCTGCTCGCGGACGATGAGCGCGTAACCGCGTTTGGTCTTTACGTCGAGGGCGTCAAAGACACGCAGCGCTTCGCTCGCGCCGTCGAAAAGGCGCGCCTGGCTGGAAAGCCAATCGCGTTGGTGAAGGCTGGCCGTACAGAAGCAGCCGCGCGGACGGCTCACACGCACACGGGTTCTATGGCAGGCGCCGACACGGTGTTTGATTCGTTCTGCCGGCAGGCTGGCATTGCCAGATGCGAATCTCTGGCGACGCTGTGCGAGACACTGAAGGTATTTCATACCGGCGGTCCCCTGAGGGGCCGAAAAGTGCTGATCATGGGCGCCTCCGGTGGCGACATGGCCATGACGGCCGACGCTTCGCGGGACCTGGGACTAACATTCCCGCCCTTCCCGGCACCGACGGCGGCGAAGTTGCAGGAATTGCTTACGGACAAGGTGACCGTGGCGAATCCCTTCGATTTCCACACGCATATCTGGTTCGATGCGCCTGCCATGAACTCGATGTTTTCGATGGTGCAGCAAGCGGGGTTTGACGCGACCGGGTTCATGCTCGATTGCCCACCCGAGGATCAAGCCGATCCGGCGGCGTATGTATCGGCCATCGATCAATTCATCGCAGCGTTTCCCGGCGCCCCGACGCGCAGTGCTTTGATCAGCGCCATGCCAGAATCAATGTCCCCCACCACGCGCGAGAAGTGTCTCGCCGCCGGCATCATGCCCCTGCAGGGCCAACGTGAGGCGCTGGAAGCGTTAAACCTAGCCGGCGGAGTTGGCGAGGCATGGGCTGCGGGCGCGAAGGTCGATTTGCGATTGCCCCGCCGTTCGGTAGGCAAGTTAGCTAGCGCCCCGCCTGCGCCGACCGCAGGCATTGCGCCGGATGTCCGCCGCACGCCAGCGTCCCCGATGACCTCACTCACCGAGCACGCCGGTAAGGCGGCGCTCGCGGCTTTCGGCGTCAGCATCCCACGTGCAAAGGTGGTTGGCGCGGCGGAGGCGGCAAAGGCGGCGCAGGAGATAGGCTTCCCCGTCGTCATCAAGGCATCAGGCGCCCACCTCGAACACAAATCCGAGCTCGGCGCCGTGGTCGTCAACATCCGCACCCCCGCCGAAGCGCAAGCCGCCACGCAGCGCCTGTCAAAGCTGTCCGACACGCTGTTGGTAGAGCAAATGATCGCCGACGGCGTAGCCGAGATCATCGTAGGCATGACCGTCGATGCCCAATTTGGCCAAGTGCTGGTGATCGGCGCCGGTGGCGTGCTCACCGAGCTGCTCCGTGACACCGTGACCCTGCTCCCCCCTTTCACCCCGACAGCAATCGAGGCAGCCCTCGCCCGCCTCAAAGTGTCGAAGCTCCTGAAAGGCTTCCGCGGCAAACCTGCAGGGGATATCCCTGCTCTGATCAACACAGTGCTCGCATGCACCCGCTACGCAGAAGCCAACCTGAATACTCTCATCGAGCTAGACATCAACCCCGTAATCGTTCGCCCAGCCGGCCACGGCGCAGTCGCGGTCGACGCGCTGATCCGCCTCTGCGGGCAGGAGTAAACACATGTCAGTCCTCGAGTCCTTCAAAGACGGCGTTCGCACCACCCGCGACGGCGCAATCCTCGAAATCACGCTCGACCGCCCGAAGGCCAACGCCATCGACCTGGCAGCCAGCCGGCGGTTGAATGACATCGTCACTGCGTTTCGTGACGATCCCAGCGTGCTGGTTGCCATCGTCACCGGCACCGGTGAGAAATTCTTCTCGCCCGGTTGGGATCTGAAGGCCGCGGCCGCGGGTGAGGAGTCCGATTCAGATTGGGGTGTCGGCGGCTTCGCCGGATTCAACTACCCCCGCAATCTCAACAAGCCGATCATTGCGGCTGTCAATGGCATCGCCTGCGGTGGCGGTTTCGAGATCGTCCTGGGAACGGACATCATCGTGATGGAGGAGCACGCGAAATTCGCGTTGCCCGAAATCAATGTCGCGGTGCTGGCGGATGCCGCCACCATCAAACTGCGGCGCCGGATTCCCTATCACGTCGCAGTTGAATTTCTCATGACGGGCCGATGGATGGAGGCCGCCGAGGCCAAGCACTGGGGCATGTGCAATCACGTGGTCCCGAAGGGCCAAGGCTTGGCCAAAGCGCGCGAAATTGCCCGTCAACTCGCGGACGGACCACCGTTGTTATACCCGGCAATCAAACAGCTGCTGCGCCACTCAGAGATGATTCCGGAGTACGAAGCCTTCGAGTTGCATGACAGCTTGGCAGCCGTTGTGAAAGTGCTCCGCTCCGATGATTTGAAGGAAGGCGCGCGCGCCTTTGCCGAGAAACGCAAGCCCGTCTGGACCGGCAAGTAACACGCCGGTCATACAACTGGGGGGCGCTCAGCCCCCTAACGGCCGGAGCAGCGCGCGCGAGATGATGTGGCGCTGAATCTCGCTGGTGCCTTCCCAGATTCTTTCGATCCGCGCATCGCGCCAGATGCGCTCCAGCGGCAGGTCAGACATTAATCCCATGCCGCCGTGGATCTGCAAGGCCTCATCCGCCACCATGGCGAGCATTTCGGTGGCCTTCAACTTGGCGATCGCCATGTCCATGTCGGTGGCTGTGCCCTGATCCATCTTCCACGCGGCCTGCAGGCACAGCAACTCGGCCGCGCGCAGCTCCATGGCCATATCGGCAAGCTTGAAGCTGACACCCTGAAACTTGCCGATCTGCTGGCCAAACTGCGAGCGGTCCACAGCCCACTGAGTAGCCAATTCCAACGCGCGCTCCGCTCGGCCCAGGCACGTCGCTGCCACCTGCAGGCGCGTAGCGCCTAACCAGGTATTGGCAACCTCGAACCCCTTGTGCACTTCGCCGAGAACAGCCGACTTCGGCACCCGGCAGTGGTTGAACTCCAGGATGCTGTTCGTATACCCGCGGTGGGAAACGTTCTTGTACCCATCGCGAACCTCAAACCCCGGCGTCCCCATATCCACCAAAAACGCCGTAATGAGCTTGCGCTTACCCCGCGAAGACTCCTCTTCACCGCTGGCCACAAACAGGATGACAAAATCCGACTCATCGGCGTGACTGATGAAATGCTTGGTTCCGTTGATGACCCAGTCGTCGCCGTCCTGAACTGCGGTCGCTTTCATGCCCCTGACGTCTGAACCGGCCTGAGGCTCGGTCATCGCCAGACACTCAGTGCGCTCGCCACGCACCGCCGGCAGAAGATAGCGCTCGCGCTGCTCACCCTGACACGCCAGAAGAATATTCGACGGTCGCGCTACGCAACTCCAATGCAAAGCATAGTTGGTGCGCCCCAGCTCCTTCTCGTACAGGATCCAACTGACCGTATCGAGTCCCGCACCACCCACTTCGGTCGGCATGTTCGCGGCATACAACCCAGCGGCAATCGCCTTGGTACGCAGCTCCTTGCGCAACGCCGCGTCCAGCCTGCCACTGGCCTCCACCTGCGCCTCATACGGATACAGCTCGTTCTCCACGAACTCGCGGGTGGTTTTGACAATGAGCTCTTGTTCTTCGGTCAGCGAGAAGTCCATGAGGACACCTTTTTCGAGGGTGCGGCAATGGAGCTCTTGGCCCAAGCGTGCAAAAGCTCCAACTGCAGACGAAGCTGCTCCACCTGTTTAGCGGCGGGCCAATCGCTCGGGTTGGGTACGGCGCTGGCGGTCAAACCGTTGATAAACGCCACCACCGAGCCTAGAACCTGTTCGCGGGTCGCAGTGCTCAACTGAGGCCAGATGTCCCAACCCTCGGATAAACAACGCTCATACAGTCGCATGTACTCGCGGTGCACCCAGGCGTTGATGCGTTTGAGCTTCTTGTCGGCGGAAACCTGACCCCAGAACGCCGACCAGAATGCATTCTCGATGAAGCGTTGTTCATCGATGGGCAGAGCCTCAGACAATAAAGTGAGTAGATCGGTCGACGGCTTCGTCAAACGCTCCTCGATCCTGCGCAGGATCAGTCGCAGAGCCGCGATGATGATGTCCTGCTTCGTATCGAAGTAGTGAGCCACCATCCCCGTTGTGTAGCCCGCCTCGCGGGCAATCCGGACGATGGTGGCCTGGTCAAAGCCATTCTCGGCAACGACGCGGCAGGCAACCAGTGCGATCTGATCGCGGCGCTCGTCATGGTCGACGATCTTAGGCATAAAAGAGTTCCGTTAGTTTCTGGCGGCCCCCACGTGGCGTCCCTTCTGTTCCGGTATCGCCAGGTCCGCATGTGACGCTCGGATCGCGTCCAACTTCGAGTGGACCTGGGTGTCCATGGGCGAGGCTTTGCCCGCGCGTGTGTCGACGTGCAGGTAGATCTGCTCGCCTGTGGCAACTACAGCATTGTCGCGCGTGCGGCGCAGATGATGAAACAGGTGGACGCGCTTGTCGTCGACACTCAAAAGTTGAGTGGTCACGTACAAACCTTCCAACGCTTTCGCCTCGTTCAGGTGACTGACGTGCGTCTCCACCGTGTACATGGCCCGACCACTCTTGCGATAGGCATCATCGACGCCTACCCGGCGGAACAATGCATCGGTTGCGTCTCCAAACACCTGGAGGTAACGCGAATCAGTCATGTGGCCGTTGTAGTCAACCCACTCAGGGCGCACCTGCGTTTCCACGAGGCGCAAGGGCGCTTCCTTGTTAGCGCTCGCCCGGGCGGCAGCTTCGTTGTAGAGGCGTTCCTCAACTGTGCGCAGCGTTGCGCCCGCGCCGAGGTTGTACTTCCGAAGCACCTGTTGGATATCGACGAGGTAGTCATCGCGGAGCCTTTCCAGCTCGCGGATCGAGCGACCCGCAGCCTGGGCCTGCGTGCCTTCGACCATCTTGTCGATGAGCCCTTCCGTCAGCTCCGGCGCCTCCAGCTTGGTCCAAGGCCACTTCAGGCAAGGTCCAAACTGACGCAACATGTGGCGCATGCCGGGCTCGCCGCCGGCGAGGTGATAAATCAGATTGGTGCCCATGCCGGCCCAACGCAGTCCCGGTCCATAAATGATGGACTCGTCCAGCTCGCCGGTCGTGGCAATGCCGTCGTTCACCAAGTGCAGAATCTCGCGCCAGATCGCCTCCTGCAGGCGATCCGTGAGGTGGCCAGGCACCTCCTTGCGAACGTGCAGCGCATGCATGCCGATGTGCGTAAAGAACTTCCGTGACGCCTCGATGGTCGCGGCGCTGGTCTTCTCACCGCCCACGAGCTCGACGAGCGGCAGCAGGTAGACCGGATTGAAGGGATGGGCCACAAGCAACCGCTCAGGCGCCACCATGTTCTTCTGCAGATCCGTCGGCATGAGGCCGGAGGTGCTGGACGCAATGATGACGTCCGCCGGGGCGACGCGGCTGACATCAGCCAGCACCCGCTGCTTCAATTCGAGCTGCTCGGGAATGTTTTCCTGAATGAAATCCACCCGCTTCGCCATGTCGAGCAGATCAGTGGTAAAGGTCAGCTTCCCTTTGGGCGGGAGCGGCGCGAACGTGAGCCGGGACAACGCGCCTTCGGCGTTTTCCACAGCGCCGCGGATCCAGGCTTCCATTTCCGGTTTGACGTCAGCAGCGACGACGTCGATGCCGTAATGTAAAGCACGGGCGGCCCAGCCCCCACCAATGACGCCTGTACCGAGAAGACCGAGTGTTTTGACTTGTCGCATAATCCTTCGGGTATCCGGATTCGCTTTTATAATGTTGACGTCATAATATAATAAAAAAGCTCGTGGGGTAAGCAATGCCGAAGGGCGGCTTGATAGAAAAGCGTTCGATCGACTACGTCCCGCACGCCGAACGGCACGGGAAGGTCTGGCACCTCTGGCCCGTCTGGTTTTCGGGCGACGCCCACCTCGCCACCCTGGCCGTCGGCATCCTGGGGATTACCCTCGGCGGTAACCTGCTCTGGACTTCAATCGCCGTCCTGGTCGGATGTGCGCTCGGAACGTTCTTCATGGCGTTCCACTCCACGCAGGGGCCACAGCTCGGGCTGCCTCAGATGATTCAGTCCCGTCCCCAATTCGGCTACACCGGCGCATTGCTGGTGTGGGCGGTCGCGTTGATCGCCTTCATCGGCTTCAACGCCTTCAACCAGGTGCTCGCCGCCCAGACGGTCCACCAGCTCGCGAGCTCGGTCTCCGCGACCTCACCCACGGTCATCGTTGGATTCGCACTGGTCGCCATGGCGGTGGCGATCGTTGGTTACGACACGATCCACCTCGCGCAGCGGGTGTTTGCGTACCTGATGATTGCCTTGCTGACCGTGTTTTCGGTGGGCGCCGCCTTTTTACTGAAACTGCCGCCCGAGCAATGGGAC
>Ga0268266_10001342_pt1 | contig 29737 bp, 23 predicted proteins | sample KBSS13metaG_FD_190356 | JGI IMG/M metagenome (GOLD analysis project Ga0268266, IMG submission 190356) | Switchgrass rhizosphere microbial communities from Kellogg Biological Station, Michigan, USA - KBS S1-3 metaG (SPAdes) (version 2) | ecosystem: Host-associated > Plants > Roots > Rhizosphere... | reverse complement strand
TTGTAAAGTTAACGTTGCGGCGTGCACGATAGTACTGAGGAACGAAGCTTGCGAACAAGGAAAGCTTGTCTTGCAGAAGCGGACCGCCAATTCGGAATCCGGGCTCGACAATCTTGTAGTGATCCTGTTTTGCGATATAGTACTGAGCCGCACCATCGGTGCGAGCACTTGAATTCGCCGAAGTATTAGGATCCAGCCGCAAACCGCACATGGCCGTATAGCTGAAGGAGCACTGGTCGTTCGCGTTCAACGCGCTGGAGCGGTAGTAAGTGAAGATACTTCCGTGCCAGTTATTTACGCCGCGTTGGCTGATCACGTTGATAACTCCACCCATAGCGCCGCCAAACTCGGCCTCGAAGCTGGAGCTCTTAACCTGAACCTCCTGCACGAAATCTGTCGGGACGTTGAAGCCAGCGGTTCCGCCCGCTCCGGTTCCCGAACCGCCACCCTGGATGCCGGTGATGTTGACGCCTTCGAGAAGGTAAATATTCTCTGCATCACTGGCTCCGTCGATCTGATAGCCATTCGTGCGAGCACCATTAAGAAGGGGAGAGATGGCTGCACCGGTGGCATTGGGCGCCATACTCTGAAGAGGCTCCTGACGGGCGCCGGGAGCAAAAGCAATCACCGATTGAAACGAACGCCCCTTCGGAATCTCCTGCAAAATATCGTTGCTGATTGTGGTTTCAACCTTGCTCTGCGTGACGTCGACCATGGCAACCGATGCACTGACGTCGATGACCGCTTCGGTTCCTGCGGCTGTCAGAGTGATGTTGAGAGTGGGAAGATCGCCTGCTGCAAGATTGAGGTTCGTCGCCTTCGCCGTCATTCCCGCTCCGCTTACGGTAAGCACGTAGTTTCCGGGTGGCAGTGCGTTCACGCGATAAACTCCGTGCGAGTCCGTCTTCGTAGATGCCGCTCGGATAAGGCTACTGCTTGTCGCTGTGACGGTAGCATTCGGCACTACCGCGCCTGTGGGATCCGTCACAGTTCCCTGAATTGCGCCGGTGGTTTCTTGAGCATGAGCAGATGGGAGCAGAATGGCAAAAAGCATCAGACAAACGATTGCCGAAAGTCGTTTGACTACGCTCAACATGGGTTTGATCATCTCGTATGGCCTCTCAGAAAAGCCTTCTCTCGATCTGAGAGAAGGGTGGGTTTCCCAAAGTTCGCTGCGATTCGTACGTCCGATCTCAGTGCGAAACAACTTTGCGGCGGCAGACCACACGGGGGCGCATCCAGGCGCACGACCACTGCGTCTGCCGAACCGGTCATTCTTACTTCAAACGCCGGTGAAGTCCATTTGGTATGCAGGAAAACCTAACGCCTTATTTACCGGGGGTCAATATAAAAATGTGATGAGTTTCGTATTTTTTGTGACAGATACCGCTAACGCGGGGATGAATACCCTTGACTGAATAACGGTACACAGGTTTGATCTGCAGATCGACAGCTTCACGCCTTATCGTCGATGCGATCTCCATGACTTGGCGGCTGGCTTGTGACCACGATCCGGAGAGGTACCTGACCACGGTTCATCGCCTGATGCTGCTGGCCGGGAGCGATCTCGATTCCCTCACCCGCTTTCAGCAGGAACTCATGATGCTCGATTTCCATCGTCAGCTCCCCTTCGAGAACGAAAAAGAACTGACGCGCCCGTTGGTGATGATGCCTTGCCTCGCTGGTGCCGGGAGGCATCAACTCTTCGATGATGTTCAGTTCGGGTGTGCGGACGAGATACCATCCGTCACAGTGATCGCCCCAAGTGTAGTGTTCGGCACTTGTGGTCGAGATGACTTTGGCAGGCATCCCCTTAGGATTGCCTGAACCTGTTCCACGGTTCAGAAATTACAGCGGAATATTGCCGTGCTTGCGCGGAGGATTTTTCTCGCGCTTCGTCGCCAGCATATCGAGCGCGGTGTTCAGACGTCGACGCGTCTCGCTGGGTCGGATCACTGCATCCACGTAGCCGCGCTCGGCGGCGACATAGGGATTGGCAAAACGCTCGCGGAACTCATCCACCTTTTCTTTACGAGCTTCCGCGAGGACCTCGAGCTTCTGCTCCTCGGTGAGCGAGACTCCTTGCGGCATCACCGCCTCAGCGCGCCGCACCACCGAATCCAGCTCTCGCTTATAGACGATGTTCACTGCGCCCTCGGGTCCCATGACGGCGATCTCCGCCGTCGGCCATGCGAGGTTTATATCGGTACGCAGATGCTTGGAACTCATCACGCAATAGGCTCCGCCATAGGCCTTGCGCGTTATGATCGTCAGCTTCGGGACCGTGGCTTCAGCAAAGGCGTACAGCAGCTTTGCTCCATGCCGGATGATGCCGCCATGCTCCTGCCGGGTTCCGGGCATAAAGCCCGGAACATCCTCAAATGTGATCAGTGGAATATTGAAGGCATCGCAAAACCTTACGAAGCGCGCCCCCTTCACGCTCGCATCGATATCGAGCACCCCAGCGAGCACTGCTGGTTGGTTCGCTACGATTCCTACCGGTCTACCGTTCATTCGCGCAAATCCTACGACGAGGTTCCGCGCGAAGTGCTCTTGCACCTGGAAGAGATAGCCGTCGTCCACGACGCGGGTGATTACATCCACTATGTCGTAGGGCTGGTTGCTCTCATCTGGAATGAGGGTGTCGAGCGCCGCGTCTGCGCGTGCGGGGTCATCGGTCGTCGCACGTCGTGGCGGGTCGTCGAGGTTGTTCGAAGGAATGAAGCCGACCAGCTCGCGGATCATGGCTAGGCACTCGCGATCGTCGTGGGCCATGAAGTGGGCTACACCCGAGATCTCGTTATGAGTATGCGCCCCGCCCAGCGCATCTTTGGTTACATCTTCGTGCAATACCGTCTTGATCACGTCAGGTCCGGTGACGAACATATAGCTCGTCTTCTCGGTCATCAGGGTGAAGTCCGTAATCGCCGGCGAGTACACCGCCCCACCCGCGCACGGTCCCAGGATCGCCGAGATCTGCGGCACCACTCCGCTTGCCAGCGTATTGCGTAGAAAGATGTCGGTGTAACCCGCGAGGGAAAGCACGCCCTCCTGGATGCGCGCCCCGCCGGAGTCGTTGAGTCCGATCATGGGGGCGCCCACCTTCATGGCGAGGTCCATGATCTTGACGATCTTGGCTGCGTTCGCCTCGGAGAGTGAGCCTCCGAAGACGGTGAAGTCCTGCGCGAAGACAAAGACGACGCGGCCATCGATGCGTCCGTGTCCGGTGATGAAGCCGTCGCCCGGAACCCGCTGCGAGTCCATGCCGAACTCGCTCGCGCGATGCGTCACGAACTTGTCGGTCTCCTCGAAGCTGCCCTCATCGAGAAGGAGATCGATGCGTTCTCGCGCCGAAAGCTTTCCAGCGGCTTCCTCTCGAGCACGCCGCTCTGGCCCTCCGCCCTCTTCTGCGATTGCGTGGCGAGCAGCCAGCTCCATCAGCCGCAGCTGATGCGCTGTGGGCTGGTCGTGGATTTCTTCTTTAGGGGTCGCGGGAGGATCAGCAGCAGCCATGAGGAGAGATTTTAGCAAGCTCCGCTACTGATCTACTCCCCATCCCCAATCTTCGCGCAAAGTCTTCCATAATCTCGACTTAGGCTCGGACCTCGGCTACAGGCCCGTGTAAAGTATTGATTTTATTGCAAGCAGTTCTGGCTAGAGATGTAAAGTATTCATTCCTGGGTATTTGTCTCAAGTTTTATGGAATGTCTGGCTTCGGACGGGACTTGACAAGGGTTTTCGTCGATTTCATCCGGCTTTCAGGGGGTATCTCCATCCAGATCGGTGCGCTCCCTCACGACTTCCAGATGATCGCCTTGATCCTGCATCTCGTACAGCTTTCCGCGAGCCCCTTTGAAGGGTCGATGCAGCACCATTATCAGATTTCCATCGAAGGCTTGAAACAACATTCCATGACCACTGTCTTTGCGCACCAGCGGTGCGAGCTGGATCCATGGCCCCTTCAGTTCGCCCGACTCCGACCGCGCCACCGTCTGAACATAGTGACTGCCGGGAGTCTTGTCGCTCAGATGCTCGTAGCTCGACCACAGCATCAGTAGATGGCCGTCTTTTGTGCGGTAGAGTTCGGGACCGTCGGTTACATAACGCGATGCAGAGGTGGTGGGAGTCGCCTGCTCGTCAATCCATGGAGCATCGGAAGCCTTGAATAACGGGATCGGCGGTCCGCTGGCGGCGCTGAGATCCTTCTTCAAGGGGACTGCCTCCATCGTTCCGTCGGTGACCTGCAGCCACTCATGTGCGTAGACCATCCATGGATTGCCGGTGCGATCGACGTAGAGAGTTCCATCCAGCGTCATGAAATCCGCGGGAGGAACCGGGCCATCGTTCTTGACGGCGACGAATGGTCCATCGGGTGAGTTTGCGACGGCGATGATGGTGCCGCGCATGTAGGTTTCGTGACCGACGGGCAGAGGCTGCGGCAAAGGTTTTTTGTCGTTGTGCAGAGTCGTCAGAAGATAAAACTTGCCCTGGTAGGCGTGCACCTCTGGAGCCCACCCTCCCTGTTCTGCCCAGAATCCCTCGGGGACGGCAAAGACGACCTTCGGGCGTGTCCAATGCTTCAGGTCTTTGCTGGTATATGCCATCGTTCCTACCCTGTGCTCGCCTGTGAGGGAAGCAACATTGGAGGTGTAGAGGTAATACGTTTTCGTAGGAGCGTAGGCCAGGATGTACGGGTCGTGCAGAGGCATCTGCGGCAGGAGCATCTCGGCACTTTGAGCATTTACCCATGGCAAACCTGATATCCCAAAAAGAAGAAACAACAAAGCTTTGCGCACACTCATACCTCCGCGACCATCATAAAAAACCGTGGTCCTCGATCAAGGCCCGAAGCCATTAAGCAAACAAAAAGCGAATATAATCGGCACATTCGTTCTATGTCCTTTGCGCCCCATCCCGACCGCTTCAGCTTTCTGCATATCGACCTGAACTCCTTCTTTGCTTCGGTCGAGCAGCAGCTGCACCCGGAGTATCGAGACAAACCCATTGCGGTGGTTCCCACCATGACGGATACCACATCCTGCATTGCAGCCAGCTATGAGGCCAAGGCATTCGGAGTGAAGACCGGCACGCAGGTGGGCGAGGCCAAGAAGATGTGTCCCGGGATCATTCTGGTGGAAGGCGATCACACGGAGTATGCCAAGCATTCGAAGGCCATCAGCGACGCGGTCGAACTCGCCTGCCCTGTCTCTCACAATCCATCCATCGACGAGATGGTCTGCCAGCTGATCGGACGCGAACAGGAACCGCCTCGCGCGCGCAAGATCGCGCTCGAGATCAAGCAGTCCATCTACAAGAACGTCGGCGAGGCTCTGCGCTGCTCCATCGGCATGGCTCCTAATCGCTATCTGGCGAAGATCGCCAGCGATATGCAGAAGCCCGACGGCCTGATTGGGCTGCTGCCCTCACAGCTTCCTCGAGCCATCGCACATCTCGAGTTGCGTGATCTACCCGGAGTGGGCGCACGTACTGAGGTGCGACTCAATGCAAAGGGCATCCATACGATGGAGCAGTTGCTTGCGCTTGACCGAAACGAGTGGCATAACCTTTGGGGCAGCGTGTGGGGCGATCGCATGTACCACTGGCTGCGGGGCGGCGAGACCGGCGACAATGGGGCTCCGGTTTCGAGCGATGTGCAGAAATCACTCGGCCACTCGCACGTTATGGCTCCAGAGTTTCGCAGCGAAGAGGGAGCATGGGCGGTCGCCAACAAGCTGCTGCACAAGGCTGCGATGCGCCTGCGCATGGAGAAGTTCTACGCGGGCTCACTGTCGCTTGTGGTTCGCTACCAGCTCACACGCGAACAAGCAGAAGGGATGCGCTCCAAGCGCCACACCAGCGGAATCCGTCACTCGGGATGGGGCATGGAAGCGCGCTTTCGCGAATCGCAAGATACTCTCACGCTTCTTGAAGCCATGCGCGGCATCTGGTCCCAGCGTCCCCAAGGTGAGGAGGCCCAGCGGCCTTTCTTCGTCGGCATCACCCTGCGCAATCTTGTACCCGAGGATAAACATCAGGAGGAGTTGTTCGGCGATCCCGACAACCGAGTTCAGCTCTCCACAACCATGGACAAGCTCAATCTGAAGTACGGGCACACCACGTTGCACTTCGGCAGCATGCTGCCCGCGCGCGAGTCCGCGCCGACGCGTATCGCTTTCACGCAGATCCCGGTGCAGTATGGCGTGGACTATATGTAAGCTGATCGCACAGATATGAGCCCGCAAGACCCCCAGATTGGCAAAATTTCTTTGCTCGGGCGGATCACCCTCCGCCATTTGATGATTACCTTCGCAATTGGAGCATGCCTTTCTTTCGTAGTAATGATCTTGTGGGCGTTTGTAGGGATGGCCGTTTTCACGGCTAAAGAGGGCGAAGCTGACTGGTATATACCTCTCTTCACGCTAATACTTGGCTTGCTGTTACTGTGCACGGGGGGAACAATCGTAACGCTCATTGCGGCAGTATTTCGACGGTTCCGACGTGATTAACTTAGCCTGCTATCGCATAGATGATCATTCGAGCGAAGCTCGAATCACCTTGCTGAAAGGCGCGGCTTCAGCCACTGAGGTACGCTTTTTGAGTGAGTGTTGAAAGTTACATTGGGCGTGTTGCTCCGAGCCCTACCGGCCTGCTTCATCTTGGCCATGCCGCGACGTTCTGGATTGCATACCAACGCTCTCTCGAACACAACGGCACGCTTCTTCTTCGCAATGAAGATCTCGATCCGCAGCGCTCTAAACAAGAGTATGTCGATGCCATGATCGAAGATCTGACCTGGCTCGGCATCCACTGGACATCGCCGATGATCGTGCAATCCGAACGCATTGCGCTCTATCGCGCAGCGTTTGAGCGCCTTCTTGCGAGCGGCCATGCTTATGCCTGCACCTGCAGCCGCAAAGAGCTGGCGCATATGACACAAGCACCGCATGAAGACACGGACGATGAGCCTATCTACACCGGACGCTGTCGTCCACAGAGAGAGGCCACGCCGCAAGTTCTGCAACCAAATCTAAACTACCGCTTTCGCGTGCCTGACGGCGAAAGCATCACATTCACCGATCTTAACCTCGGCACGCAAAGCTTCACTGCGGGCGAAGACTTCGGCGACTTCCTTATCTGGCGCAAGGATGGCCTACCGAGCTATCAGCTCGCCTGCGTGGTGGACGATGCCGAGATGCAGATCACCGAGGTTGTTCGTGGAGCCGACCTGCTCAAATCCACTGCACGGCAGATTCTTCTTCAGCGTGCGCTCAAGCTGCAACAGCCTGCATACTTCCACACGCAGCTTCTGCGCGACGAGCACGGCGTTCGCCTGGCAAAGCGCCACGATGCTCTGGCTCTGCGCACGTTGAGGCAACAGGGTTTCCCCCCGGATATGCTGACTCTTCTTCAAGATTCGCAACGATCGCGATAAGCAAAATCCCTTTGGCTTCTTCACGATTACGAATGAAAATTCGCACACATTTTGGTGTGGAGAAAAGACGCGCCTGCTCTCTTCTGCATCCCACCTTTTAAAGAAAGAAGGAGTAAGTGCACGCATGAACCCACTAATCTTTCGGACCACGAGGACCGTACTTGCGCTGACGACAGCGCTTCTGATCGGTAGCGGATGCAACAAACACGTGGATAACACGATGCACTTTACCGATGCCATCAATACTTATTACGGCGCCCATCCCGTCTGCCTGTGGGACACCTCCATGAAGTTCCCCGTTCAGGCCGCGACATCGGATACGAGCAAGACATCGAGTTACGATGCCCTGGTAGACCAGGGGCTGCTTGTTCGCACGACCGCTGAAAAGAAAGTGATGATCATCGCCAGCAAGCAGGTTAATAATTACGATCTCTCCGAAAAAGGCCGCGGTGCCTGGGTTGCGGACGTGCAGCAGCCCGGCTTCGGTAATTTCTGCTATGGACGTCGCAAGGTGAGCAGCATCGACAGCTCAAGCCCCACGAGCGGAGAGCGAGGAGCCACTACGCAAGTGGCCTATCACTACACCATCGCAGAGGCTCCTGCATGGGCGACCGCCGAAGAGACCCAGAATGCCTTTCCTCAGATTCGCGAGCGGCTGTCTGCTCCACACGCAGCAACCGCCGTGCTGATCGACACCAATGAAGGCTGGAAGGTCGTCCAGCCCAGCGGTGAGGCTACGTCTCCTTCGCCATCACCCTCAGGGCAGTAAATCTGCCCTGAGGCAAAAGGGCCTGCGCTGAGCCGGTCTATTTGTTGAAGACCAACTCCATGAAGACATTTGCGCGAACGTAGGGAGAGGGTTTGGGCGGCAGGTGCGTGAAGCCGAGCGATTGATAAAGATGAATGGCGTTGGCCAGTCGGCTGTTCGTCTCCAGATAGAGCTTGCCTGCTCCTAAAGCGCGACCCTGTTCGATCGTGTAGGCGAGGATGCGGCGTCCGATTCCGCGTCCCTGCCACGACTCCGCAACGGCCATTTTGGCGACTTCAAAGACTCCCTCGGCGATGGGAATAAGACCGCAGCAACCGACAGGAATTCCATCGGCGACTGCGAAGAAGATGTGGCCGCCTTTCGCGAGGACATATCCTTCCGGGTCTCCCAGTATCTGGTTGTCGTGCTCCTCGAGACCGAAGAACTTTTCGATCCACGCCTCATTCAGGAGGCGAAAGGCCTCTCCATCGCCAGGCTGGAAGGGGCGAAGCTGAATGGAGATCGAAGAGTAGAGATCGTCGTGTGCGGGTAGATCGGCGAGCGAGAGAGTCGAAGACATTACGAACTCCTTTGATGTGGGTAGACTAGAGTTCCCCGGACGATACGTCCAATATATTGTTCGTTAGGATTATGATCTTTTAGATATGGATGATCGGGACCTGGAGCTGCGCCATCTGCGCTACTTTGTCGCTGTCGCGGAGGAGCTTCACTTTGGCCGGGCTGCTGAACGTCTGCACCTGGCGCAACCTCCGCTCTCGCAGCAGATCCGCAGGCTCGAAGAGATCCTTGGATATTCTCTGTTCCATCGCACCTCTCGAGCAGTCAAGCTGACGGCGGCGGGCGAGGTCTTTCTGGAACGAGCGCGCCGCACGCTGCGCAATGTGCATGAAGATATCGAGGAGGCGCGAAGCATTGGCCGTGGCGACGAGGGCTCGCTGCGGGTGGGCTTCATCGGGTCGGGCATGCTCACTCCACTGCCCGCGGTGCTTGGGAACTACCGGCAGCTCTATCCCAAGGTGCAGCTTCTGCTGTCGGAGAGCTACACAGCCAACATCGCCGCAACATTAAATCGGGGAGAACTTGACGCAGGATTTCTGCGAGATGGCGGACCTATTGAGGGTCTTCATGTGGAGACGATCTTCTCGGAGCCTTTCGTTGCTGTGCTGCCGAAGACGCACCGGCTCGCGGGGAGAAACACAATCTCGCCGGCAGACTTGAAGGATGAGCCGTTCGTCTTCTTCACGCCGGGAGCAGGAAAGCTGGCGTTTGAGAAACCCATGTCGCTGTTTGAGGAGTATGGTTTCCGCCCTAACGTGGTGCAAGAAGCCCCACAGTGGTTGACGATCCTTCGGCTGGTCGGTGCGGGCCTGGGGGTTTCGGTGGGGCCTGCGTGCACGCGACAGATTGCAGTGCCGAACATCGTCTGCCCTGGGTTGAGCGGAGCGAAGGTGTCCAGCGATATCGAACTCGCCTATCGCAGAGATGAAGACCGGGCAGTCGTGGCTGCGTTCGCCGAAGTGGTACGCAAGAACTTCGGCAACGCAAACAGAAGGCAGCCCAGGTAAAGGCTAGACGTCACGGCAAGAATGAGGTTTGCCGGTTACTCCAAGAAGAGTTTCTCGACGTCGAGCCAGTCGTTCACGCGGCGGAATCCTTTGACTGCGATGTTATGCGGCGAGGTAAAGAGGATTCCTTCACCCTTGAAACGCTGCAACTGGCGGGGATTGTCGTCGATCAGGTAGTCGGCGTTAAGGATGCTCTTGTCGCCGCAGTAGACGATGTGCGATGGGCTGATGTACGGGAAATACTTTTCAAGCCAGCGATACTTCTGATGAAACGACGCTGGAACCTCCATGGCGGCGGTGGCGATGAAGACCTCGTATCTCTGCTGCAGCAGCCGCATGACACGCTGGGATTCGGGCATGACAGCGAGATTTTCAAAGAAGTCTTCGGAGTTAAGGTAACCTTCCACAGCTAAGTGATGCTCGGAGGCAATCACATCCCACAGCGCCTTTCCCTGCAGGTCTTCGAGGGTGAGTCCGGCGTTGTAGTCACGGTTATAGCGCACAAGATGCTCGGCGAGAGCATCGGCCATGACCTCATCCATGTCGACACAAATTCTTTTCAAAGCGTGGCTCTCACAATCGATGCAGCGATGCTCTCCTGGCGTTCGGCTGGCTTCTTCTGCGGAGCATCGCGAGCGGGATCCCAGTAGAGCAGGCGACCGCAGGTCTCGCAGGTGAACATGGTTTCGTCGTTCGAGCGTTCGCGAAGGTCGTTCCAACGTTGCGGACGCACCATCATCTGACAGGCGGAGCACTTTTGGTCGACGCCCTCGGAGAGCGCGGTACCGCGAGATTTGGCGACCCGGTCGTACATGGAGAGCGAGCTTTCGCCGATCTGCGGCCTCAGTTCCTTCCGTTTCGCGTTCACCTCTACGAGAAGCGCTTTGTCGCGATCGAGCAGTTCGGCAGTCTTTGCGCTCTCTTCGGTATGACGGCGAGCCAGATTTGCGACGGTCTCTTCTGCAGTCACCTTCTCGCCTTCGAGCCGCTCTGTGCGCTCCATGCTCTCGAGTTCGGCGTCTTCCAGACGGCTGACCTCGGTTTCAGCGAAGGTGATCTCGTGTTCAAGGGCGGTGGCCTGCGCTGTGGTCGTTACCACGTCCATCTGCTTGCGGAGACGAGCGGCCTTCTGTTGGTGATCCTTGATGTCAAGCTCCTGCCGGCGGCGAAGAGCTTCTTCCTTTGCCAGCTGGTCCACGGTGGATGCGAGCTGGCGTTTGGCAGTCTGGTGATCGGCGGCCAGGGCGGCTACCCGCTTCGGGAGCTCTGCCATCTGTTCGGTGAGGCGGCGGACTTCGAGATCGAAGCCCTGGAGGGTAATCATCTTTTCAAGATCCGGATGCATCGAGGCCCTTTCCTCTCTCCAGCCTGCGACAAAACGGCGAGTAGTGCAACCGCTGGAAAAATCGCAGTCTAGCATGGCCGACGGAGACGAACCAATTCGGGCACACATGCAAAGCTCTGCGCGTTGAGATGGCCGGAACATTGGGGGATAATGGAAGTCGTTACGAGCAACCACTCGCCGTGTGCACGTTCCGGAGCAGAGAGGCTGCCGATGTTTCATTTGTCCTCTGGGCACTCTTCCTGCACACATTCTCATCATCAGGACTGGTCTGTATATGCATCTGTGGAATGATTACGAAGGACGAACGATCGCTGACGCCTATCCGCTCCAGAAACTGGTCCGGCCCGAGGGGCGAAGCGCTTTCTTTCTGACCACGAATGGCACGGGAACACCGGCCATGGTCCGCCTGATCGAAGCGCACTTCGACGAGCCGGAGATCCTGGCACGCTGGCGGAGGGTCTCAGAGATCAAGCAGGAAAACCTGGTCACAATGCGGAAGTATGGCGAGACCGTGCTGGATGGAACTCCGCTGGTGTACGCCGTGATGGAGCCGACCGAGATGAGCCTGGCGGACCTGCTCCAAAACCGGACCCTTACGGTGGAAGAGGCCAAGCAGTTGGCGGCAAGCCTTTTGGCCGCCCTGAGTGCGCTGCACTCACGCGATCTGGTGCATGAGCATATTGAACCAGTCAACGTGCTGGCCGCGGGCGAGACCGTGAAGCTTCGCAGCGACTGCGTACGAGAAGCAGCAGCGGATCCAGACGGGGGTCCGGAGGCTGCGGCCCGCCGGAAGGCTGCGGATGTTCATGATTTTGCGGTCGTGTTGCTGGAAGCGATCACGGGAAGGCGTACCCTCCAAGGCTCCGCTACGCTGTTGCCTGCCCCTTTCGACGGCATTATCCGTAATGGCCTGAGTGGAAAGTGGGGACTCGGCGAGATGACGGCGGCACTTGGACCGGTCGCATCAAAACAGACTGCCGCACAGACTGCCGCTGCCCCTGTAGTTCCGCGGCCTTCCAGCGTGCCGGTCAAAGAGACGACCGCAAGTCCTGCCCCTTCTGCGACGCAGCCCGTCAAGCCAACGACTGAACCTGTGGGAACACTCTTCGATGGAGTAGAAGAAGCAAATCGCACGAAGGTTCAAAAGACCGTTGAGACGAAGACTCCCGTATCCTCTCCTGCGGCGGAAAGGCCGGTTAAACCCGCCTCCGTCACACATGCGCCTGACATAAGACATCGGATCGTGAAGCCGGTGGAACAGGACCCGCGGCGAACGAGACTATGGGTGATTGCAGGTGCGGCTATTCTGCTGCTGATCTTCTTCGGCTGGAGACTGACGCGGAGCGGAGCCACCGCCGGAGCCAGTGAAGACTCCCGGCCCGCAGCAACGGCAACGCGACCCGCGGAGACGACGTCCACCTCCACGCCTCCTCCTCCCGCACCGACGAAACCTTCCGCAGGCAGGGGAGCAGGTGTCTCAGCCGGCAGAGCAGCAAGTCTCCCGACCCCGTCGGCTCCGGTCTCTCCTTCAACGTCCAGTACGCGGAACCAGTGGCACGTTGTGGCCTATACCTATAATCGCGAAGCCCAGGCGCAGCAGAAGGCGGAAGATATCAGAAAGCAACATCCGTCGCTAAATCCCGAGGTCTTCTCTCCTTCCGGCCATGCACCCTATCTGGTGACCGTCGGGGGCGTTATGTCGCGAGATCAAGCGACCGCCTTCAAACAAAAAGCCCGCAATGAGGGCTTACCCCGCGACATATACGTGCAGAACTACGACCGTTAGCCTGCGGTTGGCATCGATTCCCGGGAATGTTTGCACCATTCCCGGGGCAACGGGCAAAATTCCAGCCAGAAACTGAATCTCTCGCCTCCGGGGAGGAATCGAAACCTCGTCCATGGCCTCAACCACCTTAGACTTACCCGGTTCCAAGCTCCCCGAGCAGGCCCACGAACAGCCGGCAGTTTCGCATGCCGCGTGGAAACCACGGATCAATCCGTGGATCGTCGCTATGACCGTAACCCTAGCGACCTTCATGGAGGTGCTCGACAGCTCCATCGCGAATGTGGCGTTGCCCCACATCGCCGGCGGACTTGGTGCGAGCCAGGACGAAGCCACCTGGGTTCTGACCGCCTATCTTGTAGCAAACGCAGTCATTCTGCCTGCCGGCGCGTACATGACGACGTTCATCGGCCGCAAGAAGTTCTACATGATCTGCGTGGCCCTGTTCGGCATCAGCTCTGCACTATGCGGTCTGGCTCCCTCGCTTCCGCTGCTGGTCTTCTTCCGTATTTTGCAGGGCATAGGAGGCGGCGGCCTGGCTCCCTCGGAGCAGGCAATCCTCGCCGATACCTTCCCGCCTGAAAAGCGCGGCCAGGCGTTTGCCATGTATGGTCTGGCGGTCGTCGTGGCCCCAGCTATCGGTCCTACGCTTGGCGGATGGATTACGGACAACTACGACTGGCGCTGGATCTTCTTCCTGAATATCCCGATCTGCATCCTGTCGCTGTTCTTGACCTCCAGAATCGTCGAGGATCCACCGTGGGTCCACGACCAGGTGAAGGAGTCGCAGAAGGGCGGTATCAAGCTCGACTTTCTCGGCTTTGGTTTGCTTGGCCTGACCTTCGGGTCGCTGGAGTTCGTGCTCGATAAGGGCCAGGAGGACGACTGGTTCTCGTCGCCGCTTATCACCTTCTTCTTCTGGGCGATGGTGATCGCCTTCGTCGTGATGATCTGGTGGGAACTACGGCAGCTGAAACAAGGCAATCGTCCCATCGTGAACCTGACGCTATTCAAGCGGCGAAACTTTGCGATCGGTTTCATCCTGATGTTCGTACTCGGCTTCTCCCTGTACGGCACCACGGTCTTGATTCCACAGTTTGTGCAGACACTGCTGGGATACACGGCCGAACTTGCGGGCATGGTTCTGTCACCGGCTGGCTTAATGATGATGGCGATGATGCCTGTCGTCGGATTTCTATCTAGTAAGGTCGATCCACGCAAGCTGATGGGCTACGGATTTGGCATGCTGACTCTGTCGCTGATCACGATGCACTCGATGGATCTGGGCATCAGCTACGGGCGGCTTGTCTTCCTGCGCATCTTCCAGGCCTCCGGGCTGGCCTTCCTGTTCATTCCGATCAACATGATTGCGTACATCGGAGTGAAACAGTCGGAGAGCAATGACGTCTCCGGCCTGACCAACCTTGCCCGTAATGTAGGCGGCTCTTGCGGAACGGCTTTTGTAGCAACGATGTTGACCCGACTAACGGCATCGCACGAGACTAACATGGTGCACAACCTGACGCCGGGCAATCCAGCCTTCGTCGATCAGGTGAAGAAGCTGCGAGGTATGTTCGGTGGTCACGGCGATGGCAACCCGTTCCTCGGAGACTCAGCCCATACGGCACAGGCATACATCTATAACCAGCTGCACCGCCAGGCCGGGATGCTTGCCTATCTGGACATCATCCAGTACATGGCGATCTTCTGCGCCTGCATGCTTCCCCTGCTGTTCCTGATCCCTAAGCCACCGAAGGGAATGGGTCCAGGAGGCGGACACTAAGCATTGCCCGAAGGCCCGCCATTGATAGGCGGGCCTTCTCTTTATAGAATCCAAAAATTACTTTAACGTCGGTTGAGGCGCGGGCCTATCAGAGTTCCATGTATCGACGATGCACTTCCAACTGCCGTCGGGCTGCTTCTTCCAAATCTCTAAGATCTTACCGACGTCGGTGATCGGCTTGCCCTTGTCGTCGTTTGCCGCCAGTGAATATGTGCCGTACAGGTAGCCGAGATCGCCTGACTTCGAGACCTCGACCTTGGTCGGTTGCCACTTCAGCGAGAGCCCAGGTAGGCTCAGAAGGCCGCCAACACTCTTCCGAATCGCTTCTTTCTCCGTAGCCCTCTTCTCGTTCGGAGGCAGAACCACGGCATCGTCGGAGTAAAACGTCAACCAGGCATCGGCATCCTTCGCGGCGGCTGTCTTTAGCCAATCCGCATCCATTCGCCGGATCGCTGCCTCGTCCTCTGCTTGCGCCTTTGCGATCGAGGCATCATTCGGGGGAGCAGGGCTGCATCCGACGGCAGCGAGAATCAACATCATTCCGAAGAAAACCGAACCTGCTTCTATCAATGAATCGCGCCGACCATACTTCATGGGAGCCTCTTCAGGAAACGGATGTCTCCAATTCGAGGACTATAGCGCAGTGCGGTTCCGATCACCGCATGTTATTTAACCGGCCCGAGATCTGGCTTATCCTGCGCGCGAACCGTTCGTCCCATCTTCCCCTGGGCATCGAAGACAATGACCTCATTCTGGTCTTTTGCCAGCCACGGTGCCGGAGCATAAAGCGTCCGCTGCGGACCGACGTTCCAGATCCTCCCCAGCGCGTGTTTATTCAACCAGAGCTGGCCTTTCGTGAACGCAGTCGTATCAAGGAAGGTGTCTGCCACTGTGTTGAGCTTGAATTCACCGCGGTAAAAGCAGGGTCCGTCACAGGCCTTCTTTGCGAAGGACAGCTTATCGGTGTGCGTCATCGTCAGAGGATAGATCTCCCAATCCCGTAACTGTTTGCCTGCAAGCGTCACCTGATGGGTGATACCAGCGCTCTCTCCGCCGATTGTCTTGCCGAAGTTCACACGACCGGTATTTTCGACCAGTATGTCCAGCTGAGCTCCCGCCGTTCCATGAAGTGACAGACGATCCTGCTTGAGCCGACGGTCAACGGTGCCGACCAACTTCTTGTTGAGGTAGACCTGCGCATAGCTGTGTAGCTGATCGAGCACAAGTTCGCCCGTGGCGTCGGCCCTGAGATGGGTGCGATAGAGTATCCATCCGTAGGACTGACCGATCTCCTCCATCGTCTGGACTCTTTCGGACCGGACTGCAGTCGGCAGGTTGTCCCACAACGAAGCCGCCTCAGGCAGTGAGAAGGCGGGCACAGCAACTGCTGGAGCGATCTTCGGGACCGGAGGCGGGTTTACGCCGGTGATCTTTGCGATGGTATCGCGCATGGCGAAGTACTTCGGCGTCGGTCGTCCACTCTCATCGAGCGCTGAATCGTAGTCATAACTCGTTACATCCGGCTCGTAGCTTCCCTTGCCGTCTGTGTTGGCTCCATTCATCCAGCCGGAGCTGGTTCCGCCGTGAAACATATAGATGCTGACCGAGTAACCCTGCTGAAGCATCCAACGGAAGTTCGCAATCTGCGCCTCGGTATTGGTGTGCGCGTGCTTTCCTCCCCAATGATCGAACCATCCGGCCCAATACTCGCTGTTGATGAAAGGACCGTTGGGACGATACCGCTTCAACGTCGTAAATGCTTTTTGCGCATCTCCAGTTTTTTCGCCGCCGAAGTTGATCCCCACAGGAAGATCGGGCAGCGAGCCATTCGGGACCTGCTCCGGTCCGTCGGCGGTGTAGAGTTGCGACTTCGTGAATCCTGCGTCGACCAGCAGCTTGTGAATTTGCTGCATGTATCCGTGATCGCTTCCGAACGAGCCGTACTCGTTTTCAACCTGCGTCAGAATAATAGGGCCGCCGTTGCCTATCTGGAGCGGCGCAAGTTCTTTTCCGAGGCGTGAGATCCAGCGGGCAGCCGGTTGCATGAACTTCGGATCGGTCGTGCGAACTTTCGTGGTGGGATCCTTCAGCAGCCACGCGGGATAGCCGCCCCATTCCCACTCGGCACAGACATAAGGACCGGGCCGAAGAATGACGTATAGTCCCTCCTGCTGAGCCTCTCGGATAAATTCGGCTACGTCGTTGTTGCCGGTGAAGTCGTACACTCCGGGTTGCGTCTCATGGACGTTCCAGAAGACGTAGGTCGTGATGGTGTTCAGCCCCATCGCCTTTGCCATTCGCAGGCGAGCCCGCCAGTACTCCCGAGGAATACGCGGATAGTGCATCTCGCCGGAGATAACACGAAAGGGTTTGCCGTCGAGTGTGAACTGCCCCTTGCTCACTGCGAACGCGTGGCCTTTCGCAGGCTGCGCTGAGGCACAGGCGACACAGCTAAGAAGAAGGGGCAAAGCAAGAACTCGTTTAAGCAAACAGCCACTCCGGAAGGAAGCTGGCCCGCTTCCCGTTCAGATTTTGCAGTCGGAACGCAGGCCTCGCTTCCTTATACAACACAGTGACGATGGCTAAAACTTGTAGATCAGGTCGACACCAAAGAAGAGCTGGTTCCGCGCTTTGCCGCCGTTATAGCCCATCCCATCCCACGAGTGATCGAAGCGAAGCTCGGGACGAAGCATCACGGTGGTACCGAAGGTTTTCGACGCGTACAGGGTGTTCTCCGTGTACTTGCCGGGTATGCCGGTACGCTGCCCCTTCTTGTCGTTCAGCAGTCCGGATCGCATGCCGATATACAACTTCGAGTTCACTTCGTGATTGAGATAATTCATCGCAGCGTACTCCGGAGCCAGACAGGTCCGCTGACCGCCTACGCAAAAAGCTCCGTTTGCCCCTGTCTCCGGAAACATTGGGCTGACGACGTTGTGAGCGACGTTAGGAACATCCCGCTCATACATTTCCCACACTTCGGTCGAGGTATTCCACTTTGCATTGAAGCGATGATTCCAGGTCGCGTCATACTGCTGCACGTTGTTGTAGGCGTACTTTCCGTCGTTGATGCCGCTTGCGCAGAGGTAGAGGTTGTCGTGATTGGTCGTGGTCGAATAATCCAGGCAGGCGATCGCCGACGGTTTGCGATCCACGGTCCATGGAGCAACGTCATGCCCGGCAGAGATGCCGAACTGCACGATCCACTGCGGAGTCAGCTTGAGCGTGGCCATGGCACCTGTCTCTGTCGAAGGCGCGGCCGAAAAGACCAGGGAGTGGCTGATGGCGTAGTTGCTGGGAGCCAGTTGAGTTTCGATACCAGGCAGCGATGGGAAGCGGCCAATCCGAATGACGAGCCCTTCCTTCACCGGAAGGTAAACATCCAACGATTCCCATAGAGGATCGAAACCGTACTGGTGGTTGTGTGCCAGAAGCTGGTCGCTGCCGTAGCCTTTGGCGATGGTGTAGCGATAGTCCGTACCGAAGAATCCGGAGAGATGAAATCCCCAATCGACGTGAGACTTCTGCATCGTATCCGGCTGCCGCTCCAAAGTGAGCACGGCCTGGTTCAAAACAGCTCGGTTGGGAATAAACCCATAGGTCAAGGGGTAGTTCGTGTCAGAAGATGTGGTGGCGTTTCCCGATACCTCGACCCAGCCGTACAGGCGTATGCGATTGCCCTCTTTCCGCAATGCGGACATCGTGGGATAGACATTGCCGTCGGGAGTGCCAATCGTCGCCGATCCTCCATAGGCCCAATCCGACGAAGGAAAAGGAGGAGAATCCAGGGGAGCCTCAAGTCCGCGACGTGGGGCAGGTTCAGCTGGAGGGGATGGCGTTCCATTCCAGTCGTTCAGGTAAAAGCCGCTCATTCGGCGCCATAAGCTGCTGCTTTGCTCGATGTCGTTTGAGGACGCTTTCGCCCCAACACCTGCCGTCGGCAAAGGAGTCGCGCTCGGCTCTTCCATCCGGGCCACCCACTGACGGCCGCTATCGTCGCGATCGGTTTGATAGTCCTGCGCCAGAGCGCGGGTGCACCCGGACGCCAGGATCAGCACGAGGCAAAATGCCTCGCTGTTCCAGCGATTGTTCAAGGGATTGTCTCCGTGGGTCTGCGACCTGTCGTAAACAGTTCCTGCGGCGGAACCAAGGTCTGTCAGAACGGGAGAAAGTCTAGCATCTCTCAGACACGATGCAACAGCATCAAATAGAAGAAGATACCTGTATATACATCTGGTCTGCAAACCAATTCCAGGTTAAAAAGTAGAGATGAATCTTATCTTGATATCAAGCATCTTTATATCTAGATATGACCGAGCCACAACAATCCGATCTAAGTGCTGTTCATCTGTGGCTCCTGCTATGGAAGGCAACTCGGGCAGTCGAGGCCTCTGCCGGCCGCAGCATCTCCCAGTTCGGAATGATTCCTACGGACTTCGGAGTCCTTGAGGCTCTGCTTCATAAGGGACCGCTGACGGTGAAGCAGATCGGTGAGAAGGTTCTGCTCACTTCGGGCTCCATGACGGCTGCGGTCGATCGGCTGGAGAAACGCGGCCTGGTAGTTCGGTCTAACGATGCCCATGACCGCCGTGCGCGAATTATCTCGCTCACGCCCGAGGGACGGGAGCTGATTGAACGAGCCTTCGCCTGCCACCGCGATGCGATGGAAGAAGGGCTTAAAGGATTCTCTGAAGCAGAACGCATCCTCCTGCTTCCTCTGCTGCGCTCGCTCGGCCGCGTCGCAGAGCAAAACCTTCACCAGAGGCCGGCGGAGAACAAGGAACTCCGGAAGGAGCAATAAACGATGTCCACCACAACCACTATGCAGAAAAAGATTCTTGGAACCTACGGTCCCGGCTCGAGCCACTGGGTTGGCGACGGCTTCCCCGTTCGCAATCTCTTTCCCTCGAACGGACTCCAGCTTGAGGTCAGCCCGTTTCTGATGCTCGACTACGCCGGTCCGCAGTACTTCAAACCAGCTCCTGAGCCTCGCGGCGTCGGCGAACACCCACACCGTGGCTTTGAGACCGTGACGATCGCGTATCAAGGTTCAGTCGCGCATCGCGACTCCGCTGGAAACTCCGGGGTCATCTATCCTGGCGACGTCCAGTGGATGACCGCCGCCTCTGGTGTCCTGCACGAGGAGATGCACGAGGCCGAGTTCACCAAGAACGGCGGGACCTTCGAGATGATCCAGCTGTGGGTAAACCTGCCCGCGAAGGACAAGATGTCGAAGCCTCGCTACCAGGGAATCACCAAGGAGCAGATCTCAGTGGTGAACTTCCCGACTGGAGGTCACGCCCGTGTGATTGCCGGTTCCCTCAATGGAACCGAAGGCCCGGCAAAGACCTTTACGGCACTCAACGTCTGGGACGTCGTCCTGAAGGCGGGAGAGCGAGTCGAGCTGACTGTCCCTGAAGGGCACAATACGGCGGTCATCCTTCGCAAGGGTGATGCCACGGTCAACGGAGCCAAGCTCACCGGCGAGGCGCGTATCGCAACCCTGGGACGCGATGGCGACACGGTCACCATCGAAGCCACAGCCGACTCTGAGCTCGTGCTGCTGAGCGGCGAGCCGATCAACGAGCCGGTCGCCAACTATGGCCCCTTCGTGATGAACACACGCGAAGAGATTATGCAGGCGGTCCAGGACTTCCAGTCCGGTCGCTTCGGCCAGCTCTAAGCTCTGTCGCTGCAAAAGAAGCCAGCCCAAAGATGGGCTGGCTTTCTTTTTTTATTATTGAGCTTCATAAAACAAGAAGTGTCATCATCCTGAGTGGAGTCGAAGGATCTGCGGTTTCACTGCTTTCTCTGTAGATACTCCATACACTGCCTCACGCCTTCCTGATATGGCGTCTTCTTAACCGTGCCGAGAAGCGTCGTCAGCGCGGTGTCGTCCATCAACACCGGAGTCGTTTGCAGATAATGCATCTCCACCAATTCGCGCATGAAGGGATTGAAGAGTCCCATCACCCGCAGCATGGTCTTGCCTGCAACACGAACCTTCATCTTCTTTCCGGTCTGGGCGAAGGCCATCTCGGCCATCTGGCGCTGCGTCGTTGTGCCTCCTCCGGCCAGATTCCACCAGCGTCCACGAGCCTCCGGTTTTGCCGCCAGATCGAGCGCGACCGGACCTACGTCAGGCACGAAGACAAACTCGTGCGGCGTATCGATGGGACCTACCATGTTCGCTGTTCCGCCTTCGGCGGCCGCTTTGAAGACGCCGTCGAGGAAGCTTGCTTCCACGCCCGGCCCATAGAAATCCGGAAGTCGCAGCAACGCGCCTTCGATCTTTCCGGCGGCATCGGCGGCCAGCAGCAGGTCCTCCTGCTCCTTGCGCATTCTTCCCTTGAATGTGACTGGATTGCGCGGATGTTCCTCGGTGACCTTGGGTACGACCGGAGTTCCGTAAGGATAGACCGTGGCTACCAGAAGAATGCGACGTACATTCTCGGCGATCGCCCCATCAAGCGTCTTGCACATCACCTGAGGGTGGAGTTCGAAGTGATTGTATGGAACGCCGACGAGATAGATCAGCGTATCGATTCCGCGCGCAGCCGCGCGAACAGAGGAAGGATCGTCAGGATTCCATGCGACGATCTCTGCTGCAGGATCGTCGAAGGTCTTTCGCAGTCGCACGGGATCACGTCCTACAACCCGATAGCTCTCGCCACGCTGGTTCAATGCATCGACGAGACTGCGGCCGATGGCTCCCGCCGCTCCAAACAGCGCAATCTTTGCCATGCACCCTCCGTGCGTCTTCCTCAATTGGAGTGAAAGCTACGGAAATAGTTGCACGATTCACATCGCTGCTGGCAGCATCGGCTTGAGAGGGACCGCAGTTGTTAAGTCGCGCCACCGGTAACAAAGATCTGTTCGGGCTTGGTTGCGATGATGCGATAGAGCGCGAACTGTCGCGAGGTCTGGCCCCTTAGCTCGAAAAGCAGGCTTGCCCGATTGCTGGCCTCAACATCGACTGCGTCCACCAACCGCATCCAGGGTGTGCGATCCAGATGCGCGGCGTCGGTAACGCTCGCCAGCGCAATCTTCAACTGCCCCATCCCGTTATCTTGAGCAACGATGGTGATGTAACGCATTACCGAGCCGGTCTCGACGGTGTGTGCCTGATAGACGTAGGTTGGAGCACCGCCATAGCTCAGGGTATATCCACGGAGATCTTCATCCGCCAGCGTCACCTGAGTAGGAGCAGCCGTTTTATGATGACCCTTCGCGGCCGTGTGGGTTGGCGCTGCCTTTTTGTTTGCCTGTGACGGAGAAGTCGTAGAAGCGGGAGCAGCTGTCGAACTCTCGGTCGTGACCGATGCCTTCGGCGGAATTCCACGCTTCAAAGTCGGCGGCCCGGTGTCGGAAGCCGCTCCGGAACTTGTTGTTGCCGTAGTCCCCGCAGCGGGAGTAGTTGCCGAGCTCTTCGTCGTGGCCGATGCCTTCGACGGAATCCCACGCTTCAAGGTCGGTGGCCCGGTGTCCGGAGCCACTCCGGGAGTTGTTGTCGTCGCTCCGGTTGCGGGAGTGGAGGCCGAGCCTGCGATCGCCGAGGGGGGAGTTACGCCCGGCACAGTTCCATACTCGGTCAGCTTCGCGCGAGCAAAGGCCTGCATCTGTGCCAGTACTCCCGCACGGTCGTTCATGTCCTCCCATGGTCTGGCAAAGACGTGAGCATCGCGGTTCTTTGCATCGGAGACCGCGACCATCTGATGCATGTCCCTCGGGACTCCCATCAGCTTCGCAGGCTCATTGTCATCGGCGCTTTTGTTGCTGCCGTGATGGAGACGCGGACGGTCAGGGTCGTCGTTCGCTGAGCCCGCCTCGGTCACCGTGGCGATCTCTTTTTTGTTCTTCTGATCCTTAGCCGCCTTTTCTTCTTCGGGCGAACGCCGCTTCAGCGTGGGGCGCTCGGCTGGATCGTTGGGATCAGAAGTGCTGCTGCTGCCGGTGCTCGCGGTATCGTCCGGGGGCGCGGTCCTGCGGTGCATTGTGGGGCGATCCGGATCGTCGTCTGGCTTGCTCGAAGCCGTTGTGTCCTTCGTCCCTGAAGTTGAGTCGTCTTTTGTCTGCTGCTGTGGCTGGCCCGCACCTGAGCCCTTGCTCGCGGATGCATCGTCGCTCTTATCGTTGAGGTGAGGCTTGCTCGAATTGCCGCCCGAGACCTGAATGGAAGGCATGTTCTTCGAAGGTTTCAGCGGGGTGATTTTCCTTACCTCAACGACGGGGGGTTTGAAAGAACCATACGCTGTCCATCCTTCATCGAAGGCGGGCCCGGGTGCTCCCTCGGGCATTCTGGCGTGAAGAGCCGATTCGAGGACGAGGTTTCCCTTCGAAAGGCCGGCGTCCTCCAGTTCATAGATATTGCCTGAAAGCAGAGCGAAGGGAACTGGCTGCGGCTTATAGTTCCCAGCATCCTCCAGGTCGCCATCGATAAAGACGGTTATCGGCATAAACCGGCTGCCTGTCGGTTTGGCCAGATCGCCAGTCCATTCGTACACTCCGATGGCACGCACGACACTCTCGGGCGTCGGGGCGACCTTATGGGTCTGCGCCAGGCAGGTTATCGCGGCGATGATCGCCACTCCCGTTATCGCAACCAGGTTCCTGTCTCTCATCTCTGGTACAAGATTAGACGCAAAACCCAGGGTTAAGTCTTGTCCTACTCGGTCCGGAGGGCCTCGATGGGGTCGATTGCGGCTGCCTGCCTCGCAGGAAGATATGCTGCCGCTAAACCGCTTGCAAACAGCAGGCCACCGACAGCGGCGAGGGTCCACGCGTCATAAGGCGTCACCCCGTAGAGAAAGCCTTTGACGACCGAGCCGGCGAAATACACCATGGCAAATCCAAGAAGAGCGCCCGCCGTCAGCATGCGCCCAGCCTGCCGAAGCACCATCCCGATGACCTGTCCGCGTCCAGCGCCTAGCGCCATTCTGACCCCAATCTCACGGGTTCTCTGGCTCACCAGCTGCGACAGCAGACCATAGATTCCGGAGAGGCACAGTAAAAGCGCCGCACCCCCGAAGACGATCAGCAGCCGTGCAATCAACTGTTGGTTGCCGTAGGAATCTTCGACGATCTGGTCCATCGTTGTGAAGTTTGTGTTCGCCAGATCGGGGCTCGCACGGCGCATCAGCTCCTTGAGCTCCGGCACGATCGAAGTAGAGGGCCGCTCGGTGCGCACCACCAGGTCCATCGCAACGCCTTCGGTGCTCTGATAAAAGCCGCTGGCCGGGGTCAACTGCGGAAGATAAACCTCGATCTCCGGCTGCGACTGACTCGCTACCGAGACCTGTCGGGTATCGTCGAGCACGCCCACCACAATTGCGGGTCTGCCCTTCTCAAGACTCATCATTCGCTGCCCGATGATCTTGTCCGGGTCGTTGCTAAGGGAGTACTCCTTGACGAAAGCGCGGTTCACTACCACGACTCCCTGCGAGGACGGCGTATCGCCTTCGTTGAAGAACCTTCCCTTCAGCATTTTGAAGCCAAAGACCCTCTGAGCATCGGGCCCCACGGCGCGAAACTGTGCCTGAAGGTCGCGCTTTCTTACAGCATCAGCGCTGTTGCCTTCGACCCCGAAGGAGAAGATCATTCGGAAGTTCGTTCCCAAAGGAACCTCGGTCATCAGAGTGGCGGTCTCAACGCCTGGCACGGCTTTCACACGCTCCAACAGAGGCGTGTACAGGTTCTCCAATAGATCCTGGTTCGCGAAACGGTAGGTGGGAATCGCCATGCTGCCAACGAGGATGTGATCGGTCCTAAAGCCGAGCGGGACGTGGCGCAGAGTGTAGATGGTCCGCAACAAGAGACCGCAGGAGACGAGAAGCACCAGCGACATCGCGATCTGGGTTACGACCAGCAGCGAGCGAAGCCGTCGCTGTTCGCGGCTATTGCCTGGCACTCCACCTTGTCGCAGAGCCGGTTCGATCGACGCTCGAGCGCTGGACCATGCGGGCCATATCGCGGAGAGTACGGCGCTTCCTATGGTCAGGGCTAAGAGGACTGAGATTACCTTGCCGTCTGGCGTTACACCTTTGATGTTGAGCTGTGTTGTCAGGCCATGAGAAAAGACCTTGAGAAGACCGACGGCCAGGCCAAGCCCCAAAACTGAACCGCCTGCACTCAACAAGAGACCTTCGATCATAAGCTGGCGCACGATTCGTCCGCGGCTGGCGCCAAGAGCTCCCCTAATCGCGATCTCGCGTTGGCGAACCGTGGCTCTGGCAAGCAATAGGCCAGTTACGTTTACACAAGCGATCAACCACAGCAGACCTGAAGCTCCAAAGAGCGCCATCAGGGCATGTTTCACCTCGGGCTTGATGAGCGAATCACCGTAAGGAATGCCTGCGGCCGAGGTAACGAGATCGCGCGAGTAGGGATCTGTGTATAACTTGGCCACATCTGCCTGGACTACCTTCATCTCCGCAACGGCAGCAGGTATGCTAACGCCACGTTTCAGCCGCGCGATAGTAGAGTAGGTCGTCGTTGGATTGTCACGGGTGTCGTTTGGCTCCCGGAGCTTTACCGCAGTCCAGACTTGAGTCCTCCCCGTATTCCACGGAAACGCAAAGCCTCGGGGCATCACGCCCACTACGGTGTAGGACTCGCCGCTGATCCGAACAGGTTTGCCGAGGATATCCTTCCTTCCTCCAAAGGCGTCACGCCATGCAGCGTCGCTCAAAACTACCGTATTTTCGTCTCCAGCCAGGGCAAAACGCTGGTCCTTGCGATCGTCAAAGCCTCGGCCGATCTGCGGCTTTACGCCGAGGACCGAAAAGAGGTTTGTGCTCACTCGAAGATGGTTGATCTGGTTCGCTGAGGTATCGCCTTCGAGAAAAGGGCGCCCATTGGCGAGAGTATAAAAGCCGATGTCCTCGAAGGATCGTGTTCTAAGTTGCCACTGTTCGATGTCGGGCCACGGAGCATGCTCTCGGTCGCCCCTCCGCCCGGATTCCTGAAGCAAGACCAGCCGCTGTGGTGAAGGATAGGGAAGGACCTGAAGCAGAACGCGGTTGACGACAGTGAACATGGCTGCCGTCGCGCCTAGTCCGAGCGCGAGGGTTGCGATGACGGTAAGTGAGAATCCGATGGACCGATGCATCTGCCGCCAAGCGAATCGAAGATCCTGCACGATTCGATCGAGCCATTCCCGCCCCCACATGCTTCGGGTCGTCTCGCGAACCAGCAGCGGATTGCCGAACTCGCGCTTTGCCGAACGCTGGGCTTCTTCCAAAGATTCTCCACGCTCCTGGCGATCTGCAGCAGCCATCGCCAGATGCGTTGCGATCTCTTCGTCGATGTCATCTGTTCTTCGCCGCCAGAGTTTCATGCCTTGCCTCCGGGCTGCATGATGGCCGCTATCGCACCCACCATCCGGCGCCAGCGATCGTGATCGGAGGCGAGCTGCTTCTTTCCCGTCGCCGTGATCTCATAAAATCTCGCGCGCTGATTGCTCTCGGTTTGATTCCACTCCGATCGCACCCAGCCCTGGCGCTCAAGGCGGTGCAGCGCGGGATAGAGGGAGCCGGTCTCCACCTTCAGCACCTCTCCAGACTGCGTGTGCAGAGCCTGCACGATGCCGTAGCCGTGCTGCGGTCCCCATTGCAGGGTCTGCAGAATCAGCATGTCTAAGGTTCCCTGAACCAACTCGATCCGATTCTTGTACTCGTTTTTCCGCGCCATAAAGTTTCATCCACTCCGAGGAGTAGACAATCTACTCCCTTGAGAGGTAGAACGTCTACTCCCCGAGGATCGGTTACGGAAATCCAGACGAAGATGAAATACAGTCAGTGGGATGGGCCATTCAACACTTCTCAATGTGCGGGACTTATCGATCGCCTTCGGGCAGAGCAGGGCCGTAAACGGCATCTCCTTTCAGATTGAAGAGGGGGAGACTTTGGGGCTGGTTGGAGAGTCCGGCTCGGGGAAGTCCGCTACCTCGCTGGCGATCCTTCGTCTTCTTCCCCCTACGGCAGCGGTTTCGGGTTCACTTCGGTTTGGCTCCGAAGACCTGCTCGGTTTGTCTGAGGAGTCTATGCGCCGCCATCGCGGCCGCAGCATCGCAATGATCTTCCAGGAGCCGATGACCGCGCTCAATCCGGTGATGCCGGCTGGCAGACAGATCGCTGAAGCTGTCGAAGCGCATCATCCGAAGCTTACTCGCCATCAGGTCAAGGACCTCGTGCTTGAGGCCATGCATGAGGTCGCTCTTCCGGAGCCGGAGCGACGTTTCAACGACTATCCGCATCAGTTCTCGGGAGGCCAGCGGCAACGCATCTTGATTGCGATGGCGATTGTGAATCGCCCTCGCCTATTGATCGCCGACGAGCCGACAACGGCGCTGGATGTTACGGTGCAGGCGCAGATTCTCGCATTGCTCAATAAGCTCCGCCGGACCCACAATCTGTCTATGCTCTTCATCTCGCACGATCTCGCAGTGGTCAGCCAAGTGGCCGACCGCGTTGCGGTGATGCAGCATGGGGATATCATCGAACAAGCCACGGCTGAACAGCTCTTTCGCTCGCCGCAGCACGCCTATACACAGCGCCTGCTGGCATCTGCACCTACCATGAAGACCGACCGCAGCCGGCCGTTGGCGACGCTCGCCTGAAACGCTTTGCACAGGTAAACTAGCCGAAGGGCCGTCAGGCCACCCGGACCTCATGCGCGCCCTTATTCTCTCGGATATTCACGCCAATCTCGAAGCCCTGAACGCTGTTCTCGACGCGGCCGCCGACTCTTACGACGTGCTTTGGAACCTCGGCGACGTAGTCGGCTACGGAGCCAGTCCTAACGAGGTCATCGAGATCCTCCGCCCGCTTGCGCAGCTCAATGTGCGCGGAAATCACGATCGCGTTTGCTGCGGCCAGGCCTCGGCGCTCGGATTCAATCCCATTGCGAGGGCAGCCGCAACATGGACACAGGGAGAGCTGACCGAGGTAAATCGTACCTGGCTCGCGGCTGTTCCCAAAGGCCCCCTCCATCCTGAAGGGGTACCTGGAATCGCGCTCGCACACGGCTCCCCTCTCAACGAAGATCAGTACATCCTCACCATGAGGGATGCATGGGCTCCATTGCAGGAGAGAGGCACGGAGATGACCTTCATCGGGCACACGCATCTACAGGGGGGCTTCTGCCAGCATAACGAGGAGTGGCACGAGGTCCGACCCCGCTTTGACACCCGCAAGGGTGCGGAGAGCTGGACACTCTCGCTTGGGGATGGGAATCGTTTTCTCATCAACCCCGGGTCGGTTGGTCAGCCTCGAGATAATGACTGGCGGCCAGCCTTTGCGATCTATGACGCCGACAAGCACGAGATCGTCTTCCATCGCGTGCCCTATGATCTGACAGCGGCGCAGGGACGCATCCTGATGGCGGGCCTTCCGGAAAAGCTGGCGCTGCGGCTTCGCGACGGACGATAGAACAAAAATCCTTCGCTAGACGCGCTGCTCTTCGAGTGTCACTGCCAGCTCTTCCCATTCGGCCAGCAGAGCCGTGCGCTGGTCACGCAGGCGATCGAGTTGTGCAGCATCCTTCTGCGACTGCTCGACTGAGGTGAAGTTGCCCAGTCGTTCTTCAGCGGTAGCGATCTCCTGCTCCAATCGCGGAATCTCTTCTTCCGCAAACTTCAGGCGATCCTCCATCTGTTTCAGTTTGATCGGATTCAGACGCTTGATTGAAGCGATGGGCGCAATGGGCTCTACCACCGGGGCAGGCTCAGGCACAGGGGGCGCGATCGGCGCTTTCAGCTCCGCACTGAGCGATTCCTTTACCTTCTCCGGGCCGCCCTGCTTACGCCAGAGGTAGTCCTCATAGTTTCCTGGATAGATGTGGACGCGGCGATCCTCGACCTCGAAGACACGTGTAGCGAGTCCATCGATGAAGTAACGGTCATGCGAGACGAAGAGCACGGTGCCGGTGAAGTTGCGGATCGCGTCCAGAAGGACGTCTTTGGCGCGAAGATCCAAGTGATTGGTCGGCTCGTCGAGCAGCAACATGTTCGATGGGGAGACGAGCATCTTGGCCATGGCGTAGCGGTTGCGTTCGCCACCGGAGAGCACGCCGAGCTTCTTGAAGACGTCGTCTCCTGAGAACATGAAGCAGCCCAGCAGCGAGCGCAGCTCGACGACAGGAACCTTAGGCGCAGCTCCGGCGATATCGTCGAGCATGACGGCATTGTGATCCAGCACCTTGTACTGATCCTGCGCGAAGAAGTCGACGATGGCATTATGGCCGTAGCGAATGGTACCGCTCGTCGGACCTTCCTGCTCACTCAGCATACGAATGAGCGTCGATTTACCTGCGCCGTTAGCGCCGACGAGCGCGATGCGATCACCACGCTCAATGGTGAAGCTGACATTGTCGAGGATGGTTTTCTCGCCGCCATCGGGTGTCGGGTAAACCTTCGTAAGGTCCTGCACTTCGATGACGGTGCGCCCTGAGGCCGGAGGCTGAGGGATGGTGAAGTGGATCGTCGCCTCTTCCTCGGGAACCTCGATGCGCTCGATCTTTTCAAGCTCCTTGATGCGTGACTGCACCTGCTTGGCCTTGGTGGCCTGGTAACGGAAGCGGTTGATGAATGCTTCGAGCGCCTCAATGCGGTCCTTCTGGTTTTTGTACGCGGCCATCAGCGTGGCGCGACGTTCGTCCTTTTGAGTGACGTACTTCTCGTAGTTGCCGTGATAGACGTGCATCCGCTTGTTCCACAGCTCGATGACCTTGTTGACTGTGACGTCGAGAAAGTAACGGTCGTGCGAGATGAGGATGAAAGCGTTTGGATAGTCGTGCAGGTACTCTTCCAGCCAGTTGCGGCTCTCGATGTCGAGATGGTTCGTAGGCTCGTCCAGCAGCAACAGTGAGGGCTTCTGCAGCAGCAGCTTCGCGAGCGCAATGCGCATCTGCCATCCGCCGGAGAACTCTTCGGTCTTGCGCTGCCAGTCTTCTTTGCTGAAGCCGAGACCACCGAGCACCGCGCCGACCTGGGCATCGAGTGTGTAGACGTCGTGCACGTGAAGGTGGTCGGCGATGTCGGAGTAACGCTCGGCTGCCGTCTGG
>Ga0268266_10001339_pt1 | contig 29819 bp, 27 predicted proteins | sample KBSS13metaG_FD_190356 | JGI IMG/M metagenome (GOLD analysis project Ga0268266, IMG submission 190356) | Switchgrass rhizosphere microbial communities from Kellogg Biological Station, Michigan, USA - KBS S1-3 metaG (SPAdes) (version 2) | ecosystem: Host-associated > Plants > Roots > Rhizosphere... | reverse complement strand
GGCTGCGAGCAGGGCGCCAAGGTGAAGAAGCACGGCCTCCGCGCTTCCCATACCGCCGACGTCCACCTCGACGACTGCCGCGTCCCGGGCTCCTGCCTGCTGGGCGGCAAAGAGAAGCTCGACGAACGCCTCGCCCGCGTCCGCGAGGGCAAGAAAGCCAAATCGCAGGCGGCGATGCAGACCTTCGAGGCGAGCCGGCCCACGGTCGGCGCCCAGGCGCTGGGCATCGCCCGCGCCGCCTACGAGTACGCGCTCGACTACGCCAAAGAGCGCGAACAGTTCGGCCGCAAGATCGTCGAGAACCAGTCGATCGCCTTCGACCTGGCGAACATGAAGCTCGAGATCGACGCCGCCAGGCTGCTCGTCTGGCGCGCCGCCTGGATGGGCCGCAACGGCCACAAATTCGAAAACGCCGAGGGCTCGATGTCGAAGCTGAAGGCCGGGGAGGTCGCCGTCTGGGTCACCGAGCGCGCGATCCAGATCCTCGGCGGCAACGGCTACACCCGCGAGTTCCCGGTCGAGCGGATGCACCGCGATTCGAAGATCTACACGATCTTCGAGGGAACCTCAGAGATCCAGCAGCTGGTCATCTCCCGCGCGATCTCCGGCTTCCACATCAAATAACGAACTTACGGCGGGAGAGCAAGGGCCGGCGGCAGGGGTGCAGCCGGTCCTTGTCGCCTGCCTGAAAGCGGTTGCGGTAGGGAGGGACGGGTGTCCCCTGACCTCCCTGGGATTTTCGCCTTTAAGTGACCATCTCTCGCCAAGTAGCCAGTGCGAAAATCAGGACGCCGGTCGGTCAGGGGACACCCATCCCTCCGAGCGACAGGATCTGAAGCACGGCTATCTGCCGAAACCGCGTCAGACCTTCTTTACGACGGGCTCTTGCGGTTTCGACGATTCAGCGTCTGCTGAAAGCTGTTGAGGAGGGGTGCCGACTCCCTCTACCGCAGGCCTACGTCCCGCGGCGTTTGAGGCCTTCGCGCCTTAGGCGCTTCGCCAGCGTCACTTCGGCTTTCGAGGTGCCTTTCTTTTCTGGGCCGGGGGTCTCGAGGGTTGCCGGTAGGCCCTCGAAGCGGGGCTCGGAGAGGAAGGCGGAGAGGCCTCGTTTGCCCATCTCGCCTTTGCCGATGTTGGCGTGGCGGTCTAGGTGGGCGCCGAGGGGGACGGCGGCGTCGTTGACGTGGACGGCGCCGAGGCGCTCGATGCCGATCTTGGCGTCGGCTTCGTCGAGGACCGAGGCCAGGTGGGCCTCGTCGGTGATGTCGTAGCCCTGGGCGAACATGTGGCAGGAATCGAGGCAGAGGCCGAGGCGCTTGTCGTCGCCGACGCCGTCGATCAGGGTCGCGATCTGATCGAAGTCGCGGGCGAGCAGGCCTCTGTGGCCGGCGGTCTGCTCGAGCAGCAGCGGACAGGAGTCGGTTTCCTTCAGCGCCGCCGTGATCACTTTGGAAGCGCGTTTCAGCGACGGTTTGAGCGGGTCGGTTTTCTGCGATCCGGGATGCAGGACCACGCCTCGGGCGCCGATCGCGTCGCCGATCCGCAGCGCGTGGGTGAGCGAGGTAAGCGACTTCTTGCGCAGGTCCTTGTCTTTGGTCGCGCAGTTGATCAGGTAGACGGCGTGGATGATCACCGCTTCCACCGAGGAGCGATCCATCGCCTCGCGGAAGGCGGCGAAGTCCTCCTCACCGAAGTTCGTCGGCCGCCACATGCGCGGGCTCTGGTTGAAGATCTGGATAGATTCGCAACCGTGCTCCTCGCCGCGCTCGATCGCGTTGGCGAGTCCGCCGGCAGTGGAAACGTGCGCTCCTACGAACATGAAAAGCGATAACTCCCGTCTCAGGTTTGCCCCCTCGCCGACCGGTGCGCTGCACATCGGCGGAGCGAGGACGGCACTCTACAACTGGCTCGCCGCCCGCCACGACGGCGGCGAGCTGGTGTTGCGGATCGAGGACACCGACCGCGAGCGCTCGACCGAGGAGAACGTCGAGCAGATCCTCGACGCGATGCGCTGGCTGGAGCTCGACTGGGACATCGGCCCGGTCTCCCAGGCCGGCCGCGCCGACCGCCACGCCGAGGCGCTGGCGAAGCTGCTCGATTCCGGCCACGCCTACCGCGACCACGCCACCGGCAAGGACGTCGAGGCCTGGAAGGCCGAGCACGGGGCCGGCAGCGGCTACCGCGGCACCCCGGTCGACGACCCGACGGCGGCGATCCGGCTGCGCGTCCCCGACTCGGGCGAGACCGTCGTCCACGACCTGATCCGCGGCCCGGTCGCCTTCCCCAACGCGAGCTACGACGACTTCGTCATCGCCCGCGCCGACGGCTCGGTCCTCTACAACTTCGCGGTTGCCGTCGACGACGCCGAGATGGCCGTGACCGAGGTGGTGCGCGGCGACGACCACCTCTCCAACACGCCGAAGCAGCTACTGGTGCTGGAGGCGCTGGGCTTCGAGGCGCCGCGCTACGCGCACCTGCCGCTGCTGCACGGTCCCGACGGCAAGAAGCTCTCCAAGCGCCACGGCGCCGCCTCGGTCCAGGAGCTGCGCGACGCCGGCTACCTGCCCGCCGCGGTCCGCAACTACCTGGCGCTGCTCGGTTGGGGGACCGACGACGACACCACCCTGATGTCGACCGCCGAGCTGGTGGAGCGCTTCCGCGTCGCCGACGTCGGCAAATCGGCGGCGATCTTCGATGAGAAGAAGCTGCGCTGGCTGAACGGCCGCTTCATGCGCGAGATGCCGCTCGACGAGTACACCGCGGCGGTCGCCCGCCACCTCGGCCGCGAGGCCGACGAGCGACTGCGCGCCGCCTGCGAGATCGCCCAGGAGAAAGCGCAGACCCTGGAGGAGGTCTGGCCGCTGATCGGCTTCCTCTTCGAGCCGCCGGTCGCCGACGAGAAGGCCTGGGGCAAGGTGATGAAGGAGGGGACGGGGGAGGTGCTCGCCGCCGTCGCCGCCGCGCTCGAGCCGGTGGAGACCTTCGAGCCGGAGCAGATCGAGGCGGCGCTGGCGCCCCTGCTCGAGCGCTTCGCCCTCAAGCCGGGCAAGCTCTACCAGCCGATCCGGGTGGCGATCACCGGCACCTCGGTCTCGCCGGGGATCTTCGAGTCGCTCGCTGCACTTGGCAAGGAGCGCTCACTTGAGCGAATTCGTGCCGCCGCGGCTCGGCTCGGCGCCTGAGAAATCCGCTTCGGAATCCCCAATTTTGGGGATTGGATAAGCCTGCTGGGCTAAACCCGCGGTCGATTGCTGCCGATGTGTTGTGCCAATGAGCATCACGACCGCGCAGAGCAATCTCAAGGTCCCCCTGCAGGAGGACCCGAAGTCCGGAGCCCGATCCGCCGCCGCCCCCGGCAGCCGCCTCGCCGAGGCGTTTGAGGCGGTCGAGCGATTCCCGGTCCTGATCGAGTCACGCGAGCGCGTAATCGCCGCCGCCACCGCCGAAACCGCCCGCGTCGGCGACATCGTCGAGGCGGTCGAGTGCGACGTCGCGCTGACGATCGCCGTCCTGCGCCAGGCCAACCGTGGCGGCCTCGTCGCCGGCGGCATCGCCGGTATCCCGGCCGCGCTGGAAGTGCTGAAGCCCGCCGGAGTGCTCGCCCTCGCCGGCACCGCGCCCAGCTTCGACTTCTTCGACTCCAACGGCGGTTGGGACCTGAAGCCCGAGCGCTTCCGCGTCCACGCCCTCGCCACCCAGCGGGCCGCCGACCGGCTCGGCCGCATCGTCGGCTGGATCGACCGCGACGAGCTCGCGGTGGCGGCGCTGCTGCACGACGTCGGCCGCCTCGTCATCTCCCGCCTGCACCCGGGCTACAAGGTCTACTTCGACGCGATCTCCCGCACCCCCGAGCAGCGCCTGCGCGAGGAACGCGAGCAGCTCGGGATCGACCACGCCCTCGTCGGCGGCGTCCTCGCCCGCCGCTGGAACCTGCCCTCGCGGATCGCGGTCGCGATCGAGCGCCATCACGCGGAGGACGCCGACGGGTTGGCGGCGATGGTCGCCACCGCCGACATGGTCGCCCACTACTGCCAGGGCGAGGCGATCGCGCCGGAGCGCCTGCGCGCCGGCGCCGAGCGCTGCGGCCTCAGCCCCGAAGCGCTGCGCGACCTGCTCTACGAGCTGCCGCTGCCGGTCCAGGACCCCTCGCGGATCAGCGAGCCCTGCCCGCTGTCGAGCCGCGAGCTGGACGTCCTCCGTCACCTCTCCGAGGGCATGGTCTACAAGCAGATCGCGAGCGAAATGCACCTCTCCGTCTCGACGATCCGCACCCACCTCCACAACGTCTACGGCAAGATCGGCGCCGTCGACAGGGCCCAGGCCGTGTTGATGGCGAGAGATCGGGGCTGGATCTGAGCTCACCGGGACGCTCTCCACTCGCATCCGCACCCACGATGAACCGCCCGACCGTCGCATCTCGGCCGCCTCTTCCTCGCGAATGGCGCCGCCATTCACTCGTCAGAGTCCGCCGACCTGCTTGGTCGGATCGGTCCCTCGTGGGCACGCCTGCTCGCGTCGACCGTCCCGCTTCGCAGCGGGTAATTAGTCGATAAGGCACTCGCGCAGGGCGATCGCCACGGCGTGGGTGCGGTTTTTGGCGCCGAGTCGCGCCAGCGCGTGCTTGGTGTGGGACTTGACCGTCTCCTCGCTGAGGTCGAGTTCGCGCGCGGCGACGGTGGTCGACTCGCCGTTGGCCAGCAGCTGCAGGATCTGGCGCTGGCGGCGGGTCAGCTTGCCGCGGCTGCCTTTCGGCGGCACGTCGGGGTCGATGAAGCTCTCCTGGGCGACGGCGGCGTCGACCGCGCGGCGCAGCTCCTCGGGCCCGGCGGTGCGGGAGACGTAGGCGCTCGCCCCGGCCTGGATCGCGACGGTGACGAGATGGCGTTCGGGCAGCTCGCCGTGGGCGACGATTCCGAGCGCGGCGCTGGAGCGGTGCAGCATCCGGATCGCCTCGGCGCCGCTGATCGCGTCGCCCTCGCCGTTGCCGCGCCAGCGCATGTCGACGATCGCAACGTCGAAGTCGCCGATGTCGCGGACGAGGTCGAGGCCCTCCTCGCGCGTGGTCGTCTCGTGGACGACGAAACCCCCCGAAAGGGTCTCCCGGATCCCAAGCCGGACGAGGGGGTGACCGTCGATCACCAGGCAATGTGGGGGCTCGCTCAGGACTGCTTTCCGTTCGGATCGTTTGCGCAACGCGGGCAGAAGTGGCCTTCCCGGCTCCCGCGATCCGATCCTACCCAGCCGGGGGGTGCGGTAGAAAGTCCCTTGTGATCTCGATTACCTCAAAGTCCAGGTATGCCGTCGTCGCTATGGCCGAGTTGGCACGCGCGGGCGAGCGTCCGGTGCCGATCAAGGAGCTCGCCGAGCGGCGCGACATCCCCGAGCAGTTCCTCGAGCAGCTCTTCTCGACCCTGCGCCGCAACGGCCTGCTGACCAGCCACCGCGGCATGCGCGGCGGCTACACCCTGGCCCGGCCGGCCGAGGAGATCACCGTCCTCGACGTCGTCCAGGCACTCGACGGCAAAGTCGGCGACGAGGCCGACGAGGCCGGCGGCATCTGGGCCGAGGGCGTCGCCGCCCTGCGCAAAGTCTTCGGCCAGACCACGATTGCCGAAGTCGCCCGCCGCGAGGCCGAAGAGTCCGGCTCGGGCATGTATTTCATCTGAGCTTGACCGAGTTAGACTCACACCGCATGGGGAGTCATTCCGCCAAGCTCGTCGCCGTTCTCTGCGCGCTGGTGGGCCTGCTCATGCCTGCCTCGGCTGCAGCCGCGCCCGCAGTGAACGGCGTCTTCCCGCTCGACACGCTGAGCATCAACAACAAGATCGTCGCCGGGCCCGACGGGAACATGTGGGTGACCCTCGGCTCGGCCACCGCCAAAGACGTCGCCCGGATCACGCCGGACGGGCAGATCCAGGAATTCGACCTCGACGGCGTCGAACACGACGCCGAGGGGATTGCCCCCGGCCCCGATGGCAACCTCTGGGTGCCGACGATCAACGAGGTCACCCGGTTCGCGCCGAACGATCCCGAAGGGACCGACAAAGCCTTCACCCTGACCGGGATCGCCGCCAGCGGCCAGATCGTCGCCGGCCCCGACGGGAAGATGTGGGTCGCCTCGAACAACAGCCTCGTCCACTTCGATCCCGCCGACCCGGAAAACACCGAAGTCGCGACTCTGATCGAAGGCAACCTCAGCCCGAAAGACATCGACGTCGCCGGGCAGTTGATCGCCGTCGCCGACGCCAACGCGCGGGTCGCGACCTTCACCACCGCCGGAACCCAGGTCAACTTCACCCTCAAAGGCAACCCCCAGGGCGTTGCGGGCGGCCCCAACGGGCAGATCGCCTTCTCGCAGCAGAGCCAGGAACCCGAGGAAGTCGGCCGCATCGACCCGCCCAGCCAGGCCCAGGGGCACGAGATCGACGGCGATCCCTTCGGTGTCGCCCTCGGCCCCGACGGCGCCTACTGGATCGCCCGCTCGGCCAAAGCCGAACTCATCCGGATGACGACGAGCGGCGAGGTCACCACGTTGCCCGGCCTGCCGGAGAAATTCTTCCCCCGCCAGGTTGCCGGCGGTCCCGGCGGCACGGTCTGGGTGACGATGGAAATCCCCGGCGAAGAAACCGCCGCGGTGGCGCGGGTCACCGGCGTCGAAACCCCGGCGACGAACCCGCCGCCTCCCGTGGTCGCGCCGCAGACCAAGATCGGCAAGGGCCCGAAGAAGGTCGTCAAGACCCGGAAGAAGAAGGCGAAGGTCAAGTTCACCTTCTCCTCGCCGACCGCCGGCGTCACCTTCCAATGCTCGATGACGAAGCTGAAAGGGAAAAAAACCAAGGCTGCTCCGTTCAAAGGCTGCAAGTCGCCGAAGCGCTACAGGCTCGTCCCCGGTCGCTACCGCTTCCAGGTCCGCGCGCTCAGCGGTGGCGTGCCCGACCCGACCCCGGCAGTCCGCAAGTTCAAGATCGTCCGCGTCAAGCGCTGATGCGGATCGGCGCTGAGGCCTCGGCCGTCGTCGGCAAGACGCCGATGGTGCTGCTCGACCGCATGTCCGAGGGGGCGGCCGGCGAGGTCTGCGCCAAGCTCGAGTACTTCAGCCCCGGCGGCTCGGTCAAGGACCGGATCGGGGTGGCGATGATCGACGCCGCCGAAGCCGAGGGCCAGATCCAGCCCGGCAAGGCGGTCGTCGTCGAGCCGACCAGCGGCAACACCGGCATCGCCCTGGCGATGGTCTGCGCCGCCCGCGGCTACGAGCTGATCCTCACCCTGCCGGAGGGGATGAGCCGCGAGCGCGGCAAGCTCTTGCGCGCCTACGGCGCCGAGGTCCGCGAGACCCCCTCGCTGGGCGGGATGAACGAGGCGGTGGCGCTGGCCGAAGAGATCCGCGAGCAGCGCAAGGCCTTCATGCCGATGCAGTTCTCCAATCCGGCCAACCCCGAGATCCACCGCCGCACGACGGCGGAGGAGATCTGGAGCGACACCGACGGCGAGATCGGCGCCTTCGTCGCCGGCGTCGGCACCGGCGGCACGATCACCGGGGTGGGGCGGATGCTGAAGGAGCGTGCGCCTGAGGCCCGGGTCGTCGCGGTCGAGCCGGCCAGCTCGCCGGTCCTATCCGGCGGCAAGGCGGGCCCGCACAAAATCCAGGGCATCGGCGCCGGCTTCGTCCCCGAGAACCTCGACCGCGAGGTCGTCGACGAGGTGCTCGCGGTCGGCGACGAGGATGCGCTGGAGACGGCGCGGCGGCTCGCGATCGAGGAGGGGGTGCTGGCCGGGATCAGCGCCGGCGCCAACGTCTGGGCGGCGCTCGAGGTGGCCGGCCGTCCCGAGATGGCCGGGAAGAGGGTGGTGACGATCGTCTGCGACTCGGGTGAGCGCTACATGTCCCTACCCTTCTTCTCACCATGAACCGCTGGAAGAGGCTGATCGGCGAGATCCGCGCCGACGTCAAGGCGGCGCGCGAGCGCGACCCCGCCGCCCAGGGCGTCTCGACCTTCGAGATCCTCACCAGCTGGGCTGGAGTCCAGGCGCTGCTGGCGCACCGGGCGGCGCACGCGCTGCTCGAGGCCGGCGTGCCGCTGCTGCCGCGGACGATCGCCTACCTGACCCGCTCGGTGACCGGCGTCGAGATCCATCCCGCCGCCCGGATCGGCAATTCCTTCTTCGTCGACCACGGCTCCGGCGTGGTGATCGGCGAGACCGCGGTGATCGGCGACTGCGTGACCCTCTACCAGGGGGTGACGCTGGGCGGGACCGGCTTCCAGCGGGGCAAGCGCCACCCGACCCTCGGCGACAACGTCACCGTCGGCAGCGGCGCCAAGCTGCTCGGTCCGATCGCCGTCGGCGACGGGGCGAAGATCGGCGCCAACACCGTCGTCGTCGAGGACGTTCCCCCCGGCGCGACCGTGGTCGGCAACCCCGGCCACCCGGTGCGGCTGGAGGGCAAGCGCGTAGAAGGCCCCGACGCCGACTGGATCCACCTGCCGGACCCGATCGCCGAGGCGATCAAGGCGCTCTCGGAGCGGATCGCCGACGTCGAGGAGCGGCTCGCGCGCCTCGACGGAGGCAACGGTCCCTCGGCCGAGGTGGCGAAGATCGAGCCCCGCACCGGCCGCTCCTCGGCCGGCGGCTGAGTCCGCGCCCGTCTCTATGCTCGGAGACGTGTTCCAGGACGGCAATTCCGAGGTCGAAGAGGCCAGATCCGGCGCCCCGACCGAGCCCGGCGCCGACCGCGTCGAGCGGCTGCTGGCCGGGCTCAACCCGCCGCAGCGCCAGGCGGTCGAGCACGGCGAGGGGCCGCTGCTGGTCCTCGCGGGCGCAGGGTCGGGCAAGACCCGCGTTCTCACCCACCGGATCGCCTACCTGCTCGCCACCGGCGCCGCCCGGCCCGGCGAGGTCCTCGCGATCACCTTCACCAACAAAGCCGCGGCCGAGATGCGCGAGCGCGTCGGCCAGCTGATCGGCCGCTCGGTGCGGGCGATGTGGGTGACGACCTTCCACTCCGCCTGCGCGCGGATGCTGCGGGTCGACGCCGAGCGGCTCGGCTACTCGAAGAGCTTCACGATCTACGACCAGTCGGACTCGCTGCGGATGCTGAAACGCTGCCTGACCGAGCTCGGGGTCGACCCGAAACGGTTCCCGCCGCGCGCCGTCCACGCGAAGATCTCCGGCGCCAAGAACCAGCTGATCGACTCCGACTCCTACAACGAAGCCGCCTACGCCGAGTTCGAGGAGGTCGTCGCCGAAGCCTTCCCGCTCTACGAGAAGCGGATGCGCGAAGCCAACGCGATGGACTTCGACGACCTCCTGGTCCGCACCGTCAACGTCCTCGAGCTCTTCGAGGACGTGCGCGAGCGCTGGCGCCGCACCTTCCGCCACGTCCTCGTCGACGAGTACCAGGACACCAACCACGCCCAGTACCGGCTGCTGCAGCTGCTCGCCGGCGAGCACAAAGACCTGATGGTGGTCGGCGACGACTCGCAGTCGATCTACGGCTTTCGCCACGCCGACGTCCGCAACATCCTCGACTTCGAAAAGGACTTCGAGGACGCCGCGGTCGTCAAGCTCGAGCAGAACTACCGCTCGACCCAGACGATCCTCTCCGCCGCCAACGCGGTGATCGAACGCAACCGCGAAGGGCTGAAGAAGGAGCTCTGGACCGAAGACGAGGGCGGAGCGCCGGTGCAGCTGAACGAGCTGACCGACGAGCACGAGGAGTCGCGCTGGGTGGCCGGCGAGATCGAACGGCTGGAACAGGAGGAGGGCGTCAGCCGCTCCGAGGTCGCGGTCTTCTACCGGACCAACGCGATGAGCCGGGTGCTGGAGGACACGCTGCAGCGCTTCGACGTCTCCTACCAGGTGATCGGCGGCACCAAGTTCTACGAACGGGCCGAGATCAAGGACGCGATCGCCTACCTCAGCCTGCTCGCCAATCCGGCCGACCTCGTCTCCTTCGGTCGCGTCGTCAACTCGCCGCGGCGCGGGATCGGCAACACGACCCAGGGCCGGATCGCCTCCCATGTCAACACCACGGGCCAGCCGGTCTGGGAGGTGATCGAGCGGGTCGAGGAGGTGCCCGGGCTGAGCGGCGCCGCGATCAAGGCGGTTGGCCGCTTCTACGAGACGATGGCGACCCTGCGCGAACGCGCCGACCAAGCCGGGCCGGTGGCCACTCTGCTGGAGGCGGTCCTGCACGAGAGCGGCTACCTGGAGATGCTCGCTGCCGAGCGCACGATCGAGGCCGAAGGCCGGGCGGAAAACCTGGAAACGCTGATCGCCGGCGCCGCCGAGTTCGACATCGAGCGAGAACGCGAGGGGGAGAGCGAGGTGACGCCGCTGGAGGAGTACCTGCAGCAGATCTCGCTCTACACCGAGCAGGACGGGCTCGCCTCCGAACAGGAGCTGGTGACGCTGATGACCCTGCACAACGCCAAGGGGCTCGAGTACGACACGGTCTTCATCGTCGGCTGCGAGGAGGGCGCCTTCCCGCACATGCGGGCGCTCGAAGAGGGCGGCGAAGAAGAGGAGCGGCGCCTCTGTTACGTCGGCATCACCCGCGCCCGCAAACGCCTCTACATGACCTGGGCGCGGGAGCGGCGCCTCTTCGGCCGCGCCGAGCACAACCTGCCCTCGCGCTTCGTCGACGAGCTGCCGAGCGAGCTGACCGAGAGTCACTCGACCGCCGCCCGCAGCCTCGGCACGAGCTGGAGCACCTCGGTGACGAGCGAGGTGACGCCGGCGCAGCCGCTCGACCCCGGCCCGGCGCTGGAACTGCAGGTCGGCGACGACGTCGTCCACGCCAGCTTCGGCGACGGCGTCGTCACCGCGGTCGAGCCCGGCGGGGTGGTCGTCGTCCGCTTCTCCGGCGACGGCACCGAGCGCAAGCTGATGGCCGACTACGCCCCGATTCGGAGGCGGTAGCGGTGGCCGCTCGGGTGATCGACGGCAAAGCCGTCGCCGCCGCGGTTCGCGAGCGGGTCAAGGTCGACGTCGCCGCCTACGAGCAGGAGGCGGGACGGACGCCGGCGCTTGCGACGGTCCTCGTCGGCGAGGACCCGGCCTCGGAGATCTACGTCCGCAACAAGCGCCGCTCCTGCGAGGAAGTCGGGATGCGCTCGGTCCACCACGGGCTCGAGGCCGGGATCAAGCAGGAGGAGCTGCTCGACCTGGTCAGGGCGCTCGGCGAGGACGACGACGTCGACGGCATCCTCGTCCAGCTGCCGTTGCCGGCCCACCTCGACTCCGACGCGGTCGTCCAGGCGCTCGACCCGCGCAAGGACGTCGACGGGCTGACCCCGGTCAACGCCGGCCTGCTCGCCCACGGCACGCCCGGCCTCGTGCCCTGCACGCCGGCTGGGGTGATGGAGCTGCTCGGCCACGAGGGCGTCGAGCTGGAGGGCGCCGAGGCGGTTGTCGTCGGCCGCTCGAAGCTGGTCGGCGTCCCCGTCGCCCGCCTGCTGCTGCAGGCGAACGCGACGGTGACGATCTGCCACTCGCGCACCCGCGACCTCGACGCCGCCTGTCGCCGCGCCGACGTCCTCGTCGCCGCGGTCGGCGTGCCGCGCCTGCTCGGCGCCGAGGCGGTGAAGCCCGGCGCGATCGTCATCGACGTCGGCATGAACCGGCTCGAGGACGGCCTCGCCGGCGACGTCGACTACGAGGCGGTGGTCGAGACGGCGGCGGCGATCACGCCGGTGCCGGGCGGCGTCGGCCCGATGACGATCGCGATGCTGCTGGCGAACACCCTCCAAGCCGCGCGCATGAGGACGACCAGCGGGTAGGAAACACGTCTATCCACGTCGAAGCTCCGCCTGAGGCAGCAATAGGGTCGGACCGACCCCAATCTAGGAGGACGAGATGGACGTGGACAGGCTTAGTACGGGGGAGAAGGTCGCTGGCGTATCCGCCGTCCTTCTCTTCATCTTCATGTTTCTCGACTGGTTCAGCGTCGACGTCTCCGCCAGCACCGGCGGCTTCGCGGTCAGCGCCAGCGAAGGCGGCAGCGCCTGGCAGGCGTTCAGCGTGATCGACCTGATCCTGCTGCTGACCGTGGTCGTCGTCGTCGCGGTGGTCGTCATCCGGCTCAGCGACGCCCTGGTCGAGCCACCGGTCTCGCTCAACGCCGTCGCCGCCGTGATGGGCGGCCTCTCGGTGGTGCTGATCCTCTACCGGATCATCAGCCCCCCGGACGCGGGCAGCTTCCCCGGCGTCTCGGTCGACGTCAGCCCCTCGATCGGCGCTTTTCTCGGGTTGATAGCCGCGGTCGGCATCGCCTACGGCAGCTACCGCGCGATGCAGGAAGAGGGAACCTCCTTCGGCGAGATCGGCGACAACTTCTCCAACCGCGGCGGAACCGGCTCCGGCACCCCGCCGCAGCAGCCGCCCGCGGCTACGCCACCGCCTCCGCCGCCCCCGCCGAGCTCCGGTCAGGGCGGTCCGCCACCCCAGTAGCAATCCCGCGTGAGACCTGCTTCGCGAAAGCGATGATGGTCATCATCGGGTTGACGCCGACGGCGGTCGGGAAGAGCGAGGCGTCGGCGACGTAGAGGCCGTTCGTCCCGTAGACCGACCCGTCGACGTCGCAGACTCCACGGCGCGGATCCGCTGAGATCCGCGCCGTCGCCATCGGGTGGAAGGCCTCGAGCCGCAGCTCCGAGGGCTTGAACCGGCTGGCCTCGAAGGTCGCGAGGTCGCTCGGCCGCAGCACCCCGGCGCGGGGAATGTTGGGATAGACCTCCTTGGCGCCGGCGGCGAAGTGGATTTCGGCCGCGCGGGCGATGCCGAAGATCACCTTGCGCGTGTCCTCGTGGTTGAGGTGGTAGCTGGCGCGGAACGCGCCGTCGTTGGCCAGCCCGACCGCGCCGACCGAGCTGTCGCGCAGCTGCACGCCGATCGAGCCGATGCGGCCGAAGTCGAGCATCGCCTGCTGGTGCTCGCGGCCGGTGCCGACCAGCCAGGCGCCGCCGAAGGCCAGCGGCGTGAAGGTCGCCTCGAGCAGCACCCCCTGGGCCTCCTCCCACTGGTCGACGTAGTAGCTCTGCATGACGCCGTCCCAGCCGCGGACGTCCTCCTCGTAGCGGGCGCCGACCCAGCAGGCGGGGTGGATGCGGAGGTTGCGGCCGACCTGCTTGCCGCCGAGGCCGGAGCGCAGCAACAGCTCCGGCGTGCCGAACGAACCGCCGGCGGCGATCACCGCCCGCCGGGCGCGGACCGCGTAGGAGCGGCGGCGGCCGCTCGCTTCGCGGGCCGAGCAGGCGACGCCGACCGCGCGGCCGTCCTCGACCAGCACCCGCTGCGCCTCGACGCCGGTCCGCAGGCGCGCCCCGGCGGCGACCGCGCGCGGCAGGTAGCTGACGTGCATCCCGCGCTTGGCGTCGATCGCGCAGCCGTAGGGGCAGGAGCTGCACTGGACGCAGTTGCCGGCGTTGCGGTGGATCGGCCCGCCGCTGAGGCCGAGCGCCGCCGCGCCCTCCATCGCCAGCTGGCCGTTGCGGCCCATCCGGTTGGGGTCGAGCTGGGTGACGCGGAGGAAGTCCTCGGCCTCGGCGAAGTCCGCGTCGAGGTCGTGCGCCCAGGAGAGGCCGAACTCGCCGCGCCACTCCTCGAGGACCGAGTCGGGGGCGCGGAAGCAGGTGCCGGAGTTGATCACCGTCGTGCCGCCGACGACTTTCGCCACCGGCACCGGGATCGGCGGCCTGCCGTCGGCGATCGTCAGCCCGGCTTCGCGGTAGAGGGTCTGGATCGCCCCGAGCCGGTCGGCCGGGTAGCTGTCGCGGTTGAAGTGGTCGCCGGCCTCGAGTACGAGGACGTCGAGCCCCGCCTCGGCCAGCGTCGCGGCGGCGACCGCGCCGCCTGCGCCGGAGCCGACGATGACCACGTCGCATTCCTCGCCCTCGCCGCGCGGCTCGGTCTCGCCCAGCGATCCCGCCGGCTCGGGCAGGGTCCCGTCGGCGAGGGCGCAGTCGGTCACGGTCCCGATCCGCGCCTCGACCTCGGGCGCGACCGCGTAGCCGAGGGTGGAGAAGATCTTCCCCATCAGCAGCAGGTCGTGGTGGAGGGAGAGGCGCGAGCCGTCGAGTTTGCGGAGGAACTCCTCGGCCGCCTCGGGGTCGAGGCGGCTGAAGCGCCAGGGGAAAGGCAGCCACTCGAAGGCCCGCAGTCCGAGCCGCATCCGCGCCAGCAGCCGCGGCGAGAGCGCGCCGATGAAGCCCGCAACCGGGCCGGAGACGTCGACGTCGCGCTCCGCCGCCGGCAGGCCGTCAATGCCCGGCGCCATCGCCGCGCAGATCGCGCTCAGGGTGCGTTGCTCAGCGGCCGAGAGCCCTGGCGGGCGCCGTCAACCGGGATCGGCGGGGCGGCCGACCCGTCCCGCCAGCACCCAGAGCCAAAGCGCGAGCAGCGCCAGGAAGCCGTCGACGAGGAAGTTCAGCAGGCAGATGAAGACCTCTTCCTGGATCACGAAGAAGGCCAGCGACCCCAGGGAGGAGGCGGTCTTGCCGGCGGCGAGGACCAGCAGCAGCGGCCGGTAGCGGACGACGTCGGCCTGGGCGACGAGGCAGATGCCGGTGATCACGACCATGTAGGCGAAGGCCAGCGCCAGCCAGAGGTACTCCTGCGTGTGCGGCGCCCGGTGGTCGTTACCGAACCATTCGCCGACGTCGGAGATGACGTCGAGGACGCCGCTGGGCACGGCGATGAAGAGGATGCCGACGACGGCAAAGGTGAGCGCCAGCAGGCGCAGGTTGAAGACGACGAATCGCTCGGCCGCGGGTCCCTGCATCGAGCGGCACTCTAACTGGCCAAGCAGCCAGTTTCCACAGAGACCTAGAATCGCGGCGATGATCGAGCGGGAGCAGGTACTTCACGTCGCGCGGCTGGCCCGCCTGCGGCTCTCCGAGGACGAAGTCGAGACGATGGTGGGAGAGCTTTCGGGGATCCTCGAACACGTCGACCGGATCGGCAACCTGGATCTGGAGGGGGTCGAGCCGACCTCGCACGTGGTCGCGCTGGAGAACGTCCTGCGCGCCGACGAGCCGCGACCCAGCCTGCCGCGCGACGTCGCGCTCGGCCAGGCGCCCGAGCCCGAGGACGGCGCCTTCCGCGCGCCTTCTCCCCAGGCCGAATAGATGACCGACCTGCTCGCACTCACCGCCCTCGAGGCGCACGAAGCGATGGTCGCCGGCGACCTCGGCGCCGCCGAGTACACCGCCGCCTGGCGCGAGGCCGCCGCCGGCGACGAGCTGAACGCTTACCTCTGGCTCGACGAGGGCGGCGAGGAGGGCAGGGCGATCGCGGTCGAGCGCGACTGCGTCGCGCCGATTGCCGTCAAGGACATCTTCTGCACCGAGGGGGTGCCGACCACCGCCGGCTCGAAGATCCTCGAGGGCTACCGCCCGCCCTACACCTCGACCGCGGTCCGCAAGCTGATCGAGGCCGGCGCCCCGGTCCTCGGCAAGACCAACATGGACGAGTTCGCGATGGGCTCCTCGAACGAGAACTCCGCCTACGGGCCGGTGCTCAACCCCTGGGACCGCGGCCGCGTTCCCGGCGGCTCCTCTGGCGGCTCGGCGGCGGTCGTCGCCGGCGGCCTCGCCCCCTGGGCGATCGGCACCGACACCGGCGGCTCGATCCGCCAGCCCGCCGCCTTCTGCGGCATCGTCGGCCTGAAGCCGACCTACGGCGCGATCTCGCGCTACGGGATGATCGCCTTCGCCTCCTCGCTCGACCAGTGCGGGCCGCTGACCCGGACCGTCTCCGACGCGGCGCTGCTGCTGGGGATCCTCCAGGGCCGGGACCCGTGCGACTCGACCTCGGTCGGGCTCGAGGGCGGCGTCTCCCTGCCCGATCGCGAGGACCTCTCCGGGCTGCGCTTCGGGGTTCCGGTCGAGCTCGGCCGCGACGAATACGACAGCGGCGTCCGCGCCGTCTTCGAGCAGACGCTGAAGAAGATCGAGGACCTGGGCGGGGAGATCGCCGAGGTCTCGCTGCCGAGCTCCGAGCACGGGATCTCCGCCTACTACGTGATCGCTCCCGCCGAGGCCTCCTCCAACCTGGCTCGCTACGACGGGGTCCGCTACGGGATGCGCGCCGGCGGCGACGGCGACCTGATCGAGATGTACGAGACGACGCGCTCGGAGGGCTTCGGCGCCGAGGTCAAGCGGCGGATCATGCTCGGCACCTACGCGCTCTCCTCCGGCTACTACGAGGCCTACTACGGCCAGGCGCAGAAGGTCCGCACGCGGATCGCCGAGGACTTCAAGGGCGCCTTCGACCAGGTCGACTTCGTCGTCACCCCGACCGCCCCCTCGGTCGCCTTCGAGCTGGGCGAGAAGACCGACGACCCGCTGGCGATGTACCTGAACGACTTCTTCACCGTGCCGATGAGCCTCGCCGGGATCCCGGCGATCTCGATCCCGGCCGGCCTCGCCGCGCCCGAGGGCGGCGGCCCCGAGCTGCCGGTCGGCTTCCAGATCGCCGCCCCGGCCTTCGCCGAGCAGCCCCTCCTCGACGCCGCCTACGCGCTCGAGCAAAGGATCGGCTTCGACGCGCGCCCGGAGGGCCTCGGTGGCTGAGCTCGAGGCGGTGATCGGGCTGGAGATCCACGTCCAGCTGGCGACGAAGACGAAGATGTTCTGCGGCTGCGAGCTCTCCTTCGGCGACGAGCCGAACGTGCACACCTGCCCCGTCTGCCTCGCCCACCCGGGCGTCCTGCCGGTGCCCAACGAGCAGGCGATCCGCTACGCGCTGCAGATCGGCGCGGCGCTGAACTGCGAGATCGCCCCGCGCTCGATCTTCCACCGCAAGAACTACTTCTATCCCGACAGCCCGAAGGCGTACCAGATCAGCCAGTACGACATCCCGATTTGCGGCGCCGGCCGACTCGGCGACGTCCGCATCCACCGCGCCCACCTCGAGGAGGACGCGGCGAAGATGATCCACGTCGGCGAGTCGGGCCGGATCCACGGCTCCGGCGCCTCGCTGGTCGACTTCAACCGAGGCGGCACGCCGCTGGTCGAGATCGTCACCGAGCCCGACCTGCGCGGCGCCGCCGAAGCGGCGAACTGGGCGCGCCTCCTGCGCGAGACGGTGCGCCAGCTGGGCGTCTCCGACGTCAACATGGAGGAGGGGAGCCTGCGGGTCGACGCCAACGTCTCGGTCCGGCCGGCCGGCAGCGATCAGCTCGGGACCAAGACCGAGCTGAAGAACATGAACAGCTTCCGCTTTCTCCAGCGCGGGGTCGAAGCCGAGCTGGCCCGCCAGCGCGAGCTGGTCGAAGCGGGGGGGACGGTCGAGCAGGAGACGCTGCACTTCGACCCGGCGAGCGGCAGCCTCACCACGCTGCGCTCGAAGGAGGAGGCGCACGACTACCGCTACTTCCCCGAGCCCGACCTGGTGCCGCTGGCGCCGACCGAGGAGATGCTGCGCGAAGCGCGCGAGGCCCTCCCCGAGCTGCCGGTAGCGCGAATCGCGCGCTACGAGGAGATGGGCCTGGCGAGCGACGTCGCCCTGACCCTGGCGACCGACCCCGAGACGGCGGACTACTTCGAGCGCACCGCGGCGGCGGCCGAGGGCGTCGAGGCCAAGGTGGTCGGCAACTGGGTCACCGGCGAGCTCGCCGCCGCCCTGCGTCAGGCCGACGCAGAGGGTGGAGCCGCCGCCTCCAAGGTCTCAGCCGAGAGCCTCGCGGCCCTCGTCAACCTCGTCCAGGCGAAGAAGATCTCCCACGGCAGCGCCAAGACCGTCCTCGGGATCATGGTCGCCGAGGGGGGAGACCCCGAGCCGATCGTCGAGCGCGAGGGCCTCGCCCAGATGTCCGATTCGGGCGAGCTGGAGGCGATCGTCGAGAAGGCGATGGCCGACAACCCCGACGCCGTAGCCAAGATCCGCGAAGGCAACAACAAGGCGATCGGAGCCATCGTCGGCGCCGTGATGCGAGAGACCAAAGGCCGAGCCGACGGCGGCGAGGTCAACCGGCTCATCCAGGAGAAGCTCTAGAGGCGAGTCCGCGGCCGCGAGGAACGCAGCTCGGCCTTCTGCGCGATGTACTGCTGTGCGATTGAGGCGAGCAGCGCGACGAACACGCCGATCCCGGTGAGGATGTAGAAGATCGTGAAGATCTGGGTGCCGTCGGTGGTCGGGTGAAGATCTCCGTAGCCCACCGTGGTCAGGGTGACGACGGAGAAGTAGAGGGACTGGATGATGGTCCAGTCCTCAAAACGCCAGTAGAAGATCGTCCCCGTCAGCACTAGGGCAGCTGCAACGAAAGGCAGCGCTTTGGTCTCGGGATCGTGCCAAACCCCAGCGACGGCTCGTGCGAGTCCCCGGAACGCCAAGACTAAAGGAAGCATAGGGACCGCATTCGCCAGATCCATGCGGTTTCCTGGGCTTCGAGGGCTCTGGGGCGCTCTTGTTCCAAGTGTGGGTTGATACTTTGTAACACGTTGTTACAAAGTGCTAGGTTGGACCCATGGCCTGGAACGTCGTGATCGCGGGTGGTGGCTTCGGCGGCGCTGCGGCTGCGCGGGAGCTGGAGAAGGTGATGCCGAAGCAGTCGGCTCGGCTGGCGCTGGTCAACGAGACGAACTTCGCTCTGTACACGCCGTTCCTGCCGGAGGCGGCCGCCGGGACCTTGGAGCCGCGGCACGTGGTGACGCCGCTGCGGGACATCCTCAAGCGGACCTACCTGCGGCTCGGCTCGATCGTCGGCCACGACCCCGAGGCCAAGACGGTGACGATGCGGGCAAAGTACGGCGAGACCGAGGTGCTGCCGTACGACCAGCTGCTGCTCTCGCTCGGCTCGGTCTCGCGGGTGCTGCCGGTGCCGGGGCTGGCCCAGCACGCGGTCGGCTTCAAGAGCCTCGCCGACGCGATCTACCTCCGCAACCACGTGATCGAGACCCTGGAGGAAGCGAACGCGACCGAGGACCCGGCCCGGCGCGAAGAACTGCTCACCTACGTCTTCGTCGGCGGCGGCTACGCCGGGCTCGAGGCGCTGGCCGAGCTGCAGGACTTCGCCGCCGACGCGATGGACAGCTACCCGCGCGCCCGCCTGCACGGGATGCGCTGGGTCCTGGTCGAGGCGACCGACCGGGTGCTGCCCGAGATCGACCGCGACCTCGGCGAGTACGCGCTGCGCGAGCTGCGCGGCCGCGGCATCGACATCCGCATGGAGACCACGCTCGAGGAGGTCACCGCGAGCACGGCCCGGCTCTCCAGCGGCGAGGTGCTGCCGACGCGGACCGTCGTCTGGACCGCCGGCGTCGCGCCGCAGCCGATCCTCAAGGAGCTGAACCTGCCGCTCGACGAGCGCGGCCGCGTCCCGGTCGACACGTTCCTGCGGGTGCAGGGCATGGACTCGGTCTGGGCGATCGGCGACTGCGCCGCCGTCCCGGACCCGAGCGGCGGCACCTCGCCTCCGACCGCGCAGACCGCGGTGCGGCAGGGACCGGTGGCGGCGCGCAACATCGCCGCCGAGCTCGGCGTAGGCAGCCCGAGCCCCTACGAGTACCGCTCCGAAGCGGCGTTCGTCAACCTCGGCCGCTACAAGGCCGTCGGCAAGATCGGCGACCGCACCTTCCGCGGCTTCCCGGCCTGGTGGATGGCCCGGACCTACCACATGAGCCAGATCCCGGGCTCGGCACGGAAATTCCGCGCCGTCCTCGACTGGACCGCCGGCCTCCCGTTCCGCCGCGACCTCTCCGAGGTCGGCTCGATCGGCCACCCGAAGCCGCTGATCTAGCTATTCCACGACCAGGGTCGTGTGCATCCCTTTTTCCTCGTGTTCGGGGAGGGAGCACCAGAGGCGGTATTTGCCCGCCGGCAGGTCGAAGCTGGCGGCGCTCAGTTTCCCGGAGTCCGTCTCCGGGATCTGCAGCGGCGCGCCTTCGTCGCCTTCGCGGCGCAGGTTGAGGTTGTGCGGGTCTTCGCCCTGGTTGTTGAGCTCGACCGTGATCGCGCCGGCTCTCACTTTCGGCCGGGAGAGGACCCAGTAGTACTCCGAGGCTCGAGCCGAGAGGCGGTTCGCTTCCGGTTCGGGTTCGGGCTCCGGCGACGGCGGCGGTGGCGTCGGGACGGGAGTCGGGACGACCGGCGCTACCGACGCCTCGCAGGTCCACCAGTAACGCTTGCGCACCACCTTCCGGACCTTGCCGTGCCGGCGGACGCGCTTGACGACCCGCTTCGTGTGGCGCACCCAGGTGCATTCGCCGGCCTTGGCCTCGGTGGGCGCGGCCGGCGCGCCGCCGCTCGGAAGTGCGGCGAGCGCGAGCAGCAGGGCGACCGCGAGCGCCGTCGCCCCGGCGACGGCCCGCCTCACGCCTTCACCAGCGTCGGCCGGGCGAAGCCGGCGGCACCGGGGATGATCGCCTCGGCGTCGAATTCGAGCCACTGCTCGAGCAGCGAGCAGTACATGCCGCGGAAGTCGCTCGTCACCCGCAGGTTGTCGTCCTCGTCGAGGCTGGAGAGGCCGGGGAACTCGCCGACCATCTCGCCCTTCGCTTTCGAGCCGATTACGAAGGCGCAGCCGGCGGCGCCGTGGTCGGTGCCGAGCGAGCCGTTCTCTTCCGGCCGGCGGCCGAACTCGCTCCACATCTCGATCAGGACCCGGTCGGCGAGCCCGCGCGCCTCGAGGTCCCTCTGGAAGGCGAGGATCCCCTCGCAGGTCCGGCGCAGGTTGTCCTCCAGGTCGCCCGCCTGGTCGGCGTGGGTGTCGTAGCCGCCCGGTGCGCGGACCGTCACCACCCGCATCGGCAGGCCGACGGCGATGTAGGCGGCGAGGCCGGCGAGCTTGTGGGCGAACCAGTCGTCGGGATAGGCGACCGGGCTGGAGAACTCGCCGACGCCGGCCAGGTCCTGGCGCAGCTTGTCGGTCTGCGAGGCGGCGCGGCGGACCTGGGCGAGGCCGGGAGAGTCGGCGGGGAGCGAGCCGAAGCGGGCGAAGCTGCGGAACATCTCGGCTTCGATCGGGTCGCTGACCCGTGACCAGAGGTCGTAGCCGTCGACGCTGTCGATCGCCGCCACCGGCTTCTCCGCGGTCGCGATCATCGGCGAGAGCGAGCCGTCGAGCGAGAGCCCCTGCAGCGGGTTCTCGTCGTCGCCGACCGCGTCGAGGTAGCGGCCCAGCCAGCCGGTCCGGTAGCCGACCTGTAGCTCGCCGATCTCGTAGTAGTGGCGGGAGGTGAAGTGCGACTGGTCGGGGTGGTCGTAGCCGATCGCCGGGAAGGCGCTGACCTTGCCCTCGCCGTGCAGGGTCGCGAGCGCCGCCGCGGACGGGTGCCACTGCAGGCTCGTGTCCTCGGCGAAGGTCGTCCCCGCGCCGGGCGGCAGCGCCAGGTTGGGGCGCAGCTGCGCGTAGCGCGTGTCGCCGACCGGCGCCAGCACGCTGAGCGCGTCGATGCCGCCGTCGAAGAAGACGGAGACGAGGATCTTGTCGCCCTGGGCCGCCTGGGCGATCCCCGTCTCGAAAGCCGAGAGCGGGATCTTCGAGGCGCCGTAGACCGCCAGCGCCAGGCCGGCGCCGCGGGAGAGGAACTTGCGCCGCGAGAGACCGGTGCCGGCCGGCTCGGGCATCCCCGGCTCGATCGCCGGCAGGCCCTGGCCGGCCTCGGCGGCGGCCGAGCGCAGCAGCTGCGAGCGGGTGTAGCCGTCGCAGCAGGAGTGGTGGCTGGGGCGCGGGCTCATTGCAGGATCGTGTCCGGGCTGACGCCGATCAGCTGCAGCAGGGCGTTCTGGCGCAGCGCGCGGTAGGGGCCCTTCTGCCAGTTGGCGAGGATCAGAGTCTCGCTGCGGCGGCCGAAGTCGAGCAGCTCTTCGCGGTGCTCGGAGCGCAGCTCGGGCGAGCCCCAGGCGGCGACGGCGCGGGCCAGCGCTTCCTCGGGGGTCTCGGTGGTGCTGTAGTCGTCGTTCCAGGCGTCGACCGAGACCTCCTCCAGCGCGTAGGTGACCATGTTCCAGCGGGCCCGCATCCGCGAGGTGTCGAGCCAGCGGGCGTCGTCCCAGCCGGAGACGTTCGGCGGCCAGAAGAGCCGCTGTCCCGCCTCTTCGCAGAGCCAGACCCAGGCGCCGGTGTCGACCGGGCGGCCCAGCGCCCGCAGCATCGTCGCCAGCTGGACGACCGGCGGCTTCACCATCGGCGGGCCTTCGTAGAGCTCCGGGCTCATCAGGATCGCCTCCAGCACCGGCCGGATCTGCCAGCCGGAGGAGACATAGGTCCCTTCCAGCCCTTCCCGGACCGAGTCCGAGGGCGGCGTGGGGACGAAGTAGCTCCACAGCTTCGAGACGAAGAAGGAGGGGTGCAGCGGGTGCTCGACGCAGAGCCGGCAGGCGTCTTCCCAGCCCCAGTTACCGGCTCTCCCGAAGACGGTCTTGGTCCCGGTGTCGTGCCATTTCGGCTCGAAGCGGAAGTTGTGGGCGCCTTCCTCGCCGGACCAGTCGTTGCGCCACCCGGTCAGCGCCCGGGCCTGTTCGCGGATGTCGTCCTCGCTGTAGGCGCCGCGGTCGGCGCCGAGCGAGAACAGCTCCATCATCTCGCGGGCGTAGTTCTCGTTCGGGGCCCATTTGAAGTTTTCGTTGCCGTTCAGCCACTGCAGCATCGCCGGGTCGATCGTCACCGCCCGGAAGAGGTCGAGGAACGAGCCGAAGCAGCGGGCGCGGAAGAGGTTCGACTGATCGATCATCTGCTGCGTTTTCGAGACGTTGGCGTTCGAGGTCGCGAACCAGTCGTGCCAGATCAGCGCCATCCGCTCGACCAGGGGCTGGTTGGTGCGGACCATGCGGTCGAGCCACCAGAGGTGGTCGTGGCCCCAGGCGTCGGCGGGGGCGAGCGGGTTGCCGTCGTCGTCTCGCGGCGAGGGGCCGCTGAGATGGGCGCTGCCACTCGGCCGGGTCAGCGACTGGACCGCGCCGGCAAGCCCGAGCGCGACGAGCTCGTCGGCCTGGCCCGGGACCGGCCCGAAGCCGGCGCGCTGCAGGAGGCGGACCGCCTGGGCGTGGCCGAAGGCGCCCTGGAAGGCGCCGGGCGGGCGGGGATCGGACCGCGTCGGCGCGACCGGAGGGACGGCGGCCGGCGCCTGCCGTGCCGGCTTCGGCCCAGGGCCGCGGAAGTGACCCTTCTTCGGCTTGTGCCGGTGGCGGAAGACGAAGCCCTGGACGCGCCAGTCACCGGCGCCGTCAGGGACCCAGCGGTAGTGCTTGTCCTTCCAGACGCGGGGTCGCTTGTGCCGCCGTGGTTTCGGCCTCGCTGCGACTGGTTTCTGCTGCGGGATCGCCATGCGCGAATAGGCCCCTGCGGGGCCTCCCACGGTTTGTCGGCAGGCGAGCGCCGCGATTGAAGCGGTCCCTAGCGCCGCTGGACGTTAAGCCGAGGCCCGGAGGCGCAAGAATGGGTACGTGGAGTACCTCGTCATCGCCTTCTTCTTCGGCCTCGCGACCGCCCTGATCGGGCGCAACAAGGGCAGCTCGTTCTTCATCTGGTTCCTGATCGGCATGGTCCTGCCGCCGCTCGGGCTGATCGCGGTGATCCTCTACCGGGTCGACAAGGACGAACCAGAACGCCAGTGCCCCAACTGCCACAAGGCGCTGAAGCTCTACGTCCAGGTCTGCCCGCGCTGCGGCACCGACCTCTACCTGCCCGACCCCGCCGCCGTGCGGCACCCCGGCGTCCGCTAGGCGAAGCGCTTGACGAAGGCGATGGCGCGGTCGCAGACCTCGCGCCAGCCGCTGTCGATCGTCAGCGAGTGGCCCCGGTTGGGGACTTTCTCGATCTCGGTCACGGCCTCGTTGCGGCTCTGGCGCTTGTAGGAGGCGTTGGCGATCGCCCAGGGGACGGTGTGGTCCTTCTCGCCGTCGATGATCAGCAGCGGCCCGCGGGCGGGGTTCTTCGGGTCGAGCTTGGCCTCGGTGAACGGGTTCAGGTTCGCGTTCGCCATCTGCATCAGCGCCACCCCGGGCGCCGCCACGTGGAAGGTCTCGTAGAGCTCCTTCGCCTCTTTGTCGTCGAGGGCGTTGGCCCAGCCGTACTTGAACTGGTCGAGGGTGAGGGTGATCGCGCGGCCGCGGTTGAGCGGGTTCTGCAGCACCGGCTTGGCCGATTTCAGCGCCGAGAGCGGCAGCGGCAGGACACCGCGGAAGGGGCCGGGATCGATCGCCACGGTCGCGGCGGAGAGGCCGCGGTCGGCGACGATCTGGCAGAGGAGACCGCCGGTCGAGTGGCCGAGCACCGCCGGCTTCTTGTCGAGCGCCTCGATCACCTCCTGGGTGTGGTCGGCGATCATCCCCAGCGTCTTGCCGGCGAAGACGTCGGGTTTCGCCCGCGCCTCCTCGACCGTCGCCGGGTCGTCGGGCCAGTCGGGTTTCACCGCCGCGTAGCCGGCCGCTTCGAAGGCCTCGGCCCAGCGGTCCCAGCTGCTCGGCAGCAGCCAGAGGCCGTGGATGAAGACCGCCGCCGTCTTGCCGGCGGCGTTGGCTTTCTCGACTTCGGCTCTCTCGCGGTCGCTGATTGCGATCTGAACAGCCTAGCCCGCTCGGGACGCCGTGACTAGCGCAGCCAGGTGCGGACGATCGCGTTGGCGAATCCTGCCCCGTAGCGGAAGGCGGCGGGCTTCTTCGAGTGACCGTGGAGGCGCTGGTCGACGGTGATCGGGACCTCCTTGGCCGGGATGCCGCGCTTGATCGCCTCGATCATGAACTCGGAGGTGTGGAACTGCTCCTGGCGCAGGACGAGCTGCGGCAGCACCGCGGTGCGGACGGCGCGGTAGCCGTTGGAGCAGTCGGTGACGTGGGTGCGGGTGATCAAGGAGACCAGCCGGTTGAAGAAGACGATCCCGAGCTCGCGGGCGAAGTGGTTGCGGTCGGCGTGGCCGAGTACGCGGGAGCCGTGGGCCATCTCGACTTCGCCGTCGAGGATCGGCTTGACCAGGCGCTCCATCTCGTCGGGGCGGTGCTGGCCGTCAGCGTCGAGGGTGACGACGATCTCGGCGCCGGATTCGACCATCAGCCGGTAGCCGGTGCGCAGCGCAGCGCCGCCGCCGCGGTTGGTGACGTGGCGGGCGACCGCGGCGCCGTGCTCGGCGGCGACGTCGCCGGTGCCGTCGCGCGAGCCGTCGTCGACGACCAGGACCTCGGTGCGGACGCCGCAGACGGCGGGCGGGATCTGGCCGAGGACGACGCCGATGTTCTCGGCCTCGTTGTAGGCGGGGATCAGGATCGCGATCTTGTCGCGGAAGCGCTCCGGCAGCCCCGCCTGGCGGAACTCCTCCCAGGCCAGGCCCTCGAGCGCGGCGGCGAGCTGGCGGCTGTTCCGCGCTCCCTGCGAGAGCGCCCGCAGGGCGAGCAGGAAGAGGATGAAGATCGCGAAGACGGCGAGGCCGAGGATGCGGCCGCCGTTGCCCTTCTCGAAGGAGAAGGCGGAGAGCAGGCCGTTGACGATTTCGGTCCCGGAGACCAGCGCCAGGCCGAGGCCGGAGGCGATCAGGATCAGGACGTCGGCGTTGCGCAGCGAGCGGCGGCGGACGACGGCGTAGGCGACGAGGAAGATCGCCAGCAGCAGCCCGAGGCTGCGCAGCGCCGTCAGTTCGGCGGGGAAGATGCCTGCTCGGAGGACCATTCGCGCCCGGAGGATATGGCCGCGAGCCCGGTTGAGAGGGCGAGGCCGACCAGTGGGAAGACGAGCGTCATCAGCACCTCGTTGCGCCGCGGGGCCGCCAGCGAGGCCGCGCCGACCGCGGTGACGAGGAGGATCGGGGTCGCCAGCACGACCAGCTCCCACCAGCGCCGGCGCATCCCGAGCAGGGCGAAGCCGGCGAGGCCGAGGGCGACGAGGAAGATCTGGACGGCGCGGCCGGCGGTGCTGCTCATCGCTTCGCCGACCCCGCTGCTCCAGATCCGGCCGACCTTGCGGGCGGTCATCGCCGCGTAGCCCCAGGGGTCTTCGCCGAAGTACTTCGAGAAGTTGTCCTTGCCGGCCCTGCCGAGCGCTTCGTCGCGGCTCAGGTCGGGATGCTCTTCTTGGACTTCCTTTGCGACTTCGTCGAAGAGCGCGGTCGGGTTGACGTCGTCGAGCGCTTCGGAGCCGGGTTCGAGGTCGCGGCCGAGGTAGCGCTCGGCGAGGAGCGCCTTGACCCGCTGGTATTCGCCGTCGGCCGGCAGGTAGGTGCCGACGTAGAGCGCCTTGCCGCCGCCGGTCGAGATCGGCACGACGCGGTCGAGGACGACGAGGTTGCGGATCGTCCAGGGCAGGATCGGCAGGACCAGGGCGACGAGGAGAACCGTGGCGCCGGCGAGGCCGAGCCGCCAGCCGCGTCGCCGCCACTCGCGGATCGCGGCGAGGACGACGAAGGCGGCGCCGACCAGCAGGTACTCGGGCCGGAACATCGCCGTCAGGCCGAAGAGCAGTCCCGGCACGAGCCACGGCCACGTTCTTTCCCGGTCCGAGGCCCAGAGGAAGGCGAGGATCGCCGCCGGCAGGGTCAGCATCGCCGGCGGCTCGCTCATCAGCTCGCCGGTGGTGTGGATGAACGGCGGGTAGACGGCGACCGCGAAGGCGGCGAAGAGGCCGACCCAGCGGCCGAGCTCGCGACCGCCCAGGCGCCACCCGAGGGCGAAGACGACGAGGATCGTCGCGATTCCCAGCAGCGCCTCGACGATCCGCGCGGTGCCTTCGCGGGCGCCCCCGGTCGCGTAGTAGGCGGCGGCGTAGAGGAAGGGGGCGCCGGGGGACCAGTCGCTCGAGTCGCCGAATTCCGGCCCGCCGAAGCTCTGTTCGGTGTAGAGGGCCTTGGAGAGCGCGTAGTAGGCGCGCGAGTCGTCGGCCGGGTGCTCGACCGGGTTGACGACCACGTAGGCGCGCACCGCCAACCCCAGCAGGGCGATCGCCCCGAGCGCGATCAGCGTCCGCTTCCCGTAGCGCTGCGGCAGCGCGCGAAACCAGTCGGCGAGGGCGGTCAAGAGGCGCTCAGGCTATCCGGGCTTGCGGGCGCCCTTGGCGAGTTTTGGCCCCTATAGGGCCCATGACTCGCCAATCGCGTGCTGATCCAAGCGCTGGTGACCCCGCTGAGGGCGGCGAGCAGCGGGACGAGGACGAGGGCGCGCCGCGGCGAGGCGACGAGCAGGGCGCTGATGGCGGTGATCGCGAGGAAGATCGCCCCCAGCAGCAGCGCCTCCCAGCGGCGCCGCCAGGCGAGGATCGCCAGCCCGAGCAGGCCGAAGGCGACGAGGAGCCAATGCAGGACCTCCCAGACCGGCGCGCGCATCACGTCGCGCGGCCCGTGCGACCAGATGCGGCCGACCTTGGCGGCGACGAAACCGGCGTATTCGACCGGCTCTTCGGAGACGTCGTCCCAGAGCTGTTCCTTGCCCAGCTTCGAGAGCGCTTCGTCGGTTTCCATCCCGGGGTATCGATTGGCGGCGAGCCGGGCGAGGATCTGCTCGAGGCGCAGCTTCTGTGCGTCCCGTGGCGAGAAGAGGTCCGGGTTTTCGGCGACGACCTCGGCCCCGACCTTTTCGGGGTCGCCGTCGGAGGGCAGGTAGGTGCCGGCGAAGAGCACCTGCCCGCCTCCGGTAGAGATCGGCACGAAGCGGTCGAGGGCGACGGCGTTGCGGATCGTCCAGGGCGCGACGACGACGAGCGCGGCGGCCAGCATCACCCCAGCCGCGATCAGCGATCGCCTCCACCCGCCGAGCTCGCCTTTCGTTCGGCCCAGCGCAACGAAAGGCGAGCTCGGCCGCAGGGCGACGACGACGGCGAGGAGGACGACCACGCCCAGGTACTCGGGGCGCGTCAGCGCCAGCGCTCCGAACAGCGCCCCGGGAAGCAGCCAACGCCACCACGAGCCCTCCCAAGCCCAAAGCACCGCCAGCACGCCACCCGACAGCAGCGTCGCCGCCAACGGCTCGCTCATCAGCATCCCCTGGTACTCGAGCAGCGCCGGGTAGATCGCCACCACCGCAGCCCCCACCAGCGCCGGCCAAAATTCAGCGGACGCTGAGTTTTGCCCCTCGAGGGGGACATTTTTCAGCGTCCGCTGAATTTTGGTCCCGGCCGTTAGGCGGCGGGCGATCGCGTAGGCGAACAGCACGCTCAGAGTCCCGATCAGCGCCAGGACGACCCGCGCCAGACGCTCGTGCTCTCCTCTCGTCACCGCGTACAACCCGGCGACGAACAGCGGCAGCCCCGGGGAGTAGTTGCTCGACGGCTGCGTCGCCTGCGCTCCGACCGTGAACCCCTCGCCGGCCTCGAGGTTCGCGGCGATTGCCGCGTAGGCCTTGGCGTCGTAAACGGGCGCCCGGCCGTCCCACGCCTCGCCGAGCCGCAGCCCCAGGCCGAGCAGGAGGGCGACGACCAGCGCCGCGAGGCCCACCCGGCCTCCGTGTCGCGCCGCCAGTCCGCTTTCCATCGCCCGGATTCAACTAGGACGGTCGGTCCCGCGCGCCGTCCGAGCGTTTAAAGTGCCGCCCTCATGCGAATCCTCATCCTTGGGGGCGACGGCTACCTCGGCTGGCCGACCGCGCTCCGCTTCTCGGCCCGCGGGCACGAAGTCTCCGTCGTCGACAACTTCTCCCGCCGCCGCTGGCACACCGAACACGGCACCGCCTCGCTTACCCCGATCGGGGAGCTCGACGAGCGCATCGCCGTCTGGCGCGAGGTCTCCGGCGAGCAGATCCGCAGCTACGTCGGCGCCGTCGAGGACGGCGACTTCCTCGACGAGGTGGTCGCCGAGACCAGGCCGGAGGTCGTGGTCCACTACGGCCAGCAGGCCTCGGCGCCGTTCTCGATGCTCTCCCGCGAGCGCGCGGTCGAAACCCAGCACGCCAACGTGATCGGCAACCTCAACCTGCTGTTCGCGATGCGCGACCACGTCCCCGACGCGCACCTGGTCAAGCTCGGGACGATGGGCGAGTACGGACAGCCCAACATCGACATCGAGGAGGGCTACGTCGAGATCGAGCACAAGGGGCGCAAGGACACGCTGCCCTTCCCGAAGCTGCCGGGCTCGCTCTACCACTGCTCCAAGGTCCACGACTCGACCAACATCCACTTCGCCTGCCGCACCTGGGGCCTGCGCGCGACCGACCTCAACCAGGGCGTCGTCTACGGCGTCGAGACGGAGGAGACCGCCCGCGACGAGCGCCTCGTCACCCGCTTCGACTACGACGAGCTGTTCGGCACCGTCCTCAACCGCTTCTGCGTCCAGGCGGTGATCGGCCACCCGCTGACCGTCTACGGCGCCGGCCACCAGACCCGCGGCTTCCTCAACATCCGCGACACCCTCGCCTGCGTCGAACTGGCGGCGCTGAACCCGGCCGAGCGCGGCGAGTTCCGCGTCTTCAACCAGTTCACCGAGCAGTTCTCGGTCCTGGAGCGGGCCGGGCTGGTCAAGGAGGCCGGCGAGCACCTCGGCTACAGCGTCGAGGTCCAGCACTACGAGAACCCGCGGGTCGAGAAGGAAGAGCACTACTACAACGCGATCCACACCAAGCTGCTCGACCTCGGCCTCGAGCCGACCCTGCTGGGAGAGGAGCTGGTCGAGTCGATCATCCACGCGATCGAGCGCCACAAAGGCCGCGTGATCGAGACCGCGATCGCGCCTCAGACCCGCTGGAACCCGGCCAAATCGCCTGCTGGCCAGGCATAACCCGCCGGTAGCGGCCGCCGGGGCTGAGGCCTCGCCGCTGGTACCATCGCCAGTCCTTATGCGCGCTGCCGACACGTTGATGGAATCCCTCAAGGCCGAGGGCGTCAAGGACGTCTTCGGGATCCCCGGTGGGGCCAACCTGCCGACCTACGACGCGATGGTCGACGCCGACTTCCGTCATATCCAGACCCG
>Ga0268266_10001338_pt1 | contig 29841 bp, 27 predicted proteins | sample KBSS13metaG_FD_190356 | JGI IMG/M metagenome (GOLD analysis project Ga0268266, IMG submission 190356) | Switchgrass rhizosphere microbial communities from Kellogg Biological Station, Michigan, USA - KBS S1-3 metaG (SPAdes) (version 2) | ecosystem: Host-associated > Plants > Roots > Rhizosphere... | reverse complement strand
GACGACCGGGTCGGCCATCTGATGGCGTCGGAAAAGGCGGGCAAGCTCTCGCACCAGGAGGTGCTGGGCTATCTCTATATCCTGTCGATCGCCGGCAACGAGACGACGACCAAGCTGATCGGCAACATCACCTACCAGCTCCACAAGCACCCCGATCAGCGGGACCTGCTGCTGGCCGACTTGGGGCTACTGCCGGCCACGATCGAGGAGACGCTGCGCTTCGACGGCCCGACCCAGCAGATGGCGCGGACGGTTGGGCGCGACGTGGAGATCCACGGCCGGACGCTGAAGCCAGGCGACCGCATCACCATGCTGTTCATCTCCGCCAACCGTGACGAGCGGCATTACCGGGACGCGGAGGTCTTTGACATCGGCCGCAACCCGCGCGACCACCTGGCCTTCGGCGGCGGGCTGCATTCCTGCCTGGGCGCGGCGCTGGCCCGGCTGGAGGCCAAGGTCGCGATGCAGGAGATATTGCGCCTGATGCCGGACTTCACGGTCGACGAGGGCGGCCTGAAGCGCATGCATTCGCCGGCGGTTCGCGGCTATACACATGTGCCGGTCGAATTCACGCCATCCCAGGGAGTGCGCCTCAGTGCCTAAGGTTACCTATGTCGAAGCCGGTGGCGCGGAGCATGTGGTCGATGTCGATCCCGGCCTCAACGTCATGGAAGGCTCGATTCTGAACGAGGTGCCGGGCATCATCGGGCTGTGCGGCGGCATCTGCTCCTGCGCCACCTGCCATTGCTATATCGAAGGCGAATGGGCCGGGAAGCTCACCCCGCCGACCGAGGGCGAGCTCGCGATGCTGGAACGCGCCTGGGAGCGGCGGCCGTCGAGCCGGCTGGGCTGCCAGGTGGTTGTCACCGACGCCCTGGACGGTATGGTCGTGCACCTGCCGGCGCATCAGGCGATCGGTGAAGATTGATCCAACAGGGAAGGGAATCAGATGACCGCGACACCCGCCGACGTCCGCAAGGCGTGCGAAAATTATGTCAAGGCCTGGAAGACCAACGACAAGGCCCTCTTGATGTCGATCCTGGCCGACGACGCGGTGTTCTGCGATCCGGTCGGCACCCCTGAATTCATCGGTCCTGAGGGCATCGGCCGGTTCTGGGATTTCTCCCATACCGGGACCGACCGCACGCTGACCCCGGTGCTTGAGGAAATCCGCGCCTGCGCCAACGAGGGCATCCTGCGCTTCACCATGCAGGTGCGTATTCCCAGCGCCAACCAGGGGTTGGACCTGTCGATCATCGAGTATGTGGTGATCAACGACCAGGGCAAGATCAAGAGCCTGCGCGCCTTCTGGGACGAGACGTCGGTCGCCAAGCCTGACGGCATGGATCTGTTCGTGCCGAACGTGTCCGAAGCCTACGAATAAGACCTCCACTCAGTGATTTCGAATCGGGCCGGCGGTCGCAAGATCGCCGGCCTTATCATTTAAAGGATAGGCCGAAATCCTGCGCGTGGAGCGGGACAACATTTACAGCTTATGGTTGAGTCCGGATCAGTAATCTCTGATACGATCTGTTGCGAATCGGACACATCGTTGTTCTGAAAAATAAATTCCATCCGGAATCTATTGACCTGGACTCACTAACTTTCCTAGGGTCCGCCTGCATCCGCCGTCCACAGCGACGGCGCAAGTAATTGTCATGATCTGCACGACGCGGGGGATGTGTCCGTCCTGGACCATCCTTGGGGAGGAATAATGTTCAAGTCGTCATCCGTTATACTGCTTGCGACCGCCAGCACCTTCGTTTTGAGCCTGGCGCAACCTGTCGCAGCCCAGACCTCGGACCAGCCGGCGGCCGCCGGCAGCACGGGCCTCGAGGAAGTGGTCGTCACCGCCCGCCGGCGTGAAGAGAAGGCGCAGACCGTTCCGATCGCATTGACCAGCCTGACGGCGGCAAAGCTGGAGAAGCAGGATATTCGCGACAACCTGTCCCTGCTGAAGGCTACGCCCGGGCTGAACGGTTCGACCGGCGCCTCGCTCGGCGTGTCCTACACCTTCCTGCGCGGTGTTTCTGGCGTCGTCTCGTATTTCGACGAAATCCCGACGCTGGTGACCGGTGTCAACCAGTCCTACTATTTCGATGTGTCGAACGTGCAGGTCCTCAAGGGACCGCAGGGCACCCTGTTCGGCCTCAGCAACGACGCCGGCGCGATCCTCTACGAGCCGACCAGGCCGACAAACAATTACGAAGGCTACGTCAAAGCGACGGTCGGCAATTACAATCGCGGCACGTTCGAGGCGGTAGTCAATCTCCCGGTGGACGACAAGCTGTCACTGCGCTTTGGTGGCCAGTTCAACCACCAGGACGGCTATATCCACGTCATCTCGAACAATATCGATCTGCTGGACCAGAACTATTGGTCGATACGCGGCCAGGCGAGTTTCCGCCCGACGGACGACATCGATAACGAGCTGCTGGTCAACTACTTCCACAGCCGCTATCGGCCGGGCACGTTCGTGTTCGCCGGGTTCAGCGATGCGATCCCGCAGGCCTTCCCGTTTCCGGTCAACCAGCTGGTCGGCATTCTCCACGCGACCGACCCCAAAGACTTCCCCAGTGGCGACTTAGGTCCGATCCTGCGGCAGCAGCGTGCCCTCGGGCCCTATACGATCCAGTCACTGAGCCTCGATCCGAGCGCGCAGGTTTCGCAGCTCAATATCGTCGACAAGTTCTCGTATGACATCAGCGACAACCTGACGATCAAGAACATCTTCGGCTATCAGGAAACGATCAACAGCGCCTTCATCGAGGATATCGATGCGACCAATCTGGCGCTGATCCAGGGCAACACGCCGCGCGCCAGCGAGGCATCTGGCCCGAACGTTCAGTACAACGAAGAACTTCAGCTGCTCGGCAAGGCGTTCGACGAGAAGCTGACCTATGTCGTCGGCACCTTCAACCAGCTGGGCGGTTACGGCTCCGCCGATACGCGTTCACCCTACGGCGTCGGCTATCAGAATTCGTTCGGCACCATTAAAGGCGCGACCCAGGTCAACCGTGCGCGTACCAATGCGGTTTATGCTCAGGGCACAGCCAATCTCAGCGACTTGATCGAAGGGCTCAGTTTCACCGCGGGCATCCGCTATACGTGGGATCACTTCTATACCCGCGGCGACGCCTTTAATCCTGATGGGACTCACAAGGCGGATACGGTCGTCATCATCAATGGTGTTCCGGTGCCCGTCCCGGCCACCGTCTCGCAGTCCGCGAATTATCGGGCGCCGAGCTACACCTGGAGCATCGACTACCAGTGGCGGCCGCAGACGATGTTCTACTTCACGAACAGCCGCGGCTATAAGACGGGCGGTTTCAACAACACGTCGACCCAGATCTTCACGGACTTCGCGCTGTTCGCGCCGGAGCATCTGAACAATTTCGAGCTCGGCATGAAGTCCGACTTCGATCTCGAGGCGCTCGGCGCGCCGTCGGTGAAGGCCCGCGTCAACCTCAGCGGCTATTACGGCGTCTATCAGAACATCCAGGCCCAGACGACCGGCGCCTATATCGTCCAGGGCAGCACCATGCCGCAGCTGGGCACGCCGATCGTCAATGTCGGCAACGGCGACATCTACGGTTATGAGGGCGAGATCACGCTGGTTCCCGATCCGTCGTTCGAATTCAACGCTAACTTCGCCTACACGCGTGGCCGCTATGATCACTTCATGGGCCCGAACCCACACCCCGCGCCCGGTGCCGCGCCGCAGGTCTTTATTCCGGGCGTGAATTTCGAGATCACGCCGCTGTGGAAGTTCAACCTCAACGGCACCTATCACATCCCGGTCGACCCGGCTTATGGCGATCTCAGCGTGTCGCTGGCTTATTCCTGGCAGGATCGGATGATCCTGACGGATGCGCCCCATCTGGCGCCGGAGGATTACCTGCCCGCCTTCGATAATGTGGACATGACGCTCGATTGGAAGGGCATCCTGGGCAACGATCAGGTCGACGGCAGCCTCTGGGTCACGAATCTGCTCAACAACACGATCGCGCCCGGCGTGCTCGCCACTTGGGAAGTTTTGGGCCTGATCGGATATCAGCCGGCCCAGCCGCAGATGTATGGCGCGACGCTGAAGTACAAGTTCGGCGGTTCATCCCCTGCGCCCGCCGAGGCCGCGCCCTACACGCCGCCGCCTGTCGCGGCAGTAGCGCCGACGCCGAAGAGCTACTTGGTATTCTTCGACTTCAACAAGTCCGACCTGACCAGCCAGGCTCAGCAAATCGTCGACCAGGCGGCATCCAATGCCGGCCCGGCGAAGGTGACCCGCTTGACGGTCACCGGCCATACCGACACCGTCGGCTCGGACGCTTACAACATGCGCCTCAGCCGCCGCCGTGCGGAATCGGTCGCGGCTCGTTTGGAAAAGGACGGTATTCCGTCGTCGGAGATCGAGATCGTGGCCAAGGGCAAGCGGGACCTGCTGGTTCCGACCGCCGACGGCGTGAAGGAGCCGCAGAACCGCCGGGTCCAGATCGTCTATGACGGCGGCCCGACCTCGTAAGCTTCGCCTCCAAGGCAAAAACTAGACGGCGCTTCCTTCACGGGAAGCGCCGTTTTTGTTTGCCACTTATGAAACATTATGGATCATATCCCGTTCTCGCTGGGGCGTCGTCGGGCGACGTCATGTGAAGTGCGTGCGCGGAGGGATGATTTGGACAGCAGGAAAACCGTATTCCTGACCGGGGCCACCGGCAATATGGGGCGGGAGGCGGTGAAGCGCATCGCCGCCCAGCATGATCGGCTGCGGCTCAAGGTCTTGGTCCGGCCCGAAGAGCGCGGCCATCCGGTGGTGCGGGAGATCGGGCGGCGCAAGCTTGCCGAAATCGTCTGGGGCGACCTGACCGACGCTACCTCGATCCGCGAGGGTATCAAGGGCGCCGACATCGTGCTGCATGTCGGTGGGCTGGTCTCGCCGCTGGCGGACCGACTTCCACGAGGTGTCGTTACCGCCGTCAATGTCGGCGGGGCGCGCAATATCGTCGATGCCATCCACGCCGTCGGCGATCCGCGCACCACACGGCTGGTCTATATCGGCACGGTGGCGGAGACGGGCAGCCGCAACGCCCCGATCCATTGGGGGCGGACCGGCGATCCGATCAAGATCAGTACCTACGACCATTACGCCGTCACCAAGACCCAGGCGGAGGCGATTGTTGCGGGCAGTGGCATCGATCACTGGGTGTCGCTGCGCCAGAGCGGCATGGCGCACTACCAGATGTCGCAGATCGTCGACCCGATCATCTTCCACAATCCGTTCAACGGCGTGTTCGAATGGTCCACCGCCAATGACAGCGGGCGACTGATGGCGGCGGTGTGCGGCGACAACGTACCGGCCCCATTCTGGCGCGGCTTCTACAATATCGGCGGGGGTGCCGCCTCGCGCGTCGTCAATCACGAATTCCTGGCGGCGAACACGGCGGAATTCCGCCGGATCATGCGGCCGCACTGGTTTGCGACGCGCAACTTCCATGGCCAGTGGTACTCGGATTCGGACCGGCTGGAGGCGCTGGTGCCGTTCCGCGAGCAGTCGATCCACGACTTCGCCGCCGAGCTGGCGCGCCGGACGCCCTGGATCGTGCGTACCGTGCCCAGGGTGATGCCGGGCCTTGCCTTGAAGCGGCTGGAGCAGCTGGCGCAATCACCCGGCGGCTCGCTCCACTGGTTCACGAACAACGATGAGGCCAAGATCAGCGCCTATTTCGGTTCGCGCACCGCCTGGGAAGCAATCCCGCGCGACTGGGATACCTTCGAACTCGCCCAGCCCTCGCGCGAGCCGACCGAGTTCGACCACGGCTATGACGAGGCGCGGGCACCCGGGGCGTGGCGGCTGGACGATCTGCGCACGGCGGCCGAGTTCCGCGGCGGAAAATGCCTGGCGGAGAGCTTCGATGGCCCTGACACGCCCGTCGAATGGCAGTCGGCTGCCGGCAACTGCTTCTCGATGACGCCCAGGCTCTACCTCAAGGGTGGCCATTGGTGCCCGGCGACGATGGTCGATTCCGCAAACTATGAGGCAGAGGCGCGACGCAACCCGTTCTTCGCGCAGGTCTGGACCGAGGAGGCCAGTGCCTGACCATATCCCGACCATACAGGCCTATCATTTTCTCTTTCTTTTCCGCGACGGGAAGATATACCAAGCCGAGGAATACAATAACTCTCAGCACAGTGCCGAGGTTTTCGGCGATGATCTCAGTGTTCAAGGGAAATAACGGCAAATGAAATTCTCGATTATCTACGAAGCCCAGATGGTGGATCTCTCGCGCAAGAGCGAGCAGCAGGTCTTCCATGATATGGTCGAGCAGTCGCTGCTGGCGGAAGAGCTGGGTTTCGACTGCATCTGGGCGGTCGAGCATCACTGTCTGACCCGTTATGCCCATATGTCCGCGCCGGAGAGCTTCCTGGCCTTCATCGCCGGCGCGACCAAGCGCATCCATGTCGGACACGGCGTGGTCTGCCTGCCGTTCAACATGAACCACCCGATCAAGGTGGCCGAGCGGGTCGCGACCCTCGACCTGCTGTCGCGCGGCCGTCTCCATTTCGGCGTCGGCAAGGGCGGCACCCCGCAGGAGACCGGGGCCTTCGGCACGGCGCTCTCCGACGTCACTGCGCAGGTCGACGAATCGATGTACCTGATCCCGAAGATGTGGATGCAGGACACGATCGAGCATCACGGGCTGATCGATATCCCTGAGCGGCCGGTCCATCCGAAGCCGTTCCAGGACCCGCATCCGCCGATGTACATGGCCTGCACCCGCAACGATTCGGTGATCACCGCCGGCTCGCGCGGCATCGGCGCGCTGGTCATGGGCTTCAACGGCGCGAGCGACATCGCCGAACGCAACGCCGCCTACCGCAAGGCCTTCGCGGCGCGCAAGACCGAGGATCAGGTCGGCTTCCGTCCGACCGAGCATCTGGCGGCGCTGTGTGCCACCACCGTCCTCGACGACCGCGCCAAGGCCCGCCGTATCGGCATCCGCGGCCAGCGCTTCTTCGCCGAATCCATCGCTTATTGGTATGCCGGCGGCGCTCCGCCCCAGGTCGACGATCTGGACGAGGAGACCCAGCTCGCCCAGCTGAAATCGTCGGAGAACCGGATGGTGGCCTTCCTGGGCGACCACGGTATTCCTGTCCTGTCCGACGCCACCGGAAACTATCACATCGAGGACGATGCGTACGGCACCGTCGAGGACTGCATCCGCCAGGTCGGCAAGATCATCGAGGCCGGCGCCGACGAGATCCTGTTCCTGGTCCAGATGGGCACCATCCCGCACGAAATCTCGATGGAGACCATCCGGAATATCGGCGAGCACGTCATTCCGCACTTCCGGGCCAAGGGGATGTAGCGGAGCCACATAAAAACCCTCTCCCTCTGGGAGAGGGTTTACGAAGGCTTAGCGAACGAAGTGAGCTTAGCCGGAGTGGGGTGAGGGTACCCCCGTTGCACCATTCGCACCCTCACCCTCCCGCTTCGCGGGCCCCGCCCTCTCCCGGTGGGAGAGGGAATTTCTTATGACTTCGGCGTCCCATCAATGATCGCCTTCGCGGCGACTGAAGCCGTCTCAGTCTTCTTCGTCCCACCCAATATATCGTCCGCCAAATCGCCCAGCTGTTCGCCGGTGGCTGAGCCGGTATCCGCGACCTCGGGCACGACGATCTGTTTGTTGGCGGCCAGCCGCGCGTCCCATTCTGCCCGCACCGTGGCCCAGTAATCCTTGGTCGCGGTCCAATAATCGTCCGCCGCCTTGGTGTTGAAATCGGTGGCGCGGTTATAGCTGTTGACCACCGTCTCGTGGGTGAAGGTCACATTGCGGCCGTCCTTCTGGCCGACCTTGGCGTTGTCTTCTTCCTGCACCCAGCCGGTGGGCGTGATGGCGTGGCGGTTGACCGCGACATAGCGGTCATAGGGCGGGTGGCGCGTGGCATCGCGACGGGCGAGGGGGCGCAGCGTCTCCTGGCTGGTCCACTCTGCCACGTCGTTGTCGAAGGTCCAGCGCCCAACCGCGCCATAGCGTGGGGAATCGTCGGTCTGGTAGACGACCTGCGACCAGGCGCCCTTGGCCTCGGCGGCGGGAACGGCCTGCGGCGCCCAGTGGCCCGGGCCGGTATAGACCAGGATCTGGCTGGGCTCGTACTCCCAGTCCTGTCGCCAATGCTTCACCACGATCGGCGGCTTGTCCTTTTCCTGGACCACCAGCAGATGCTGCAGGCGGATCATCCGGCCGGTGTCCTCGATGACTTTCACCACCTCGGTCCCGCCCAGCACCTTGGGTGGGATCGGCTTGTAGTCGGCGACGAAGGGGACCGTCTCCCGGAAATCGAAGGTCACGTCGAAGCTTCCGGCCATTGCCAAGATTGCTTCGCGGTCTCTCGCCAGATGGTCGCCCGCCGGCGCTGCTGGCTGCGTGGTGCAGGCCGCCAAGGCGAAGCCGGCAATCAGGCAGAGCGCCTTCATGGTGAAAACGATGTGTCGGTTCGGCATTTTCCGGTCCTGGAAAGAACGACCGGCAGATTATCGAAACTGCGAGTCATTCGCAATCACTATCCCGCGGCAGCTGAAATTGCGTCCTTGCCAAACAAGCGCTTGGCTGTAAGTTCAGGCACAACAACGGGGTAAAGGAAGGTCCGCGAATGTTGAGCGGCAAGACGGTCCTCTTGACCGGTGCGTCCCAAGGGGTTGGAAAAGGCATGGCGCTGGCTGCGGCCGCCGCAGGCGCGTCGGTCGTCATCACCGCGCGCAATCTCGATGCTGCTGAGAGCGTCGCCCAGGAAATCCGGTCCGTGGGCGGGCGGGCGCTCGCCTTGCGCTGCGACGTCACCGATCGGGGCGAGGTGGAGGCGATGGTCGCCGCCACGCTGCAGGAGTTCGGCCGGCTCGACGCGCTGGTCCATAACGCTACCAGCCGCTTCTCCGGCCGCGGCGCCCGGCTGGACAAGGTGACCGACGAGGATTGGAACGACCAGATCGCTGTTGGCATGCGCGCCACCTTTCATTGCGCCCAGGCGGCGCTGCCAGCGCTGAAAGCAACGGGCGGCAGCTTCATCATCCTCACCTCCAATGCCGGGATCGAGGGCAGCCTGCCGCTGCCGGTCTATTCGGCGATCAAGGGTGCGCAGCGCGGGCTGACGAAAAGCCTGGCCCGCGAATGGGGGCCGGACGGGGTCAGGGTCAATGCCATCGCCCCGGTTGCGATGACTCCGGCGATGGGCAAGTTCTTCGACGCCCAACCCGAAATGCGGGGCTATATCGAATCGGGCGCGGCACTGCGCCGTGTCGGCGATCCCCAGGCCGATATCGGTCCGGTGCTGAATTTCCTGATCGGGCCAGACAGCAGCTTCATCACAGGACAGACGCTGCTGGTAAACGGCGGCGCGACGATGGTTTAGGAGACGGTCGATGACAGACTTATTGGCCGGCAAGGTCGCGCTGGTGCTGGGCGGCGATGCCGTGGGCGACGCGGTCGGGCAAGGCCTGTCGCGGCTGGGTGCGATGGTTTTCCGCAAGGTCGCCGAGACCTCCGGCTCCGCTGATCTGGTGGTGATCCCGGTCGTCGATCCCGGCGGCCTCACCCCGATGCCGCTCGCCGAAATGGATGAGGCGGAATGGATCCGTCGTTGCGAAGCGCCGCTCGGCGCTGTGCGGACCGCCTTGCAGGAGGCGCACGCCGTGCTGACTGAGCGCGGCGGCGGCCGGATCGTGCTGTTGGTGCCGACGATCTCGATGATCGGGGCGGCCGACTTTGCCCCCTTCAGTGCGGTAGGTGAGGGTGCACGCTCGCTTGCTAAGGCCGCTGCGCGGGGCTGGGGGGCGCAGGGCATCACCGTCAACTGCCTGGCGCTGACCCAGGAGCAGCTCGCCCCCGGCATCGAGGGCACGGTGACCGAGACGCGGGTGCCGCCGGCGCTGGCGACACCCGACCTCGAAAACGACGTCGCCGGGTTCATCGCCACGCTCGCGGTCGGCCCGGCCGTCGTCACCGGCACGACGATGATGCTCGACGGTGGCAATCTGATGTCTGTCTGATCTGATGGCAAAGACCATCGACCTCAACCGCCGCGCCTATCTGGTCTGTGGTGCCGGCGGCGGGGCCATCGGCACCGCGATCTGCACGATCCTGGCCGAGGCCGGCGCGACCGTGGTCGCGGTCGACAAGGCCGAGCAGGGGCGGGAGGTCGCGGCCAAGGCGCTGGAGCCGTTCGGCGACCGCCATCTGGTGCTGGATGCCGACCTGACCGACACCGCGTCGGTCGAGGCGATGCTGGCTGAGGCGTCGACGGCCGGGGCGATCCGCGGCACGGTCAATGTCGTCGGCGGGATGATGCCGCATCACTGGACCGCGCTGACCGATCCGCTGGCGCTGGAGGCTTTCGACGATGTCATGCGCTTCAACCTCAAGCCTGCGCTCAACGCCTCGACCGCTGTGGCCCGCGCCATCGCTGCGCACGGGCTGGGCGGCAGCATCGTCAATGTCGCCTCTGCCGCGGGGCTGATCTCAATGGCCTATGGCGCGGGTTACGGCGCGGCCAAGGCGGCGCTGATCAACCTGACCCGCACCATGGCAGTGGAGTGGGGCCGCTATCGCCTGCGCGTCAATGCCGTCGCCCCCGGCACCATCCGCACCCAGCGCCTGTGGCGCGCCCGCTATGACCAGGGCGACAGCGGCGAGATGGAGCAGAAGACCCGCGATGTCATCCCGCTCGGCCGCCGCGGCGAGCCTGAGGATGTGGCCGGCGCCGTGCTCTATCTGCTCTCCGATCTGGCGGACTATGTCTCCGGCCAGGTCATCGCCATCGACGGCGGGGCGCTGGCCCGGGCGCCTTATACGGACGGCGACAACCTGCCGGTCTTCGTCAGTGACCCGGCCCTGCGCAGCCGGCTGACCGGTGCCGACGAGGCGTCGTGAGGTTTCTCGGCTTGCCTTAGTTCCTATTATGTTCTAAATTGCCGCTCCCAATTCACCAGGAGCCTGGCATGAGCGACAATCGCAAACTCGTCTTTTTTCATTCGCCGAACACGCGCTCGGCTGGCGTGCGGGTGCTGCTGGAGGAGCTCGGCGTGCCTTACGAGTTGCGCGTCCTCAACATGAGAGCGGGGGAGCAGCGGCAGGCGGACTACCTCAAGGTCAATCCGATGGGGAAGGTGCCGGCGGTGCTGCATGGCGACGCGCTGATCACCGAGCAGGTCGCGCTCTATATCTACCTGCCCGACACTTTCCCCGAGGCCGGATTGGCGCCGGCGCTGACCGATCCGTTACGCGGGCCCTATCTGCGCTGGGTCGCCTATTACGGCTCCTGCTTCGAGCCAGGTGCCGTGGATCGGGCGCTGAAGCGCGACCCCGCCCCGCCCTCGATGTGCCCGTATGGCGACTATGACACGATGTTCAGCACGCTGGTCGATCAGCTGCGCAAGGGCCCGTATATCCTCGGCGAACGCTTCTCCGCCGCCGACCTGCTGTGGGGCCTGTCGCTGCGCTGGATGACCGGCTTCAAGATCGTCGAGGCGCTACCTGAGGTCATGGCCTATGTCCAGCGCGTCGAAAGCCGCCCGTCCTTCGCCAAGGTCACAGAATCCGACGCCCGGCTGATGGCGGAGCATCAGGCGGCAGTAGCAAGCTAGCGCTTGGTTTCCAATTCAACTCCGGCTGCGTAATCTGCTATGGAATCAGCCGGAGTTGGATGTGGAAGCCAAACGCAAAGTCAGCACCGTTACGCGCCTGCGACCGGTCGAGAAGGTCAGCAAGCGGCGGGACGAAATCCTTCAGGTCGCGGCCGAGCTGTTCGCCGCCAAGGGCTATGAGGAAACCACGATCCGGGAGATCGGGGATGCCGCGGGCATCCTGTCCGGCAGCCTCTATCACCATTTCCAGACCAAGGAGGAAATGCTCCACGAGTTGGTGAAGCGCTTCGTCACCATGGTTCCGCAATACCAGGCGATCGTCGATCGCGGCGAGGGGCCGAAGGAGACGATCCGGGAGATGATGGCACTGGGCCTCAGAACCGCCGTCAGCAATCCGGAGGTGGTGGCGATCACCGTCCATGAGCGCAAGTTCCTGGCCCGCCACCCGGCCTTCGCCTATGTCCAGGCCGCCTGGAAACAGATCAACGCCGTCTGGTACGGCGTGCTGCAGCGGGGCATCGACGAGGGGGTATTCCGCAACGACCTGGATCCCAGGCTGATGCTGCGCACGATCAACGACCTCGCCGCGGCCGCGGTCGGCTGGTACGAGCCCGGCGGGCGCTATTCGGCCGAGACGATCATCGATACACGGGTCGCGCTGATCTTCGGCGGCATCGAGCGCAAGGCCTGATCCGGCGATGAACCCGTTTCCGCACCTCAGCCAGCCAATCGCGCTGGGCAACCTCACCATTCCCAATCGGATCATGTTCACGACGCACGGTCCGCGCCTCTCCCAGCCGCGCTATCTGCGCTATCTGGAGGAAAGGGCGCGCGGCGGGGTCGGGCTGATGGGCTTCAATCTGGGCCCGCTCGGGCTGATGCAGTTTCCGTTCGGCCCTGGCCGGCCCTCGGCGGCCAACGCCGCCGATCTCGACGCCGTGCCGTTTCATCCGCTGACCGCGGAGGGCCGGGCCTATTACGACAGCCAGATTCCGTCCTACCGCGCCTGGGCCGACGCAGTGCACGCCCACGGCGCCAAATGCATCGGCCAGCTCTATCACGCGGGCGCGGCGCAGCACACCGACATGCTCCAGCCGACGGTCGCCCCGTCCCCGGTGGCCGATGAGTACGAGCACCACAACCCGCATGCCCTGACCGGCGAGGAGATCGCCGACCTGGTCGAGGCCTATGCGCTCTGCGCCCGGCGCGCCGTTGCTGCCGGTTATGACGGCGTCGAGCTCCATGCCGCCCACGGCTACCTGCCGCACCAGTTCCTGTCGCCCCTATTCAATCGCCGCACCGACGGGTATGGCGGCGGCCTCGAAGACCGCATGCGCTTCCTGCTGGAGATTTTCCGCGCAGTTCGGGAGGCTGTCGGCAGCCTGCTGGTCGGCGTGCGATTGACCACTCCTGACCATGTCGAGGGCGGGCTGACCTTGGACGACATCGTCGCCGTCTCGCAACGGCTCGAGGCGGAGGGCGCCGGTTATATCAGCCTGTCCGGCGGCTCTTATGCCGGGCTGCGCGGTGGTGCGAACCTACCCTATGTTGCCCCGGCCTTCGTCGCCCAGGGGCCAAACCTTGGCACCTCCGCTGCGGTCAAGCACGCTGTCGAAATCCCGGTGATCGTGGCTGGCCGGATGGTCGATTTCGACCTGGCAGAACGGGTGGTGGCCGAGGGCCAGGCGGACATGATCGGTATGGTCCGCGCGCTCATCGCCGACCCTCACGCCATCGCCAAGGCTTTCTCAGGGCAGGCCAAGCGCATCAAACCCTGTATCGGCGGCAATGAATGTCATTACGGCCGCGCCGTCGCCTGCGCCACTAACCCCTCCGCTGGCCGCGAGGCCGAGATGGAGATCGTCCCGGCCGCCGAGCCCAAGCATATCCTGATTATCGGCGCTGGCCCGGCCGGCCTGGAATGCGCCGCCGTCGCTGCTGAGCGCGGCCATCGCGTGACCCTGGTCGACCGCCGTTCCAAACTCGGCGGCTTCCTGATCCCGCTTGCCGAGGCGTCGCAGCAGGCGGAATTCGGCAAGTATCTCGCGCATATGCGCGGGCGGGTTAGTGCATCGGGTATTGAGCTGCGGATGGGGCAGGAGGCCAATGTCGCTCTGGTCCGCGACGTTGCGCCTGACGCCGTCGTGCTCGCCACCGGCGCAGCCTTGGTCGGCGGCCCGAAGGATGCCATCGATGCTGCCCGGGCGCTGGCCGATCTGTCTGCGCTTGGCCAAGACGTGGCCATTGCCGGCGGCCTCGACGATCACTTGCCGCCGTTGCTCCTGGCCGATTTCCTGGCCCGCACTGGCCGTAAAGTGACGCTGCTGACGGAAAATCTCTCCCCAGGCTCGGCGTTGGAGATCGCCAGCCTGGTCATGCTGACCAAGCGGCTGCTGGACAGCGAAACCGCTATCTTGCCGACCACTGCCGCCATCGCCCTGACCAGCGAGGGTCTCAAAATCCGCAACAGCCTGACCGGCAAAGCCGGCCTGATTCTCGGCATCGACACGCTGGTGACGGTTGGGCCGCGTGTGCCGAATGACGGTTTGGCCGAGGAACTCAGGCCGCTCGGCATTCCCGTCCACCTGATCGGCGACGCTTTGTCACCGCGCCGTATGCTGCACGCCACGCTAGATGGCGCCCGGCTGGGGCGGACCCTCTAGAAGGTTCCTGATCGGGGATTTGCTTGTCCCAGCCTCAAGGGTGAAGCGCTAATCTTCGTCCTCGGGATCGAAGTCCCGCTTGATCCAGCGGTAGATCACCCAGAACAGGGTGAACATCAGGAACGAGACGATATTGATGATCGCGACAATGGCGATCACCAGCCATAAGGTCAGATGGTGGCGCAGGTCGTTGACGTGCTCGCGGCTGACGAAGGTGACCAGCGCCCCCAGCACCAGCCCGAGAACGACCGCCACCCCGACCATCTTGCAATAGGCCCGCGCGCGATGGGATGACAGGATCGCTGAGGCGCGGGTCTGGGGCAATGGCTGCTCGGATGGATTGCGGAGAGTTCCTAAACCTTTCGCAATCCGCCAGGGCTGACAAGTGTTTAATGAATTGACCTCGCCCCGCGACCGGAGGTCACTTCCTGCGACGCAAAAAGCCGCCTCGGGCGGCGGGGCAAGGTCAAGAACATCAGAACTCGTCCACGCCGAAATCCATCAGCGGCTTGGCGCCGGCCATGATGGTGCGGAAGTGGGTTTCCGCTTCGGGCAGGATCTTGGTCATAAAGAAGCGGGCGGTCTTCAGCTTCGAACCATAGAAGGTGGCGTCCCCGCCCTCGGCCAGCTTCGCCTTGGCGGCCTTGGCCATCTTGAGCCACATGAAGCCGATCGCCACCAGCGCGAACATGCGCAGATAGGGCGATGAGGCGGCGCCCGCCTCGTTCGGATTCACCAGGCCCTTCTGGGCGATGACGCCGGTCGTCTGCTGCAGCTTGCCGAAGGCCTTGGCGAATGGCAGCAGCAGTTCGCCGAACTCTTCGTCGCCCTGGTTGTCGGCGATGAACTTCGCCACCGGGTGGAAGAACCGGCGCAGCGACCGGCCGAGATTGGCCGGCAGCTTGCGGCCGACCAAGTCCAGCGCCTGGATGCCGTTGGCGCCTTCATAGATCTGGGTAATGCGGGCGTCGCGAACGAACTGCTCGACCCCATTCTCGTGAATATAGCCGTGGCCGCCCCACACCTGCATCGAGGTGTTGGCCGCCTCGAAGCCGGCGTCGGTGAAATAGGACTTCACGATCGGCGTCATCAGCGCCAGCAGGTCGTTGGCCGCCTCGCGCTCCTTCGGGTCGGTCGAATGCTCTTCGATGTCGAGCTGCAGGCTGACCCACAGGCCCAGCGCGCGGGCACCTTCGACGAAGGCCTTCACCGTCAGCAGGTTCCGGCGCACGTCGGGATGGACGATGATCGGGTCGGCGGCCTTGTCCTTGGCCTGCGCCCCGGTCAATGCCCGGCCCTGGATGCGGTCCTTGGCGTAAGATAGCGCGTTCTGATAGGCGACCTCGGCTAGGCCCAAACCCTGGATGGCGACTCCCAGCCGGGCGGCGTTCATCATGGTGAACATGGCGCGCATGCCCTTGTGCGGCTCGCCGATCAGCCAGCCGGTGGCGTCGTCCAGGTTCATCACGCAGGTCGACGAGGCCTTGATCCCCATCTTGTGCTCGATCGAGCCGCAGAAGATGCCGTTGCGGGCGCCGGGGACGATATCGCCGTTCTCTTCCTTGGGCAGGAATTTCGGCACGATAAACAGACTGATGCCGCGAATGCCGGGCGGGGCGTCGGGCAGGCGGGCCAGGACCAGATGGATGATGTTCTGGGTCAGGTCGTGCTCGCCGGCGGAGATGAATATCTTGGTGCCGGTCAGCTTCCAGGTGCCGTCCTCACCGGGTACGGCCTTGGTGCGCAGCAGGCCCAGGTCGGTGCCGCACTGGGGCTCGGTCAGGCACATCGTGCCGGACCAGATGCCGTCGGTCAGCTTGGGCAGATAGAGGTTCTTCTGCTCATCCGTGCCGTGCAGCGCGATGGCGCGGTAGGCGCCGGCCGACAGGCCCGGATACATGCCGAACGCCGTGTTGGCGGCCGACACCATCTCGTCCAGGACGGAGCTCATCGTGTGCGGCAGGCCCTGGCCGCCATAGTCCGGATGGGCGGTCAGCCCAACCCAGCCACCCTCGCGGAACTTGTCATAGGCCTCCTTGAAGCCCTTGGGCGTGCGCACGACGCCATTCTCGAAATGGCAGCCTTCGCTGTCGCCCCTGAGGTTCAGCGGCTGGATCTCGTTCTCGCAGAACTTCCCGGCCTCCTCGATTACGGCTTCCAGCAGGTCAGGAGTCGCCTCGGTCAGGCCCAGCTTGGCGAAGGTGTCGCCGACATTGAGCACATCATTGAGGACAAAACGGAAATTATCGATCGGTGCAGTATAGGTGGGCATTGTTTAGCCTCAGTTCCGAAGCGGTTTGCCGGTGGTGAGCATGGTCTCGATCCGGTCGATCGTGCCATCCTGCTTGCACAGGCCGATGAAGGCCTTGCGCTCCAGCTTGCTGATGTCGTCCTCGGTCAGCGTGTCGAGGAAGTCGGTGTCGCCGCCGGTCAGGACCTGGGCGACGGCGTCCGATACCACGACGTCATAGGGCGTCGCCTTGCCGGCGGTGACGAAGTCGTGCACCGCCATTGAAAGGGCGGTTCGGCCGGTTGCGCCGGGCAGGTGATATTCGTGCGGCTTAGGTGGGGTGTAGCCCTCGATCAGGGACAGCGCCTTGGCCTTGGCATCGGCCAGCAGCCGGTCGCGGTTCATGGTGACGCCGTCGCTCTCGCGCAGATACAACAGGTCCTTGGCTTGAGCCGCGGACTTCGACACCTGGGCGGTCGAGATCGTCTGGAATGCCGACGCTACAGCCGGGATCGGTCCCTTAGGCAGCCTCGGGTTCTCCAGCTGACGGCCCAGCAATTCCTTGCAGCCGCCCCATCCGGGGAGAACGCCGACGCCGACCTCGACGAGGCCCATATAGGTCTCGGCATGGGCCTGCACGGCCGAGCTGTGCAGCGTGATCTCGCAGCCGCCGCCAAGCGCACGCCCCGCGGGGGCCGAGACCACGGGAAAGGGGGCATATTTCAGCGCTTTGTAGATCTGCTGCCCGGTGCCGATCATCTCCTCGAGCTGCTCATAGAGCCCGATATTGATGGCGAAGATGACGAGGCCCAGATTGGCGCCGACGGAGAAATTGTCGGCATCGTTGGCGATGACCAGAGCCTTCCACTGGCCCTTGCCGTCGCCAATGAGGGCCAGCGCCTTGCCGATCATGCCCATGATGTCGGGGTCCAGCGCGTTGGCCTTGGAGTGGAACTCCAGGCAGACGACGCCGTCGCCGATGTCCCACAGGCTGGCCGAGCCGTTCTTAGACAGCGGCTTGGATTTGCGCTTGATGTCGGCCAGCAGCAGCACGCCCTCGGCGCGCTTCACGTCGTGATATTCACTGTCCAGCCCCAGGAACTGCAGCTGGCCGTTCTCGACGCGATAGAAGCTGCGGCCGGCCGCGATCTCCAGCAGCTTCGGCACCTTGCGGCCCTTGGCCTTGTACTGCTCGGCCAGCCAGCCGGTGCCGACCTGGTCCATCAGCTCGAACGGGCCGAACTTCCAGCCATAGCCGAGCTTCATGCCGTCATCGACCTCGACCAAGGTGTCGGCGATCTCTCCCACCAGGTCCGCCGAATAGGCGAAGGTCGGGGCCAGCATTCCCCAGGCGAAACTCGCCGCCTTGTCGTCGCCCGACAGCAGGGTCTTCAGCCCGGTCTTGCGGTCGGCCAGCGCGGCATCCAGGCCGGGGAGCGCGACCGGCTTCACCGCGTGATAATCGCCGCTCTTGAGGTCGACCGCTTCCTTCCGGCGCTCGGCGCCGTTCTTGATCATGCGGTAGAAGCCGCCCTTGCCCTTCCGGCCGGTATAGCCGGTCTCGATCATCTTCTTGATCAGCGCGGATTCGCGCAGCTCCTGATGATAGGAGTCGGTGGGCGGCAGGTTGCCCGCCATGCTGGACGAGACGTGCGGCATCAGGTCGATGCCAACCAGATCGAACAGGCCGAACAGGCCGGTGGACGGGAAGCCCATCACCTTGCCGGCGACGGCATCGGCCTCCTCGACGGTCAGACCCGAATCCTCGGCGGAGTTGAGGCCGGCCTGCATCCACATCATGCCGATGCGGTTGGCGATGAAGCCAGGCGTGTCATGGCAGCGCACGACGCCCTTGCCCAGACCCACGTCACAGAAGCGGGCCAGCGTATCGGTGACGTCCGGCGCGGTCTTGTCGCCCGACACTAGCTCCAAGAGCCGCATATAGCGCGGCGGGTTGAAGAAGTGGGTGATGGCGAAATCGCGCTGGAACGCGTCGGACCGGCCCTCGATCAGGTTCTTCAGCGGGATGGTCGACGTGTTGGAGCTGACGCGAGCCTTCCTTCCGCACCGTCTCCAGCTTGGCGTAGAGATCGTGCTTGATCTTCAGGTTCTCGATGATCGCCTCGACGATCCAGTCGCAGTCGGCGAGGAGGTTAAGGTCGTCCTCCAAATTGCCGGCGGTGATCAGCTTGGCGTTGCGCGGGCTCATGAACGGCGCCGGCTCGGTCTTCAGCATCTTCTCGACCGCGCCCTTGGCAATGGCACTGCGGTCGTTTGGATCCTTGCCGACGATGTCGAGCAGTACTACGGCCAAGCCGGCATTGGTCACATGGGCGGCGATGGCGGCGCCCATGACGCCGGCGCCGATGACCGCGACCTTTTTTATTTCGCGCGCCATTTAGATTGCCTCGAGCACGGTGGCGATGCCCTGGCCGCCGCCGATGCACATCGTCGCCAACGCGAACTGCTTGCCCTCACGCTTCAGCAGGGTCGCAGCCTTGCCGGTGATGCGGGCGCCGGATGCGCCCAGCGGATGGCCCAGCGCCAGCGCGCCGCCATCGATATTCATCTTACCGAGGTCGATGCCCAAATCCTGGATCACCGACAGAGACTGGGCAGCGAAGGCCTCGTTGAGCTCGATCAGGTCGATGTCGGCGAGCGACAGGCCGGCGCGCTTCAGCACCTTCTGTGTCGCCGGGACCGGGCCGATGCCCATGATCTCAGGCGCGCAGCCGGCGACGGCCATCGCCTTGATCCGGGCCAGCGGCTTGAAGCCGTTCGCCTTGGCATAGTCCTCCGACATCACCAGAACTGCCGACGCGCCGTCGGTCAGCGGTGAGGATGTGCCGGCGGTGACGGAGCCGGCGACATCGAAGGCGGGCTTCAGCCCCGCCAGACCTTCCAGGCTGGTGTCGGGGCGGATCGTCCCGTCGGTCGACACAACGCCGCCCTTGGTCTGGATCGGCACGATCTCCTCATCGAACTTGCCCGCCTTGGCAGCGGCGGCGGCGCGGCTGTGCGAGGTGACGGCCAGCTCTTCCTGCTTCACCCGGCTGATCTGATATTTCTTGGCCAGGTTCTCCGCGGTCTCGCCCATCGAGATATAGGCCTGCGGATATTCCTTATAGAGCGCGGGATTGGGCGACGGGTTGAAGCCCGGGATCGGCACGCGGGTCATGGATTCGACGCCGGCGCAGATGAAGACGTCGCCGGCTCCGGCGGAGATCGCGCCGACCGCCATATGGATCGCCGTCATCGAGGAGCCGCAGAAGCGGTTCACTGTCGTGCCGGCGACCGACAGCGGCAGATGGGTCATGAAGCCCAGGATGCGGCCGAGGTTGAGGCCCTGCTCGGCCTCGGGAAAGGTGCAGCCGAGGATCAGGTCTTCGATATCCTCTGGCTTCACACCGCTGTCGGCAACCAGCTTCGCGATCACCTGGGCGGCGATGTCATCCGGCCTCGTTTTGGCCAGGGCGCCCTTGGTGGCGAAGTGGAACGGTGAGCGGCGGAAGTGGGTGATGACGGCGTTTGTCATGAAATTATTGTCTCCGACTGTCTAAGTCGCATCCGGTTTGAAAGGAATCCCACCACCATGCGGGGTGGGTTTGATCCACGATATCGCGCTAAATAGTGCGCGGATTGTACGACACAAGCTGTTTCGCGCGCATCAGCTTGGATCTGCGCGTTCCTTTTTCGCCTTCGCCACCTCTTCGGCGATCAGGTCTTTGCGCGACAGCTTGCCGATCAGGGTCTTGGGCAGCGGCTTGTCGCGGAATTCGATCAGCTTCGGCAGCTCGATCGGCGACAGCTTGTCCTTGAGGAAGGCGGTCAGCGCCTCCGCCGTCAGGCTTTGGCCTTCCCGCAGCTTGATCCAGACCTTCAGCGTCTCGCCGCGATATTTGTCGGGCACGCCGCCGGCCACCGCTTCCTCGACCGCCGGGTGGCGATAGATTTCCTCCTCCACCTTGCGGGGATAGATCTTATAGCCTGACGCGATGACGATGTCCTTCAGCCGGTCGACGATGAAGATATAGCCCTCTTCATCCATCGTCGCGATGTCGCCGGTGTGGAAACGGCCGCCGACCATAGCGTACTCGGTCTCCTCCGGCTTTTCCCAATAGCCGGCCATCACCTGCGGTCCCCGGATGCACAGCTCTCCGGGCTGGCCTTGGGGCACCGGCGTGACGCGGTCCTCCATCGAGATGATCTCGACGATCGTCTGCGGCGCGGGGATGCCGATCGAGCCCGACTTGCTGACGCCCAGCGGTGGGTTGCAGCAGGCGACCGGCGAGGTCTCGGACAGGCCGTAGCCCTCGACCAGTTGGCAGCCGGTCAGCCGCTCGAACGTCTCCTTCACATCCAGCGGCAGCGGCGCACCACCCGAGATGCAGAGGCGGATCGAGGAGATGTCGTATTTCTTGAGCTCGGGATAGTTGCTGATAGCCGTGTAGATGGTGGGGACAGCGGGGAACAGGGTCGGCTTGGTCTTGTCGATCGTCTTCAGCACCTGCTTCACGTCGAAGCGGGGCAGGGCAACGATCTCGATCCCGCACAGGATCGGGTTGTTCATCGCCGAGGTCATGGCGAAGACATGGAAGAACGGGATCACCGCCAGCATCTTGTCGACGCCAGGCGTCATTTCCATCGAATACTCTTCCATCTGCGCGGCGTTGGCATAGAGGTTCGCATGGGTCAGCATCGCCCCCTTGGGCGTGCCGGTGGTGCCGCCGGTATATTGCAGGACGGCGATGTCGCGATGCGGATCTACCGGGTGCGGCACGATCTTGCCGTCATTGGCGACCAGCTGGCCAAAGCGCAGATAGCGCGGGTCGGCCGGGACCTTGGCGATGTCCTTCCGCTTGGCCAGGCGATAGAGCAGGCTGGTCGGGAAGGGCAGAATGTCCGCCATCGGACAAAAGATGACGGTCTTCAGCTTGCAGACATCGGCCAGCGCGATCAGTTTGTTGGCAATCGGGGTGACGTCGATCGTCACCATCACCTGCGCGCCGCTGTCGAGGATCTGATGCTTGAGTTCGCTCTCGGTATAGAGCGGGTTGCAGTTCACGATCGTGCCGCCGCATTTCAGGATGGCGAAATAGGCGACTGGGTAATAGACGCAGTTGGGCAGCAGAAGGCCGACGCGATCCCCCGGCTTTATCAGCTTTTTCAACCCACAGGCGAACCGGTCGACCAGCTTGCCGAGTTCGGCATAGGTCCATTTCTTGCCCATGAAATCGAACGCCGGCTGGTGCGGATGCCGTGCCACTGTGTCGTCGAGCAGGGAATAAAGCGGCTTTACCGGCAGGTCGGCATGCCAGTTCATCTCCGCCGGATAGTTGGCCAACCAGGGCCACGCATTGTCATCGGTCTTGGGAACCGCTGTCATGTCCAGAATCTTCCCCAATTCGGTAATCGAAACACGCGCAATGCCAAGTGAGACTGCCGTCCCGCGGTTTACAATGCAAAAAGTTTAAAATTATAGCGCTGGATCACAAAAAACCGTTTGGCGTTCGCGCATTTCGAGGGATAAAGTTAAGTACCAGTTCCTAGTGGAGTTGGACTATCCTCTGGCAAAGGTTAGTTCATTGTCGCGGTTCGGTCACGAATTTGATAACGAAAGTGGCGGCTTAGCCGTCCGTACACGGCTTAAGTGGTTCAATGCCGCCAAGGGGTTTGGCTTTGTATCGCCGACCGATGGCGCGCCTGACGCTTTCCTTCACGTCTCCGTTTTGCACCGTGCCGGTCTCCAGGAACTTGGCGACCAGGCCGAACTGATCTGCGAAATCGGCCAGGGGCCCAAGGGGCCGCAGGTCATGCGGATCGTCGAAACGCTGAGCCTGGGGTCCGTCGCATCACACCAGCCGCGCGCCTCCGCACCCGCGGCGGGACCGGAGGAGGAGATGGCGGGAACGGTCAAGTGGTTCAAGCCGGATAAGGGCTTCGGCTTCATCACCGCCGACGATTCCGCCAAGGACGTCTTCGTCCATAAAAGCGTGCTGCGGCGCTCGGGCCTCAATGTGCTAGAGGCCGGCCAGCGCGTCCAGATGCGCGTCCAGGACGTCGAGAAGGGCCGCGAAGCTACCTGGGTCATGCCGCTTTAGGCAGCTCGCTCCAGTTTTCGTCATTGCGAGGAGCCCAGGGGCGCTTGCGCCCCTAATTGCGAGACGCAAAGGGCCCCTCAGGGGCCGGACGCGGCAATCCAGAGCCGTTAGCCCAATAGTACGGCCTTGGCTCTGGATTGCTTCGCTTCGCTCGCAATGACCGGCGTTGGGTTGATCACCCCGCGATCAAACCGCCATCCAGCACCATGGCGTGGCCGGTCATGAACGAGGCGCCCGACGAGCACATATAGAGGATGCCCGAGGCGATCTCCTCCGGACCGGCGATGCGGCCGACCGGGTGGGCCTCCTTCATCCGTTCCAGGAATTCCATGCTGCCGCCATGATTCTGCTCGGTGATCGGCGTGTCGACGCCACCCGGGCACATGGCGTTGATGCGGATGTTCCTGCGGGCATATTGCAGCGCCGCGGCCTTGGTCATGCCGATGACGCCGTGCTTGCTCGCCGTGTAGGACGGCTTGTTATAGACCGCGGTCAGGCCGGCGATCGAGGCGACGTTCACGATCACGCCGCCGCCCTGCTTCTCCATCTGCGCCAGCTCATGCTTCATGCACAGGAACACGCCCTTCAGGTTGACGGCGGTGATCTTGTCGAACACATGCTCGTCCCATGCGGCGTCAGGCTGGACTTCGGGATCGATGCCGGCATTGTTGACCGCATAGTCGACCCGGCCGAAGGCGGTGACGGTACGCGACACCAGGGCGGCGACGGATTTTGTGTGGCTGACGTCGGTGTGGATGTAGACCGCCTTGCCACCCTCGGCGTCGATGTCACGCGCAGCCTTTTCGCCCAACGCGTCCTGGATATCGGCGACGACGACGCTTGCGCCGGCCTTGGCGAAGGCCTTCGCCGTCGCCAGTCCGATGCCGCCGCCGGCGCCCGTTACGATCGCGACCTTCCCCGCAAATTCTGAATTCACGAAACCCTCCTGGTACATCCTTGTAAATCGTTATGGTTTCATAATCTTTTCTCACAAAACTGTAACCGGTATTTCGTCTGGCAACACTTGGTCATGGCGAAAGCGCCGGTCTATGATCGCGATATGAGCACAATCCTTGTTACCGGCGCTGCCGGATTCATCGGCAGCCACGCCATTCTCGCCCTTGCGCAAGCCAACCATACGGTCATTGCCGTCGACGACCTGTCGACCGGCAGGCGCTGGGCGGTGCCGCCGGAAATGACCTTCATCCAGGCCGACATCGGTGACGTGGCGGTGATGCGGGATGTCTTCGCCAGGCACAAGATCGATGCCGTGATGCATTTCGCCGGCAGCATCGAGGTGGGGGAATCGGTCACCCATCCGCTGGAGTACTACCGGAACAACACGGTCGGCAGCCTGACCCTGATCGAGGCCGCGATTGAGGCCGGCATCCGCAAGATGGTCTTCTCCTCCACCGCCGCGGTCTATGGCGAGCCGGAATTCCAGCCGATTCCCGAGGATGCGGTGACCAAGCCGATCAACCCATACGGCTGGACCAAGCTGATGACCGAGCACATGCTGCGTGACGCTTCGGCGGCGCATGGCCTGCGCTATGTCGCACTCCGCTATTTCAACGTCTCGGGCGCCGACCCTGAGGGCCGCGCCGGCGAGAGCATCAAGAAGCCCAGCCACCTGATCAAGCGCGCCGTCCAAGTCGCGGTCGGCATCCTGCCGGAACTCGGCCTGTTCGGCGAAGACTACCCGACGCCGGACGGCACCTGCGTGCGTGACTATATCCATGTCAGCGATCTGGTGGATGCGCATCTGCTGGCGCTGAACCATCTCGAGGCCGGGGGCGAGAATCTGACGATGAATTGCGGCCACGGCAAAGGCATCTCGATTCGCGAGGTGATCCGCGCCGTGGAGCGTGCGACCGGCGAGCCCTTAAACGTCAGAAGCGCGCCGCGCCGGCCCGGCGACCCGCCGCAGCTAATCGCCGCCGCCGACAGGATCAAGGAACGATTCGGCTGGCAGCCCAAATATGATCTCGACGCCATGGTGGTTTCCGCGCTCAAATGGGAGCGCCTGCTGGCCGCCGCGCCGGACGGCGTTCACCCTCTTTCGGTCCAGAAAAAGAACTGACCCTCGGCGATGGCCGGCACTGAAATCGAAAAGCTGATCCAGCTGCTGGCCAAGCTGCCCGGCCTCGGGCCACGCTCCGCCCGGCGCGCGGCGCTCACCATGCTGAAGAAGCGCGACACGATCATGATGCCGCTGGCCGAGGCGATCGAGACCGCGGCCAATGCGGTCACCAACTGCTCGACCTGCGGCAATCTCGATACCAAGGACCCGTGCAATATCTGCGCGGACCCGCACCGCGACGGCGAGATCATCTGTGTCGTCGAGGAGGTAGCCGACCTGTGGGCGCTGGAGCGCAGCGGCGCCTTCCGCGGCCGCTATCACGTACTGGGCGGCACGCTGTCGCCGTTCCAGGGGGTGGGCCCCGACGACCTGTCGATCGGCCAGCTGGTCGAACGTGCCCGGGATCCCGAGGTGCGTGAGATCATCCTGGCGCTGAATGCCACGGTCGAAGGCCAGACGACCGGCCATTACATCGCTGAACAGCTCGCCGGCGCCGGCGTGACGGTGACCCACCTGGCCCACGGCGTGCCGATGGGCGGCGAGCTCGACTATCTCGATGACGGGACGCTGACCGCGGCGCTCCGGGCGCGGCGATGAGCTTTCCGGATGTTTTCGATAAGGTCGAGACTTGGGTCTTCGATCTCGACAACACGCTCTATCCCGCGGTCTCGCAGGTGTTCGACCAGATCAGTCGCCGCATGACCGCCTTCATCGCCGAGCATTTCGACATCGCCCCCGACGCGGCGCTGCAGCGTCAAAAAGACTATTTCATGCGCTACGGCACGACCTTGCGTGGCCTGATGACCGAGCATGGTTTGGAGCCGGGTCCGTTCCTGGATTACGTCCACAAGATCGATATCGGCTCGGTCGAGGCCAATCCGGGGCTGGCGCTGAAGCTGGGGCTGCTGCCCGGGCGCAAGCTGATCTTCACCAACGCCTCGCGCATCCATGCCGAGCGGGTGATGGAGCAGATCGGCATCACCCAGCATTTCGAGGAGATATTCGATATTGCCGCAGCCGACTATCTTCCCAAGCCGGACCGCACCGCCTACGCAATGATGCTGCGCCGCCACGGCGTGAAGCCCGACACGGCCTGCATGATCGAGGATATCGCCGCCAATCTGGAACCGGCCAAGGCGCTGGGTATGGCGACCGTATGGCTTAAAGGCGAGATCGCCTGGGCCAAACCCAAGAGCATGGGCATCCCCCGCTATATCGACTTTGTCGCCGACGATTTGATCTCGTGGCTGGACCGGGTGCTGGCGCGGCGGGCTGTCACCCAGGTTTGATCCCTCGATCACGGCTTTTTCGGCTCTGTAGGGCCACGTGATCCAATCCACGAATTATCTCGTAAAAATAGGACATTAACGTTATAATATTCAGCGGAACCAAGCTGGCATCTCATTCATTTATGCATCCGGACTGGCGCAAGACCGGCCCGTAAGCCAAGAAGAAAGGGAAAAGGAATGCCGGTAAAAGACGCGGATCGTGCTGAATTCGAGGCATTCAGCGACCTCGGTTTCGACAGCAAGGGCAGAGAGGTCCTCGTTGGGCTAAGTTACGAGGAAACCGAGTGGTATCTTGAAGTCCTGGAAAGGGATCGCGCCGGAGCCGGTCTGTTGACCAAGGAAGAAAGCCTGCGCCGATCCGCCCTGAATGACCGGCATAGCGCCGCCCGCCTGAAGATCGTGGAGCAAGCCCACCAGGCTCGGTTCAATACCGTCTGGGGCAAAATCTGGCGGAAGACCCCGAAGATTCATCCCGGCGCCGCAGCACGGGCCAGTGCCAACCCCGAGCACGCCAACGCCAAGCAGGAACCACTCTGAATAGTATCCGGCCTCGCGACAGAGGACTTATTTCCATCATCTGATCCGTAAAACATCTGGTTTTGCTGTTCTTCGATGCCTAAAACTCTCCTCAATTCCTGAGGGAGGGTTTGTTGCGGCTGTTTCCTGCATGTCTTCTCATCGCATCGTTGGCCGGTACGGCGCAGGCTACCTCCGCCAGCTATCCCAGGCTCGAAACCCCGATGCCGACCGCCAATGCCGGACCGATCCTGTCGGCGGTCGATCTCTTCAAGCAGACCGCGCCGTCGATCTATCTGATCGTTGCCGCGAAGCGCGAAGGACGATGCCGCTTTCAAGGCGCGCAAGGGCGTCTATGAAGGCTCGGCGGTGGCGATCACCCAGAACCTGGCGCTGACCAACTGTCATATCGTCAAAGGCCGGGCCAAGCTGATCCTGATACAAAAGAAGCAGAAGGATGCGGCCACCGTCATCGCCGCCGATCCGCGCACGGACCGCTGCATCATCCAGACCGAGACCATGCAGCTGCGCCCGATCGTCGGCGTCCGTGCCTATCGGGACCTGGCGGTGGGCGAGAAGGTTTATACGATCGGCAATCCCAGCGGCCTCACCTCGACCTTGAGCGAGGGGATCATTTCCGGCCTCAGGACCCAACGTGGCGTGCGCTACGTCCAGACATCGGCGCCGATTTCGCCTGGTTCGTCGGGCGGAGGGCTGTTCGACGAGCGCGGCAACCTGCTCGGCATCACCAGCTTCAAGATCGAGGATGCCGAGAACCTCAACTTCGCCATCGCGGCGGAGGATTACTGGCAAGCCGGGGGCCAAGCAACGCGCGGCACACCGTAAGGATGACCGCGGCGAATAGATCGCTTGCGCGCATCCGCGTTGACAGGGGCGGGCGCGGGCTCGCATGGTCCGCACAATCTCGAAAAACCCCTGACGCCAAGAGCATCCATGTCCACGCCGGAATTTGCACAGATCATCGAAGAGTCCTGGGAACAGCGCGAGCATCTCTCCTCCAAGACCCAGGGGCCGGCGCGCGTCGCCGTCGAGGCGGCCTTGGATGGGCTCGACCGCGGAGAGTACCGGATCGCGGAGAAGCGCGCGGACGGCTGGGTCGTCAATCAGTGGCTGAAGAAGGCGGTGCTGCTCTCCTTCCGCCTCAACGATTCCCGGCCAATGTCCGGCGGCTATGACAAGGTGCCGCTCAAATTCACCGGCTGGGGCGACAAGGAATTCGCCGCCGCCGGCTTCCGCGCCGTGCCGGGCGCGGTGGTGCGCCGCTCCGCCTATATCGCGCCGGGCGTCGTGCTGATGCCCAGTTTCGTCAATGTCGGCGCCTATGTCGCCAAGGGCACGATGATCGACACCTGGGCCACGGTCGGCTCCTGCGCCCAGATCGGCGCCAACTGTCATATCTCGGGCGGCGCCGGCATCGGCGGCGTGCTGGAGCCCTTGCAGGCCGAGCCCGTGATCATCGAGGACGATTGCTTCATCGGCGCCCGTTCCGAGGTGGCCGAGGGCGTGATCGTCGAGCAGGGCTCGGTCCTGTCGATGGGCGTGTTCCTCGGCAAGTCGACTAAGATCGTCGACCGCGCCACCGGCGAGGTCACCTATGGCCGCGTGCCCGCCTATTCGGTCGTGGTGCCGGGCTCGCTGCCGGGCAAGCCGCTGGCCGACGGCACGATGGGCCCGTCACTGGCCTGCGCGGTGATCGTGAAGCGGGTGGATGCGAAGACCCGGTCGTCGACTTCGATCAACGCGCTGCTCAGGGATTGAGTTTGAGGGCATGCCCCTAGATCCCATCGCCCTGGCCCAAAACCTCATCCGCTGCCCCAGCATCACGCCGGCTGACGCCGGCGCCATCGGGGTGCTGGCGGATGCGCTGGAGGGGCTGGGTTTCACCTGCCATCGCTTGAGCTCGAATGAGCGCGGCGGGCCAGCCATTGCCAATCTCTATGCAAGGCTGGGCGACAGCGGCCCCAATTTTGCCTTCGCCGGCCACACCGATGTTGTGCCGGTCGGCGACGAAGCGGCCTGGGGCGGTGATCCCTTTGCCGGCACGGTCGAAAACGGCCGACTGCGCGGGCGCGGCGCCGCCGACATGAAAGGCGCACTGGCGGCGATGGTCGCGGCTGTTTCCACCTTCGTCGGAAACGGCAAGCCGACCGGCTCGATCAGCTTCCTGATCACCGGTGACGAGGAGGGCAAGGCCCTCAACGGCACCCGTTCGCTGCTCGATTGGATGACCGCGAAGGGCGAAACCGTCGATGCCTGCGTGCTGGGGGAGCCGACCAATCCCGACACGCTCGGCACCACGATAAAGGTCGGCCGGCGCGGCAGCATGACAGGGCGGCTCAGCGTCCACGGCACCCAGGGCCATGTCGCCTATCCGCACCTGGCCGACAATCCGCTGCCCCGGCTGATCCGGCTCCTGAAGGCGCTGAGCGACCTCAGGCTTGACGGCGGCACCGCGCATTTCGACCCGTCGAACCTGGAGGTCGTCTCGATCGATGTCGGCAACACCGCTTCGAACGTGATCCCGGCCAAGGGCGGGGCGGTGTTCAATATCCGCTTCAACGACACCTATAGCAGCGCATTGCTGGAGGCGCTGATCCGCAAGACCCTCGACGATGCTGGCGGCGGCTACGACCTGGAATTCGACATTACCGGCGAAAGCTTTCTGACCCCGCCGGGCAAGCTGGCAGAGATGGTCCGCGACGCCGTCCAGGCCGCCACTGGCCTCACCCCGGCCTATTCGACCACCGGCGGCACCTCCGATGCCCGCTTCATCCACCATCATTGCCCGGTCGTGGAGTTCGGCCTGGTGGGGGAGACGATGCACAAGGTGGATGAGAACGTTGCCGTCGCCGACGTCCTGGCGCTGACGGAGATCTATAAAGGCGTGCTGGAGCGGTATTTCAGTCGTTTGCCGCAGTGACCATGAACTGCTCCAGCTTGCCGTCCGGATAGCCACGCTCGATAACCTGAAGCCGCTTCTCGCCGCACAAAATCTTCCAATGCCGGGTCACCATGCCCCCGCGCTTGGATTCGCTTTCGAGTCCGATCAGCCAAACCGGGCCTAACGGTCCCAGGCTCGCCTTCAGGTCGGCCAGCACCTGCGGCGTCAAGTAGAAGTTGCCGCCGTCGGTGAACAGGCTGCGGTCGACGGTGCCATTTTGAAAGCCCGCGAACACAGCCATGGCGCGCGCTTTCTCCGCTATCGGCGGTACGACATGGAACGCGATGCGGTTGAGCAACTCACCCGGGTCGGCCCAGTCGTCGTTGGTCAGAACGATAATGGCAGCTTTCTCGTGGGGCCAGATCCGA
>Ga0268266_10001335_pt1 | contig 29884 bp, 28 predicted proteins | sample KBSS13metaG_FD_190356 | JGI IMG/M metagenome (GOLD analysis project Ga0268266, IMG submission 190356) | Switchgrass rhizosphere microbial communities from Kellogg Biological Station, Michigan, USA - KBS S1-3 metaG (SPAdes) (version 2) | ecosystem: Host-associated > Plants > Roots > Rhizosphere... | reverse complement strand
GCCGCCAATCGCGAGGCGCTGCGGGCGCTGCTGACCAGCCTGAAGCAGAGCGGCAGCAAGATTGTCGCGGTGAGCGCGCCGGCCAAGGGGATGACGCTGCTGAACTATTGTTCGCTCGGCACAGATTTCCTCGACTTCGTCACCGAGAAATCCCGGCTGAAGCTCGGGCGTTACACGCCGGGCGTGAACATTGAAGTCGTTCCGGACGATATGTTACTGACGCATCAGCCTGATTATGCGCTTCTGCTGGCCTGGAATTTCGCTGAAGAGATCATGAACAATCTGAAGGAGTTTTCGGATCGGGGTGGCAAGTTCATCATCCCGATTCCGACGCCCAGAATCGTCGGCTGATATTATCGGTCGAAATAACTCTGGCATCGCGATGAGAGAGACTGCCTCGAGGACGTTTTCCGCTCCGCGCTTCGGGCCCAGACCCCGGTAGAAAAAACTTTGCTGCGCAGCGACACACGCTGCGCAAGGCTTTCGAAACTCCAGATAAGCGATGTACGTCCGTAGAATTCGCGCACCATTCCACGAACCTCGCAAGATATCCGGTCACGCTTGCTTTCCCTGCTCGAGCTCCGCATTCACGACAGACATCATGCGAAGCAGCGCATCCTTTTCAGCCGAGAGCTTTGCCTTCATGCGTCGCTGAACACCAAGCCACAGCGGCTTCGCCCTGGCCAACGCGGTCTTGCCTTTCGCGGTAAGCCGGACGACCTTTTTCCGCTCGTCCTCACCACCGCCGAAAGCAACAAGCCCGTCGCGCTCGAGCACTTTCAGATTGCGGCCCAGAGAGCTGCGGTCGAGATCCACAACTGCCGCAAGCTCAGTTATTGTGGGCTCGTCCGCCTCTGAAAGACGGCGAATAACCCTGAACATCGTAATTTTCAGCCCGCTCGGGGCAAGCGCCTCGTCGTAAATCGCCGTCATCGCATGAGCTGCCTGCCGCAAGCCTGTGCATAGACACGCATCATCGGTCATCGCGGATCTTTCTGCTTTGGACGATAAACATCGCGATTGAGCCGATCACTTCGGTGCGTACTGCATCTCACCGTTACCGAACGACCAGTTCTCCGGTGAGACCTCGACGAGGTTGATCCAGACGTCTTCCTTGCGAACACCTGTCTTCTCATGAATATCGTCGGCGACCTTTCTGTAGAAGGCCTTCTTGACGTCCGTCGTGCGGCCGACATTCCAGGTGATCTGAATGAAGACGATGCCGGGCGTGTATTTGACGCCGAGATAGCCCTCCTGAGGAAACACGAGATCACCGGCGTCATGCTTCGTGACAACCATGAATTTATCGTGAGCGGGCACTTTGGCCGTCGATGTCATCGCGTCGTATACAGCATCGCATATGGTGCTGATGGCTTTCGGAGAAGTAGAGGCGTCGATGTCAATGCGAACGAGGGGCATTCTCATATCCTTTCTACAATGCGGGTATATACCCGTATTGTAGATTTGGCAAGCCGCGTTATGTGGTGGGATGCAGGATGCGGGCGGGTATCAATTCCTCGAGCAGCAAGGCGACCTTGAGCGTCGTCGGTTCCTCCAACCAGGGGAGACGATTTGCACGCCGATCTGAAAGCCGTCGCCTGCTTGTTCCAAACCGCAAGCGCCTCTGTTCCCGATCCGCAGATTCCGATTGCCTATTTTTCCCGCCCGCGAATTTGGAACGCATGCCATCGGCTCTTGTTGGGTGACGAACAAGACAGTTCGCAAAGACAGGAACTTCCAATCGCGACGTCTGGAGGCAACGCTCTCTGAGGCATCGATCAACCAGGGAGCCAGCAATGCACCAGACCACCAATGGCGCTTCTGCGCCTAGAAACAGCCAGAAGCGGGCCAGAGGTCACTCCGTGATCCTTCGAGCATCCTCCCTTGTGATAGGAGGCGTGCTTTCGGTACTGCTCGTCAACGCCGTTGTTCCGCCGATCATCGCCGATCAATCCGACCGGGCGGTGGTCAATGCACCATTGACGTTGTTGACGGCCCCAATCGATGGCGAGGTTGGCTCGCTTTCCAAACAGGTCAGCAACGCGGTGGAACCGGGCGATTCGCTGGCGCGGATATCCAATGCACGGATCGATCGGTCCGCACTGATATCATTGGAGCAGAAGACTTCCGATGCGCGTGCGAAGCTGGAGGCCACGAAGCAAAAGAAGGAATCCGACCAGGCCTATGTAAAGGCGCTGGACTCTGAAATCAGCAGTCAGACTGAAACATTGCGAGCGCAGCTGCAGTCGCAGATCGTCGCATTGCGCGCCAAAGTCGCAGAGTCGGACTCCTTGAGCGGAGCGAAGAAGGCCTTGGTAGATCGCCAGTCCACTCTGGTTGCCCGCAACGCTGCGAGTATGGACATGTTGAATCCGACGAAAGCGCAATACTCGGCGGCGCTCCACAATGCCGATGCCGAACGGGCCAAGCTCAACGAGAAGATCGCGCAACTCGATGCACTGCAGAAAGGCATCTATGTCGGTGACGATCTCGTCTCGACCGGAATTCTCGTTCAGAAACGCCGTGACATCAACCTCGACGCCACTCGGATGGAGATCGAGGAAAAGGAGCTCTCGGCGGCTCTGCAGGATCAACAATCCATCGTTGACAAGGAGCGTCAACGGCTGGCGAGCCTGGCCGACGCCGATGTGATGATTTCCACGCCAGGCAAGATTCTGACCGTGGGAGTTACGCCGGGCCGCCGCGTCAATGCGGGCGATTCACTCGCCTCGCTGGTCGATTGCAACAAGCGCTTCGTTGCGGCGATCTTTTCCTATCGGCAGTCCCAGAGCATGAAGGTCGGAACGCGCGTCAATATCGACAAAGCCGATTTCAGATCCGGCATCGTCGCCGCCATCCTGCCAAAGACGACCGACAAGGTCGACGAACGATACGCAGTGCCGTTCCCGCAGACCGAACGGCGCGAGCTTTACGCGATCATTACGCCCGACGATCATCAGGGCGAAGTGACGAACTCGGAGCCGGCCGCCACTTCCGGTGAAACGACGCCTTGCACCGTCGGCCGATGGGTAACAGTCACCAAGGACAAGGCGTTGGTCCCGTCGATGTCCGTGACCTGGCGCAGGGTCGAAAGGCTCGCCGCCTCGTGGTACGCCGGCGATGAGCCGGCACCCGCCGACAGCAACGAAAGCAAGCGCGCAACGGGCATCGCCTCGCTCATTGCCATGTTCCGGTCCGCTGCATTGGCCGCCCAGCCCTCGATGCCATGACCATGCGGTTTTCCTTGAGGCGTAATGTCGCTGCAAGGCGCGGCGCCGCTGTCGCAATCTGGCTGACAATGATGGTGCCCGCCGCCGGAGGTTCGAACGGAGATCGAACCTTCGAGGCGGGCCAAGGTTGCGTCGCGCTGGCAAACGCCGTGACGACGCAAGCGGCCGGCGCGAGCGCGGTGTTCCTGCGCAGCTATGAACCAGGCGAGGACGAGAGCGGCTTGCCGGCAGCGCTGGCCACCTCTGCATTCGTTTATGACAACGCACTTGCGGCGGTCGCTCTTGTGGCTTGCGGCGATGTACGCCGGGCCATCCCGATCGGGAACGCCTTGAAGCGCGCGGTTCAGAACGATCGCACCTTCACGGACGGTCGGGTACGAAATGCCTATCGCGCCGGTCCACTTGGGGAAGGACCACCAGCGCTGCCCGGCTGGTGGGACAAGAACCAGAACATCTGGGCCGAAGACGCCGCGCAGGACGGTAGTTCGACCGGCAACGCCGGCTGGACGATTCTCGCACTGCTGACGCTGCATCAAGCCACCGGCGATGCATCCTACCTGGCCGACGCCGAGCGCCTGATGGATTGGGTGATGGCCAACATCTCGTCAAGCGCAGGTTTCCGTGGGGGCTTTCACGGCTACGATCCGAATACGGTACCCATCCTCTGGATATCGACGGAACACAACGTCGACATTCATGCAGCGGCCGCCTGGCTCTACCGCCTCACTGGCAAGGCCAAGTATGAGCAAGCCGCAGCTCAAGCGTGGCGGTTCGTCGAGCGGGCGTTTGCCGGGGATCATTTCCTGTTGGGAACGAAGCCCGACGGCAGCCTCGCCGATCCCGCGATGCTTGCGCTGGATGTCCAGCTCTGGCCATGGATGGCTATCGCGGACGGACCGGCCAAATGGCGATCCGCCCTGCAATTCGCGGCCACGCACCTCAACGTCGGCGGCGGGTTTGACTTCAACGGCGACCGCGACGGCGTGTGGACCGAGGGTACCGCGCAGGCCTCCCTGGCGTACCGGATTGCAGGCGATCCCGTGAAAAGCAGGCAGTTGCTGATGGAGCTTGAAGCCGACCGCACGCCGTCCGGCTTTCTCAATGCGAGCCGGATCCCGCGGCTATCGACCGGTCTTTCGATCGATCCGACCAAGACGGGCGCGGATTTTTTCTACTTCAAGCGTCCGCACCTCGGAGCTACCGCATGGGCGACGCTGGCGGCCAAGGCATGGAATCCGTTCACCGGTAAAAGGATAGACTGATGTTCGAAACCGCTGCCGACATCTCCACCATTCTATCGATCGATCTCGGCCTGCTGATCGGGTTGCTCGTCCTGACACGGCTGCTCGACCCTGCGCGCAGCGGCGACCGGATTCTGTTTGGGATCGCAGCCGGATCGCTCCTGGTGATATACGCCGTGTGGCGCTGGCACGACACCCTCCCCGCGCCCGCATTCTCACTCCAAGCCTCGTGGCAGTATCTGTTTTTTGCGTTCGAGGCGCTCGCCATCACCTACACAATGATGTCGATCATCATACTTTTTCGAAGCATCGACCGATCCGCGCAGGCCGACACGGCACAGCGCATGATGGAGCAGACTGGCAGCTATCCCGCTGTCGACGTCTTCATTTGCACATACGACGAACCGCTCGAGGTTCTGGAAAGATCGATCCCGACAGCGCTCGCGCTGGACTATCCTAACGTCACCGTCTGGGTTCTCGACGATACGAGACGCGAATGGCTGCGCGGATATTGCGACCAGGCGGGCGCGAGATACATCACGCGAGCCAGCAACGAGCACGCCAAGGCTGGCAATCTCAACAACGCCCTCGCGTTCACGGCTGTGCAGACCAACGCCCCGGTCATCATGGTGCTGGATGCGGACTTCGCGCCGCGTCCGGATTTCCTGCGGCGCACGGTCGGATTGCTTTCGAACCCGCAGGTCGCACTGGTGCAGACCCCGCAATTCTACCACAACGCGGACCCCATCCAGCACAATTTGCTGGCGGCACAGAGCTGGGTCGACGACCAACGATTTTTCTTCGATGTTTTTCAGCCTGCCAAGGATGCATGGGGATGCGCATTCTGCGTTGGCACCGCCCTTGTCGTTCGCCGCGATCGCCTGACCGAGATCGGAGGATTTCCGGACAAGACGGTCACGGAAGATATCCATCTGACTTACGCCCTGCTGGCAAAAGGTTATGAGACCTGGTGGCTGAATGAACGACTGAGCGCGGGCCTCTCCGCCGAGGGCTTGCCTGAGTACGTCACGCAAAGGTCCCGCTGGTGCCTCGGCACGATCCAGCTTGCTCTGCTTGCCGATGGGCCGCTCTTTGGGCGCGGGTTCTCGCTGACCCAAAGATGGCAATATTTGCATGGTATCCTGAACTGGCTGTGCATACCGTTCTTGGTCTTGTTGCTGGTGGCACCGTCCATCTACTGGTTCGCGGACATTCCAGCCTTCGAGGCGGACTATCTCTCGTTCCTGCGATATGGGCTGCCGGCGCTGCTCGGCCAGATGATCTACATGGCCTGGGTCTCGAGGTCGCGCACCCTGCCGCTATTCATGGAAGCGACCCATGCCATAGCCGCCTTTGCGATTTCGGCTACGCTTGTCAGTGCCGCCGTAAAGCCGTTCGGCAGGCCGTTCAAGATCACCAACAAGGGCGGCGACCGCTCCGAACCCAGAACCCAATGGAAGTTCGCGGCGCTGTTCGGCCTTATCTCGTTCGGCTCCGCGGCCAGCATTATCTGGGCAATCGCTTCGCCATATGCCGCCAGCGAGATTTCGCCTCTCGATTATTTCAACCTGCTTTGGTCCGGCGTCGCAATGCTGATCGCCTTCATCGCATTTCTCGCATGCTTCGAACTGGGGCGCGGCGAAACAGCGTTCGACGTCGACGAATCAACCCAACTGGCGTCAGGTGGCAGCGTCATTTCCGGCCTGCTTACGGAATTATCGATGTCGACCGCCCGTGTGCGCTGCAGCCGGCCGGCTTCTCCGGTCGGCGGGCCCGTGCAGCTTTATCTCAATTCATTGGGCTGGATCGATGCGGCCGTCTCGGATCGCAACAAGCTCACCATCGGGCTTCAGCTCCAACCAACCGCTGCGCAGCGCAAGGCGCTCGCGACCAAGCTGTTCGGCTTGCTGGACGGCAACGTTGCCGGCACCGCCAGCCTGCGCGGCGCAATCGCCGCTACGGTAAGAAAGGGGTTTGGTGGGGCGCGGTAGCCTCGTCGAGCCCGTCGATACGCCCACTTCGCGATCGGCGGGTGCCATCTTGCGCAGGTCGCCGCGCTCATCATTCATGTTTCGATAATCCCCCCGAAGGGGCGGGAAGATCCCGCCCCTGTAGCGCTAGATGGCTGGGTGAAGATTGCGGACGGGGCTCAGTTCCTCCAGCAGCGAGGCGACCTTCAGCGTCGTCGATTCCGCCAGCCAGGAGGAGACGATTTGCACGCCGATCGGAAGACCGTCGCGGCTTGTTCCGAACCGCATCGATAGCGCCGGTAGGCCAGTCAGGCTGAAGGGCGCTGTCGCACTCTGCACGTGGAACGGTGAGGCCGTCTTGCCAGCTACTACGAGATCATTGAGTCCGTGCCTGGTCGCCGGGAACGGCGTAACCGGGCCGAGCAGCGCATCGTAACGTTGAAAATAATCGACGAAGCTGTCGCGGAGGCGCTCCACCGCCTGCTCGGCGGCGACGAAGTCGGAGATCGGCGTGTCAGGTGTGCCAAGGATCAATTTGGCATGCCTGAATATCTCGGCCTCGTGGCCGGCGGTAACCCTCTCGAACTCCGGCCGGCTCTCCATCTGCTGGAGCTGCCAGAGGACGCTGCCGGCATCGGTCTGCTCCAGCACGGGCAGCCGGACCTGTTCGACGTGGCAGCCGGCATTGCTCAGCGCATGAGCGGCAGCCTTCACGGTCGCGACCACCTCTGGATCGGTTGGCCCGAAGAAGCCCGGCGAGGCCAGCCAGCCCACACGAAGTGGACGGGCCGGTTTCGTGCCCACTCCGGTATCAAGGTCGGGCGAGCTGATTGAGAAGCCGTCGGCACCGTCGGGTCCTGCCAGCAAGGAATATGCGAGCGCCACATCGCGGACCGAACGCGCCATCGGACCGATGTGCCAGAAGCGACGCGGCACCCGTGGCCAGTGGCCAGTCATCGGCAGTCGACCGTGCGTCGCTTTAAATCCAACAATACCGGTATGCGCTGCCGGGCCGCGCAATGAGATCGACAGATCACTGCCAACACCGAGTGGCGACATGCCCGCGGCGATGGCCGCGGATTCACCACCGCTGGATCCGCCCGGGGTGTAGTCGGGATTCCATGGGTTGTTCGTTCGGCCCGTCAGGAAATTGTCCGTTTCGATCGAGTAGGAAAACTCCGGCGGGTTCGTCTTTGCGATGAGGATGGCGCCGGCGGCCTTCAGTCTGGCCACGACGGTGGCATCGGTATCGGGCACGCGCCCTTTAAAAATTGGCGAACCGCGCTGTGTCAGCACACCCGCCGTGTCGATTCCATCCTTGACCGTGAACGGAACGCCATGGAGCGGACCCAATCGAGCGCCCGGCCTGACCGCCGCCTCGGCTTTTTTGGCAGCATCCAGTGCACCATCGGCCATCGTCACAATGGCGTTTACCTTGGGATTGACCGTGGCGATGCGGTCGAGATGTGCCTGCATGACCTCCACCGGGGAAAGCTCCCGGTCAGCGATGAGTTCAGCGATGCGAGTGGCGTCCATTTCTACAATATGATCAGTCATGTTTATCCTACCTATCATTTGGTAGGCTGCAGATGCCCTCGTATTTGCGGACTTCAATCCCTACCTATCAGTTGGTTGGGACACGATGAGGTGATCACGGTGAGTGAAAATGCGAGAGAGGCGATCCTTGCCGTCGCGCGCAGGACGGCTCAGGCACACGGCTATGGCGGGCTGAACTTCCGTGACATCGGGGCTGAAGTCGGCATCAAGGCCGCCAGCATCTACCATCACTTCCCCAGCAAGGCCGATCTGGGCGCTGCGGTGGCGAAACGCTATTGGGAGGACACGGCGGCGAGTCTCGAAGCCCTTTCAACCGCGAACCGCGATCCGAAAAAGGCGCTCCGGGCCTATCCAGGACTTTTTCGCCGATCGCTCGAACAAGACAATCGAATGTGCCTCTGCAGTTTCATGTCGGCCGAGTATGATGATCTGCCGGACGCGGTGAAGGCTGAGGTGCAGGCTTTCGCCGACGTCAACGTAGCGTGGCTTGCCAGGGTGCTCGCCGCGGCTTCCGTTCCTGCCAGCAAGCGTGAAACGAGGGCTCGCGCGATCTATGCCGCCGTTGCCGGCGCGCAACTGATGGCGCGGAGCCGCGCAGACCTGAAACTTTTCGATGCGCTGATCGAAAGCTTTCGCGGATCAGGCTTGATCCCGGCTTGAAGGCAGACCCTGAGTGGGTGAGCCCGGTCTTTCCCCGCGATGCAATCTGACGTCAGTCTTTTGCTAACCGCGATGCGCCACCATGATACTTCACCGCGCAAACGGACGGTTCGAGAAACTCCAGCCTTTTCACGGCATTTTGTCCGCGATCACCGTCCAATGATTGGGACGCTGGGTTCGGATTTTGAGGCCTTTCGCGGCATCGAACAGTGAACTAGCTCGTGGTTGGGGCATGCGGAGAGGAACAATCATGGCCAGCTCACACGGAATGAAGGGTACTAACCACGCGGAAGGATCCAGTTACCGAACGCGAATCGACATACCTTCCAACGTGAAGCAGGCTTCCATGGCATTGCTCAATGCTCGCCTCGCGGACACCATCGATCTCGCCCTGTTGACCAAGCAGGCGCACTGGAATCTCAAAGGCAAACAGTTCATCGCTGTGCACGAAATGCTGGATGGCTTCCGCGGCCAGATCGACGAATGGTCCGATACGATGGCCGAGCGTGTCGTCCAGCTTGGAGGCACGCCGTTGGGTACGACACAGGCCGTCAACTCTGCCACAAGCTTGCCCGCCTATCCCACGGACATTCATGGCATCGAAGACCATCTGAAGGCGTTGGCGGAGCGCTACGGCCAGGTCGCAAACACCGTACGCAAAGCTGTCTCTGAGTCCGCGGAGGCGGGAGACGCCAACAGCTCCGACATCTTCACCGAGGTCTCGCGCGGCCTCGACAAGCAGTTGTGGTTCCTTGAAGCTCACCTGGAAGAATAGCTGGGTCGTATCGACAGCGCCTTCGGCGAGCATCGCGCATCTACCGAATGGCCGCCCTGTGCAGGCTCCGTTCGACCTGCAATCTTGCCGGCCTTTCTCGCGCTGACAGGCGGAACATTGGGAATAGGGATTGCGTTCGACCCAAATTTCCCTTTGACCGGCATTACAATGATAGCAATTCGAGCGCCACGGTACTCCACCGTGGTGCTACACCGTCATTTTCCGGCGGTTCGAGAATCCGCCTGCCCTTAAAGGACATATGCGCTACCGAGAATTGATGGCGGAGAGGGAGGGATTCGAACCCCCGATAGGCTTGCACCTATGCCGCATTTCGAGTGCGGTGCATTCGACCACTCTGCCACCTCTCCAGGCGCCATTTCGGGTGATTCCTCGACCCGCGGTCGGGGCGTGTTCTAGGCGAGGATGGCGGGCCAGACAAGGCGCGGGGCCAAGAAATCCGGATCGGAGCCCGGGAAACCATAAGGAGCCAAAAATGGAGCATTTGACGGTTCAGGCCAATGGCGCGGCCCTTCACGTGGCCCGCCTCGGTGCCGGGCGGCCGCTACTGCTGCTACATGGCTGGCCAGAATTCTGGCTGACCTGGGAGCCGGTGATGACGCGGCTCGCCGATCGCTTCACGCTATATGCACCCGACCTCCGCGGCTTCGGCGACAGCGACAAGCCCGAGGGGCTGTTCGGACCCGACCAGCAAGCCGCCGACATGCTGGCATTGATGGATGCGCTTCGCCTGCCGCAGGCCGGTATCGTCGGTCACGATGTCGGCGGTGCGTTGATGCAGCCGCTGGCGCGGCTGGCGCCGGAGCGCATCGCCGGCCTGTTCTTCTTCGACTTCGTCTATCCCGGAATCGGCCCTCGGATGGCGGAGCCGGAGCGGCTCAACAACATCTGGTATCAATCCTTTCACCAGATGGAGATGGCCCCTGCCCTCGTCGGCGCGAGCCGCGAAAGCTGCCGGCGCTATATCGGACATTTCCTTAAAAGCTGGTCGCATCACAAGCACGCCTTCGACGATCAACTCGAGGCCTTCGCCGACAATTTTCTTAAAGACGGCAACCTTGCCGGTGGCTTCGCGCATTATCGCGCGGCCCATGCCGGCCGGGTCAGGATGATGAAGGGCGAAGCGCCCGCGCTACCGCCGATCAGCGTGCCGACCTGCGTTCGCTGGGCCGAGCATGATCCGCTGTTTCCGTATGAATGGACCGACCGTCTCGGCGAGACCTTCACAAATCTCGACCTCGCGATGTTTGGGGATGTCGGTCACTTTCCCCATCGCGAGAATCCCGATCGGGCAGCATCCGAGATCGCCGCGTTCTTCACGCGCATCGGCTGGCTTTAGGAGAAGATGGGGTGGGACCGCCAGACGCGACAAAACACTGACGGTCCCGTGCCGCTGCTTTGAAATCCTGGCCGGGAAGTGCGGCTTCGCCGGTCAGCGGAGCGACCAAACGACGGTACCAACCGCGGTCGAAACGGCAACGTGAACCCGGTCTTAACCTAACCAGTCAACCTTACTACCCGCGAAAAACGTTAATCCCGCCCCTTCTTCGCCTTCTTCTCGTCCTTGCCATTGTCCTTGGTGCTTTCCTTGCGCCGATTGGTGAAGCGCGCATTGCCAAGGCCGGTTCCGATCGTCAGAACGCCCCAGCGATCGACGTCCTGCATGAAGGGAACCTCGGAAAGACCTTGCACTACGCCGTCATTGTGCATCAGCACCGCGGTGTCGTGATCGCCGATCTCTGGGATCGCCTCCACCAGGCTCGCCGGCAGGTTGAACTTGCTGCTCTCCCAATTGCCCGGCAGATTCTGCGCGCCCTTTTCGATCGAACCGTCCTCGTCGATCACGCCGGGACAGGCAATACCGATGAACGGCGCAAGCTTGAGGCCTTCGCCCTCGGCCGTCGTGATCAGATCCTTCAGCATCTTGACCAGCCGCTTCACCGCGCCTTCTCGCGTCGGCTCGTCGTCGGCGTGCCGCCACAGTTCGGACTTCCACACCTGGGCCTTGGAAAGATCGGGCGCCTTCTTCCAACGCGTATCCACGACGCCGCAACGAATGTTGGTGCCGCCGATATCGACCGCGAGAATGCTGTCGTGGCCCTCGAATATCCACGACGGCGCCAGATGCAGCGTACCGAGCAGGCCGGCGTCATCGGGATGAAAGCGGATCGGGACCAGATCGACGTCAAAATCCTCCGCCTTGAGAATGATGTCGGCACGAGCGATGGCGATTTCTCCCACCCGGCTCTGCCGGAAACCCCCGCCGACCACGATGCGCTCGGTATCGGCCCATGCCTTGGTCTTGAGGAATCGGCCCGTCACATAGGCCAGTTCCTGGGCGAACTCCTCGATCGCCCCATGCACCAGAGCGGCGGCGACGACGTCCGTGCCAACCAGAGCTTCGTCAAGTTCGCCCTTCGGGATCTCGTCGGTGGATTTCTTGCCGAGGGGATCGTCGCCGTTTTTTTTCAGCGGCTTGCGCAAGCTGTCCAGGATCTTGCGGAAAGCCCCCTTGCTGGCGCGGTCGCCAAGAAAGCCCTCGTCGTCCTTCAGCTCGACATTGAAACTGTCGACCTCGACCGACGGCAGGCGGGTAGCACCGTGGCGGGCGATGCCCGTGGTCGTTATGGTATCTTCAGCCATGTGTCTTGAGCCCCTGCCGGATTTCGCTGGCGACAACGGTCGGGGAACTCTTTGGTTTCATTGGATGGAGCGGTCAAAGGTGGCCGGGAGACCTCCACAACCGGCTATTCGCCGCTTGCCATCCGTCCCTTTCGGCCCGAATCCTTCATTTTCGGCCGGTTTTTGGGCCAGTTTGCCTTGACTCACGGCGTTCTGCGGCTATAAGTCCCCGCATCCGGCGCGGGATTTCTCGCGCCGCTTGTTTTTGCGCGAATTCTGAGGGGCTCGCTCCCCGGCCGCGCGAAAATCGTACCCATAACGACTGACCAAAAAGCCGACCCGGACATGCCCTTTGGGAAAACGTCCGAGGCCGGGATCGAACACGAAGGAATAAAACGATGTTCGCAGTCATCAAAACCGGCGGCCGGCAATACCGTGTCGTTCCGAATGATGTGCTCGAGATAGGCAAGATCGCCGGCGAAGTCGGCACGATCGTGCAGCTTGGTGAAGTTCTGGTGGTCGGCGGTGACACGCCGGTGCTGGGCGCACCGACGGTGGCAGGCGCCTCCGTTGCGGCCGAAGTGCTGGACCACAAGCGCGGTCCCAAGGTGATCGCGTTCAAGAAGCGTCGCCGCAAGAATTCGCGCCGCAAGCGCGGCTATCGCGACGAGATCACGGTGCTTCGCGTCACCGAGATCCTGACCGATAACGCCAAACCTTCGATCGGCCCGCGGCCGAAGAAGGAAAAGGTTGCACCCGCCGCCGAGGGCGACGAGGCACCGAAGGCCGCCAAGAAGAAGGCGCCCGCGAAGAAGGCTGCTGCGGCGAAGCCCGCCGCAAAGAAGGCCCCGGCCAAGAAGGCCGCCGCGAAGGGCAAGAGCGACAAGAAGTGATGCGCATTGATCAAAAGTTGATGCGCGATAAAAAGTGAAATGATTCCGTCAAGGAATTGATCTAAAACTTATCTAAGTCGGAGACGGGCCATGGCTCACAAAAAAGCAGGCGGTTCATCGCGAAACGGTCGCGATTCAGCGGGCAAGCGCCTGGGCATCAAGGCCTATGGCGGCGAACACGTGATTCCCGGCAACATTATCGCGCGTCAGCGCGGCACCACCTGGCATCCCGGCCTTAATGTCGGCATGGGTACCGACCATACTCTCTTTGCCAAAGTCGAAGGTCATGTCGAGTTTCGTGCAAAAGCCAATGGTCGCACTTTCGTATCGGTAGTCCCGATGGCGGAAGCGGCCGAATAGACGGTGGACACATCCGAGTCCGCCGGGTCCTGTTGAACCGGCGGAGTCGAAAAGGGCTCCAGGGGAGGCGGGAAACCGGCCTCCCCTTTTCATTTTGCGGATTCGCAATCAGGAGCCCGACATGTTGCAGGACATCCCGATCCAGACTCAGGCGCTACGCCAGGCGAGTAGCTGCGTCCTCGAGACCGAACGGCTGACGCTGCGCCGGCCGACGCTCGCGGACGTAAAAGCAATTGCGCTTCTCGCCAACGATCGCCGCATTGCGGAAAACACCCGTCGCCTCCCGCATCCCTATCTGCAGGACCACGCGGTCGAATTCGTGCGCGCGACGGCCACCGATAGCAGCGAGACGGTGTTTCTGATCGAGCAGAACTATTCGCCCGTCGGCATGGTCGGTATCGACCGCAGCGAGGCGGATACGCCGGAACTCGGCTACTGGCTCGGCGTCGAACATTGGGGCCAGGGTTTCGGCACCGAAGCAGCGCGTGCGGTGATCGATTTCTGCTTCGAGGAATCCGATACCGAGCACCTGATTGCAGGCGCCCGCGTCGCCAATCCGGCGTCGCGCAACATCCTGGAGAAGTGCGGCTTCCAGTGGAGCGGCGTCGAGTTGCACCGCTTCGAGGCGCTGGGATCCTCAACCCCGGTCGACTGCTTCCGTCTGACGCGCGGCGTCTGGTCGTCGCTGAAGAACTGGGGGAGTTCGACACGGAGGGAACGGTAATTTCCTTCCTCACCCTCCCCTTCAGGGGAGGGTGACAAAACCTCACGCCGGCGGATTGACCACCGCTTCTTCGCGCCCGAGTTGTTGCTCGCGCATGAAGATATAAAAACCCGCGCCGATGATGATGGCTGCGCCGATCAGGGTCGAGAGCGACGGCACATCGCCCCATACCACGAAGCCGAAAATCACCGCCCACACGATCATCGAATATTGATAGGGCACCACGACGCTGGCCGGCGCCAGCTTCAGCGACCGGTTGATGCATAATAGCGCGACGACCGAAGTAACGCCTGCCGCAGCAAACATGGCCAGGCTGCCGAGGGTCGGCGTCACCCAGCCGATCGGCGACATCAACGCACCGAGAAAAAACGTGCCGCCGAATTGCGACGTCGTCAGCACGATATCCGGCGTTGCCCGCAATGAGCGCGTGATCAGCATCAGGAACGCAAACGACAGGCTGCCGCCGAGCGCGATCATCGCAGGCCAGCTTACGGTCTGCGTGGACGGGCGCAGTGCAATCAGCACGCCGCAGAATCCGATCAGGATCGCGGTCCAGCGCCGCCAGCCGACGTGCTCGCCGAGCACGATCCCCGACAGCGCGGTGACGAAGATCGGCGAGGCCAGATAGTAGGTGATGACGTCGGCGAGCGGCAGATAGACGGTAGCGAGAAAGAAGGCGGCCACTTCGAGTGTCGAAAGCAGCACGCGAAGCAATTGCAACCACGGCCGCTCGATGCGTTTGAACTCGGCGCGCTGCCGCCAGATCAGCGGGGACAGCACCAGCAATGCCGCGCAGGCGCGCAGCCACATCAATTGCCCGACCGAATAGGTCGCGACCATGAATTTTCCGAGCGCATCACCGAACGAGAACATGAATATCGACAGCAGCATCAAGCCGATGCCGGCCAGTCGCGCGGAGCGCTCGTCATAGCTGGAGAGTTTGGCGAAGAGACTCATGGGTGGGCGCGGCGCTTCCTGCAATTTCTCACGACCGGACTGCTCCGGCCATCCACGTTCTTATGTCGCTGTTTTAAGGACGTGGATGCCCGGGACAAGCCCGGGCATGACGAATTGAACGAATTGCCGCAGCCGGATCGGTGAGATACCGGTACGATCCGAGGCAATAACAAAAACATCACAGGAAACCGACATGACCGACTTCGACCCCACCCAGCATCGCATGGTGAGCGAGCAGCGCTGGTTCGAGGATTTCGTGCTCGGCGAGCGCTTTGTGATCCCGAGCCGGACCCAGACTTCGGCGGTATTCGCCGCCTTCCAGACGGCGAGCGGCGACACTCATCCGATCCATTACGACGTCGAATATTGTCGCGCCCGCGGCATGCCGGACCTGCTTGCACATGGATTCCAGACCCTGGTCCATACTGCACCGGGCGCCGGCCTGTTTCCCTATATCGTCGAGGAATCGCTGGTTGGATTCCTCGAACAATCGAGCAAGTTCCTCAAACCGGTCTATGCCGGCGATACCATCTACCCCGCCCTCGAAGTGATCGAACTGGTCCCTGGACGCACCACCGGTGTGGTGACGCTGCGTTCGACCGTGTTCAACCAGCGCAAGGAACTGGTGCTGGAGGGGATGCAGAAATTCCTGGTCCGTCGGCGTCCCGGATAGACCCGCGGCTGAACGCCCGGAATCGCAAAAAACGCCCGAAAATTAAGGCTTTTTGCCAATGTTGCGGCCTTGAGGGTTGCCGCGCGGGGCCCCCTGCCCTAACTAGTACAAATCATGAAATTCCTCGATGAAGCCAAGGTCTATATTCGCTCGGGCGACGGCGGCAACGGCTGCGTGGCGTTCCGCCGCGAGAAGTTCATCGAATTCGGTGGGCCTTCCGGCGGCAATGGCGGGCGCGGTGGCGACGTCATCGTCGAGGTGGTCGACGGGCTGAACACGCTGATCGACTATCGCTATCAGCAGCACTTCAAGGCGCCGAAGGGCACCAATGGCATGGGCAAGGACCGCCATGGCGCCAACGGCAAATCGATCGTGCTCAAGGTGCCGGTCGGCACGCAGATCTTCGACGAGGACCGCGAGACACTGATCCACGACTTCACCGAGCTTGGCGAGAAATTCGTGCTCGCCGAAGGCGGCAATGGCGGCTTCGGCAACGCGCATTTCAAATCCTCGACCAACCGCGCGCCGCGCAACGCCAATCCGGGCCAGGAGGGCGAGGAGCGCTGGATCTGGCTGCGACTGAAACTGATCGCTGATGCCGGCCTCGTCGGCCTGCCCAATGCCGGCAAATCGACCTTCCTCTCCGTCGTCAGCGCGGCGAAACCGAAGATCGCCGACTATCCCTTCACCACGCTGCATCCGCAGCTCGGCGTCGTGAACGCGCAGGGCCGCGAATTCGTGCTCGCCGACATTCCCGGCCTGATCGAGGGCGCCCATGAAGGCGCCGGCCTCGGCGACCGCTTTCTGGGCCATGTCGAACGCTGCCGCGTGCTGCTGCACCTGATCGACGCCACCTGCGAGCATGCCGGCAAGGCCTACAAGACGGTGCGGACCGAACTCGAGGCCTATGAAGGACATCTCGCCGACAAGATCGAGATCGTGGCGCTGAACAAGATCGACGCCGTTACGCCGGACGAATTGAAGAAACAGCGCGATCGCTTGAAACGCGCCGCGAAGCAAACGCCGCTGTTGCTTTCAGCCGCGACCGGCGAAGGTGTGCCGGAAGCGCTCAAGGCGCTGGTCGAGGTGATCGGCGAAGCGCCGGTTTCGCTGAAGGCCAAGAGTGGGCAGGAGCCGTGGGCGCCGGTGACGCCGCCGCAGGGCTGATGCAAACTTAAGCCTTCCCCCTGCCGCGCCACTTCCAAATCAGGGGACTGGCGCGTATTGCTTCCCGACCATCCGTATCGTTCGACCGCATCCATGAAACGCCCCGCGCTCAAAAATTTTCGCCGCATCGTCGTCAAGGTGGGCTCCTCCCTCCTGATCGACTCCCATGCGGGCGAAGTTCGCTCGGCCTGGCTGTCGGCGCTGGCGGCCGATATCGCCAAGCTGCATGGCGAAGGCCGTGACGTTCTGGTGGTCTCGTCCGGCTCGATTGCGCTGGGGCGCAGCCGTTTGAAGTTGCCGCGCGGCCCGCTGAAACTCGAGGAAAGCCAGGGCGCGGCTGCCGTCGGGCAGATCGCGCTGGCGCGGATCTGGTCGGAGGTGCTTGGGGCGCACGGCATCGGCGCCGGGCAGATTTTGGTGACGCTGCAGGACACCGAGGAGCGGCGGCGCTATCTCAACGCGCGCTCAACCATCGCCAAACTTCTGGAATGGCGCGCGGTACCCGTGATCAACGAGAACGACACGGTCGCCACCAACGAAATCCGGTACGGCGACAACGACCGCCTCGCCGCGCGCGTCGCCACCATGGCGAGCGCCGATCTCTTGATCCTGCTGTCCGACATCGACGGATTGTACGATGCACCGCCGGGCGCCAATCCCAACGCCAAACTGATTCCGATCGTCGAATCCGTCACCTCGGAGATCGAGGGAATGGCGGGCGCCGCGGAATCCGAATTGTCGCGCGGCGGCATGTACACAAAGATCGAGGCGGCGAAGATCGCGACGACGTCGGGCACACACATGCTGATCGCCTCCGGCAAGATCGAGCATCCGCTGCGGGCGATCTCGGACGGCGGCCGATGCACCTGGTTCCTGACGCCTGCGAACCCCGTCACCGCGCGAAAACGCTGGATCGCGGGCTCGCTGGAGCCGAAGGGCACGCTGACCATCGACGCTGGCGCGGTCGCCGCGCTGCGCGCCGGCAAAAGCCTGCTGCCGGCCGGCGTGATCAGGATCGACGGCCAGTTCGCCCGCGGTGACGCCGTGGTGGTGCGCGGCCCCGACACCCACGAGATCGGCCGCGGTCTCGTCGCCTACGACGCCGATGATGCCGAGAAGATCAAGGGACGCTCTTCGCCTGACGTGATGGCGATTCTGGGCATCAGCGGCCGGGCCGAGATGATCCACCGGGATGATCTCGTGGTGGGGCCGGCCGGGACGGTCCCGGTCAAATAGGGAAGCAGCTAGGCCATTGGCCGAGCGCCGAATTACCATCATTGCCAGCCAGCCATGCCGGTTCCGGACCTCGCAAGAGCGGGATTTCCGTGCTAGGACATGGTCTTAATCTAGACACGAGCCTTCCATGACCGCGCCTCTCAAGGCAATTGACGGCAACGTCGATCTGCCGGCTTTGATGACCGACCTCGCTGCCCAGGCGCGCGCCGCTGCGCGCGTGCTGGCGTTGGCGGCGCCGGAGCAGAAGGACCGGGCGCTGCATGCGATCGAACGGGCGATCCGCGCCAACGCGACAAAGATCCTCGCCGCCAATGCCGAGGACGTCGCCGAAGTGCGCGCCGGTGGCGCGACGTCGGCTTTCGTCGACCGCCTGACGCTGACGCCTGCGCGCATCGAGGCGATGGCTGACGGCGTAGCCACGGTGCGCGCCATACACGATCCGGTCGGGTCGGTCACCGAGAGCTGGCAGCGCCCGAACGGCATGACCATCGAGCGCGTGCGCGTGCCGCTCGGCGTGATCGGTGTGATCTTCGAGAGCCGTCCCAATGTCGCTGCCGATGCCGGCGTGCTGTGCCTGAAGTCCGGCAACGCCGTGATCCTGCGCGGCGGCTCCGACAGCTTCCGCTCATGCCGCGCAATCCATGATTGCCTGGTGCAGGGCCTGCGCGAGGCCGGCTTGCCTGAAGCCGCCATCACGCTGGTGCCGACGCGCGACCGTGCCGCCGTCGGACTGATGCTCTCAGGCTTGAACGGCGGCATCAACGTGATCGTGCCGCGCGGCGGCAAGAGCCTCGTCGCCCGCGTCGAGGCGGAAGCCCGCGTGCCGGTGTTTGCGCATCTCGAAGGCGTCAATCACGTCTATGTCGATCGTTCGGCCAATCTCGAAATGGCGAAGAAGATCGTGCTCAATGCCAAGATGCGCCGCCCCGGCGTCTGCGGCGCGGTCGAGACATTGCTGGTCGATCGCGCGGCCGCTGCCACGAGCCTGAAGCCGCTGGTCGAGATGCTGATCGACGCCGGCTGCGAAGTGCGCGGCGACGACGCCGTGCAGAAGGTCGATGCCCGCGTGAAGCCCGCGTCCGATGAGGATTGGAACACCGAGTATGAAGACGCGATCATCTCGGCGAGGGTCGTGGACGGTCTCGATGACGCGCTCGCGCATATTCACAATCACGGCTCGCATCACACCGACGCGATCGTGACGGAGGATGCCGCGGCGGCCGAGAAATTCCTCAACGAGGTCGATTCCGCGATCGTGCTGCACAACGCATCGACGCAGTTCGCCGATGGCGGCGAGTTCGGCTTCGGCGCGGAGATCGGCATTGCCACCGGCAAATTCCACGCTCGCGGCCCGGTTGGCGCCGAGCAACTGACGACCTTCAAATATCGCGTTCACGGCACCGGGCAGACGCGGCCGTGAGCGCAGCCCTGAGCCCGCAGTGACCCGGCTGATGCAATTGCAATCTGCCGCGCAGGCGATTCCTTTCCACACCAACGGCATGCGCGTCGGCCTGCTCGGCGGCTCGTTCAATCCGCCGCATGCGGCGCATCGCGCCATCAGCCAGTTCGCGATGAAGCGGCTGAAGCTGGATCGAGTCTGGTGGCTGCTGACGCCGGGCAATCCGCTCAAGGACACCAGCGGGCTGCACGGCCTTTCCGAACGCGGCAACGCCGCACGCGAGGTCGCCGACGATCCCCGCATCGACATCAGCTGTCTCGAAGCTGTCATCGGTGTCAGGTACACCGTTGATACGATCATTCATTTGCGCCGCCGCGTTTCCGGCGTGCGTTTCGTCTGGATCATGGGCGCCGACAATCTCGCGCAGTTCCATCGCTGGAAGGATTGGCGGCGTATCGCCGCCGAGGTGCCGATCGCCGTGATCGACCGTCCGCCGCAGAGTTTCCGGGCGCTTGCTGCGCCAGCCGCGCAGGCGTTGGCGCGCTATCGACTGCCCGAGAATCAGGCGGCCCGGCTAACCGATCAGCAGGCTCCCGCCTGGGTTTTCCTCACCGGCATGAAGCTGAACCTTTCATCGACCGGCCTTCGGAACTCGGACGGAAGCTGGAAGGCAAAGAAGTGACAATCTGGTTCTAACCGGCAGGCAGGGCTCACTGGAATATTGAAACCATTAACCCCACATGCCTAATATAGTCCGTGTACGCCGGGATTCGGCGTTCGCGATACAGTGAAAGGAATGGTCCCTGGCCACATCTGTATTGTCCAAGTCTGTTTTACCCAAGGCGACTAGCAAGGCTACCGGTAGCAAGACTCCTGGCAAGTCTGCCAAGACCCCGCGTAAAACATCGACAGAAGCTGCGGCCTTGAAGGCGCAACCCGACGCCGACAAGACGCTGAATATGATCCTCTCCCGCCTCGACGATATGAAGGCGGAAGAAACGGTCACCATCGACCTTCGCGGCAAATCCGCCTTTTCCGATTACATGATCGTCACCACCGGCCGGGCCAACCGGCACGTCGGCGCGATCGCGGAAAATGTCACGAAAGCCCTGAAGGAAAACGGCATCAAGAACATCCATGTCGAGGGCTTGCCCAATTGCGACTGGGTGCTGATCGATTCCGGCGATGTGGTCGTGCACGTATTCAGGCCCGAGGTGCGCGAATTCTACAATCTCGAAAGATTGTGGACGCAAAACCCGGCGGCGGCGGCGATCTGAACGTCCGGCCGATGCGAATCGGCTGAGGCGCATGTAGTCTGCCTGACGCGCGCGAAAAGCGCGCGTGCCGGAAAGTGCACGCCAGAAACATCATGCGCCTTGTCGTGGTCTCAATCGGCCGGCTGAAACAGGGCCCGGAACAGGAACTGGCCGAGCGCTATCGCGAGCGCTTCGAGGATATCGGCCGCAAGCTCGGCTTTCGTGGCCTTGCGATTCATGAAATTTTGGAAAGCCGCGCCCGCGACACCGCGACCCGGATAGCGGAGGAAGCCGCGGCGATCGCGGCGGCGATCCCGGAGAAATCCGTGCTGGTAGCGCTGGATGAGCGCGGCAAGAGCATCGACAGCGCGGCCTTTGCCCGGCAGCTTGGCCAGTGGCGAGATGAGGGGATCGCCAACACAATTTTCGTGATCGGAGGTGCGGACGGACTTTCGCCCGATTTGCAGCGCAAGGCTAAACTACGCATTGCGTTCGGCTCGGCGACCTGGCCGCATCAAATGGTCCGCGTCATGCTTCTTGAACAGATTTATCGGGCTGCCACCATTCTGGCCGGCCATCCCTACCATCGCGCGTAACGCACGGTGGGGTGAATACAGAGGACGTTGAACAGGCCGGATGCATTCGACGCGGAACATGCACGCACACCACGGCACCACCGGCCGCGGCACGCCGCTGATGCCGGCGGCCTCGCTTGCGTTGCTGCTGCTTTCTGCGAGCCTCATCGCCGCATCGCTTTCGCCGGCGGTAGCGCAGTCCGCAGCCCCCACGCAGCAGGCGACGGCGATTTCTCCGGAGGCCCTCAAGCAGCGCGAGGAGGAACTGGAGGCCGCGCGCGAGCAGCAGCGCAAGGCCGCCGAACTGCAACAAAAACTGAAGGCCGATATCGCGGCGATCGGACAGGATCGTTCCAAGCTCAACCAGCAACTGATCGACATCGCTACCCAGGTACGCAACGTCGAGATGCGGATCGGCGAGACCGAGGGGCGGCTGCGCCCGCTCGACAGCCGCGAGCAGCAGGCCCGCGCTTCGCTCGATTCGCGCCGGGCCGAAATCGTCGAGGTGCTCGCGGCCTTGCAGCGCGCCGGGCGGCGAACACCGCCGGCGCTGCTGGTGCGGCCCGAAGACGCCTTGCAATCGCTGCGCACCGCCATGCTGCTCGGATCGGTCGTCCCCGAACTGCGCGGACGTGCTGAGAAGCTTGCCGCCGACCTCGGCGAACTGGTGAATTTGCGCAAGGCGATCGCCACCGAACGCGACCTGCTCGCGCAGGACCGCGACAAGCTGAAGAACGATCAGATCCGGCTGGCTGCGCTGGTGGAAGAGCGGCAACGCAAGCAGAGCGCGATCGAAAAGGACATGGAGGCCGAAGGCGCCCGCGCGATTAACCTTTCCAAGCAGGTGGACGGCCTGCAGGGCCTGATCGCAAAGATGGAGCAGGATCTGAAGAGCGCCGCCAAAGCGGCCGCGACCGCCAGCCTGCAAGGCGCGCCCGCCACTCCAAACGGCAAGCCTAATCTTGGGGCACTGAAGGACCCCGCCCGATTGACCCCGGCAATCGCCTTTGCCTCCGCCAAGGGGCTGTTCGCCCTGCCGGTTAACGGCCGCAAGATTCGCGATTTTGGTGGTTCCGACGGCGCGGGGGGCGTGGAAAAAGGCATTTCTTTGGCAAGCCGAGCCGGGGCTCAGGTCACAACACCGTGTGACGGCTGGGTTGTTTACGCTGGGCCCTTCCGCAGCTACGGACAACTCTTGATCCTCAATGCCGGGGGCGGGTATCATGTCCTGATCGCCGGGATGGAGCGCATTTCGGTTAACATCGGCCAGTTTGTACTTACGGGGGAGCCGGTCGCGACCATGGGATCGACGTCCCAGGTTGCATCTATTCTCGCGACGACCGCGAGCCAGCCGGTGCTTTATGTCGAGTTCCGTAAGGACGGCACTCCAATCGACTCAGGCCCATGGTGGGCCGCAAATGAAGGCGAAAAGGTTCGCGGATGATGCGCAAGACTTCTGTAATTCTTCTCAGCGCCGCCACCGGTGCGGCTTTGACGCTCTTCGTAACGCAGCCCCGCTCCGTGCTGATGGGATCGAGCGCGCGTGCGGCAACCTCTGACACGTATCGCCAGCTCAATTTGTTCGGTGACGTGTTCGAGCGCGTGCGCAGCGACTATGTCGAGAAACCCGACGACGGCAAGCTGGTCGAATCCGCGATCTCCGGCATGCTGGCCGGCCTCGATCCGCATTCCAGCTACATGGACGCCAAGAGCTTCCGCGACATGCAGGTGCAGACCCGCGGTGAGTTCGGCGGGCTCGGCATCGAGGTCACGATGGAAGACGGGCTTATCAAGGTCGTCTCGCCGATCGACGATACACCGGCGTCGAAGGCCGGCATCATGGCCAACGACATCATCACCAATCTCGACGACGAAGCCGTGCAGGGTCTCACCCTCAATCAGGCAGTCGAGAAGATGCGCGGCCCGGTCAACACCAAGATCCGCCTCAAGATCATCCGCAAGGGCCAGGACAATCCGATCGAAGTCACGCTGGTGCGCGACAACATCCGTGTCCGCTCGGTCCGCGCGCGCGTCGAACAGGACGACATCGCCTATATCCGCGTGACCACCTTCAACGAGCAGACCACCGAAGGCCTCAAGCGCGAGATCGGCAATCTGTCGAACCAGCTCGGCGACAAGCTGAAGGGCTTCATCATCGATCTCAGAAACAATCCCGGCGGCCTGCTTGAGGAAGCGGTGACGGTTTCCGACACCTTCCTCGAGAAGGGCGAGATCGTTTCGACCCGCGGCCGCAATGCTGAAGAGACCCAGCGCCGCGCCGCCCATACCGGCGACCTGACCAAGGGCAAGCCGGTCATCGTGCTGATCAACGGCGGCTCGGCTTCGGCGTCGGAAATCGTCGCCGGCGCGCTGCAGGACCACAAGCGGGCCACGCTGGTCGGCACGCGTTCGTTCGGCAAGGGATCGGTGCAAACCATCATCCCGCTCGGCAGCGGCAACGGCGCTCTGCGCCTCACCACCGCGCGCTATTACACGCCGTCGGGCAAGTCGATCCAGGCCAAGGGCATCGTGCCCGACATCGAGGTGCTGCAGGACGTGCCCGATGAGCTGAAGGCACGCACCGACACCAAGGGCGAGGCCTCGCTGCGCGGCCATCTGAAGAACGATGGCGACGAGAAGACCGGCTCGCAATCCTACGTGCCGCCGGACGCCAAGGACGACAAGGCGCTGAAGACCGCGGCCGACCTGCTGCACGGCATCAAGTCGACGGCAACCACAGCGCCCGCGACCGGCGACAAGGCGGCGGTCGAGAAGCCGGCCACCAAGGCCGCGAACTGATCGGCTCCAGGCATTCGAAAAAAAGGGCGGCCTTCGGGTCGCCCTTTTTGCCTGCCCCGGCGTAGCACGCGGCTTTGAGGCACTCGCCGCGGAATTGCCGCGGTTCTGCCCCGCCGTGGTATCTTCGGCCCCGGTGATTCGGGGAAGTCCATGACGGAAACGACCGACGATCTGAGCACGCCGCTCGGACAGAAGACGGAGCGCCGGAGGCGCCGGTTCCGGCTGCCGTTCACCATGATGCAGGCGCTGGCCGTGCTGCTCGGCCTGTTTCTGGTCGCCTTCCTCACCATCGCGCTTTTCACGGACAACCCGTTCGGCGGTGAGCCGGTTGCTCGGGTCGCGTTGCGCGCTCCGGCGACGGACGAAAAGCAGCCGGCAGCAGCTTCAAGCCAGACCGCACCGGCGGCGAAATCCGCGTCCCAGCCGAGCGGCGACAACAAGACCGTCACCATCATCGACGGCTCCAGCGGCAAGCGCCAGGACGTCGTGATCGGCGGCGACGCTGCCGACAAGGGTGGCGCAGAGACCGCGCCATCGATGGCAATGACTGGCGTCGACCAGCGGCTGTTGGAAAAGTCCAAGTACGGCATGATCCCGGTGGTTACCGACGGCCTGAAACCGTTCACGGTCTATGCGGCGGACGCCGACCGTACCAAGGCCGCCAAGATGCCCGTGATCGCTATCGTGGTCGGCGGGCTGGGGGTCGGTGCCGCCAAGACGACTGACGCCATCATGAAGCTGCCGCCGGCCGTGACGCTGGCATTCACCCCTTACGGGGCTGACCCCGCCAAGCTCGCCGAGCGGGCCCGCGCGCAGCGCCACGAGATCCTGTTGCAGGTCCCGATGGAGCCGTTCGACTACCCCGACAACGATCCTGGTCCACAGACCCTGCTCACGACGCTGACATCAGAACAGAACATCGATCGGCTCTACTGGCACCTCAGCCGGTTCCAGGGTTACGCGGGGATCGCCAATTTCATGGGTGCCCGCTTCACGGCTACCGACACCGTGATGCAGCCGATTATCCGCGAGGCGGCCAAGCGCGGCCTCGGCTATCTCGATGACGGCTCCTCGCCGCGCAGTGCCGCGCCGGCGTTGACGGCCGGCCAGGCGATGCCTTTCGTCAAAGCCGATTTCACCATCGATACTGTGCCGACCTCGGCCGAAATCGACCGGACGCTGGTCAAGCTGGAGACGCTCGCCAAAGAGCGCGGCCTCGCCGTGGGCGTCGCCTCGGCGCTCCCGATTTCGATCGATCGACTTGCCGCCTGGATCAAGACGCTCGACAGCCGTGGTATCATGCTTGTGCCATTGACAACGGCGATGCTGAAATCAAAATCAGGCTAGAGATCAAACCGATGACGGAGATCCGGATTTTCCCGGACTGCGCCGGACCCGAGCCATTGCGGATCGATTCAATCCGGCCAAAGGAATTTTGAGAGATATGGCACGCTACGAGGACCTGCCTTATCGGACCTGCGTCGGCATGATGCTGATCAACGCGGCCGGGCTGGTCTTCATCGGCCGCCGTGCGGGTGGCATCGAACATGTCGATGAAACCCATGTCTGGCAGATGCCGCAGGGCGGGGTCGATCCCGGCGAGGATACCTGGGAAGCCGCCAAGCGTGAGCTTTACGAGGAAACCAGCGTCCGCTCGGTGGAGAAGCTCGGCGAAGTCGGGGATTGGCTGATCTACGATATTCCGCGCACGGTGGCTGGCCGCGCCTGGAAGGGCCGCTATCGCGGGCAACGGCAGAAATGGTTCGCGGTGCGCTTCACCGGCAAGGACAACGAGATCAACGTCGCCAGCCCCGGCGGCGGGCACAAGGCCGAGTTCGTGAGCTGGCGCTGGGAGCCGATGAAGAATCTCCCGAGCTTGATCGTTCCGTTCAAGCGGCCGGTCTATGAGCGCGTGGTCAAGGAATTCGCCAGCCTCGCGGGCGGCTAGCTCTTTTCACTTTGACGCGCCCTAGCGGCGCCATTCGGTATCCCTCAACCGCCATGTCCGACAAACCCTACCGCCCCAACGTGGGTATCGCGCTGTTTAGCCCGGCGGGCCAGGTGCTGATCGGCCGCCGCTTCCGGGATGACGGGCCGGAGATCATTCTTCCCGGGCTCGAGTGGCAGATGCCACAGGGCGGCATCGACGCGAACGAGAACCCGCGCGATGCCGTCATGCGCGAACTCTGGGAGGAGACCGGAACGGTCAGCGCCGAATATCTCGGCGAGACCGACTGGATAAATTATGAATTTCCGCCCTATGACGGACCGGCCACGCACCGCCTCGCCCGGTTCCGTGGCCAGCGGCAGAAATGGTTCGCGCTGCGCTTCACCGGCCGTGACGAGGAGATCGACCCGCTGACGCCGCGCAACGGCCAGCCGGCCGAATTCGATACATGGCGCTGGGAACGGCTCGACCGCGTCGCCGACCTCGTGGTTCCCTTCCGTCGCGACGTGTATCGGATGGTCGCGCAAACCTTTGCGGGATTCACCCGCTAGAGTGCATAGGCCCCGCTGGGCCACGGCGCTTGACGGCGTCTTGTCGCTCCATATTTTCCGGCCAACCGAGTTCCCGGAAGGTGCCCGATACCGTCGGCGGTGTCAGCGAACCTTTTTGCTCCGACCGCAGACTAACGGTCTCAGACTTGAAATAACCCCGCACCATCGGTGTCTTGCCTTCATGATGGAAGTGACCATAGCCAAGCGTCGCCGGAGTTGGGAATGGCAGGTGCACCAGGATGGCACACTGCTAATGCACGGTCGCGAACGGACCCGTCCGGGTGCCCGTTACCAGGGCTACCGGAGCCTGTTCATGCTGTTGGCCGTTGGCCGGCGGTCCACGGCCTGCAGGACTGCCGAGACTTTCCCGGCACCAGATCAATCGAATTCAGGCGCCAGCAGGTCGTGGTCTAGTTAGGCCCCACCGAAAACGGGCCAATCGCAATCACCTGACAATTGCTGTCGCGCTTGACGCAATCGGCGAGCGCGCCGTTGCCCGCAGCCTGCTCGTCGGCCGCCTTCAGTCCCAGCCCCGGCCGGCCGGCCGCGCCAACCGCAACGGCATTCCAGCCGCTCGGGGCATCCGCGAGCCGGCGTGCAATATCATCGCGTGCATCGGCCGCAATCATCGTATTGCCGGCAGCCTTGAAGAAACCGGTGACCTTCAGCGTGGCCGGAATCGGAACGATAAAATTATCGTTCAGCGCGACCAGCATGCAGGGTACGCCGGCGATCCCGCCACACGACTCCAGGGCGCGCCGCGCCGCTTCCTCGACGCTGTCCAACGCAACGGGAAAGAACAGCGCGCCGCCGGGACCCACCGCGACCGCCTTGTTCTTTCGCGCCGGTGCATAAACGTTCTCAAGCCGCGTCTTGCCAACCTCGCGGGTGAGCGGGACGTTCCTGGCGACGAACGGCTGCTCGGTTGCGGCGTCATGCCTGATCCAGGGCAACGGGGGGACCGGCGGCCTGCCGTGCGCGTAAACGACGGTATCGCCGATTGCATAGAGCTCGCACTTTCGTGGCGACTGTGCGGTATCGGCGCGCTTCTGGCATTGCTCCACTGCGGCAGATTTCGCGGCCTCCTCGCTCGGCTGCCCCACGACGAAAGCGTTGAACCCGCCGACATTGAGTGAGAACGCCTTGAAATCTGCGGCCGGCGCGTAGTCCGACGCCAGCGATGCACGCGCCTTGTCGCTGATGAAGGGAATGCCGGCGGAAGTAAATTTTTCGGTGGACACGACCATCGGCGAGATCGGCGACGGAGCAACCGCTGCCGCACCCGCGGTAGCAGCGGGTGACGGCGAAGCGGCCGGCAGGGTCTGTGTCGGGGGCGCGACGACAGCCGACGGTGCAGGACCCGGATTGCTCGCGGCAACGACCTTCGACGGCGCCGATGTTTCCAGCTTGGTGAAATAGAGAAAACCGCCGACGCCGATCGCGGCGAGGCTGACCACGGTGACTGCGACCGGCCACATCCAGTTCGGTTGCGGCGCACCCTGCGCCTTGGCGGGTTTCTTGACCTGCGGCGTTGAATAGGTGCCGTCCTCGCGGCGCATCGCCACCATATAGGCGTGCACAGGCGTCGGGATGTTCTTCACCTCCTGCGCGCCGATATCAGCGAACTGCACCGACAGCTTGTTGGCGACCTGCTCGTGCACCGCGCGGGAAATGCAGATGCCACCAACCTCGGCGAGGCCCTCCAGTCTGGCCGCGATATTGACGCCATCACCCAGCAGGTCGCCATCCCGCTCAACCACGTCGCCGATCGTGATGCCGATCCGGAAGGCCATCTGCCGGCTGGGCGGATACGCCATGTTGCGGGTACGCAGGCTCTCCTGGATATCGATCGCACAGCGTACCGCTTCGACCGCGCTCGGAAACTCGGCGAGCACGGCGTCTCCAGCGGTATTGAAAATGCGGCCGCCGCCTTTGGCGATGAAATCGTCGGTCACTTGACGGTAGGACGCCAGGCGACGCAGCGTCTCCTCTTCGTCCTCGGCAACCAGTCTGGAATAGCCGGCAATATCGGCGGCGAAAATCGCTGCAATCTTGCGCTTCATAAAAAGCAGCCCCGGATCAACACCCGTACCGGGAACAATGCCGCCAGAAGTTCCCCGGCGCAACCTCAAGCATTTGGTTGAGCACACCCGGGCTGCGCCGGGCTGGCGGCGGGTCAGGAAGCGGCCAAAATAAAAGCGCCCGTCACATCGTGACGAGCGCCTGTGGTTGCTCGGGCCTTCCTTCCGCCCGGAGCTCCGCCCCGGGGCCTAGTGCATGGCCGTCGACGTGAGTTCCTGCTGGATGCTCTTGTAGTGGTCGAGCCGCTCGATGGCGTTATCGAGTTCGGAGCCTTCCTTCTCGGCAAGCTTCGCTTCCATCTCGGCAATCGACTCGGCGAACTGCGCACGGTCGAGATCCTCCAAAGAGGTCGCGACATCGGCAAGCACGGTGAGGCCGCTTTCCGACATTTCGGCAAGCCCGCCAAGCACGATCACTCTCTGACGGGTGCCGCCAGCGGAGATGGTCAGGATACCCGGGCGGATCGCGGCCACGACTGGCGCGTGTCCCGCCAGCACGCCGAAATCGCCTTCCACGCCGGGGACGTCAACCTGATCGACCTCGCCGGAGAAGGCGAGCTTTTCTGGGGAGACGAGATCAAAATGAAAAGTGGCCATGGAAAACCTGCGAGTGGCGAATTGCGAATGGCAAGTAGCGAACGTTACAGGACGTAGCGCGGGTCTATTCGCTACGTCCTATTCGCTATTCGCCCCTTAGGCTGCTTCAGCCGCGAGCTTCTTGCCCTTCTCGACGGCTTCTTCGATGGTGCCGACCATGTAGAAGGCCGCTTCCGGCAGGTGATCGTACTTGCCTTCGCAGATGGCGCGGAAACCCTTGATGGTGTCGGCGAGATCGACGAACTTGCCGGGCGAGCCGGTGAAGATTTCGGCGACGTGGAACGGCTGCGACAGGAAGCGCTCGATCTTGCGGGCGCGCGCCACCGCGAGCTTGTCCTCTTCCGACAGTTCGTCCATGCCGAGAATGGCGATGATGTCCTGCAGCGACTTGTAGCGCTGCAACACCTGCTGGACCATACGGGCGGTCTGGTAGTGCTCTTCGCCGACGACGAGCGGGGAGAGCATGCGCGACGTCGAGTCGAGCGGGTCCACCGCGGGATAGATGCCCTTTTCCGAGATCGCGCGGCTCAGCACCGTGGTCGCGTCCAAGTGGGCGAACGAGGTCGCGGGCGCCGGGTCGGTCAAGTCGTCGGCC
>Ga0268266_10001333_pt1 | contig 29934 bp, 27 predicted proteins | sample KBSS13metaG_FD_190356 | JGI IMG/M metagenome (GOLD analysis project Ga0268266, IMG submission 190356) | Switchgrass rhizosphere microbial communities from Kellogg Biological Station, Michigan, USA - KBS S1-3 metaG (SPAdes) (version 2) | ecosystem: Host-associated > Plants > Roots > Rhizosphere... | reverse complement strand
GCCGGCGGGGTCGGCCAGGTGGTCGACGCGGCGATCGTCGACGGCGCCGCCTCGGTCACCGGGATGCTGCACGGCTTCCTCGAGCTGGGCGCCTGGCGCGACGAGCGCGGCGTCAACCTGCTCGACGGCGGCGCGCCCTTCTACGACACCTACCGGTGCTCCGACGGCGGTTGGGTCGCGGTCGGCGCGCTCGAGCCGCAGTTCTACGCGGCGCTGCTCGAGGCCCTGGGGATGGCCGGCGACGAGGAGATCGCCAACCACCTCGACCCGGCGGCCTGGCCCGCGATCCGCGAGCGCTTCACCGCCAAGTTCGCCGAGCGCACCCGGGACGAGTGGCACGAGCTCTTCGCCGACTCCGACTGCTGCGTCGCCCCGGTCCTCTCGATGCGCGAGGCCCGCGAGGACGGCCACAACCGCGACCGCGGCGTCTTCGTCGAGGTCGGCGGCATGCCCCAACCCGCCCCGGCCCCCCGCTTCAGCGTCACCCCCTCAGCCACCCCGAAACCTTGATGTTGACGGGCCGAAAAGTGCGCCATATCGTGGTTTTTCGGCCCGTCAACCTGGTGCCTTGAACCGGCGGGTCGCGATCGTCACCGGGGCGGGGCGGGGCATCGGGGCCGCGACGGTCGCCGCGCTCGCGGTCGAGGGCTGGAGCGTCGTCGCTGTCGACCGCTGCTCCCCGGACCGGCGGCTGCCCTACGCGATGGCGAGCGAGCGCGACCTCGACGAGGCGGTGGCGGCTGCCGGGAAGCTCGTCGGGCGCGATGACGTGGCTCGTGCCGTGGTCGCCGACGCGAGCGACCGCGACTCCCTCGCCGCCGTGGTCGAGGGCGCCGAAGCGTGGGGCGACGTCGACGCCTTCGTCGCCAACGCGGGAGCGATCGCCGGCGGCGTCCCGGCCTGGGAACTGCCCGACGAGGAGCAGCGCGCGCTGATCGAGGTCAACCTGGAAGCGGTGATCCTCGCCGCCCGCCTCGTCGTCCCGACCCTCCTGGGACGCCCGCGCCCCCGCTCCGGCCGCTTCGTCGCCGTCACCTCCTCCGGAGCGGCGCGCGGCATGCAGGGCCTCGCCGCCTACAGCGCCGCGAAGGCCGGCGTCGTCGGCTTCATCCACGGCCTCGCCGCCGACCTCCACGGCTCGGGCGTCACCGCCAACGCCGTCGCCCCCGGCTCGACCGACACCCCGCTCCTCACCGAGTCCGCCCGCCTCTTCGACCTCCCCAGTCCCCGCGACTTCGCCCCCCGCCAGCCCTTGGAGCGCCTGCTCCGGCCCGAGGAGGTCGCGTCAACCATCGCCTTCCTTCTCGGCCCCGGCGGCAGCGGCATCACCGGCGCGACGGTGCCGGTGGACGGCGGGCTCACGGTCTGACCGTCGGGCGGGGGCGGGGGACGCCGTTCTCCCGGCGGCCTCGGCAGTCCTAGCTGCGTCCTGGGCGTCTCATCGCGGTCCTGGCTGGCTGTGACCGCGATGAGACGCCCAGGACGTGAGGGTTTCGTGACTCACTGCGAGGGTTCGTCACGCTTTCGCCAGGAAGTGCCGGGAGATGTGACGCTTCCGCCAGGAACTCCACACCCGCGTCACGGTTCCGTCGCACCTGGGATCAGCCCTTCGCTCTCTCCCTCCCGTATGGGGGGCAAACGACGAAGGGCTGTCGCGGGCGGCGTCGGATCGAGGAGGAAGGTGCGCGGAAGCCTGGAGTTCGTGGAAGAACCTGCGCCAAAGGGTGGAAGTCGTGTCGCCTCCCTCACGTCACCCGCAACGGCGTCGGAGTTCCTCTGCACCTTTCATACCTCGGCCGTCTCACCCACGGCCACAGCCAGCCAGGGCCGTGGGTGAGACGGCCCTCTCGCCGGGACGCCTCGCGTCCTTTCCCGGGCGCCAGCTTCGAATGGCGCCGAACACCGCAAAATTCGGCCGGGCAGGCCGGCGTCCCAGGCCGCCGTCAGCTGCCCCCGCTGAGCTCCGGGGCCGGGGCGGGCTCTCGGGGAGGACGCAGCGCGGGGGCGCCGACGCCGCAGGTGTAGTCGCACTCTTCGGGTTGGCCCTCCTCGTCGTGGAGGACGTCGGCGGAGATCGTCGTCCAGGCGATGACGGCGCCGATCAGGGCCAGGGCGGCGCAGACGATCATGCCGACGTGGAAGCCGTGGGTCATCTTGTCCGGGTCGTAGAACGCGTCCCCGGTGAGACCGGCGACGACCGGGATGACGGCGACCGCCAGGAGGCCCGCCACCCGCGCAACCGCGTTGTTGACGCCCGAGGCGATCCCCGAGTTGGCCGAGTCGACCGCCGCCATCACCGTCGCGGTGACAGGGGCGACCACGAGGGTCAGGCCGAGGCCGAAGACGATCACCGCCGGCAGCACCGTGCTCACGTAGCTGTCGCCGGGGTTGATCCGCAGCATCAGGAGCATGCCCGCGGCGATGATCAGCGGGCCGACGGTGAGCGGGATGCGCGGGCCGATCCGCTGGGCCAGCGCGCCCGCCCGGGCCGAGCCGACGAGCATCAGCGCGGTCACCGGCAGCGAGGCCGAGCCCGCCTCGATCGGCGTGTAGCCCATCGAGATCTGCAGGAAGCTGACGAGCAGGAAGAAGACGACGCCGAGCGCCGCGTAGACGACGAAGGTGACCGCGTTCGCGGCGCTGAACTGGCGCGAGCGGAAGACCCGCAGCGGCAGCATCGGGTTGGGGCTGCGCGCCTCCTGCCAGAAGAAGCCGACCAGTGCCGCGACGCCGATCACGGCGGTGGCGACGATCGCCGCCGACCAGCCTTCCGGCGCCTCGATCAGCGCGTAGGTGGTGCCGCCGAGCCCGACCGCTGCCAGCACCGCACCGCTGTAGTCGAGCCTCCCGGTCGAGGTCGGGTCACGCGACTCGGGCACGTGGCGCGCCGCCGCCCAGAAGACGAAGGCGCCGAGCGGCAGGTTGATCAGGAAGATCGCGCGCCAGGAGATCGCGCCGATCAGCCAGCCGCCGACCAACGGCCCGATCGCCCCGGCGACGCCGCCGAGCCCCGACCAGGCGCCGATCGCCCGCGCCCGGTCGGCGGGGCGGAAGCTCGCCTCGATGATCGCCAGGCTCCCCGGGGTCAGCAGCGCCCCGCCGATCCCCTGGACCAGCCGCGCGAAGATGAGTAACTCGACGGTGGGCGCCACCGCGCAGAGCAGCGAGGCGAGCGTGAAGAGCGCGACCCCGACCTGGAAGACGAGCCGCCGCCCGAGCCGGTCCCCGAGGCTCCCCCCGAGCAGGATCAGCGACGCCAGCGTCAGCAGGTAGCCGTTCAGGATCCACTGCAGCGCGCTGGTCGAGGCGTTCAGGTCCTCGCCGATCTTCGGCAGCGCCACGTTCACCACGGTCGAGTCGAGGAACGCCATCCCCGACCCGGCGATCGTCACCGCGAGCAGCCACCGACCCGCACCGCTCCCAAACGCGACGCCGGACGAGTTCGCCTCCACCCGCTGAGCCTACCGTTCGCCCTTTGTAGCCCTCTGGGCTACAAACAGCGAAGGGTCAGGCGTCCTTGGCGTGGTACTCCTCGAGCAGGGCGAGCTCGCGGTCGTGTTTGGGGAAGAGGAAGAAGACGACACAGATGCCGGCGGCGACGGCGAGCATGCCGGCGGCGTAGGTCCAGTCGCCGCCGTCGAGGAAGGAGGTGCGGGCGGCGCCGACGATCGCACCGGCGTATTCGGGGTACTGCTGCGCGGTGTTGGCGGCACTGGAAAAGGACTTGGTGAGTTCGTTCTGGACCTTCTCGCTGACGTGGGAGGCGTTGGGGGAGGAGGCGATCTGTTCGCTGAAGGACTTGGCATAGCCGGCGGTGAGCAGGGCGCCGAAGATCGACTGGAGGATCGCGCCGCCCAGATCGCGCTGGAGGTCGGCCGTCCCCGAGGCCATCCCCGCCTTCTTCACCGGCACCGAGCCGGTCAGCGACCGCGAGGCCGGGGTGCCCGCGAAGCCCACGCCGATCCCCATGAAGAGGAAGCCGAGGCCGACCGGGAAGTAAGAGGCCCCCTCGTCCCAGAGGAGCAGCATCACGAGGAACGCGAGCAGGCAGAAGGTGTCTCCGACCAGCAGGGTGAAGCGCGAGCCGCGTGACTCGACCAGCTTCGCCGACTGCGGGGCGACGAGGATCATGCCGATCGCGCCGGGGAGGATCGCCAGGCCGGCCTGGAAGGTCGAGTAGCCGAGCACGTTCTGGACGAATTGCTGGCCGATGAACATCGCCCCCATCAGCGAGCCGAAGACGATGATCCCGGCGAGCGCCGCCACCCAGAAGGTCGGCCGCCCGGCGACGTGCAGGTCGTACAGCGGAAACTTGACCCGGCGCTGTCGCAGGATGAACGCCCCGGCGCCCGCGACCGCGACGATGCCGAGGATCACCGCCGTCGTCCCCTTGCCCGGTTCCGGCGCCAGGTTGATCGCCAGCACCAGGGTGCCGACCATGGCGATCGAGAGGATGCCGCCGAGATGGTCGACCGGCTCGGTCGTCTCGTTGACATGGGCGGGGACGTAACGCCAGGCGAAGAAGAGGGCGATCGCCGCGAGCGGGGCGCTGACGATGAAGACCGACCACCAGTCGAAGCCTTCCAGCAGCGCCCCGGCGAGCAGTGGCCCGAGCGCCGACATGCCGCCGCCGAGGGCGCTCCAGAGCGCGATCGACTTGGTCCGCTCGGGTCCCGACCAGAGCGCCGTGATCAGCGCCAGCGTGGTCGGGTAGGCCATCCCGGCGGCGACCCCGCCGAAGACGCGGGCGAGGAAGAGCACCTCCGCGGTCGGCGCGATCGCGGCGAGGATCGAGGCCGGGATCGTCAGCCCCATCCCCAGCACCAGCAGGGTCTTGCGGCCATAACGGTCGCCGATCGCGCCGAGGTAGAGGACCGACGCGGCGAGCCCGAGCGAGTAGCCGACCGCGATCAGGTCGACCATCGTCTGCCCGGCGTCGAAGTGCTTGCCGATGTCCGGCAGGGCGACGTTCGCCACCGCCAGGTTCAGGTTGGCGACCCCGGCGACGCCGATCAGCGTCGCCAGCACCAGGGCCGCGCGCGCCGGCGAGGAGCTCCCGCGCGACGCCGTGGTGCCGCCGTCGGGACCCGCGCTCGAGCCCCCGGCGGCGCTCACCGCTAGACCTCGATCCAGGTCCCGCTCGGGCCGAGGTTGCGCAGCGGCGTCTCGCCGACGGCGCTCTCACATCCCCAGGCCTCGTGGATGTGGCCGAAGACGACCAGCCGCGGCCGCTTCTCCTCGACCGCCGCCAGCAGCGCCTTGCTGCCGAAGTGGGTGTCCGGGTCGCCGCCGTCGCAGTGCCCGTAGGGGGGCGAGTGGAGGACCAGCACGCCGCCCTCCGGCGCCGGGGAGATCATCTCCGTCGCCTCGTCCTCGGAGAGGTCGAAGCTCCAGTCCCAGGGCGTCGTCGGGATGCCCGCCCCGAGGCCGAAGAACTCGACCCCGTCGACCGTCGTCCCCTCGCCGTGCAGCACCGTCGCCGCGTCCCACGCGGCCGCCGCGGCGCGCAGCGCGTCGACGGTCTCGTTGTTGCCTGGGACGAGGAGCGTCGGCGTCTCGATCGGCGCCAGCGAGGTGATCGTCTCCTCCAGCCCCTCGTGCACGGAGGCGAAGTCGCCCGCGCCGATGACGAGGTCGGCGTCCGCCGACATCTCGACCAGCGCGGCCGCCTGGGTCAGGTCACGGTGCAGGTCTGAGAAAGCCAGAATCTTCACGCTGGGAACCTACCCGACCGAACTCCCGCGGGCGCCACAACTTCCACGAGCGCGCCGGCGTCACGCCCTCCTCTTCCTCGCGGACGCTGAGGTCGAAGAAGAGGAAGGTCCCGCCGAGGGCGGTGAAGGGGATCAGCAGGGCGAAGACGAGCGAGCCGATCACGTTGATCCAGATCAGCGGCAGCGCGGTGAAGATCAGCGCGAAGGAGAGGATCGGCCCGGCCGCGACGCCGATCACGTAGAAGACGAGGATCACCCGCGCCGTCCGGAGCCAGCGTCCCCGCACCAGCCGCAGGCTGCCCCGGAAGGACTCGCGGAAGCCCTTGTCGGTGAACAGCACTTCCTGCTGCACGAAGGACCAGCCGACGAGGTAGCGCAGCGCGAAGGGGAGGCCGATCACGGTGATCGCCAGCAGCAGCACGCCGAGCGTCGCCAGCAGCTGCGCGCCGACCACCCGCCAGAAGCGCTCGCGCACGCCGCGCAGCGCGGCGAGGAAGGTCACCTCGCGGTCGCGCAGCGCTTCGCGGGCGACCACGATCGCGATCGCCGCGACCAGCGCCTGGGCGACCGGGCGGATGAACTGTTCGAGCAGGTCCGCCCAGGCGAGGTTGACCCCCGAGCCGCCGGGGTTGCGGGTGTTCGAGATCAGCACGGCGAGCGCGTTGGTCGCCCCGATCAGCACCAGCGCCGCCAGCGCGACGGGTAAGAGCACCCGCCAGTGGCGGCCGTAGAACTGGCGCGCCGCGCGCAGGATCTGCCCCAGCGCCCGCCGCCGCCGGAGCGTGTCGATGTCCACCGGTCGCCAGCGAGTGACGAAGACGATGAGGACGATCAGCAGCGCCAGCCCGATCACCGTCGCCGCCGCGGCGAACGGCGATTCGGCGTCGAGGTTGATGATTTCCGAGGCGGTGGCGACGGCGCCGCAGAACGCCTTCGTCACCTGCGGGCCGGCGATCGTGCCGCCGGGCAGGCGCGGGCTGGTGGTCCGCTGCGCCGCCATCCATTCGAACGGGTGGCGCCACTGGGTCTTCGTCTGCGGCCCGGTCGGGCCGTTGTTGTAGCCCTTTTCGCGTTCGCCCCAGCGCCCGTCGTAGCTGGTCCAGGCAAACGGCCCTTTGGTGACGATCGGGCCCGGCATCAGGACCGGCGCCAGCTTCAGTTCGCGCAGCGGTTCGGTGGTGTTGTCGCAGCCGAGGCCGGACCCGTGTTGGCCGTTCTCGACGTACACCGCCGAGTCGTAGAAGGTCGCGTGCGAGCCCGCCGCCGGGTAGACGACCGGGTGCGTCCCTTCCTTCTGCACCTTGCCGTCTTCCCAGGAGGCGCGCTCGCCCCCGGCGTGCTGGAAGAGGATGATTTCCGACGGTTCTTCGTGCAGCGCCGCCGCCGGCGCTTCCGCTTCGAAGGTGATCTGCATGCCCTCCCAGTCACCCTCGTGGAGGTCGTTGAACTGGTTGAAGTACCAGAAGAACCAGTACTGCAGGGCGAACCCGGTGTGGCCTTTTTCGCGGGCGATGTGGGCGTAGGTGACGGCGGGCGCCTTGCCTTCTTCCTCGAGCTTCTTGAACGCCCTGGCGTACACGCAGGTGTCGCCGAGCGCGCGCCCTTCGAGGTTCAGGTACCAGTCGCCGCGCAGCCCGGCGATGTCCTTCGCGGTCGGCGCGTGGCGGATCGTGTGGAGCTTGCCGTCGGCGAAGTGCTGCAGCTCCACGGAGGGGTTGCCGAGCACCGTTTCCACCGAGGTCGGCTGGTACTGCTCGGCCGACGTTTCGCACGGCGGGTGTTCCTGCTTGCGCAGCTCGACGATCGGGACGTACTTCTCGGCGAGTTCTTCGGCCGGGGACTCCGGTTGCGGAACCGGCGGCAGGCCGACGGTGATGGTGGAGTCGGTTTCGCGCTTGTCCCCGTGCGCGACCGGTGCCAAGGCGAGCAGCAGCAGCGCCGGGAGAAGGACGAGCAGGCGACGCGGCCGCTTCACGCGGCCAAACGTACCAGCGTCAGACGGTCTCGGCGACCGGTTCGTCCTCGGGGATCTCGCCTTCCTCGACTTTGCCCCCGGGCATGAATTTCAGCGCGATCACGAAGGCGATCGCCAGCGCGACCGCCATCCCGTAGAAGACGTCCCGAGTCGCTTCGGCGAAGGCCATCGGCACGGCGCTGAAGACCTCGCCCGCCTTCGGGCCGAGCGCGTGGCCGACCGCCTGGCAGGCCGCTTCGCCCTGGGAGACGCATTCGGCGACGGCGTCGGCTTTGTCCTTGGACAGGCCTTTGGCGGTCGCGGCGCTCTCCAGGTTCGACCGGTTCCAGGTGATCAGCAGGGAGCCGAGGATCGCCAGCCCGAGGCTGGAGCCGAAGTTGCGGACCGTCTGCGTGATCCCGGTCGCCTCGCCGTAGCGGCTGCGCGGCACCCGGTTCAGCGCGTCGGTGTTGGCGGGGGAGAGGACGAGCCCGACCCCGAGCCCGGCGAGGACGATGTAGTACCACTGTTCGCTGACGCTGAGGTGGGTCATCGACTTGCCCCAGAGGTAGAAGCCGATCGCCCCGATCAGGCACCCGAGGACCATCGGCCGCCGCGCCCCGATGCGGTCGAGCATTTTGCCGCCCCACTGGGTCGCGGTCGCGAACCCGGCGAAGAAGATCAGCAGGTAGAGGCCCGTTTCCGAGGCCGATTCGCCGAGTGAGATCTGCGCGTACTCGCTGGCGAAGAAGAAGAGCGGCACGAAGGCGATCATCAGGAAGAAGAGGACGGCGCTGTCGACGGCGAAGGCGTGGTTCTCGAAGATCCGCAGGCGCAGCAGCGGGTTTTTCGAGCCCAGCTGGTCTTTCACGAACCAGACGAGGATGCCGATGCCGAGCACGATCGAGGCCCAAGTCTTGACGTCGCCCCAGCCCCAGATCGCCGACTGTTGGAGTCCCAGGACGAGGAGCCCCATGCCGCCGCAGGCGAGGACGGTGCCCTTGTAGTCGAGCTTGCCGGGGTGGCGGTTTTCGGCGGGGTCGGCTTTCCAGGTGAGGAAGAGGGCGATGATCGCGACCGGCACGTTGATCCAGAAGATCGAGCGCCAGGTCCACTCGGTGAGGAAGCCGCCGGCGATCGGGCCGACCGAGGTGAGCCCGCCCGCGATGCCGAAGAAGATCGCCATCGCGCGGCCGCGCTCGGAGACGGGGAAGGACTCGAGGACGATCGCGAGCGCCGCCGGGAACATGATCGCCGCGCCCGCGCCCTGGAGGATGCGGAAGAAGATCAGCCAGGCCTCGGCGCCGGAGCCGGTCGGGGTGGCCCCGCAGAGGGCGGAGCAGACGGCGAAGATGATCGTGCCGAGGACGACCATGCGGCGGTGGCCGGCGATGTCGGCGAGGCGGCCGCCGAAGGCGAAGAGCGCCGAGAGCGAGAGCAGGTACCCGTTGATGATCCACTGCGAGCCGGTGGTCGACAGGTGCACGTCCTGCTGGATCGTCGGCAGGGAGATCGCGACGATCGTCTGGTCGATGAACGTCATCGAGACGGCGAAGATCATCGCGGCGAGGATCAGTTTCGAGTTCTTGGCGGGGGCGGCGTTCATCGGGAGGAGCTTCCTTGACCTTTCGTGGATTCCTCCCGGCTTATCGGTTCGGTAGGGTGCCGACTTGATGCCTTCCATCTTCTGGATCGGGTGCGGCGTGGCCGCACTGGTAGCCGTGATCAGCGCCATGTACGGCGCCCGCTCGAACACCATGACGTTCGCGTCCGGTGCCGCGATGGGCCTGTTCATGGGCTTCATGCTCGCCTTCCCGCTGATCGCCATCGGCCTCGCCTCCAGCTAGCCCGTGGCCGACGTCCCGAACGTCCGGCTCAGCGACGGCGTCGAGATCCCGCAGCTCGGCTTCGGCGTCTTCCAGGTGCCGCCGGACGACACCCAGCGCGCGGTCGAGGACGCCCTCGCGACCGGCTACCGCCACATCGACACCGCCGCCGCCTACCGCAACGAGCGCGGGGTCGGCGCCGGGATCGCCGCGTCGGGCGTCTCGCGCGAGGAGATCTTCATCACCACCAAGCTGTGGAACTCCGAGCAGGGGCTCGACTCGACCCTCGCCGCCTTCGAGAGATCGTTGGAGGAGCTGGACACCGACCACGTCGACCTCTACCTGATCCACTGGCCGGTCCCGTCCCGGGATCTCTACCTGGACACCTGGCGCGCCTTCGAACGCATCGTGGCGGAGGGCGGCAGTCGTTCCATCGGCGTCTCCAACTTCCGCGTCGAGGACCTCGAACGCCTGGAACGCGACGCCGACCAGATGCCGACGGTGAACCAGATCGAGCTCCATCCGCTGTTCCAGCAGGCCGAGCTGCGCGCCTGGCACGCCGAGCACGGAATCGCGACAGAGGCCTGGAGCCCGCTTGCCCAGGGCGAGGTGCTGAAGGACGAGACGCTGACCGCGATCGCCGCGCGCCTCGAGCGCACCGTTGCCCAGGTGATCCTGCGCTGGCACCTGCAGCTCGGCAACGTGGTGATCCCGAAATCGGTCACCCCGGAGCGCGTGCGGGAGAACTTCGACCTCTTCGGCTTCGAGCTCTCCGACGACGACATGGCGGCGATCGCCCGACTCGATGCCGACCATCGCACCGGGCCCGACCCGGCCACCTTCAGCACTCCGTAGAGCGAATCGGGTCGCGGCCGGGGCGTTCCTGGTCGGCGGCTCGCTCTTCGCGATCGGCGCGCTCCTCGCCCAGGCCGACATCGGCGGCCCGCGCCTCGCCGCGGTCGTCTATCTCGTCGGCGGCGTCTTCTTCTCCACCGGCGGCTACGCCTCGGTACTGCTCGCGATCAACGCCCCGCACCGCCGCCGCGACGGCTCCTGGGCCGGCGACCGCTGGCGCTGGTGGGCGCGTGAACCCCGCAACATCGATTACCTCGCCGCCGCCGTCCTCTTCGCCGGGACGATCGTCTTCGGCATCAACCTGATCGACTCCATGCTCGGCTCCTTGACCCCGGCCCAGGAGGACCGCCTGGTCTGGAACCCGGACATCATCGGCTGCCTCCTCTTCCTCATCTCCGGCTTGCTCGCCATGGTCGACATCTCCGGCTCCTGGTGGCGCCTGCGCGGCGAGGGCCTCGGCTGGTGGATCGTCTTCGTCAACCAAGTCGGCTCGGTCCTCTTCATGGCCTCCGGCATCGCCTCCTTCGTCCGCGCCGACGGCGACATGATCGCCGTCGCCCTGGCCAACTGGGGCACCTTCGGCGGCGCCGTCTGCTTCGTCGTGGCGGGGTTCATGCAGTTCTACGAGCCCCCTGACGGCAGCTGAGTGTCCGCGGGCGGGAGAGGCTGGATGATCGCGGGCGCGCCGGGGGCCTTCGTGCTCCTCGCCGAGCTGCTGGCCCTGCTCGTGACCTCCCTCACCGGCTCCGAACTCCCGGTCGAGGTCGGTGCCACCACCCTCGTGCTCGGGGTGGTCGCCGGCGTCGTCGCCCCGGTCGCGATCGTCGTGACCCGTCGTCGGGACGCCTTGCTTTGGGCCGTCGTCTCGGTCTGCGCCACTTTTGTGGCCGTCCTGATCGGCGCGCTCCTCCTGTTCGGTGCCGCCGTCTCCGCCTGCGGCCCCAACTGCCTCAGTTGACCCTGCCTACAGCCGCTCGGCATCCCCGCGGCGGCTGGCCTCGGCGTGGGAGCGGTGGCCTTCGAAGCGATCGGGATGGCTGCCGTCGCGGGCTCGCGCGTTCGCGGCCTTGCGGCCGCCCGCGAGGAGCATCGCCAGCAGGAGGACGGCAACGACGACGAGCACGATCACGGCGAGCGTAGACACGGATCCCTCCTCGAAAGGTCCAGGAACACCCGATTCCTGGTTCACGGTTCAGCTTCCCTTTGCAAGGAGGCGGAAAACTCGACACTCCAGCGGGGCGCAACGACCGTTGCACGGGCCGTCGGGGAAAGGCTCCTACCGGGGTGCGCTTGGCAGCATGGGCGGCCGCCCGGCAAGGCTCGATCCTCGGCCGGGCATCCGACTTGATGAACGGCATCAACCGCACGCGGGCCGCGGCAGCGGCACTCCTCGTCGCCCTCGTGGCGGTGCTGGTCGGCGCGGCGGGACCCGCCTCGGCGGGGGTGCTCGAACCAAAGGGCAAGCAGATCTTCTTCGGCGTCTCCGACACCGGCGACCCGGCGTCGTTCGGCGAATTCTCCGAGGCGGTGTCAAAGCACCCGGCGGTGATCGAGTCCTTCCGCGCCTGGGGCTCGGAAATCCGCGACTCGATCCAGCGCTGGGAGATCGCCCGCGCCCGCCCGATGGTCCACATCACCACCGCCGATCCGCAGACCGGCGCCGAGATCCTCAACCTGGCGCAGATCGCCAACGGCGCCGGCGACAGCTTCCTGATCCGCCTCAACAAGCTCTTCGCCGAAAAGCACATGCGCGCCTACATACGGCCACTGGGGGAGCCGAACCGCTGCCTCAACGTCTACGCCGCCCTCGAATGCGCCGGGCACCCGCGCTCGGCCGCCGACTCGGCCCGCAACTACCGGCGCGCCTTCCGCCGCATCTACGTGATCGTCCACGGCGGCGGCAAGGCGAAGCTGATCAACGCGCGCCTCGCCGAAGCCGGGCTGCCGCCGTTGAACGCCCACGTCGGCGGACTGCCGAAGGCGCCGGTGGCGATTGTCTGGAGCCCGCTCCCCTCCGGCTCGCCGACGACGAAGAAGAACCTGCCGCAGAACTTCTACCCCGGCGACCAGTGGGTCGACTGGACCGGGACCGACTTCTACGCCTCCTATCCCGAATGGGGCGCGCTGACGAAGCTGTACGAACGCTATCCCCGCAAGCCGTTCGCGATCACCGAGTGGGGTGTCGAAGCCGGCGACGACCCGAGCTTCGTCTCCCACCTCTTCGCCTGGGTGAAAGCCCATCCGCGGACCAAAATGCTCGTCTACTACCAGGACTTCGGCTCGACCTCGAACTACCGGATCCAGAACTACAGCGAAAGCCTGGCGGTGCTCACCGATCGCCTCCACGACGGGCGGTTCCCGGCGTACGCGCCGGGGGCGCCGCATCTGCCCCCGCCGCCCCCGGGCGGGCTGGAACCGGGTTAGGGGCGACGAAGCCGTTCGAGATCGCTTTCCCGAACATGTGGGACGGGAAGCGCGGTTTCGGCGCGACGATCGCCGGTGAGATCCGTGCCGGTCTCGGGCGGGTCGGCGCGAGCTTGGTGATGCTCGAGTAGCCGGTCACGTAGAGGTTCTGCCCGTCGCTGATGATCGGGGTGTAGGTGCCCTTGGGATAGCTGAACACCTTGCGGCCGCTGCGCATCATGTAGCCGTTCGTCACCTGGTTGGTGAAGTTGGCGACGTAGACGATTTCGCCGATCGCCGAGAGCGAGCCGATCACCTGCCCGCCCGCCGAATGGCTCCAGCGCACTTCGCCGTTCTTCGCGTTCAGCGCGTAGATGTTGCCGTCGAAGGAGCCGATGTAGACGGTCGGCGGGCTGTGCTTGGTGCTGGCGACGGTCGGCGCCGAGTAGGCGTAACCGCCGGTCGAGTAGGTCCAGGCGAGTTCGCCGTCGGAGATGTCGAAGCTGTAGACGCGGTCGTCGTTGTTGCCCGCGTAGACGCGGCCGAAGGCGACCGCGGGGGTCGAGTAGAACTGGCCGCCGCTGATCCCGGTCCCGAGCGAGCCGGTCGACCAGATCAGTTCGCCGTTCTTCGCGTCGACCGCGTTCATCGAGCCGCCGTAGTCGCCGACGTAGAGCCGTCCGCCGTAGTAGGCGGGCGCCGCCTTCACCGGCCCGGAGAGCTGGGTCGACCAACGCACGTTCCCGTTGACGGTGGAGACCGAGTAGAGCTTGCCGTCTTCGCAGCCGAAGTAGACGCTGGTGCCGACCACCACCGGCGAGGACTCGGCCCGTCCCGGCAGGCTCTTTTTCCAGATCACCTTGCCGTTGGCGGCGTTCAGCTTGACGATGTGGCCGGGGACCAGGTTGACGATGTAGAGGCGGCCTTTCGAGTAGGCCGGCGAGGAGGCGTTGAGGTGGCCGATCCGCCGTTCCCAGAGCCGCGCGCCGGTCCGCGCGTTCAAGGCGAAGGCGAAGCCCGAGTTGTTCACCGCGTAGAGGACACCGTTGACGTAGATCGGCGGGAACTCGAGCAGCGGGCGCTGGGTGTAGCGCCAGAGTTTGTGGAACGGCGGCTTCACCCCGCGCGCCGGCAGGTAGCGGGTGCGCTGCGGGTTCAGCCCGTACATCGGCCAGTTCACCGTCGGCCTTGCTCCTCGATGGCCCGGTTTCGGTTTCGGCGCTTCCTTCGGCGGTTCCGGCTTGAAGTGTTCGATCGCGGTCTCGTTGTGGACGTCGGCGGGGCGCTTCAGCTCCTGCCAGGCGACGATCACCGCGGCGACCGCCACGATCGCGAGGACGATCAGCGCGATGGCCGCGCGCCGATGCTCGCGCCACAGCTTGCGCGGGTGGACGAGGAGGGAGAGGCCTGCGCGCAGGCGCTTAAGCACGCCAGCGCTGCGGGTCGGAGTCGGGGACCTGGCGGGCCTCGCCGATCACCGCGAGGTGGGCGAGGCAGGAGAGGACGATCTGGAGCATGAAACCGGCGGTGCCGGGGTTGAGGTTCTCGCGGCCGACGATCCCTTCGACCATCTCGTAGGCGGTCGGCTCGGCGCCGTCGACCATCTGGGCGCGGACCCGGTCGAGCAGTTCGCCCGCCTGGGCGCGCGCCGCCCCGATCTTCGCATCGGGATCGCGGAACGGTTTCCCGTGCCCGGGCAGGCAGAGGCCCACCGACAGCGGCTCGATCCGGTCGAGGCTCGCGAGGTATTCCCCGAACGGATCGGGCGTGTGGCCGTAGTCGAAGAAGAGCGCGGTGCGGCCGAGCAGATGGTCGCCGGAGACGAGCAGCCGCCGCTCGGCCTGGTGCAGGCAGACGTGGGACGGCGCGTGGCCGGGCGTCTCGATCACGCTCCAGGTGCCGACGTCGGTCTCGACCTCGACCCCGGGCACCAGCTCGCGGTCGGGCGGGCGGATGCCGCTGATCAGGTCTTCCGGCGAGTCGCTGCGGACTTTCCGATACCGGTCGAGCGCGGCCATCGGGACGCCGCTCATCCTCCCGACCTCGAGCCGCCCTTCGAGCGCGGCCTGGGGATCGTCGGCCTGCAGCCGGATGTGCTCCCAGTTCGGGTGCATCCAAAGCTCACAACCCGTCTCCTCGCAGATCGACGCGGCGAGGCCGTAGTGGTCGGAGTGCGAGTGCGTGCAGACGACCAGCTTCACGTCTTCGACCCCGAACCCGGCCTGCGCCAACCCGATGTCCAGCATCCGGAACCGCCCAGGCCCGCCCACCCCGGTGTCGAACAATACGATCCCCGCGCCCCGCTGCATCGCCCAAGCGTTCCCATGCGGAACCCCCGGCCACGGGCAGGGCAGCTTCAACCGCCAGATCCCCGGCTGGATCCGTTCGGTCCGCGGCTTGACGACTTGCGCTTGAGCCATCAGAGAATCCTCTCAGCTACGCCGCGCCTGGCGGGGCCGGGGGGCGCATCGCGGCGTCGTGGCGTCGGTCACCTGCGATTGCAGGCTCCCTCGCTACTCCTTGCGCTGCTGGCCCCGGCCCTCGCCGGGCGAGGCGTAGGGGCATCGAGGACCCCCCCGATTCGGGGCTCGCTTCGCCGTCGGCGGGGCGGTCTCGGGTAGGGGTGGAGCGTCTTGTACCCCGGAGCTTGGGGGCTCACGGGCGTCAGCTGTAAAAAGCGATCCGGGCGGAGGGGTTAAGCGGAACCCCTGCCCGAGACCGCCCCGGATAACGGGCTACGCCGCGAGCTGCGAATCGTCGTGCTCGGCCACCAACGCCAGCACGTCGTCGGCGTACTTGTTCACGAAGGCGGGGCCGACGCCGGAGATCTCGATCAGGGCCGGGCGGCCGGTGGGGCGGCGGGCGGCGATCGAGGCGAGGGTTTTGTTGTTGGCGACGGTGTAGGCGGGCTTGCCTTCAGCCGCGCCGAGGCGCCACTTCTTGAGCGCTTCGAAGAGGGGGGCGTCGTCGGCGGAGAGGTCGGGGGCCGGGGTGGAGGAGCCGCCGCCGGCGCGGGCGGGCTTGCGGACGGCGATCGTCTCCGGGTCGGGCAGCCAGTCGAGCATGTCGCAGATGTCGCAGCAGCGGCCGGTCGGCGGGGTCTCGGCGCGGCGGTCGCCGAAGTGGGCGAGGAGGGCGATGCGGCGGCAGCGGATGCCGTAGATGAAGTCTTTGATCGCGTGGTAGGCGCGCCAACCGCGCTCGTGGGCGATCGCCAGCTCCGGATCGTTCGCGCGCTGTTCGTTGAAGCGCACCAGCCGCCCGAGATCGGCTTTCATCGCCAGCATCACCGCCCGCGAGGGCAGTCCGTCGCGCCCGGCGCGGCCGGCCTCCTGGTAGTAGGCCTCGACCGAGGTCGGGATCGCCATGTGCCAGACCGACCGCACGTCGGCCTTGTCGACGCCCATGCCGAAGGCGTTGGTGGCGACGACCACGTCGACCGCGTCCTCGCCGCCCGACATGAAGCGCCGCTGCACCAGCGAGCGCTCGTTGCTCTCCATCCCGGCGTGGTAGGCCAGCGCCCGCAGGCCGGTCCCGCGCAGCTCCCCGGCGACCTCGTCGGTGTCCTTGCGGGTGCCGCAGTAGACGATCGCGGGGCGGTTGGCCGGGTCGGCGAGCCCGGTCTCCAGCAGAGCCTGGCGGCGTGCCTTGGAGCCCTTGCCCTCCAGCGCGATCACGTCGAAGGAGATGTTGGGACGGTCGAAGCCCGCCCGCACCCGCAGCGGCTCCTGCATGTTGAAGCGCTGCGCGATCTCCACCGCGACCGGCACCGTCGCCGTCGCCGTGCAGGCCATCACGGTCGGCCGCCCGAGGCGCTCGGCAATCTGCGGCAGCCGCAGGTAATCGGGGCGGAAGTCGTGGCCCCACTCGGAGACGCAGTGGGCCTCGTCGACCGCCAGCAGATCGATCTTGCGCTGCCCGATCGCGTCGAGGAAGACCCGCGAGGCGAAGCGCTCCGGCGCGCAGTAGACGATCTTCGTCCGTCCGCTCCGCACCGAATCCAGCGCCTCCCAGGTTTCCCCTTCGTCCATCGCCGAGGAGACCATCGCGACCGGGTGCCCGGCCTGGGTCAGCCGCAGCCACTGGTCCCGCATCAGCGCGATCAGCGGGCTGACGACGATCGTCAGGTCCTCCGAGGCCAGCCCCGGCAGCTGGTAGCAAAGGCTCTTGCCGCCGCCGGTCGGCATCACGATCAGCGAATCGCGCCCTTCCAGGGCCGCGATCACCGCCTCGCGTTGCCCGGGCCGCCAATCGGCGTACCCGAGCTCCGCGAGCAGCGCGTCCGCCCGCTCGCCGGGGGCCTGCCCGAAGGTCATCTGTCCAGCTTCATCCACGACCCTCCAGGCTAAGCCCTCTCCCGGCGGGTGCGCGCTAGGCCTGTTCCCCCTTGGCGATCTCGGCCGGAACGAGCGACAGTTTCTCGGCGAGGGTGTTGATGCCCTGCGCCAATTTGCGGGTGTCGGCCTTGTCGAGTTCTTCGTAGAGGACGAAGCCGGGCCATTCCTTCGTTTCGTACGGCTTCAGCGAGGCATAGACGGCTTCGAAGTCGGCTTCGATTTCCTTGACCAGTTTCGGGTCCGTCTTTTCCATCAGCGGGGCGACCGCTTCGAACGCCACCTGGGACCCTTCGACGTTCGCCTTGAAGTCGACCAGGTCGATGTGCGAGTAGCGCTCCTCCTCGCCGGTGATCTTCGAGGTCGAGACCTCGGTCAGGAGCTCGTTGGCACCGTTGGCGATCTGGACCGCCTGCAGTTTCACGCCCTTCACTTTCTGTTCCAGTTCCTCGACGTTCGCTTCCAGTTCTTCGGCGACCGGCTTCATGCCCTTCAGGCTTTCTTCTTCCCAGAGCGCTTTCTCGATCCGGTGGAAGCCGCCGAATTCATTCGGCTTGACGTCGTTTTCACGGGCGTCGATGCGCGGGTCGAGGTCACCGAAGGACTCGGCCACCGGCTCGATCCGCTCGTACGGGATGCGCGGTTCCGGGTAGAGCTGCTTCGCCTTCTCGATGTTCCCGGCGATCACCGCGGCCACGAACGGCTTGGTCTTCGCGGTCAGCTCGTCAGTGTTTTCCTCGAGGTAGGAGCGGTAGTCGGCGATCGCTTTTTTGATCTGCGGGCTCTTGCTGGTTTCCACCTGGCCGGTGACCTTCAGCGTCCCTTCGCCTTCGCCGCCCGCTTCCTGGCAGCGCACCGCGTATTCGCCTTCTTCGAGGGTCAGCGAGAAGCTCCCGGAGGTGCCCTCGATGATGTTCTCGCGCTCGCCCAGGATCGTTTCCCCGTCGAGGACCTCGAGCTCGGTGTACTTGCTCGTGCCGCCGTTTTCGACCGTGAAGTCGATCGGGCCCGCCGGCGCCGACGCTTTGACCGGATCGCAGCCGTCGTCGGTGAGCTTGAAGGTGAGCTGCGTCGAGTCAGCCGATGACGACGAGGTGCTGTCGTCGCTCGAGCCGCAGGCCGCCACGAACAGCGCCACGAGGCCTAGGGCCATGGCGGCGAGCAACGCACGGACAGGGACACGGTTCATTTTCAGCTGGCTCCTTGGTGAGTGTGGATAGGTGAGAAGTCGGGAGTGCCCGGGCCCGTGACGTCGTCTCGTTCGCCAGGGAACCCGGGCACAGGTGGGTCCTGCTTAGGGGACCCTAACAAAGACCTACAGATTCGGTCGGATTAAGGTTCAGGCGAGCAGCGACGCGCCGACGAAGCTGCCCTTCGCGGCGCCACCCGGGACCGCGAAGACGGCGCTGCCGACGTGCTTGATGTACTCGTTGAGCGCGTCGTTGAGGCCCAGCTTTTCCTGCAGCGCGACGAACTGCTTCTCGGGATCGCGCTGGAAGGCGATGAAGAAGAGGCCGGCTTCGAGGTCGCCGACGCTCTGGTCGACCCCGTCGGTGAAGGAGTAGCCGCGGCGGAGGATCTGCAGACCGTCGTTTTCCTTCGCCGAGGCGAGGCGCACGTGCGAGTTCGCCGGGATCACCGGCTGCCCGTTCGAGTCTTTGTCCTCGAGCGGCAGCGGTTCGAACTCTTCGCTGCCGCCGAGCGGCGCGCCGTTGTACTTCTGCCGGCCGATCGTTTCCTCCTGGTCGCCGAGCGAGGAGCGGTCCCAGGTCTCCAGGTTCATCCGGATCCGGCGGGTGACCAGGTAGCTGCCGCCGCGGATCCAGGCCGGGCCGCTGTCCACCCAGACGAATTCGTTCATCGCGTCGGTGTCCTCGGCCTTGATGTTGGCGGTGCCGTCTTTCATCCCGAACAGGTTGCGCGGCGTTTCCTGCCCGCGGCTGGTGGTCGAGGTGCGGCCGAAGCCGAGCTGGGACCAGCGCATGGTCACCGTGCCGCGACCGATCCGGGCGAGGTTGCGGATCGCGTGGAAGACGACCTGGGGATCGTCGGCGCAGGCCTGCACGCAGATGTCGCCGTCGGATTCGAGGGCGTTCAGTTCGTCGCCCGGGAGCGTCGGCAGCGGCTTCAGCTCCGCCGGCCGCTGTCCGGCGAGGCCGAGGCCGGGGCGGTCGAAGACGCCGGGGCCGAAGCCGAAGGTGATCGTCAGGTTCGCGGCGGTGAGGCCCCGCGCCTCGCCGGTGTCGTCCGGCGGGGCGTAGACGTTGTCGTTCTCGGTGCCGATCATCCGCCCTTCGGTCATTTCCCGAGCGGCCTGGGACCACGCTTCCATCAGTTCGCGCAGCTCCGCCTTGCTTTCCGTTTCCAGGTCGAAGGCGGCGAAGTGGAGGCGGTCCTGGACCGGCGTCGCGATGCCGGCCTGGTGCTCGCCGTAGAAGGGGACCGTGCCGTCGGTCCCGGCGGCGTCGGCCGAGGCGGCGTCGTGGCCGACGAGATAACCGCCCGCGCCGAGGCCGACGCCGGCGGCGCCGAGTCCCGCGGAGGCGAGCAGGCGACGGCGCGAGAGCGGCATGGCTAGGCGGGGGTCTGGGCCGCGGTGGTGCCCCGGTCGGCACCGCGGCTGCGGACGCGCTTGCCGCGCGGCCAGAGGACGAAGAGGGCCATCGGGATCGCGTAGACGAGGTAGACGAACGCCTCCACCTGGGTCGGCACGGCGCGCAGGCCGAGCATCCCGGTGAGGAGCGATTCGGAGATCGTCCCCGGGTGGACCAGCCAGCGCAGGTTCACCGCCTCGGACTGGAAGCTGTTGATCCAGCCCGCCTCGTGGGCGGTGTGGGCGGCGGTCGACAGCAGGCCGGCGGCGACGAAGACCAGCACCAGCCCGGTGACCTTGAAGAACTTGGAGAGGTTGATGTGGACGCCGCCGCGGTAGAGGCCGACGCCGATCAGCACCGCGGCGAGCAGGCCGAGGACCGCACCCGCGCCGGCAGTGGTCGTGTTGGAGGCGTCCTGGAAGGCGGCGAGGAGGAAGACCGAGGTCTCGAAGCCCTCGCGCAGCACCGCGAGGAAGGCCATCCCGACCAGCGCCATCGCCGAGCCGCGGGCCAGGGCGCTCGCCGCCTCGCCCTCGAGTTCGGACTTGATCTCCCGCGAGTGGCGGGTCATCCAGATGATCATGTAGCTGATCGTCGCCACCGCGATCAGGCCGACGACCGTCTCCAGTCCCTCCTGCTGTTTCTGTGGGAGTTCTTCGCCGACGACGTCGAGCCCGACGCCGACGGCGGTGCAGAGGACGACGGCGATGCCGACGCCGATCCACATCTGGCGGAGCGCGTCGTGGCGCCCCTCCTTCACGAGGAAGGCGGCGATGATGCCGACGATGAGCGAGGCCTCGACGCCCTCGCGCAGGGTGATGACGAAGGTGGGGATCATGAGAGTTCGGGTGCCCTTATTAGGGCGACCGAAAACCTAGCAGGCCGCTAGGTATTGGGGAGCCAAGGGTCGGCCCAGGCAGTCGTGCCTTGGACCAGCTTCTGCGCCTCCGCGGGGCCCCAGGTGTCTTTCGCGTAGGGCAGCACCGGGCCCGGATCGTCGAGCAGCGGCTGCACCACGCGCCACGTCTCTTCGATCGCGTCCTGACGGGTGAAGAGGGTGTGGACGCCGTTCAGGGCGTCGCCGAGGAGCCGCTCGTAGGGCTCGGGGTCGGAGCCCGGTTCGCGTTCGAAGAGGACCTCGAGGTCGGCGGGCTCGAACCCTTCGTCGGCGGCCGCTTTCGCCCAGAGCCGCATGCGCGCGCCCGGTTCGGGCTCGATCCGGAAGCAGAGGTGGTTCGGTTCCGGGGTTTTGCCGTGCCCGATGCCGAGCAGCGGCGGCCGCCGGAACACCGCGGTCACTTCGCTGGTCTTCTCCGGCAGGAACTTGCCCGCGCGGATGAAGAACGGGACGCCGCTCCAGCGCCAGTTGTCGACCTCGAGCTTCATCGCGGCGAAGGTCTCGGTGGTCGACTTCGGGTCGACATCCTTCACCTCCAGGTAGCCGTCGTACTGTCCCCGCACGTAGTGAGCCGGGTCGGCGGCGCGCATCGCCTTGAAGAAGACGAGCTTCTGGTCGCGGATCGAATCCGGGTCGTTGTTGCTCGGCGGCTCCATCCCGATCAGGCCGAGCACCTGCAGCGCGTGGTTCTGGATCACGTCGCGCATCGCCCCGACCGAGTCGTAGAAGTGGCCGCGGTCCTCGACCCCGAAGTTCTCGGCGATCGTCACCTGCACGTGGGAGATGTGCTCGCGGTTCCAGACCGGCTCCAGGGTCGAGTTGGCGAAGCGCATGTAGCTGATGTCCATCACCGGCTCCTTGCCGAGGTAATGGTCGATCCGCAGGATCTGTTCCTCCTCGAGCACCTCGCGGAGTTCCTCGTTGAGGGCGCGGGCCGATTCGAGGTCGTGGCCGAAGGGCTTCTCGATCACCACGTGGGCGCGGTCGACGAGCCCGGCCTTGCCGAGGCCCTTGACCACGGTGGAGAAGAGGAAGGGTGGGATCTCGAGGTAGAAGACCGGCTGCTGGGCGTCGCCGAGGGCCTTCTTGACCCGATCGAACGTGGCGTCGTCGCCGTAGTCGCCCTGCACGTAGGAGAGGCGGGCGAGCATCGCCTCGAGCGCGTCGGTGTCGCACTCGGCGACGGTCGCTTCGACCGCTTCGCGGGCGTGCTTGCGCAGCCCGTCGTCGTCCCAGTCGTCGAGCGCGACGCCGACCACCGGGCACTTCAGCGTCCCGGCGCACTGCATCCGGTAGAGCGCCCGGAAGGTCATTTTCTTCGCCAGGTCGCCGCTGATCCCGAAGATCGCCAGGACGTCCGCGGCTTTGTCGACGTGTCCCTTCGTCCGTTTCGCCATCGTGGCGCGCAGGCTACCTGCTGTCAGCGCCTAGGATGCGAGGCGCCCCGCACGAGCAGCGCCGACCAGGAGGAGTGGAGATGGAGCTTGGAATCGTCGGCCTCGGCCGCATGGGGGCCAACATGGCCCGCCGGTTGATGAAGGACGGCCACACGATCGTCGCCTACGACGTCAGCGCCGACGCCGTCAAGGCGCTCGAGGACGAGGGCGCGACCGGTGTCTCCTCGCTGGAGGACCTGGCCGCGAAGCTGACCGCGCCGCGCTCGGTCTGGGTGATGGTGCCGGCCGGCACGATCACCGAGGAGACGGTGAAAGGGCTCGAAGGGGTGCTCGACTCCGGCGACGCGATCATCGACGGCGGCAACTCCTACTACCGCGACGATATGCGTCGTGGCAAACGGGCCGCCGAGAAGGGGATCGACTACATCGACTGCGGGACCAGCGGCGGCGTCTTCGGCCTCGAGCGCGGCTACTGCCTGATGATCGGCGGGCCCGACGACGCGGTGGCGCGGCTCGACCCGATCTTCCGGACGCTGGCGCCGGGGGTCGAGGCGGCCGAGCGCACGCCGGGGCTGACCGGCGAGCCGAGCGCCGCCGAGCAGGGCTACCTGCACTGCGGCCAAAGTGGTGCCGGCCACTTCGTGAAGATGGTCCACAACGGGATCGAGTACGGGATCATGGCCGCCTACGCCGAGGGTCTGAACGTCCTCGAGAATGCCGACGCGGGGAAGACGAAGCGGCTCGACGACGCCGAGACCGCGCCGCTCGACCAGCCCGAGTACTACCAGTTCGATCTCGACATCCAGGCGATCGCCGAGGTTTGGCGGCGCGGCTCGGTGGTCGGCTCCTGGCTGCTCGACCTGACCGCGGCGGCGCTGGCCGAGAGCCCGCAGCTCTCCGAATACAGCGGCCGCGTCTCCGACTCCGGCGAGGGTCGCTGGACCTCGATCGCGGCGATCGAGGAGGGCGTGCCGACCCCGGTCCTCACCACCGCCCTGCACGAGCGCTTCTACTCCCGCGACCTCGGCGATTTCGGCGACAAAGTCCTCTCCGCCATGCGCTACCAGTTCGGTGGCCACAAAGAGCGCGACAACTAGGGCTGAGGAGCGACCGGCGATGCCACTTGACCTCGAGGTCACGAAGGACGAAAAGGCCGCCGCCCGGCGCGCGGCCGAGGTGATCGCCAAGGCCGGGGCGGCGGCGGTCGCCGACCACGGCCACTTCGCCTTCGCGATGAGCGGCGGGCGCTCGCCCTGGGCGATGCTGGCGATCCTCGGCGAACTCGAGGAGATGCCCTGGGCCGAGACCGAGCTCTTCCAGGTCGACGAGCGGATCGCCTCGCCCGGCTCCGAGGAGCGCAACCTCACCCACATGGTCCTCGGCCTCTCGATGGACCACCAGTCGGCCCTCCGACCGATGCCGGTCACCAACCGTGACCTCGACGCCGCCGCGCACGAATACGAAACCTCCCTCCCCGAGCGCCTCGACCTCGTCCACCTCGGCCTCGGCCCCGACGGCCACACCGCCTCCCTGGTCCCGGGAGATCCGGTCCTCGAGGTCACCGACCGCCGCGTCGCGATCACCACCAACCCCTACCAGGGCCACCGCCGCATGACCCTCACCTACCCCGCCCTCTCCGAGGCCCGCCAGATCCTCTTCCTCGTGACCGGCGAAGAAAAGCGCGACCCCCTCCAGCAACTGATCGCCGGCGACCCGTCAATCCCGGCGGGTCGAGTGAAGAACGAAGCGATCACGATCGTCGCGGATCCGGCTGCGGCGCCGGAGTAGGGGGGACGCCACGGCCGTTCCCCCGGCCGCCCCGGCAGTCCTAGATGGTCCTGGGCGTCTCATCGCGGCCCTCGCAGGCTGTGACCGCGATGAGACGCCCAGGACGTGAGGGGTTCGTGAAACATCCGGCACAGGTCCGGGCGGAGGTCGGACTTACGTCGGAGGTCCGTGCGAGAGAAGCCACACCCGGCACGAAGCCGTGAGGGAGATGCCGGGAACTCCACACTTCCCGCGGCCTTCAGTCACTTTCGGGCGCTTTCCGGGCCCGGAATCAGGCCCCGAGAACGCGCTGCAAGCATTACAGGGGCTATAGCACCGGTAATGCTTGCAGCGCGGTCGTGACTGTTGTCCAACACGCACGGAAGCGTGGACTTCTCACACTCTCCGTCACGACTTGCGAGTCTCGTGCCTCTCTCGTGGGACCCACGTGCGTCCCGCGTCGCACAACCTCCCCGATCCGACACTCCCCACAGACCCGCCCTCTCGGCGGCGGCCACAGCCTGCCAGGGCCGCCGCCGAGAGGGCAGCGTCCCTTTCCCGGGCGCCAGCTTCAATCCGCCCCGGCGTCAGCCCCCAGCCGAAGAACCAACTCGTCGAGCTTCGCCACGCGTGGATCGTCCCGGGTGGCGAGGCGTTCGATCCAGACCGCGAGCTCTTCTAGGTCGAGCGGCGTCTCGGCCACGAGGATCGCTTCGATGTCGAGCCAGTCCTTCGGCCGGTCGAGCGTCGCCTTGCGGATCACCAGATGCTCGGGGCTGACGATCGGGATGGTCGCGCCGGCGAAGGGGACGCGCCGGACCGCCGCCGGCATCACCTCATGCAGCGCATCGTGGGAGAAGAAGAGGTGGACCGGGTTGGCGTCCCAACGGAGTCGCACCTGCTGTTCCTCGATGGCTTCCCGTTTCTCGTGCCGCGGATCGATCCCGAGTGATTGGAGGGCGCGTTCGATCTCCGGCAGACGCTCCGTCGACACAAAGACGTTGATGTCGATGTCGAGCGTCGTCCGCGGCTCGCCGTAGTAGGCGAGCGCGATTGCGCCGCCGATCGCGTGCTCGATCTCCGCGTCGGTCAGAGCCCGGTCGACGGCCAGGACCTTCTCTGCCAGAGGGGGAGAACCTTGCGTTCTCAGCCCTTGCGGAAGCGCATCGGCGAGGGCGAGCAGATCCACCAATGCGGCTGCTCGCTCTGCCGCTGATGCTCCGGTCCATTCGGTACCCCAGGACGGGTCCATCGGGAAGGCCATGGACCATCGAAGGTAATACGAGGCCGATCCGAACCGGTTTGTCCAACCGAAGTCGCATGAGTCGTAGTCTGTGAGGTGCAGATGAGCACCTGGGGAACGACTACGGCGGCACCGGCGGCGCGTGCGGGGACCGTGGACGTGGTCGTGGGGCTGCTGGCGGAACTGGACGAGGCCACCGAATCGGGCGTTTTCTACGACCGGGTGTGCCAGGCGGTGGTGACGCTGACGTCGATGAAACGGGCGGTCCTGCTGCTCCACGACGAGACTTACAAATCGGTGATCCCGGTGGGCAGCAGCGGGTTCGACACCGGACGGCTGAAACGGATCGGCGGGACGTTGGACGAGACGCCGATCGCGCAGATCGCCCTTGACGAGGACCGGGTGGTCGAGGTCGGCGTGAACGGGGGGGACGGCGACCTCGCCGAGCACCTGCCCGCCCGCTACGCCTCGCTGCCGGAGAGCTCCTACCTGACCTGCACGCCGATCAGCGCCGCGCGGCGCTGGCTCGGCGTGATCTTCGCCGACCGCGAAGGGGAAGACCAGCCGCTCGACGATGGCGAGTCGGAGACGATGATGACCCTCGGGCGGCTGGCCGCCCTGACGGCGAGCGTCGAGCACTCGACCGAGCAGCGCGAAAGCGAGCGGCGGCTCGCCGAACGCGTGGAGCTGACCCGCGACCTGCACGAGAACGCGATCCAGCGCCTCTTCGGCGTGACCCTGGCGCTCGGCTCCGACGAGGAACTGACGAAGACGGAGCGGCAGCGCTGCCAGGAGGAGCTGCGCTCGGTCGTCGCCGACCTGCGCCACGCGCTGACCCGCCCGCTGGACAACCCCGAGCGCCCGACCAAGGCCTGCCTCGGCGAGCTGCTCGAACGCCTGACCGAGCGCCGCCCCGAGCTGCGGGTGGAGTGGGACGACGGGGTCGAGGTGCCGGCCGACCTCGAGCCGGTCGCCCAGCTGGTCCTGAACGAGGCGCTCCGCAACGCCGACCGCCACGCCCGCCCGCGCGAGGTCGTGGTGCGGATCCAGGCCGACGGCGAGACCTTCACCCTCTCGGTCGAAAACGACGGCTCCGGCGACGGTCGCACCACTCGCGGCGGCGGCATCGGCCTGCGACTCGCCGCCCTGGAGGCGCTGCGCTACTCGGGCCTGGTCGAGTTCGGGGCCACCGGCGAGGACCGCTGGCGCGTGCGCCTGGTCGTCCCGATGGGGTGTAGATGAGCGCCGAGCGGGGCCTGCGGGTCCTGGTGGTGGACGACCACGACGTGGTGCAGTGGGGCTTCCGCCTGCTGCTCGAGCGCCAGAGCTGGGTCGAGCGTTGCCTCGCCGCCTCCTCAGGCGCCGAGGCCGTCCAGGTCTGCCGCAAAGTGAAACCCGAAGTCGCGCTCGTCGACATGTTGCTGGGCACCGAATCGGGCGCCGAGGTCTGCGAGGAGATCCACCAGGTCAGCCCCGACACGCGGGTGTTGCTTATCTCGGGCGCCGGGATCATCTCGCCGAACGTGGCGCGCGCCGCGGGCGCCGCCGGCTTCATCTCCAAGGACTGGTCGGCGGTCGACGTGGTGCGGGCGGTGCGCCGGGTCTCCCAGGGCCACGAGGTGTTCGCCGAAGCGCCGCTCGACTCGCCGCTCTCGGAGCGCGAGCAGGAGGTCCTGTCCCTGATCGCGACCGGTTCCACCAACAAAGAGATCGCCGGACATCTGCACCTTTCGCCGCATACCGTGAAGGAGCACACCAGTGCCATCTACCGTAAGCTCGGCGTCCGGAACCGGGCGGAGGCCACCCGCCAGGCGCAGCGACTGAAGATCCTCGTCTGAGAAGTCACATACTCGGCTTCCGAAGGCCGATTCGCCCCCCGAATGGTGGGACTCGGCGCGTTCCCGCGTCACCTCCGCCGCCGGCCGGACCAATACTCCTTACAAGTGCCGAACCCCCCCGCAGAAACCGCCTTGCTTTTCCCCGGCCAGGGGAGCCAGACCTCGACGATGGCGGCGACCTCGAAGGCCCAGCTCCCCGAGCTGGTCGCGCAGGCCGCCGACGAACTCGGCGCCGACGCCTTCGAGTCGATCTCCGAGGGGACCCACTTCGCCCAGCCCGCGCTCTTCATCGCCGGGCTCGCCCACTGGAAGGCCGCGGGTGAGCCCGAGGCGGCGTTCTACGCCGGCCACTCGCTCGGCGAGCTCCCGGCGCTGGTCGCGGCGGGCGCCCTGGAGGCGAGCGCCGGACTGCGCCTCGCGGTCGTCCGCGGCCGCCTGATGGAGGAGGCCTCGGCGGTCCGTCCCGGCGGCATGGTCGCCGCGCTCGGCGGCTCCGACGAGGTCGTCCGCAAGGTCGCCGGGGAATACGAGCTGACGCTCGCCAACGACAACGCGCCCGGCCAGATGGTCCTCTCCGGGGACTCCGAGAAGGTCGGCGAAGCGCGCAAGGCCCTGCGGGCCGAAGGGGCTAAGGCGATCCGCCTTCCGGTCGCCGGCGCCTTCCACTCGCCGCTGATGGAGCCCGCCGTCCCCGGCTACCGCGAGATCCTCGACGCGACCGAGTTCACCCCGGTCGAGGGCGCCTTCTCCTGCATCACCGCGGCGCCCTTCGGCGACGTCCGCGCCGACCTGCTGAGCGCGCTGACCGAGCCGGTCCGCTGGCGCGACACGCTCGCCGCGATCGCCGCCGCCGGCGCCACGACCTTCCTCGAGACCGGCCCCGGGGACATCCTCACCGGCCTCTGTCGCCGCACCCTCGGCGAGGAGCTCGAGTCCCGCACGCTGGATCTCGCCAAGGAAACCGCCGGTGCCTGAGCTCAAGCCCGTCGCCGCCCCCGTCACCGCCGCGCCGCCGCTGGTGCGCTCCGGCGCCTCGATGGTCGGCGTCGGCACCGCGCTGCCCGCGACCGTCGTCCCCAACTCGACCCTGTCGGAGCGACTCGGCATCGACGCCGAATGGATCGTCAAACGCACCGGGATCGAAGAGCGCCGCTCCGCCCAGCCCGGTGAGCGCCTGTTCGAATTCGCCGCCGCGGCCGGTGCCGACGCGCTCGCCGAATCCGGGGTCGAGCCCGCCGAAGTCGACCTGATCGTCCTCGCCACCACCTCCAACGAGGAGCTGATGCCGGCCGCCGCGCCCCGCGTCGCCGCCGTCCTCGGCGCCACCAACGCCTCGTGTTATGACGTCAACGCCGCCTGCACCGGCTTCCTCAGCGCCGTCTCCGTCGCCTGCGGCCAGATCGAATCCGGTCGCGCGGTCAATGTTCTGGTCATCGGAGCCGACCTGATGATGCCCCTGACCGACCCCGACGATCGCGCCACCGCCGCCGTCTTCGCCGACGGGGCCGGCGCCGTGCTCATGCGCGGCACCTTGGAGAGCCGCGTCGGCCCGATCGTCCTGCGCTCCGACGGCACCCGCGCCGACCTGATCCGGATCGCCCGCGAGGACCTGATCATCCGCATGCAGGGCCACGAGACCTTCAAGTACGCGGTCGACATGATGAGCGCCTCCACCTCCGAGGCGGTCGAGAAGGCGGGCATGGAGCTCGACGACGTCGACCTCTTCGTCTACCACCAGGCCAACGCGCGGATCCTGCGCGCGGTCGGCGAACGGCTCGGCATCGCCTCCGAGCGGGTCGTCGACTCGATCGCCAAGCTCGGCAACACCTCGGCGGCGACGATCCCGCTGGCGCTCGCCCAGGCCAAGCGCGCCGGGCACCTGCGCGAGGGCTCGCGCGTCCTGCTCGGTGCCTTCGGCGCCGGCCTCAGCTGGGGCGCGACCGTGATCGAGTGGGGCGGGGCGGTGAGCGTCGGTGTCTGATGCCGCGGCACGTCCCGAGGGCTGCGCGCTGGTGACCGGCTCCTCGCGGGGGATCGGCGCGGCGACCGCGCTGGCGCTGGCCGGCGACGGCTGGCACGTGCGGGTCAACTACCGCTCCGACGAGGACGGCGCGAAAGAGGTCGTCGCGAAGATCGAGGACGCGGGCGGCTCCGCGAGCCTCTGGCAGGGAGACGTCGCCGACGGCGAGGACGTCAAGCGCATCACGGAGCCCGGTGACGACGGCCCGGTCCTGGTCCTCGTCAACAACGCCGGCGTGCGCGTCGACAACCTCTCGCCGTCGCTGACCGACGAGGACTGGGCGACCGTGATCGACACCAACCTCACCTCGACCTTCCGCGCGACCCGCGCGGTGCTCCCCAAGATGATGCGCGCCCGTTTCGGCCGCGTGGTCAACCTGGCGAGCGTCGCGGGCATCCGCGCCAATCCCGGCCAGGCCAACTACTCGGCCAGCAAGGCCGGGGTCATAGGCTTCACCAAGACCGTCGCCGCCGAGGTGGCGCGGCGGGGCGTCACCGTGAACGCCGTCGCCCCCGGCCTGATCGAGACCGCCTTCACCGAGGACGTGCTCGAGGGGGACATGGCGAAGGCGATCCCGGCGCGCCGGATCGGCACCCCGGAGGAGGTCGCGGCCTGTATCCGCTTCCTCGCCTCCGCCGAAGCTTCTTATGTGACCGGAACGACGCTGACCGTAGACGGCGGCCTCAGCGCTTAGCTGCATCGAACAGGACAAAGGAGAAACCGAATGGCAACGCAAGTGAGCACCGAGAACGTCGAGAAGACGATCTACGACGGTCTCGTCGAGCTCGGCACCGAGCGTGACGACCTCTCGCGCGAGGCGACCCTGGAGAGCCTCGACGTCGACTCGCTCGACCTGGTCGAGCTCGCCCAGATCGTCGAGGACGAGTACGGCGTCGAGCTGAAAGGCGACGACGTCAAGGACGTGAAGTCCGTCGGCGACGTAATCGACCTGGTCGTCGCCAAAGCGGGATGACCCGGCGCGTCGTCATCACGGGAGTCGGTGCCGTCACCCCGCTGGGGATCGGCTCCGACCCCCTGATCGACCGCTGGATGGCGGGTGAGGTCGGGATCGCCGACGGCTTCGGCCGTTG
>Ga0268266_10001328_pt1 | contig 29968 bp, 27 predicted proteins | sample KBSS13metaG_FD_190356 | JGI IMG/M metagenome (GOLD analysis project Ga0268266, IMG submission 190356) | Switchgrass rhizosphere microbial communities from Kellogg Biological Station, Michigan, USA - KBS S1-3 metaG (SPAdes) (version 2) | ecosystem: Host-associated > Plants > Roots > Rhizosphere... | reverse complement strand
ACGTTGAGAGTTGCCTGAAGCTTCTGGATGCGGAACAGAACCTGCTGATCACTCGAATTGCTCTGCAGGAGTACACGCAGTCAGAGACGGCGGAGATGCTGCGTCTGCCTGTCAGAAGTCTGCTTCGCCGCTATGAGCATGCGTTAGATGTTCTGACGAAGCTCTTTCTTGAACGCAGACTTTTAGAGCCCCTTGTAGCTTGTCAAGATGTGGAAATCCGTCTTTAGCTACTAAATCACTGCATCAACTGTAGTTATTACTGCCTTGAAAGTTGCCGATTAGTTTTATGCAACTTGCTATTCTGGAAAGGTAATCAAGACATGAGATGGGAGAGCCTCTGATGGGTGCTCTCCCGTTTTTCTTTAAGCCACGGATTCATCGATGGCGCAGCGGACAGGGCATCAGCCCTGCTCATGTAAATGCAATGCAGACACGAAGGGAGAGACAAGAATGCAACTGCAACCACGTCATCGCCGCGTAACCAGCGCCCAGAGTAGCAAAGCAACCATGGAACTCCGGGCGATGGCGGTGGAGTTTCCCGTCGTACATGGACATCCCAACCGGCTGCCCTTCGAGGGAGTTCTGACGCTGGTGGACGTGCCGAGCGATAAAGCTCCCAACGGTGCTCGTGGACACAAGGTGATCCTCACCAGAAATGCTGCCGAAGCCGCGCTGCCCAGTTTGCTGGGAATGGCGGTGGACTACAAGGCTGGATGGGACGGTCATGATGCCCGTCAGAAGTGCGGCATCATCACCTCTGCTGAGCTTGAAGGCAATCACTTGAAGGTCGCCGGCTATCTTTTTGCGCGCGACTTTCCGGAGATGGAAGAAAAGATTCACGCCTCGGGCCCGATGGGGATGAGCTACGAGCTGGCCGACGCTCATGTCGCCGACATGCGCTCCCCCATCTGGACCCTGACCCGTGCGACCTTTACCGGCGCGGCGATTCTGCTGAAGGACAAGGCGGCGTACCGCAGCACCAGTTTCCGTGTCCGGCGGTCCGCGACATCGCACACGCGTCGCGCCTCAGTCGCTCTCTAAGCGAACCCGTGACGAGCTTTACCAAAAAGGAGGAAGACGATGAGTTTTATCGGAGTGCTCGAGACCATAGGCAAGGGCTTCGAGAAGGGATTGAAGTGGGCGTTGACCTACGCGATTCCGGTCGAGAAGCTGCTTGCGCTCTTGTTTCCAGCCGCTTCACCAGTGATTGCGGAGGTGGTTGATGCGACCACACTGATTCAGAACGCGATTCTGCTGGTGGAGCAAAAGTATGCCGCCAGTGGGGCACAGAGCGGAACCGGTGCGGAAAAGCTTGCGGAAGTTCTGTTACTCACCGAGCAGACAGTGACATCGCTGCTGGCAAAGGCAGGTATCGAGGCCGATTCCAGTTACATCGCCGGAATTATCTCGGCTGTGGTTGCGATTCTGAACGTGCAGCAGGCTCCGGCCGCAGCAGAGGTTTAGTGGGTGGATCGAAAAGAAAGCGAGGAAAACAATGGAGATGGAAAGAGAGACTGGCGCCGGACTGGAAGTAACGGTAGAGCGCCTGGCCGCAGCAGCTGCGGCCCTGGAGCAGGCGATGCAACGCCTCTCCCAAAGACAGCAGGAATCAGAGACGACCATTGGACGGATCTCTGCAACCGTTGAGGCAGCTCTCGAAGAGCGCCTGGCGGCGGCCGAAGCGAAGATCGTTCAGCTCGAAGCCGAAGCAGCAGCGAAACATGCTCCTGAAGAGGTCACAAATGGCCGTAAGACCATGCCGGCGGCGATGGTCAACATGCTGGCAAAGCAGGGGGTGACGGTCGATTCGCTCGACGCGGGCGCTTTGGACACAGCTCTCGGGAGCCTGAGCATCGAACAGCGAATCGCAGTCAAAGCGCAGTTGATGCGGGCCGGAGTCCTTAGCTAAACCACGCCGAACAAGCTCGCACATTTCTACAGAAGCAGGACGAACCCAGGAGGCGCAGCTCGCAAAGAGCCACGCCTCTCTTTCTTTGAAAGGGAAAATGATGAACGCGAAGTTTACAGAGATTCACGCAGCAGCCGACTTTATGGGACCGGGAGCGATTGAGGTTCCCGCATTTCAGTCGGAGATTACGGACCTGGTGCAGCGCCGCGGCATCTTTGGCCGCCGCATCAAGCAGGTTCCTGCGACAGGACATCCATCGCGGTTCTTCGAAGAGACAGCGATTCCAGCGCCGACAGCCACATCGGGATTCGTTGATCCTCGCAACATCGTTGCACCTGTGGTTGCGCCCACCCGCGTGGAGCGCAGCGTTCCTTTGAAGGCTCTGGTGGCCCAGATCAACTACAACCTCTTCGACCTTGAGCTTGGTCAGCAGCAGAGCCAGTTCGCTTATCTGCAGGCCAAGGATCTCGCCGACACCGTCGACGGTGTTCTGCGAACGCACGATCTCGCTCTCTGGAACGGCAACGACACCAGCCTCAGCACTCCGACCACGGCACAGTACTTTGGTGCTGCCTCGCAAATCTCTGCCGGAGGCAATAGCATCACGGTGGGAACCTCCGACAGCATCGTCGACAATCTCAAAACTGCTGTCGCGAAGATGCTGGCCAATACCTCCTATGGGGTTCGTCCGACTGCGATCTACGCCAATCCCGTGCTGCTCGATCTGATCGACCGCGAGATGAAGCAGGAGTTCAACGTCGTCCTCTCAACTAAGGAGATCGCCGCCGGCGTCAGCGTCAAGACGTTGTCGACTCAGGCGGGCGACCTTCCGCTGATCCCCGAGTGGACATTGAGCTACACCGGTACTCCTGGCTCCGGAACGGCGGTTCTACCGGCCTATATCGTGACCGAAGACCTCATCGAGTACCACTGGCTGGGCGATCCCAACCCGCGTGTCTTCCAGCTCGGCGTTCCTGGCTCGCTCGCCTCGCAGTATGTAGTGGTCAAGTTCGGCGGTGTCGTAGTAAAGGGTGCTGGATATGCTCACACCCAGGTACTTGTCGACCGCTAGTTCTGTCACGTACAGAGGCAATCAGGCAAGGCAAACAGACAGGAACCGGCGATTTGTGCCGGTTCCTGTTTCTTTTTACGGGGAGGTGGTGCTGTGGGGTATTTGTTACCGAATGAGTATGCGGAGTACGGCTTAGGACCTGACACCGCGGATGATCTGATCGTAACCGCGTCCGCGCTGATGGAGTCTCACTGCCGACGCTCCAGCTTGCTGGTCACCCAGTATGTAGAGAGGGTGCGCCTGACTGCGGGAGCGCAGACGGCACGGTTGAGCTATCGACCTCTGGCTGCTGCTGAAGGAGCAGACTCGCCACTTGTGAAGGTGAGGGTTCGTTACGGAAGGCCGCGTCGTGGCGAGATGCTGGATCTCTTCCGGAACGAGGTGGCGCTCGCTTTCGGAGTTCCTGGAAGCTGGAACGACCTCGATCCGGCAAGTGTAGATATAAATCTTACTGCTGCAGAGCTGACCTTTCCGGCGAACTTCCTCGGTCTGAACTACAACGAGGCCGAAGTGACTTACACGTCAGGTCTGTCTGTGGTTCCGCCATCCGTCAAGGCAGCCTGTGCTCAGATCGTGAAGAACATTCAGGCGATGCCCGCCATGAACGTGAAGAGCAACCGCATCGACACCATGCAGATGGAGTACTTCAGCAGTTCCCTTCTCGACGAACAAGTTCAGTTGCTGCTGCGGCCCTACATCGCGGAAAGGCTGGGGTGATGCTATGACCCAGCCTACAAGAGACGCTGTTGCATTTCGTCGAACAGCCGACGCTCTGCTCTTCGCCTCCGGAGCGCGGTCTGTCCTTTTGCGGACTCCTGCTCCGGCAATCGCTGGAGATTCGGCGGAGCAGCTCGGGCTCGCAGCTCCACAGTTTCAGGATGTCGAACTGTCTCCAGTCGTCTTCCGGACCGCTTCGTCCGACGGAGGTGAGGGCAAAGCAGGTCACCGCGAATTGATCGCTTCTGCGACGGCAGTACAGATGCTTACGGGCTCACGGGAGTTTGCTTCTGCCAACGCACTGTTTGCCTCGGCGTTCGGTGTCCTGGTCGATGATGTCCTGATGTCCATCGTTGGCACTTCAGATCTGGAGGCGGGCGGACTGGTCTACGCATACAGGCTTACGTTGCGCGAACCGATCGAAGACGCTCCATAAAATCCTGCATTTGCTACGAAAGGGGTTACAAAATGCAACGTGCTAAAGACACGTTCTATATCACGCTGCGCGATCGTATCGCCTTGCTGAATCCGGCGCGCACCGTTCTGGTGCGGGGCGCGATCAGGCCTGGGGTTCTCGTAGAGGAAAACGAGCTAGCCGTCGCCTATCCGCTGGTGAATGCATTTCGCCTGCGGTGGACCACGCTCTCGCTTAGTCCCGAAGGCACCCTGCCGATGGCGAAGATGCGTTGCGAGATTCACTATGCCACAGCAGGAAACCCGGGTAACGGCGGCATGGATCGCGGCAGGCTGATGGCCGCCATGGATACGGAGTTGGCCGGGGCGCTGAATACTTCGCCGCAAAATGCGGCGAAGACAGACTATGCAGCAACGAACGGGCCTCAGGTGCTGGGGACGAATGTCTTCTGGGGAGACGTCGAGTTCGGCGCCCTTGCAGTGGTCGGAGAGCAGTTGCAGCGAACCGCGACAGTCGATGTGTACAGCTACCAGGAGGTGGGCGAACTATGAATCCAAAGACGAATCGCACTACGCCTCTCGTCCGCCGTGTTCGCGCGTTCTTTGCTCCGGTTGATCGGGGAACGGGAGTGCCGACGATCTTCGATGCTGCACAGAATGGACGCTTTGCCATCGACGCTCCCCCTACCCCGTGGATCGATCTGGGATGGTGTGAAGGTTTCCGCCGCACAAACGCCGAAGGATCGAACACTGGTGTAAGCGCCCTGCGAACAGGAACGCCCGCCATAACCACAGGCCAGGTTCGCACGGAGCTTGAGTCCACCGTGGAGATTGAGTTCGCCACATGGGGCAAGCTGCAGATGGCGCTCTCCTGTGGATCGCAGCAGATGAATCTGCTTGAGACGGCTGGCGCATCCACGTCGAACGGCAGCGGAGGTACAGCCGCTTCGGCCAGCTCTCTTGTGCCGGGATCGACGGCATCGTCCCTGCAGATGAGTGACACAACCGTCTTCATGTCGGGCGACCTGGTGTCGGTGGATCTGGATTACACAGGACAGACGGGCTATGTCGGCAGCGGTGTAAGCGGAGCCTATGTTCGCTCAGCGATGGATGTAGGCGGGGATACAAACTACATCCGGCGCATCTCGCTGAATGTGAGCAGAGTCGTCGAGGTCAAGGACGGTGCTTTGCGACTCGAGACTCCGCTGCTGGCCGGCGTGCCTGTGGAGGGCATGAAGGTAAGCAGGCTGGTGGGTTTTGTCGACCGTGAGGGCGGGAGCTTCTTCCAGGAATGGTCGGGGCTGTTTGTCATGCAGGGAGAACAGGGCGACCGCGTGATCTATCACTATCCGCGCCTCCAGACCCTACGGGGAGCGATGGAGAAGAGAGAGACATTGGCGGCACCGCTGGATCGCATACGGCTTGCCGGAGCCTTCCGCGCCCTGCCCGTCACAGATGCTAACGATGGCGAAAGGATCCTGTGTTTTCGAAGCTATCTTCCGGCCTAAAGCCGATGCGAGGCCTGAAGCCAATGCAGCAGGCTGGAACGAATCACTGTGGGGATAAAGAAAGAGAGCGAGAGATGAGTTTGAGGCAAGGGGGATGGATGCTGGCAGCAATTCTGCTGGCTGTTCCTGGGCTACTTGTATGTTTTGCTGCGGAGGCATTTGCCCAGGTTGTAACTACAGAGGTTACAGACACGATCTATCGCGCCGATGGCACGCCGGCAAGCGGAACCGTTCTGGTGAGCTGGCCCGCATTTACGACGGCAGCGGGACAAGCAGTCGCCAGTGGAAGTACCTCGGTCACACTCTCTTCGAGTGGTGTGTTCGATGTTCAGCTTACTCCGAATGGGGGCTCCAATCCCATCGGAACCTACTACACCGTCGTCTATCACCTGGATGACGGCCGAGTAAATCGCGAGTATTGGGTGGTTCCGGTGAGTCAGTCGCCGGTCCATATCAGCGCAATTCGCAGCACGGTCCTGCCGACTTCGGTGGCTATGCAGACAGTGAGCAAAAGCTATGTCGATACCGCGATTGCGGCGGCTGTGTCCGGCCATCCCGTCGATGGTTCTTCGCCGTTCGTGCTCAAGAGCGGAGACTCGATGAGCGGACCTCTGAATCTGGCCGGAGATCCAACTACGCCCACGCACGCAGCCAGCAAGAACTATGTCGATACGAATATTGCCGGAGTGGCAACCGGACTTTCACAAAAGGTGTCGATCTTTCCGGCAGGTACACAGACCATCGCACAACCGGCGGGAACACAGGTTGCCGTGAATCGCATCAACGGTGTCCAGTACGCGAGCCAGTATCAGGATGCACGCGGCGGCAATGGCATTACGAATGCGCTGGCGGGCTCGGACTGTGCCGGTGGATGCGATCTCAAGGCGGAAGAGAACTACTCTTCCACCGAACTCTACACGCCTTCGCAGTGGAGTGACGGTACACATATGGAGGATATGCGTGGCGGGCAGCGTCGTGACACCTACCTCAATCCCGAGAATGTGATCTCTCCCGGGGCGGAGGCTGGCCAGGTGATCAATGTCACCTCCACCCGCGACACAGCGGCGATTCATCAGTCCACAGGCACCGAGTCGCCGACCTCCATCGGCCTTGAGATCGATCACACAGCTTTGACTGGGGGGTCGAATCACTTTCCTCAGCATATCGATTCCACTCTTCCTTACTTCAAAACGAACTACGCCGCGCTGCAGGTGAAGGGTGTCTACAACACGCAGGGACAGCATGTACTGACACCGAAAGATACAAGCTGCTACGGCGTAGGCGACTGCCTTATCGGAGCGCAGTTCATTCATGCCTCGGGAGGCTTCCGCGATAACGCGGATGAGGGCGCGCATCCGTTCGATCTGCAGATCCGCGAAGATTCGAGAGTCTTCTCCGGAAGCTGCGCTTCGGGATGCACATCAGGATCCACTACACTCTCCATCGCCTCAACCGTGAACCAGGGGACGCAAGGGGACGGCCGATATCTGATCAACACGAACCCGGCCAAGGTTGTGAGTGCCGGGACAATCGCCGGTGCTGGAGCCGCGGGGCAGAACGCATCTGCATCCTTCAACGGAACCAGCTTTCCGCTCAGCACATTCTTCCAGATCGCGACATCGATACCATCGCAAGCGAACAACATTGCTCCCGGTACGGTGACCGTATCCCTTGCCACGACCGGCCTGCCGACTGGATTCGCAGCGAATACAGCAGCCGCTCCCGCCCAAAGCGGAGTAGCCTGTGTGGCCGATCCGACTATTGCGGTGAACGGAATCGAAAACTTCGAGATGGCGAACTACAACGTTGTGGATGGAACCCATCTCCAACTCACCTTAAAGAGAGCGCACGCCGCACATGCAACAGTAGCGATGGGCGGACTCTGCGGTTATGGTCTCGAGCAGAAGGTGGATACGGCGGCTGGAATCCGCCAGGTCTTCCCTGTGATCGGATCGTACTCGGCCACAGGACTTTACTACGCTGGGGGTTCCACTCCAGTGGTGGGAATCTGGGGCGCAACCTCGGCCTTCGCGAGTGTTTCGTCCGCAATCACCTCTGTGGTCCGCAGCGCAAACACCGTGACCCTTACCACTGCCGGCAATCTGCCGGTGGATGTGAATGGGCTTACGATGACTGTCTCCGGAGTGACCGACGCAAGCTATAACGGAAGCTTCGTCGTCACAACCGCCGCGCAGAACAAGCTGGTCTACACGCAGAGTGGAGCCGACAGCAGCAGCTCCGGGGGAACCCTGTCTCTACTGACGGGAGCATATGCGTTGTATCCGATGGCGGAGGTGCTCAATGTCATGAATCCCTCAACCAAATTGGTTGACGGCCAGATGACGCTTGCACCGAATACAGTGGCCTGGGCGCCAAACGATCCGGTGGAACAGCCGCATTACTACCAGCAGAAGGTTTCCGGGGATATCGAGTACATCTCGCAGACGATTCCGCGTCCTGGAATTAACCAGCAAGCCGGTCTGCAATATGAGGGCAATAACGGCCCAGGTCTGCAGGGATGGTTGATCAACAATGCGACTCCTTTATCGAACTATTACGGAAACGGAGGAACCCATGTCACTCCCGATGCAGCCCTGATTACCAAGGGAGCCTGGAAGCGTACCATGATCGCCGACGCGGGTGAGCAGAGTGTCTTCACCATTCATTGCAACCTCCACGGCTGCGGTAAGTGGAACTCGAGCTACAACCTCTTCGAGCTGGATTCCTCGGTGGCGACCGACACCATCAGCTTCGCTCCGACGACCAGCTCTCTTAATGTGAACCTTCGTGGAGCAGGCTACAGCTTTGCACCCCAGGGGTTCACCGCAGGAGTGATCAATGCAACCACCGTCAATGCAACCACATTGAACGGTGCGATCGCCGCAACCCAGGTCCCGGTCTTCAAGGCCTCAGGAGCCTCGCATGCTCAGGGTGTCGTGCCTGACCCGGGCGCAACCGCCGGGACGACCCGGTTCCTGCGAGAGGACGGGACCTGGACAGTGCCTCAGGGTTCGGGATCAGGAATAGGGTCCACACTGACTCCGAATGCGCTTGCAGACTATAGCTTCCTTGAGGGGGTTGGCACCACGGCCAACGATGCGACAGGAAACGGCAACAACGGAATCCTGATGTCGAGCACGCACGCGCCGGTATGGGTGCAGAACGGCCTTAGCTTTACCTCGGCCAATCCGTATCAGGGAGTCACGTTGCCAGCGGCTTTGAACGCCACAAAGACCTTCGAATTCGCCGTCTATGTCAATCCGTTTCCGGCGACGAATGGCTTAGCGCAGTTGAATCAATATCCCGCGTTTCTGACCAGTAGTCTGGGGCCCAGCGGGGTCAATCTGTTGCATACCGATGGCGTTCCGGGAGCTTTCTCTCCGGGAATCTTTGCAGGAGGAGCCAATCGGCTGACGACTACTCAGGTCTTCAGCGGCTTTCATGTCATCACGTATGTGCTGGGAACGAGCAGCAGCAATCCGGATCGCGTCTACATCGATGGCGTTGAGTATCCCTACACCACGCAGTCGTTTTCGTTCGGTTCGCAAACCGGCGGTAATCTCTTCCTGAGCGGCGGAGGGGTTTCCCCTTATGGACAGAGCGGCCTGCTCGGAACGATGTACCGGGCGCGTTTCTTCGGCGCGCAGCTTACAGCGGCGCAGGTGCTGTCGGATTCACTTGCTCTCACCAATGAGGTGGCAGCTCGCGGGGTTCAGGTTACACCGCAGCCAATCCTCAGCAACTCGCCGATGCTGCACATCATCGGCGACTCTATCGCCTGCTCGTGGAATGGAACACAGTGCAGCGACTCCTATTCATGGTCGTCACAACTTACCCTGACCAACCAGCCGGCTTATACCCGGACCAACTGGGGAATCTATGGAGCGACGACTCTGGGAATCGAAGTGTCGGAGTCCAATCGTGTGGCAAGGCGATGCAACACGAACCTCGGCCAGGCGATCGCTTTGCTGGATGCAGGAATCAACGACCTGGTCGGCGCCACTCCTTCCCAGACGTTCCAGTATCTGGTGAGCGAGATCCAGACCTTGAAGAAGGCCGGCTGTAAGGTGTTCGTCGGGACCATGCTCTCCGCTGGCGGAACCAGTAGCGCTTCAGGAGCTCCCACGATGGACGCTCAGAAGAACGCTTACAACGCCTTGATTCTGCAACAGGCGAAGAGTGCGGGCGCCGACGGCATCCTGGATTTCGGCGCCAATCCCCTGCTTGGGGCTGACGGCGCAAATACGAGTGCGAACTTCCTGTCGGACCACGTGCACCCCAGTGCGACAGGCCAGCAGCTGATGGCGGCAGCCGCAAGCAATGCCTTGAACTACTACTTTGGCTACAACGAGGTGAACCCGCACACGGTGACCTCGCTGCCCTACAGCATGACGGCTGCCGATGGTGTGGTATCGCTGGCAGGGGTTACTGGAGCAGGAAACTTGACGCTACCTGATTGCACCGGCCAGAGCGGAGCGACGTACCGGATCAACAATTCGCAGTCGGCGTTCTCCATTACGGTCTCTCCGCTGAACTCCAGCCAGTTGATCAATGGAATCAGCTTCGGCAGCGCAGTCACCATACCGGCGAACAGCACGCTGACTCTTCGGGATATTCCAAATCCGAAGACGGTGAGCGGCTGTCATTGGGAGATGTAGAACCCGGTCAGCAGAGCGGGGAGGGATTCCCCACCCGCTCTGCTGACCTTCATGCAATGAGGAGAACGGTGGGCGGAGATGATATGGGATGTGAAGGGGCTTCTGGAGCTGGGGGCGGAGATCGACACCGGCCCGGAGGGAATGATTGCTGCGATTGAGAGACATCTGAAGGTACGCGACCGGAATGGAAAGGTTGTGCCGCTTAAAGCCAATAAGGTGCAGCGTGCCTTTGAACACAGCCGCAAAAATAGAAACATCGTCCTGAAGGCTCGACAGATGGGCATGACGACATGGATTGCGGCAAGGCTGTTTCTGAAGACCATTACGCACACGGGCGTTCTGACGGTACAGGTGGCGCAGACCCGCGAGGCGGCCGAGGGAATCTTTCGCATGGTGCAGAGATTTTGGGAGCAGCTTCCGCAGGAGGCTCGCGAAGGGCCGCTGCGCCGCAGCCGAGCCAATATTGGGCAGATGTGCTTTCCGGAGCTCGATAGCGAGTTCCGTATCCTGAGCGCGGGTGATGAGGGTGCGGGTCGCGGATTGTCGATCCAGAACCTGCACCTGAGCGAAGTCAGCCGGTGGCCGGGCGATGCTCAGGAGACTCTGGCCGGACTGCGTGCGGCGCTCTCACCGACTGGAGAGATGGTGATCGAGTCGACTCCCAATGGAGCATACGGCTGTTTTTATGCGGAGTGGAAGCGAGCTCAGGAGAGCAAGACGGCACAGCATTTCTTTCCCTGGTGGATGGAGGAGGCATATGTAGCCGATGCTGTTACAGATATGACTCCGGAGGAGAGGACACTGATCCTGGCGCACGGTCTGAACGCACGGCAGATCGGTTTTCGTAGAACTCTCGAGGCCAGTTATCAGGGTCTTCGCTCGCAGGAGTTTGCGGAAGATGCCGTAAGCTGCTTTCGCGCAACCGGCGAGTGCTGCTTCGATGTAGATGCCATCGAGAGAAGGTTGGGGGCGCTTCCGGCACCCATCGGAACCCTGCGTGGAGGGGCTCTGCAGGTTTGGCTTCCTTCTGCAGCAGGAAATCGGTATCTGGTGGCAGTGGATACGGCAGGTGGAGGGTCGAATGGAGACTTCGCTGCGATCCAGGTGATCGATTTGAAGACCGGCCTACAGTGCGCGGAGTTGCAGCAGAGGCTTGGTCCGCTCGAGCTGGCCGCTACCGCAGTCGATCTGGCACGGGAGTATGGCAACGCGAAGATCGCGGTGGAGCGCAACAATCATGGCTCGGGCGTGCTGGCCTATCTGGATAGCGTGCATCGTTATGCCGATGTCTACGAGGTAGAGGGTGTGGCGGGATGGCTGACTACGGCGATCAACAAGCCGCGAATCGTCGCCCATTTTGGCGCTCTGCTGGTCCAATCGCCGGAGATCTTCTTCAGCTCCCGTCTGCTGGAAGAGTGCCGCACCTTTGTGAACTGGCCGAACGGACGCACAGGCGCAGCAGCGGGCGCGCACGATGACTGCCTGATGGCGATGGCCATCGCGCAGGCAGTGCGGGTCGAGATGCTGACACGAACGTAGGGAGGAGCGATCGAGACATGGAGACTCGATCGCTTCCTTGCCTGTATTCTGCTGTTGCAGAGCAAGAGGGCCCCTTGGCGGTACTAGCGGTACAGGCGATACGACGGATGCGCGGCGGAGCGCAGAGCCAGCTGATGCTGGGTGCTGACGGAAAGTTGTGGGTAGTGAAGTTCCAGAACAACCCACAGCACTGCCGTGTGCTGGCCAATGAATTTCTTGTGACCAGGCTGGCCGCAGCCGCGGGAATTACGGTTCCGGTATGCGATGTCGTCGAGGTGACCGAGTGGCTGGTGACCAATACGCGGGAGATGGTCGTCGAGCTTCCTCGCGGGCAGCGGGAGCGATACATGCCGGGGCTGCAGTTCGGATCGCAGTTTGTGGGCGGGTTGATGCCAGGGCAGGTGGTGGACTATCTCCCCGATCCCCAACTCGATGAGGTGCGCAACCTGCGCGAGTTTGCAGGGATCCTGGTGATCGATAAGTGGTCAGGGAACTGCAACGGCCGTCAGGCGGTCTTTGAGCGTAAGCCACGCGAGCGCAAGTACCGGGCGACGTTCATCGATCAGGGATTCTGCTTCAACGCGGGCGAGTGGAGCTTTCCCGACTCTCCTCTACGCGGCGTCTACCAGCGCAACCGGGTCTACGCCGGTGTGACGGGATGGGAGAGCTTCGAGCCCTGGCTGAGTAAGGTGGAGAAGATGGAGGCCGATACTTTGTGGAGGATCGCCGAGCAGGTTCCGCCGGAGTGGTACGGCGGCGACACTGCCGTGCTGGAACGGCTGATGGAACAGATGCTCGAGCGGAGATCGAGGGTCCGCGAGTTGATCGCGTCGTTTCGCGACTCGAATCGGGAGCCATTCCCGATGTGGAACAAGACGGTGCAGGTTGCTGTGCCCCGGCAGTTCGCCGAGGCGGCAAGTGATGGAAGATGGGTAATGTAGGAGTTGCGAATAGTCCGTTTTCGTTGCTGCATGACAACAGGCAGCGATTCACGGACGACTGAAACGATTATGCCGGATCGAATCCAATGCGAGTTCTTCCTCATCCGCTATGTGCCGGATGTAGTGAAGGGCGAGTTCACGAATATCGGGGTGGTGCTGCGCGAGGCCGCGACTTCACCGGGCAACGATGCCGCTGCGGTCGTGCGCTTTACCCGCGACTGGAGCCGCGTGCGCTGCATGGATGCCGATGCCGATATCGGTTTGCTGGAGTCGCTCGAAGGCGAGATCGCCGAACGGCTGCGACTTGGCCCGGCAGATACGAAGGCTGTGCTTCCGCTGCTGGAAGATACGTTGTCGAACTCGGTGCAGATCACCGAGGCACGGGCATCGCTGGCGGAGAACATGACGGCCGAGCTCGAGCAGTTGATGCGGATGTATGTCGAACCTCTGAAGGTGAAGCAGGAGCGAAAGAAGACAGGCAGAGCGGCAATCGCAGCTTCGATGCGAAGCCAATTTGAGCGCGCGGGAGTATGGGGACTGATGCGCCGCCGTATCGCGGCATCGCTTTACACGCGTCCGGGCGATCCGATGAAGATCGATTGCGGATATCGTGCCCTGGCCGGCAGCGAGAGGATTCGAATGTTCCAGGCGGTCTCGCTCGAAGGTGACGTGGAGGCTGCGAAGGGACTGGCGTGGTCGGCGCCGCAACTGCGCGAGGGAGTCGAGCGTGTGGAGAACGTGCAGCTCGAGCTGACCGCGATCGTGGAGCCGTTACGCACGGTCTCCGATGTCGAGGACGAAGCTATGGAGCGATATCGCTTTGGGGTGGAGGCGATGGAGCGCGAACAGATCCGCGTGGTCACGCTGAACGATCTGGCTCGTGTGGCCGAGACGGCGAGGATGGAATTGAGAGTGTAGTGGCGACGATGGCTTTCACCTAACGGTGAATGAGGAGAACAGGAATTGTTCAGTAGATCGCGATATCAAAGCTCAAAGCCGTCCGGTTATCTTCATTTAGAACGCGGCACTGTGATGGATCTGAAGGATCGTATCGGACCGCAATCTTCACGGGCTTGGAGGCATCGTCGAGATACTTCCGTGCTGATGCCTCTCTGAGGCCAACGCTCTTTAGCAGGCCGACGAATTTCTCTCCTGAGACGAGATATTCGAAGGTCGCCTGGATCTGAAGGCTGCTCCAACCACTGCTGTACTCTCTGTCGGAGCCGACACAGGTCCAATCGGTCAAGGCAGCAGATGTCTGAGGCCATCGCTTTGCCTGGTAAATACGAAGGATCCGTCGAATGAAGCGGAACAGAGCGATTACAAGAACGTCTGCGAACATTTTGAGTGCAGGATATAGCGGGGCTTAGCTATTTGTGAAGTGAAGATTGAAGGGAAGACACCTTCTTCCGCTTGAGTATGAGACGGACGAGATTTCGAAGGCATGGCCACTGGCCATGCCTTTCTTTTTGGCAGTGAATAACGGTGAAAAGAGGTGAACGATGGGAGTTCGAGAGACAGTGAAAGATGTGTGGCAGAGACTGGCTGGCGTCGATGCCACGGCGGTAGACGCGACCGCGGGCGACCGGAAGACGAGGATGCTTCCATCGGTGCTGACGCCGTACCGAGGCGTGCCTTCTGGACAAGAGGCACTTCCCAAGCCAACTCCGGCGAACCTGCGGCGGTTTGCCGAGACGCCGGTGGTGCGGCGCGCCATCAACCTGGTGAAGGACAAGGTTGCCAGCATGGACTGGCAGGTGCGCGTGCGGCGGGGCTACATCGCAGAAGACGTGAAGGACGCCAGTCAGCGCCTCGCCATTCTGCGCCGCTGTCTGGAGGAGCCGAACGCCGCCGATGGCTTCCGCGTGCTGTGGGAGCAGGTGATCGAGGACCTTCTGGTCGGCGGCTTCGGCGCTGTTGAGATGGAGACCACCGGCGACTCGTCGCAACCCTTTCATCTCTGGGCCGTCGATGGCGCGACCATTCGCATCGACGGAAAGTGGAATGGCGATTCGAATACGCCGCGCTTCGCCCAGGCCACCGGAAGGCATGGTACAGACTCTCTGATTCCTCTGCGCGACGATGAGTTGATCTATCTCCGCTTGAATCCACGTACGCATACGCCGTTCGGTCTGGGCAGACTCGAGGTCGCGTTCGAGACAGTGAATCAGCTGTTGAGCGCGCAGCGCTACGCCGGGAGACTGGCCTCGAACTCGGTGGTGCAGTACGCTCTGTGGCTCGACGAAGCTACGCCGGAGCAGCACGACCGTCTGATTCGCTGGTGGCAGGACGAGATTGAAGGCACGGGCCGGGTACCGGTGCTGAGCAGCGCCAAGAAGCCCGAGGTCCTGCGTTTTGCCGGCGGCACCGATGCCGATCTGCGATTGCAGTGGCAGGAGATGCTGATCCGCATGGTTGCCAACGCCTTTGAACTTCCGCCGATGCTGCTGGGAGTGGAGGGCGACGTGAACCGTTCCACAGCCGCCGAGCTCGCCGAGGAGGCCTTCCAAAGCGCAGTCGTCCCGGTGGCGAAGCTGATCGCCGAGCACATCACTCGCGATCTGTTCGCCAAGAAGCTGGGCTGGCGCGAGTTCGAGTTCTGCTTCAACGAGCTGGACGGCAGAGACGAGGCCACCGAGGTCTCGATTCAGAAGACGCTGATTGAGGCGGGCGTGCTGACTGTCGATGAGGTGCGGGCGATGCGCGGTCTTCCGCCGCTCACCCAGAAGGAGGCCCAGCAGTGAGAATTACGATCGACAATCTCGATGGGGTCGGCGTGCGCGACTACAGTGCCGCCGTCTCCACAGAAGGGCCGCTGACGATCGAGCGCACGCTGAATGCACCTTCACGCTGTACGGGGATGCTGGACGTGAGCGCATCGAATCTTCCAGCACCGGTCAGGCGCGCGCGCGTCGTCGTGACAGCTGACAACGGCACCGTGCTCTTCACCGGATACCTGGCGACCGAACCTGCGCGTATCTACGCAGGAATGGCCACTATCGGACCGGTCCGTCGTCTCCGCTTCAGTGCCATCAGCGACGAGTGGCTGCTCGACAAGCAGGAGATTCCACTAGCGGGCACAGGCCTCGCGCAGCCGGGCGGTGCGCTGTTGCGGACCCTGACGGATCGCGTGGACACCGGCCGCCTTTCGACCGATGCGATCGCAGATGGAGCCAATGTAGGAGTCTTTGCACCTTCGCAGTCCGCGACGTGGTCGACGAACGCCGGGCAGATTGCGGATGCGACCTACGCTTCCTACCGGGTGCTGAACGGCGCCATCAGCATGCAGACCGCAGGCACGGTGACGCATGTGCTCAATGACGGCGACGGCACCCTCGATGTAGGTGCTCTGCGAACGGACGCCGTGCGCGAATTGGCCAACGACGTAACCCTGAGCGGGGACATCGAGCCTGCGGCCTATATAGCGGAGAGCTTTGCGGGCGATGGGACGACCAGCGTCTTCGATCTTGCGGAGGCGCCGTTCCGCTCCAGTCGCGTGACCAGGACAGCGGCGAGCGCCACAGCCTCGCAGGTGTTGCTGGACAGCTTCAACCAGGCTCAGATCAATCCGCGCATCTGGACTGAAATCGATCCCGGCTCGTTCCTCTCGCTGACCTCGGCAGGGCTGACCATGCACGGAGGCACCGGGCTCGATGGCCAGACGACCCTGACTGCGATCGACTCCATCGAGATGGGCGGAACGCTGGTGGTGGAGGCAGGCAGCATCGCTCTCACCAGTCCCAGCACGGGGATTCTCTGCGGTCTCTACGACGGCGCAGTGAAGAGCGCTAGCTGCTTCGCGGGATACAACGTGAGACAGAACGCAGGGGCGACGGTCGTGACTCCGTTCGTCAACGGCGCGGAGGTGGGGAACACATTCACGATCCTGAACGGGCACAAGTACACTCTGCGTATCCGGCTGCACTGCCCCGAGACGGAGAGGGTTCTGCAAACCTGGCAGACGATGGTGGACGGTGTGCTCGAAGCCTTCGGCGGAGGTTCGATCGCGGCGCCGATGTCGCTGCTCTTCGAGCTGGTCGATCAGGGTATCTCTTCCAACACGCCGGCGACGGTGCTGTATTCGGGCATGGTTCCGGTCTCCCCCGCGCAGGTCAGCTTTGCGCTGGTCAATAGTGTGGAGCTGATCGGCTCTATCGGGTATAGCCGCATCACGCAGGCAGGATCGGTATGGATCGTCAGCACCTTGCCGGATGGTTCTCAAGTGACGCGGATGACCGGAGCAGCGGGAGAGGGGGTCGACTGCATGGTCTCGCCTGCCGGAAGAATCACTTTTTTTACAGGAAGGATTCCGATCGTCGGCGAACGATTTACCGTGTGGTATCGCGGGCGCAGGCGATCCGTAGCGCGGTTGAACGATGCGGCCAGCATCGCCGCCGAGCAGCAGGGAGGAGTTCCCGGAACAGCGCAATGGATGGGCAAGGTAATGCATCCGCCGGCACGCAGCACGCAGGACTGCGAGAACGCCGCGCTCGCAGTACTGCGCTTCGCATCGAGCCGGTCGGCCGCGGTCGCAGGCAGCTACATGATGTTGAATCCGGCGGAGGATATCTGGCCCGGCGATCTACTTGAGGTCAACTCTGGCGGCGACACTTTGAAGCTGATTGTGCGCAAGGTTACGGTCGAGGATGGCCACGCCCGGCCCGAACTGGCATCGTATCGGATCGAGTTTGCCAACGACTGGGCCGAGGGATTGGGTTTGAAGCTCTCGGAGTCCGTTGCGGTGGATGCCCTCTTGCCGGAGACAGCAGGGAGCGGACCTGCGGCTATGCTGACCAATCTCCAGAACCTGCAACTGGTGACTACGAGCGGTACGGAGCTGCGGGTGGATGCGGGAATGGATCCTCCATCAGGTGGAGGCTTCGAAGTGCGGCGTCGCGACTGGGACTTCGGGCCCGGTGTCGATCAGGACCTGGTGCTACGAAGCCCGGTACGAAGTTTTTCGATTCCGCGTGAGGCCCAGGTGGAACGCTATTACGTGCGCATGTACGACGGATCGAATCCGCCAATGTACTCGCGCTTTTCGAGCGCTGTGTTTACCAACCTTCCTGTGTCGTTCTGAGGGAGGAAAGGAGAAGAAGATGACGGAGTTTGAAGGACAGGTTTTAGGCGACTTGAAAGTTTTGAAGAGTCAAGTAGACCACCTCCTCGGGATAGGCCAGCCTGGGAGATTAGTTCAGTTGGAAGAACGTGTGGAGAGGCATGAGCGAAGCGTGCAGCGGATGAAGGGATTCACCACCGCTGTAGGCACGCTGGTGACGCTGGCGCATCTTGCGATCGATTACTTCCGGCGCTAGAGCCGGACTCTTAGGACGAAAAGGAGAAACACAATGGAGTTTTTGAAGATCTTTCTGCGCGCCCTGGCGTTTCTGCCCGCTGCACTGCACGGCACCGAGGCACTGATAGGGGATGGCAGCGGTGAGCAAAAGAAGAAGGCAGCCATCGAGATTGTAGGCGCCGCGCTCAACATCACCGATGCGGTGGCATCGAAACAGATCGTCGATGCAGATCGTTTCACTGCGGGACTTGGAGCTATTGTCGACGGTGTAGTGGAGTGCCTGAACGCAAGCGTGTGGGCGAAAGGGTAGTTTTTGGAGTTACAGGTTACAGGTTACAGGTTACAGGTTTTCAGTTGCAGGTTGATACGACAGCAACTGACAACCTGCAACTTGCTATCGACCGGTGGTGAAGATGTCGGCCAGCTCGTGCGGAGCGACCACTTCAAGCTGCTCGTAGGTGCACTCCGCCGGGGGCTTGTCGGCGCGCCATCGACGAAACTGAGCCATGTGGCGAAAACGGCTGCCCTGCATGTGCTCATAGGCTACCTCGACGACGAGCTCGGGACGCAGGGGCTGCCAGGAGAGATCCTTGCCCTGGCTCCAGCGGCTCTGGCCTCCGGGCATGCGCTGGTTCTCGCCAGCGCCCGCTTCGGCCCAGGAGCGCCACGGATGATTCTCAAGTGCGTTGCGGCGATACGGCTCGAGGAACTCGACCAGCTCGCGACGCTTCTTCTGGGTGAAGCTGGCGCACACTCCCACGTGCTGCAACGAGCCGGAGTCATCGTAGAGACCGAGCAGGAGAGAACCGACTGCCTCGCCTTCGGCGTCCTTGTGCCAGCGGAAGCCCGCGACGACGCAGTCGCAGTCCCGTTCATGCTTCACCTTCAGCATGGTGCGTTTGTTGGGCGCATAGATGCCATCGACGGGTTTTGCCATCACGCCATCGAGTCCGGCTCCCTCGAAGCGGCGAAACCAGTCCTGCGCGGTGATGGCGTCGCGGGTTGCAGGCGTGATGTGGATCGGAGGCTTCGCCTCTTTCAGCAACGATTCGAGCTCTGCGCGGCGATGCTCAAAGCTCTCGCCGCTCAGATCGCGATCATCAACTGCGAGAAGATCGAAGAAGACGACGGAGGCAGGAATCTGCTGCGAGAGCAGCTTGATTCGCGACGCAGCAGGATGAATGCGGAGCTGCAGTGCATCGAAGTCGAGGCCGCTGGGGCCGGCGATGACGATCTCTCCATCGAGCACGCAGCGGTTGGGCAGTTGTGACTTCAACGGCTCGAACAGCTCTGGGAAGTAGCGATCGAGAGGCTTCCGGTCACGGCTCTGCAGCATCAGCTCATTGCCGTCGCGAAAGATAAGGGAGCGGAAGCCATCCCACTTAGGCTCGAAGATCCACGTGTCTCCTTGAGGAATCTCATCGACCCGTTTGGCGAGCATGGGAAGAACCGGCGGTTGCACAGGAAGGTTCACGCTGCGATGGTAATACCGGAGCATGGTCTAGATCCATGCACTAACGATGCGGCCTGCACTTCCAAAGAGTTTCAGGTTGTCCTTCCGGTTTTGAAAGTATCGGGCATTCAGCTCCGTCGAGCCCAGATTTTCGATGCTGCGAAAAGCAGTGAGCTCCGCCTCCATCTCGGGTGGTGTGAAGAAGAGCTGGAAGGGTTCGCCCGCAAGCTGGACTCGTTGGGCAAGAGAGTCATGTCCGAGCTGCTCAAGGTATGGCAACGCGGAGCGGGGCTGGCTATAGTCCATTGCGATGCCGCTGCCCCTCGGCAATGAGGCGATGAGAGACAGAGTGGAGCGAAAGGCCTCCTGCGTGAGATAGGGAACAACGCCAAGCCACGCGAAGAACGCGGGCGCTGTCGCGTCGAAGCCTGCGGCCGTGACCTGGGTTGCTAGCTGCTGATGCTCGAAGTCGACAGGCGCATAGGTGAGGTTGGAGGGAACCGAGATGGCGTTCGCAGCCAGAAGCTCCCGCTTCCACTGCTGCGTGGCGGGGTGGTCGACCTCGAAGACATGAACATCAGGAAACGGATTGCGATACGCAAACGTATCGAGTCCGGCGCCGAGCAGAACGTACTGGCGTACACCTTTGGCAACGGCCTGCGCGAGAAGGTCTTCCGCATACCGGCTGCGCGCCACCATGAAGGCGCGTAGCGAGACCGAAAAAGGCTTGTTGAGCTTGAACTGCGTGCGCTCGACCTCGGGAAGGTACTCGGGGCCAAGAATCGGCACGGCGACGGGGTCGACAAAGACGAGCGGCTGCTCGTCATAGAGCTGGTGCGCGGCACGGCGCATGGCGACACGAAGAGCGGTGCGGGATGGGGTGGCAGCTTCCATGCTGTCTATAGGTTAGCGGGTCGCGACGCGAAGAGGATGCGTTCTCTATTAACTCTTCCTTCTCTTATGGGCTAAAAAGTATTCCGGGCCGGTAAAGTTAAAGGTACGGTGACTGCTTCTCCCTCGAAACCAATGACGCCTCGTGCCAAAGGCTTTCTGGCTCGCTCGTCTGCTGCGGCTGTGGCAGTGGGTATTCTGATGAGCCGTCTGTTGGGCCTGGTGCGGGATAGGCTTTGCGCGCACTATCTGGGGAACTCCTACGTCGCAGATGCGTTCCGGGCTGCGTTGCGGATTCCTAACTTCCTTCAGAACCTCTTTGGCGAAGGAGTTCTGTCGGCCTCGTTTATCCCGGTCTACGCGCGCCTGCGTGCAGAGGAGCGCCACGAGGAGGCCTCCGAGGTTGCCGAGGCGATCTTCGTCCTTCTTCTCGCCGTAACCTCGGTCCTTGTTCTGCTCGGAGTCTTCGCCACACCCTTGCTGATCGATACGATCGTGCCGGGATTCAAAGGCGAGACGCGTGTCCTGGCCATTCGTCTGGTACGAATCTTCTTTCCCGGCGCGGCGTTGCTGGTTCTTTCGGCGTGGTGCCTCGGGGTTCTCAATAGTCACAGGAAGTTTCTGCTCTCCTATGCCGCTCCGGTGATCTGGAATGCGGCCATGATCGTGGCCTACATGTGGGATCGCGGTCGCGGGGGAGAGGAGCATCTCGCCGTCGTGATTGCCGTCGCTTCAGTGATCGGCAGTGGCCTGATGTTTCTGGCGCAACTGGGTCCGGTCCTGCGCCTGTTATGGCCGCTGGCGCTCCGAATCCGGCTTCGCAGCGGCTCTGTCAAGACGGTGGTCCGCAACTTCTTCCCTGTCTTCTTCAGCCGGGGAGTGGTTCAGGTGAGCGCATTTGTCGATTCCATGCTGGCGAGTTATCTGCCGACCGGTGCGGTTTCTGCGCTCGCTTATGCGCAAACGCTGAACTCGCTTCCAGTGAGCCTGTTCGGCATGGCGGTCTCGGCGGCTGAATTACCGGCGATGTCGAGTGCGTTGGGAACCTCGGAGGATGTTGCCGGGGTTCTGCGACGACGGTTGGATCAGGGGCTTCAGAACATCGCGTTCTTCGTCGTGCCTTCAGCGGTGGCATTTCTGATTCTGGGTGACGTCATCGTGGCGGCCATCTACCATACGGGACAGTTCGGGAACAGAGACGTCACGCTGGTGTGGAGCGTGCTGGCTGGCTCGGCTGTCGGTCTGCTGGCGTCGACCTCGGGAAGGCTCTACTCCTCGGCGTTCTATGCGCTGAGGGACACGCGCACGCCATTGAACTTCGCGATGGTTCGCGTAGCTCTTACCATTGGACTGGGATATCTCTTCGCGCTGCCCCTGCCGAGGCTGTTGGGAGTGAATCGCCTGTGGGGCGTAGCCGGACTTACGTTCTCCGCAGGACTGGCGGGTTGGGTAGAGTTCGCGCTATTGCGGCGCAGGCTGCAACAGAGGATCGGCGAGGTTCCGCCGCAGCGTTCGCGCACCATGCGGCTGTGGCTCGCGGCGGTCATCGCTGCTCTCATCGGCTATGGGGTGAAGGGATTCCTTCCGCTGCTGCATGTGCAGCACTACGCCTCGCTGGTGAACGGGGCAATTGTGCTGCCGCTCTACGGAATTCTCTACCTCGTCTTCTGCAGGGCTCTGGGAGTTGTGGCACCGAGCAGCCTGCAGCGTCTGTTTCGCCGTGGTTAGCCGGAAAGTGTCTCATCTTCGCTCATCTCGCTTTCATTCCTGCCGATGAAGGGACTGTGTCGGGCGACACAGGGAGAGAGAGATGATCCGGCAGGCGATCAATTGCGATATGTGTGGAGCGGAGAAGGTCGGGGCTGCGAGCCATTGGTTCGTGGCCGACGAGCGCGGCGGTGAGCTGAGGCTGCGCGCGTGGGGAGCGTCAAAGGGCTCGCAGAAGAGCCTCAAGCATGTCTGCGGGCAGAAATGCGTGCAGCGTCTGATGGACAACTTTACGGCTTCTATTCTGGCGGGCATCCACGCCGGCAAGTCCAGCAAAGAAGCAGAGCCGGTAAAGGCAGAGAGTGTTGTCGAGGCGGCAGACAGCTTTGAGGATCTGCCTGTTCTCGAGCGGATGGGCTACGACCGTGAGACCGCGGCTTTGATTGAAGCTGAATCATGGGCCGGGCCAGCGCGCCCCAAAGAGACGACCTGGGGAGCAAACGACGGTGTGAGGAGGGAGCGCGAGACCTTCATTAACGCGACCCAGGCCAAAACTCCGGCGGTACGTCCGTTTCAGCGTTCTGCCTGAGCCTAAGAGTTCATCCAGCTGAGAGCCTGAGCAAGGTACTGCTTCATCTCTTTGCGGGAGACGATGGCATCCAGAAAGCCGTGCTGGAGGAGAAATTCGGAGCGCTGAAAACCTTCGGGAAGTTTCTGGCGGATGGTCTGCTCGATGACGCGCGGCCCGGCAAAGCCGATGAGAGCTTCGGGCTCAGCGATATTGAGGTCGCCCAGCATGGCGAAGCTGGCGGTGACGCCTCCTGTTGTGGGGTCGGTCATCACGGAGATGTAGGGGATCTTCTCCGCGTCCATGCGAGCCAGCCCTGTGGAGACTTTGGCAAGCTGCATGAGAGAGGCGATCCCTTCCATCATGCGGGCGCCGCCTGAGGCCGAGATGATGATGAGGGGATGGCGGGTCTCGAGAGAGCGATCCACCGCCCGGGCGATGGTCTCCCCTACGACCGAGCCCATGGAACCGCCGATGAAGCTGTACTCCATCACCGAGAGCACCACCGGATGGGGTCCAAGACTACCGACTGCGTTGACGATGGCGTCATTCAGACCGGTCTTCCTGCGTGCTGCCTCCAGACGCGCCTTGTAGGGCTTGAGGTCGGTAAATTCGAGGGGGTCGGTCGACCGCAGCTCCAGATCGACGAGCTGGTAGCCGGGCTCCAGCAGATTTTCGATCCGCTCCCGCGCCCCGATGCGGAAGTGATATCCGCACTTGGGACAGACCTGCAGGTTGGCCTCGAGATCGGCCTTGAAGATCACCTGGCGGCACTTCGGGCAGCGGACCCAGAGGCCTTCCGTGCGGACGGTTCGTTCTTCGTCGTTGACGATCTCGTTCTCTTCGCGTTTAAACCAGCTCATGCCTTGCGTGTGCCTTCCAGGTTGCCTCGACTATTGTAGCTGGCGGTGGGGGTTGGAGGACGAAGTTGTCGGGAGAACACGATCTTCGGTAGCCTATTCCTTAATGCCGTTTGCCGGGAGATCGAGGCAGACGAGACCTCCAACAGATAGTCCGGACGAGATGCGCCGTACCCGGTTAGGACAAGACGACGCCCCGGAGTACTGTCCATGTCTTCAATATCTTCAACCTGGGTGATCCTGGTCTTTGCCGGCCTTCTTGAGGTTTGCTGGTCGGTCGGCCTGAAGTACACAAACGGATTCACCCGGCTGCGCCCGACCCTCTTTACGATTGCAACGCTGTCGGCAAGCATGTATCTGCTGGCGAAGGCCAGCCAAAGTCTTCCCATCGGCACCGCCTATGGCGTCTGGGTTGGCATCGGTGCAATGGGAGCGGCTGTCCTGGGGATGATTCTCTTCGATGAACCGGTGTCGGTAGCGCGGGTAGGATTTCTGATGCTTCTGCTGATCTCGATTGTCGGACTGAAGGTCACGAGCCACTAGGGCGGCTTCACCCCGTGACAATGCCCAAACAGAGAATGGCACAGCAAACAGCGAAGATATCTTCGCTGACCGTGACATGCCATGTCTTGCACCCGATGCGGTGTGTCAACTGGTGCCGAAGCTGGTATGCGGTAAAGGCTCCGACAAGCGAGCCCAGTACGCCGAGGATGACTCCCTCCACGCCCGGGGCATCGAGCGCGGTAGCGACGATGGCTCCCACCAAACCGCCGAAGAAGACGCGGATCAAGAGGACGACAGGCCGAGTCGGTCTCGGAGTTCGGCCATATTTGTCGGCAATATATTCGAGTGCGGCGAGCAGAGTAAAAGCGACGACGACCGGAAGCTTGGCTGACCACGCAGCCCACTCATCGACGGGCAGTAATCTGAGCCAGGCGAACCAGCAGACGACCGTAATCGGCGTCATGGTCCGCATGCCCGTGATGAACCCGAGCAGCGGAATCGCTATCAGCCATGTGAGGACCTCGAGGGTCATACAGCCGGATTTCTCCTCTCAAGCCATAAACACTTTACTCGTGTGCGAAGTTGTCTCGCTTGAAATGACGGGGGAGGAACCAGAGAAGTCTCGAGATAGGCCGGCGCGAATGGAAAGAGCCCGATCCGTTATCTCTTGCTTGATAGACAGGGATCGGGCTCCTGGGATGCTTGAAAATAGATCAGGCGACTGGCTGAGGCTGGCGCAGCCAGTCGTAGAGGGGAAACTGCTCGGCTAACTCTGCAACGTCGTTGCGAATAACGCGAAGCCGGGCGGCGTCGTTGCGGTACTCGAGCGCCGCTGCGATCCAGGTCGCTATCTGGCGCATCTCGGGTTCCTTCATGCCACGCGTCGTCAACGCAGGGGTCCCGATGCGGATTCCGCTTGGCTTCATGGGCGGATTGGTGTCGTAGGGGATGGCATTCTTGTTGACGGTAATGCCCGCCTCGCCCAGAGCGCTCTCCGCCTCCGAGCCCAGAATGCCCTTCTGGAAGACGTCGACCAGCATGAGGTGATTGTCGGTGCCACCGGAGACGATGCGGAAGCCCTCACCGGCAAGCGCCTCTGCAAGCACTTTGGCGTTGGCGACGATCTGATGGGCATAGGTAGAGAAGGACGCGTCCAGCGCCTCTTTGAAGGCGACAGCCTTGGCGGCGACGATGTGCATCAGAGGTCCGCCCTGCTGGCCCGGGAAGACGCTTCGGTCGAGCGCGGCGGCATGCTCTTGTTTGCAAAGGATCAGTCCGGCGCGGGGTCCGCGAAGGGTCTTGTGGGTCGTCGTGGTCGTAATGTGGGCGTACGGTACCGGAGAAGGATGCGCTCCGCCAGCAACCAGACCGGCGAAGTGAGCCATATCGACCATCAGAAAGGCACCGACCTTGTCGGCGATCTCACGCATGCGGGGGAAGTCGAAGATGCGCGGATAAGCACTGCCGCCACCCACGATGACCTTCGGCTTTTCGCGCAGGGCGAGTGCTTCGAGCTCGTCATAGTCGATAGTTTCGGTGTCTTTGCGAACCTGATAACCAACAATGCGGTAGAGTTTGCCCGAGAAGTTGAGCTTGTGTCCGTGGGTGAGGTGGCCACCGTGGGCCAGGTCGAGTCCGAGCACAGTGTCGCCGGGATTGATTATGGACATGTAAGCCGCGGCGTTCGCCTGAGAGCCGGAGTGCGGCTGAACATTGGCATGCTCCGCTCCGAAGAGCTGTTTGGCGCGATCGCGGGCGATGTTCTCGACGACGTCGGCGAACTCGCAGCCGCCATAGTAACGCTTGCCGGGATAGCCTTCGGCGTACTTATTCGTGAAGACGGTTCCTGCGGCCTCGAGCACGGCTCGGCTGACGAAGTTCTCCGAGGCGATCATCTCGAGACCCTCATGCTGGCGGACAGCTTCGTTTTCGATCTGCGAGGCGATGTCGGGATCGGCGAGGGCGAGCGGCGCATTCAGGTCAATGGGCATAGATCTATTTTATGCCGGGGACGAGACGGAAGGCCTAGGCCCTTGGGCCTAGGTCGTTAGAACGCGCTAACTCCTTCTTCGGTGACCAGTTGATCGACCTGGATGTTCATGACTTCACCGAGGCGGCGAAAGTCTTCACGCCAATCGTCAGTCCAGTAGCTCCTGTCGCTGCGGCGCAGAAGGTCGTTCCAGATGTTTTGGGCCTGCCAAAAGTTGACCTCAAAAGGGAGCTGGCTAAAGGTTTCCCCGACAACGAGAGCATCGCTGAGAACCTTCATTGCGGCTTCTTCCCCAGAGACTGCCGCCTCCAGAAGAACCATTGCCCGTTTCATACGCATTCCTGCTGCAAAGCCCAGCTCCTGCGAATTGAGCGTAATGTGTTCGGCTTGTGCCCGATGCGCCAGGGCAAGCACATTATCCGCGTCGAATGGCTCGGCTTCGATCGCGCGCCGCAGCATAGACCCGATGGCGTAGTTGGCGACGACCTCAAGGGCTGGGGGAGGCGCCATGCCGCAGTCTGTGAGGAAGTCGAGCAGAGAGGTGTGATCCTCGTAGATCTTGCTCAAGGAACTCTCCATCTCGGCGACGGTCTGGGTAAGGATGGAGTGGAGGATGCGATGCTGCTCGTCAGCAAAAAGTGAGAGCAGAGAGTAGTCCATGCCTCCGAACAGCTGGTCGATCAGACGAATGACCTCGGGCAGTTTGGCCCTCCGCATCGCTTCGGCCACATTGTGGGAGAAGGTCTCGAAGGCAGCGACCTGTTCCGGGTCCGAGGAATCGTAACGCTTGACTGCTGCTGAGAGGTTCTGGTCTCCCAGGTGAAGGACGGCGAAGCAGATCTCTTCGCTCTCTTCCGTGATGCGGGAGTCGATCCAGGCCGCTCCCAGCGCAACGCGACCTCGCCCTGAGCTGAAGACCTGATGGCTTTGGCGGCGAACGTTGTAGCAGAACAGCTCTCCTTGCTCAGGATAGGAGCGGAACATAGAGCTGATCGCGTAGTGTGCACCAACCTCTTCGAGACCGATCTTCATTCCAGTAACGAAACGTCGATAGACATCCGCTCCGGAGCCGATCTCTGGGATATTGCTCCGGGCTGCCGAGAGGGTCTCGAGAAATTGTTTTTCGAGAGCTTCGCCAGGTTTGCCGAAGAGTCGAGCGGCGAGTTGTAGAACGCGAGCCGCATAGGCGATCACCTGCACGGTCTCAATCCCGGAGACTTCATCAAAGAACCAGCCGCAGCTGGTGTACATCAGTTGAATATGACGTTCCAGCTCCATCAGCTCGAGCGCGCGAATGCGCTCCTCCTGAATGAGTTCGTGAGTCGCAAACTCGGCGAAGAAGGCATCGGTATTGGGGCGTGAGCGGTCGAGAATCACGCGGATGTAAGAATCGCGAGCTGCCCAGAGATCCTTGAATAGGCTCGCGCCGATCTGTTCGGCCAGAGGAACGGTTGCATCGCGAAGCTGATCGAGAGCGATGCGGAGCGCAACCCTCCACTCCTGGTTCCAGCCGGCATGTCCGCCGCTGTTACATCCACAGTTCGAGCGCCAGCGTTCTACGCCGTGGGAGCAGCTCCAGGAGGTGTCGTCGAAGATCTCTGCCTCCCAGTGAGGGGGGTATTTGGCGAGGAAGGCGGCATAGTTAATGAGCTGGATATGCTGCTCGTCCTCAAGCCAATGGATCGCGTAAGACAGCGCCATCTCTCCGTGTCTGTGGTGATGACCATAACTTTCACCATCCGTCGCGACATCGGAGAGCAGCGCGGGCTCGCCATCGGTACTTTTCGTCGGTTCTCCGAACCCGCTGATCAGCCGATTGCCGAAGTCAACGCCGCTGTTCAACAGGCCCTCGAAGGCGATGGCACGAGAGTTTGGCCCGTTGTAAAAAAAGACGGTGATGGAGCGACCTTCATCGAGCTGAACCTTATATGGATGACGGGTGTCGACCGAGGCATTGGGGGTCTCGGTCCAGGGAATCTCCTCTTCCTGTGCATCGCTTTTCGTCAGTGAACGCATGCGGGCACATTGATGAGGCGCAAGAATGGTGAACTTGATGCCTTCCTGCGCCATCAAATCGAGGACGACACGGCTGGCAGCGGTCTCGGCTAGCCACATGCCTTCCGGTTTGCGTCCGAAGCGGTACTCAAAGTCATAGATTCCCCAGCGAATCTGGGTTCGGGCGTCACGCTCATCCGCCAATGGCATGATGATGTGGTTATAGACCTGTGCAATCGCAGATCCATGACCTTCGTTGCGCTGGGCGCTGGTGCGGTCCGCATCAAGAATCATGCGATAAGTGCGCGGAGCCTGATCGTTTAGCCAACTCAACAGCGTGGGACCAAAGTTGAAGCTGATCCACGCATAGTTGTTCATAATGCGAACAATCTTGTTTTCTTTGTCTGTAATGCGCGAGGCGCCGTTGGGAGCGTAGCACTCGGCAGTGATGCGATCATTCCAATCGTGATAGGGTGCGGCGGAGTCCTGCACCTCCACAATCTCCAACCAGGGATTTTCGCGCGGCGGTTGGTAAAAGTGTCCGTGAATACAGACAAAACGCTCTGTCTCGACGGGAGTCCGGGGAGCGACGGCGCGCTCGAAAACTGGGTTTGATGTAGCCATGTCTCTCGTTTAGAGGGTAATAGGGCCTGTCGGGTTGGTGAGAGTTTTAACTACGGTCCACTTTCAACTCCGAATAATTCGCATTTCGTGACATCGATATCTGTCCAACCAAAAACTTATTCCTTTGCACCTGGCAAGATCATCTTTCCGTTTGCAAGATCGCAGGCGCGCCACATGTACCAGCTCGCCACCGATCGCCACGGGGCCCATTTCTTCGCCCGTCGACGCATCGTTTCGGCATCCGGCAGATCCGAGGGCTCGACCTTTTTGGTCGGTTTCAATCCAAGAAAGGTCAGAGCGAAACCTTTGCGTACGCCGTAATCGGAGACGGGAAGGACATCCGGGCGCCCAAGCCTGAACATCAGGAACATCTCCACCGTCCAGCGGCCGATTCCGCGAACCTGAGTAAGGTGCTCAATGATGTCTTCATCGGACATGCGGCGAATGCGAGCAAGGCCGGGTACAGTTCCATCGAGGGTCTTGGCAGCGAGATCGCGCAAGGCCAGCATCTTATTGCGCGAGAGGCCGGCAGACCGAAGCTGTTCATTCGGGCAATCGAGCAGGTCCTGTGCTGACGGATGAACACCGATCCCGCAGATGTCATGAAAGCTCTCGAGCATGCGCCGATGAATTGTGGCTGCAGCTTTGCCATGAAGCTGCTGGTAGATGATCGACTCGACCAGAGCTTCAAAGGGGGATTGCGAACTCGCAAGTCGAAGCGTAAATGGCCCAGCTCGCTCGATCAGGCGCCCAAGCTTCGGATCGGCAGCAGAGATCTGAGTAAGTGCGGCGACAGAGTCGTACTGGGGCGCGCGAGGGCGAGAGACAGTTCGGGCCATGGAGACGAACGTAACAGAGAGATGAATGAATCGGTGAGTGGTTAGTTCCTGGATGAAAGGGAGGTGGATTGCAACTCGGACTTATTTGGACCGGATTTACAAGAGGGATACCTTTCGGGCAGGGTAGATATTGTGGTGTGCAGAAGTCTCAGCGAGCTTATGCACGAGATGTTGTGCAGCCGGTTTCGTAAGTCCGTAAAGACGTTTCGATAATCGGTTTAGCGCGTGAAAATTCAATTTCGAGTATCGGCCAGTGGGGTTCAGAATGCCTTTTTCCACTGCTATACTCGGAGTTTCTGAGAGAAGAAAAACTCCGGCTGAAGCCAACGAGCGGATGCCACCAACCGCCGATGCAGAAACTGGTCGGTGTGAAGCAGCGAAGAACCATCACCTTGAACCCCTTCTCCTACCAGAGAGGAAGCAGGAAAAGCACTCATGGCGCAAGTTTTTGACCGCAGTTCGAACGCGCTGGCTCGAGCGAGC
>Ga0268266_10001327_pt1 | contig 29976 bp, 24 predicted proteins | sample KBSS13metaG_FD_190356 | JGI IMG/M metagenome (GOLD analysis project Ga0268266, IMG submission 190356) | Switchgrass rhizosphere microbial communities from Kellogg Biological Station, Michigan, USA - KBS S1-3 metaG (SPAdes) (version 2) | ecosystem: Host-associated > Plants > Roots > Rhizosphere... | reverse complement strand
CAGTTGATCGAACAGGGCCGCCTCGGGCTCGATGACCCCGCCGAAAAATACCTGCCGGAGCTTGTGGGACTGAAAGTCATCGAATCCTTCGACAAGGCGACCGGCGCCTATCAGGTCCGCCCGGCATCGCGACCGCCGACCGTCAAGCACTTCCTGACGCACACGTCCGGATTGGCCTATCCGTTCACCAGCGAGATCTGGCGCGATCTCAAGCCGCGCGCCGGCGAAACCTATCCGTTCGGCGGACCGCTGCTGTTCGATCCCGGCGAGCGCTGGCATTACAGCACCAGCACCGACGTCGTCGGCAAGCTGGTCGAAGTGGTTTCCGGCCAGAAGCTCGAGGATTATTTCCGCCAGCACATCTTTGCCCCGCTCAAGATGGATGACACGTCCTACAACGTACCGGAGGCAAAGGGGCCGCGCCTCGTCGCACAACAGCAGCGCGGCGGCGATCGCATGGACGGCGCCGTCGAACTGCAGAAGCCGCAGCTCGGCCTCACCATTGCGTCGCCGATCGGCGGCGGCGGCCTCGCGTCGACCGCTGACGATTACGGGCGTTTCGTGCGCATGCTGCTCAACGGCGGCACGCTCGACGGAGCGCGGGTGCTGAAGGCCGAGACGGTGGCGCTGATGGGCCAGAACCACATCGGTGCGGTGTCGGTCCCCGCGCTCAAGAGCGCGCTGCCGCGGAGCGCCGACTTCACCTTCATCGCCGACGGACGCGACAAATGGGGGCTCGGCTTCCTGATCACGGCTGATCAGGTGCCCGGCAAGCGTTCTCCCGGCAGCCTGAGCTGGGGCGGCATCAACAACACGTTCTTCTGGATCGACCCCGCGCGCGGCGTCGCCGGCGTGATCATGATGCAGTACCTGCCGTTCGCAGACGCCAAGGCGTTGGCCACCTACGACGCGTTCGAGCGCGGTACCTATCAGCTCGTCAACGCCGAGCGGTAGAAAGCCTGCAAGGCCGGGTCGGCTTCAGGCCGGCCCGGCTTTCGACTCCATACTGGAGATTGGCTATCGCGGCCGCCGTGCGCTCGGCCGGCCCTGACCCAGCAGTGCTTGCGACATCATCGACCGCGCATCGACGTCTCGTCCCGGTATAATCCCTTGCACAATAAAACCAGGGGAGGAGACGAAGATGAGGACGATACTGATCGCTGCAGCACTTGCCGCCTTTACCGTCGGCGCGTCCGCTCAGGACAAGCGCCCCGACTACGGCACGGCGGTCAATGCCGCGGGGGCGAAGAAGATCGCAGCCGGCGTCGTCGCCGAATGTCAGAAGAACGGATGGAATGTGGCGGTTGCCGTGGTCGATAATCACGGATTTCTTGTGTATTTCGAACGCATGGACAACACGCAGACAGCCAGCATGGACATCGCGGTCGGTAAGGCGAGGGCCGCGGCGACCTATCGGCGCCCGACACGCGTTTTCATGGAGGCGATCAACAAGGGCGGGCCGGCCACGGCCACGCTTCCCGGCGTGTTTGCCTCACCGGGCGGATTGCCGATCATGGTCGATGGCAAAGTCACGGGCGGCGTGGGCGTGAGCGGCGTCACCGGCGACCAGGACGAACAATGCTCCAAGGCCGGCCTCGGGGCTTCCTAGCAAATTGATCCTGTGCCCCGGCGTACAAACTCCGGCGCGGCTGTGTTGCAGCCGTGTCGCGCCGGGGCAACGTTACGCCGGGACGCGCCCGCCGAAGAACGGCATCAGCGCCTGGCTCAGCGTGTGCGGCCGCTGAGATGTGAAGATCATCTCCGCCCCGGCATCATCCCGTCGCCGGCCTGGAGTGCCGAGCAGGGCAGCGACGCGCCGCGCAATCGCGGGCGCGGGATCGATCCAGTCGACCGGCCACGGCGCAAGCCGGGTCAGGCGGTCGAGCAGTAGCGGATAATGGGTGCAGGCGAGGACGACGGTGTCGGTGCGATCCGCGCCGTCGCCAACGAAACAGGGCGCGAGCTCCGCTGCGATATCCTCGTCGCGTACCTTGTGGCCGCTGAGGGCGGACTCGGCGAGCGAAGCGAGTTCGGCCGATCCCACCAGCGTCACCTCGCAACCTTGTGCGAAATCATCGATCAGGCGCTTGGTGTACTCGCGCTGGACGGTGCCCTTGGTGCCCAGCACCGACACGCGTTTGGTCTTCGAACTGGCGCAAGCCGGCTTGATCGCAGGCACGGTGCCGACGAACGGCACGCTGTAGGCGCTGCGCAGATGCGACATCACCAGCGTCGACGCTGTATTGCAGGCGATCACCACCAGATCGGGGGCGTGGCGGGCAATCAATTCGCCGACCAGCGGAACCACCCGGGCGATGATCTGCTCCTCGCTGTGATGGCCGTAAGGGAAGAACGCGTCATCGGCGACGTAGACGTAATTCGCATCGGGCCGTGCGCCGACGATCTCCCGCAGCACGGTCATTCCGCCAAGGCCGGAGTCGAAAACGAGAATGGTGGGTGGGGACGTCACGCTGCGACCTTAGCTGATCCGCGGTTACCGTTCAGTTGCTTTGATGGGCGCCAGCGCCCCGGATTTCGGGCGGTCACCAGCGGATACCGTAGTTTGGAATGATTCAAATCGCCTTGGCAAGGCCGTAAAGCTACGACTTCCGGCCCGTCAGCCCGGCGGATCCGAACGGCCAGAGGCGTACACCAATCATGATACGAAATACATCGTCGACCTGGGGCAGTCTGGCGCGCTGGTTACACTGGATTCTCGGCGCCGCGATCATCGGGATGATCGCCTTTGGCTGGTGGATGAACCACATCCCGGCACGTCCGGACCGCTTCTTCTATCGTTCGATCCATGCCGATATCGGCTATCTCGTGCTGCTGCTGATGGTGTTCCGTCTGATCTGGCGCGCCCTCAACCCGACGCCGGCCTTGCCCGTGGATACGCCGCGCTGGCAACGGATGTTAGCCAGCCTCAACCATTGGGCACTGTACGTCGCGACGATTGTGGTGGCGGTGCTTGGCTGGGCGCATTCCGGCGCCCGCACGCCGAACTATTCGGATTGGTTCGGGCTGTTCAGCGTACCGCAGATCACCTCGCCCGACAGGGAAGCGGCCCGGGCCTGGGAGGACCGTCATATCTGGTTCGCCTATGTGCTGCTGGCGTTAATCGTGATCCACCTCGGCGCGGCGCTGTGGCACCACTTTGTTCGGCGCGACCGCGTCGCCGCTCGGATGATCGACGGTGGGCCGGAGCGCGCAGTTTAGAACGCCTCCAATTTGTATCGGCGTTTTGCCTCTTCACGGCATGGCATCCCGAAGCGTATGCCAGCGCGGGTAACGCCATCCACATTGGAACAGCCAGCATGTCTTTCTCGCTTTCGAAGTTCACGATGTTCGCCGCCATTGCACTTGTTTCGGTTGCCGCCACTGGCGCAGCGCGCGCGCAGAGCGCGACCGAGATTCAGTTGAGCTACAAGGACAAGAAGTTCGACCCGGCAGAAATCAGCGCGCCGGCCAATACGCCGATCGTGATCAAGCTGAAGAATCTCGATTCCAAGGCGATGGAATTCGAAAGCAAGACGTTGAAGGTCGAGAAGGTGGTTGCCGGCTCCAGCGACGCCACCATCAATGTCCGCGCGCAAAAACCGGGCCGCTACGAGTTCTTCGACGAATATAACGAGAAGGTTGCCCGTGGCGCGCTGGTCGTGAAGTAAGCGAAACACGATACGCCGTGATTGCCGCACTGATCATCGTATTCCGTGAAGTCTTCGAGGCCGGTCTGATCATCGGCATCGTGCTCGCGGTCACGCGCACGGTGCCGCATCGCAATCAGTGGATCGCCGGCGGCGTCCTTGCGGGAGTGCTCGCCGCCTGCCTCGTCGCCGTCTTTGCCGGCGCGCTGTCGAACCTGTTCGCCGGCATGGGGCAGGAACTGTTCAATGCCTTGATCCTCGCCATCGCCGTCGTGATGCTGACCTGGCACAATGTCTGGATGGCGCGTCACGGCAAGGAGCTTGCCGGCGAATTGCGCGCGGCAGGGCAGGCGGTGGTCGAGGGCTCCAAGTCACTGTTGGCGCTGGCGGTCGTGGTCGGCGTCGCGGTGCTGCGTGAGGGCAGTGAAGTCGTGCTGTTCCTCTATGGTGTTCTCGCGGGAAGTGACGACTCCGCGCTCAGCGTAGGGCTCGGCGGCTTCGCAGGGCTTTTGCTCGGTGCGCTGGTCTGCGTGCTGACCTATGCCGGCCTGGTACGGATTCCCACGCGCAAGCTGTTCGCGGTCACCACTGTCCTGATCGCGCTGCTTGCCGCAGGCATGGCGGCGCAGGCCGCGGCGTTCCTGGAAAAGGCCAATGTGCTGACAGCGATGGATAATGTCGTCTGGGATTCGGGCTGGCTACTGTCGGATTCCAGCATCCTTGGCAAAGCGCTGCACACGCTGATCGGCTACACCGACCAGCCGACCGCGATGCAGCTCGTCGTCTATCTCGCGGTTCTGGCCGTGACGTTCGTGCTGATGCGGCTTTACGGTGCGCCGGCGCAGACGGTTACGCCGGCGCCGGCGGAATAGTCAGCTCTCGCCGAACACCCGCTTGAAGATAGTGTCGACGTGCTTGAAGTGGTAGCCGAGGTCGAACTGTTCCTCGATCTCGGCATCGCTTAGATACTTCTTCACGTCAGGGTCTTTCTTCAGCAGCGTCTGGAAGTCGCCTTCGCCGCGCCAGACCGGCATGGCGTTGCGCTGGACGAATTTGTAGGCGTCCTCACGGCTGGCGCCCTTCTGGGTCAGCGCGATCAGAAGCCGCTGCGAATGCACGAGACCGCCGAGACGGTCGAGATTCTTCTGCATGTTGGCGGGATAGATCAGAAGCTTTTCGATCAGGCCAGCAAGGCGCATCAGCGCGAAGTCGAGCGTCACGGTGGCGTCGGGCCCGATCATGCGTTCGGCCGAGGAGTGCGAGATGTCGCGCTCGTGCCAGAGCGCGACGTTTTCCATGGCCGGCATCGCATAAGCGCGCACCATGCGGGAGAGCCCGGTGAGATTTTCCGAGAGTACCGGATTGCGCTTGTGCGGCATCGCTGACGAGCCCTTCTGGCCCTCGGAGAAGAATTCTTCCGCTTCCAGAACTTCAGTGCGCTGCAGGTGCCGGATTTCCATCGACAGCCGCTCGACGGAGGAGGCGATCACGCCGAGCGTCGCAAAATACATCGCGTGGCGGTCGCGCGGGATCACCTGGGTCGAGATCGGCTCGGGCACCAGCCCCATCGCTTTCGCGACATGTTCTTCGACGCGCGGATCGATCTGGGCAAAGGTGCCGACGGCGCCTGAAATCGCGCAGGTCGCGACTTCCTTGCGGGCGGCGATCAGGCGCTCGCGGGCGCGGGAAAATTCCGCATAGGCGTAGGCGAGCTTGAGCCCGAACGTCACCGGCTCGGCGTGGATGCCGTGGGAGCGCCCGATGGTCGGGGTCATCTTGTGCTCGAAGGCGCGCTTCTTCAGCGCGGCCAGCACCTTGTCGAGGTCCGAGATCAGCAGGTCGGCGGCGCGGGTGAGTTGCACGTTGAGGCAGGTGTCGAGCACGTCGGAGGACGTCATGCCCTGGTGGACGAAGCGCGCCTCGGGGCCGACGATTTCGGCCAGATGGGTCAGGAACGCGATGACGTCGTGCTTGGTCTCGCGCTCGATCTCGTCGATCCGGGCGACGTCGAAGGTGGCGTCCTTGGCCTTGGCCCAGATCGTCTTCGCGGCCTCTTTGGGGATCACGCCGAGTTCCGCCAGCGCGTCAGCCGCATGCGCCTCGATCTCGAACCAGATCTTGAATCGGGTCTGGGGCTCCCAGATGGAGGCCATTTCCGGGCGGGTATAGCGGGGGATCATCGAAAACTCCGGACGAGTTGGGCCAAGGATGCGAGGCGATCCCGGCCGATTTGTTTTTTACGCTGTGCTTTAGCAAATCGTGTCGGGAGAGGCCACCTATATGGGGGGCAGAGATGGGGAAACCGACCTCCGGCAGGCCCGAAAACTACCTCTCATGTCCGCGACGTGGCGCGGCCGGCGTTGACGCCTGGGCGTTTTACCGCCATATCCAGCGCATGATTAAGCTTCTGTCAGCCGCATCGACCACCACCGCGACCGCTTACGGCGGATCGCCTGCTGGTTGCGCGCGCTAGAGACAAGCGTACTTCACCCAGAAAAGGCCCCGCCGGCGACGGACGGGGCCTTTTCTGTTTCTGGTGATCCCGTCCGCGCTTTTTTCCCCTTCACAAGGAATATAGCCATGGACGACTTCGATCACCGAAATCTCGGCGTGCAACTCAACCTCTGGCACCTTCAGGACGATGCGCCGGGCATGGTGTTCTGGCATCCGCGCGGTTACGCGCTCTACCGGGTGCTGGAAGACTATGTCCGCCACAAGATGCGCCGGGCCGGCTATGCCGAGGTGCGGACGCCGCAACTGCTGCCGCAGCAGTTCTGGAGCCGCAGCGGCCACTGGGACAAGTTCGGCGAGCACATGTTCCGGATTGACGACGGTGAACTCGCGATGGCGCTGAAGCCGATGTCGTGCCCGTGCCACGTGCAGATCTTCAACAGGCGGCTCCGCTCGTGGCGGGAGCTTCCGATCCGCTACGCCGAGTTCGGCGCCTGCCACCGCAACGAGCCTTCGGGTTCGCTCCACGGTATCATGCGGACGCGCGCCTTCGAGCAGGATGATGCGCATGTATTCTGCCGCGAGCAGGACGTGGAAGGCGAAGTCGCGAGCTTCATTGCCCTGCTGGGCGAGGTCTATCGCGAGCTCGGTTTTCCCGACTACGAGGTGGCGCTGGCGACGCGGCCGGCGGTGCGTGCCGGCGATGATGCAGCCTGGGACCTGTTGGAGGCAAAGCTCGACAGTGCCGCGCGGCAATGCGGCCTCGCGCCTCGCATCAATCCCGGCGAAGGCGCGTTCTACGGACCGAAGCTGGAATTCGCGCTGCGCGACCGGCTCGGCCGATCCTGGCAGTGCGGCACGGTTCAGCTCGACGCCGTGCTGCCGCAACGGCTCGACGCCTCCTACGTCGCTCCCGACGGCAGCCGCGCGCAGCCCCTGATGATTCACCACGCCATCTTCGGATCGCTCGGCCGCATGATCGCGATCCTGCTCGAGCACCATGGCGGCGTGCTTCCGTTCTGGTTGTCACCCGACCAGGTCGCAGTCGCGCCGATCTCGCAAGACCAGGCCGGATACGGCGCGGATGTTCTGGCGGCGTTTGAGAACGCCGGGATTCGGGCCGCTGCCTATGACGGCGCCGATACGCTTTCACGGCGCATCGTTGCGGCGCATGACATGGCGGTGCCGGTGATGGCGATCGTCGGCGGACGCGAGATGCGGGACGGCCGGGTGAACCTGCGCGAGCGCGACGGCTCGCAGGCCGACGTTTCGCTGGCTGAGGCGGTGTCCCGTTTGCAGGCGAGGGCCCGACCGGAAACCCTTGCGGCTGAGGCCTCGTAGCGCGCGGAAGGACGCTTCGCCGGGTGGACGCGAGAGTTTAAAGGCTGGCCAGCCCGCATTCCACGGCGAGCCGGACCAGCTGCGCGTCCGTGCGCATGCCGGTCTTGGTCTTGATCAGGTAGTGGTAGTTCTGCACGGTCTTGATGCTGAGATTGAGGTTTGCGGCGATCTGGTCCGTCGTGGCGCCGGCTGCCAATTGCCTTAGAATCTCGATCTCCCGCTCCCCGAGTTGATCGAGCGCCGATCCCGAAGGGGAGAGGCTTTCCATCGCCAGAACGTGGGCGATGTCGTCGCTGATCGCCGGCTCGCCGCGGACCACCGAACGGATCGCCCGGATCAGTTCGGAAGGATCGGAGCCTTTGGTCACGTAGCCGTTCGCCCCGGCGTTGAAGGCCGCCTTCACCTGCGTGGCCTCGCTGTGCATGCTGAAGACCAGAATGCGCGTGCCGGAGCTGCGCGCGCGGATGTTCCTGACCGCCTCGAGCCCACTGGCGCCCGGCATCGAGATGTCCATCACCACGACGTCGGGCGCGTGCGCCTTGAACGCACGGTAGGCGTCGGCTGCATTGTCGGCTTCGGCCACCACGTGGAAGTCGTCCTGACGTTCAAGGACGCGCCGGTAGCCTTGCCGGACGACGGGATGGTCGTCGACGAGCATGATCGAAATGCCTGGGGTCTGCGGCGCATTCATCCGTCAGGCCGCAAGCGGGATCGTCGCGGCCACGCTCACCCCGCGATTGGCGCCCGCGATCGACAGCGAGCCGCCAAGTGCGGCGACCCTCTCGCGAATGCCGGTCAACCCGAAGCCGGTGGACGCCGCCACCTTGGCCGCGTCGCCGCCGCCGTCGTCCTCCACATGGACCAGCAGCGCGTTTTCCGCTCCCGTGCGTCGCTCGATCCTGAGCACGATGCCGCGCGCCGAACTATGCCGCAGCGAATTGGTCAGGCATTCCTGGACCATCCGGTAGGCGGTCGCGGCGACGGCGCCGCGGACGTCGGCGAGATCGCCCTTGAGATCGAGCTGGATATTCGGCTGCGCCGCGTTGCCCGAGCGCCAGCTATCGACGAGATCGACAAGACAAGCTTCTAGCCCGAGCTCCTCTGCGGGCGGGTGGCGCAGGCGCTTCAGGGTATCCCTGAGGCAGGCCATGATGCGATGGGTGGCTTGCGAGATCATCCGCGCGTCCTGCGCGACCTCGCTTCGGCTCTGGTCCTGCTGCTGTGCGCTGGCGACCTCGATCGTGTTGGCGAAGGCGAGGATCGCGGTCAGGTTCTGTCCGAACTCGTCGTGCAATTCCCGGGCAAGCACGCGCCGCTCGTCGCTGCGGATTTCCAGCAGGCGCCGGGTCAGCGCGGCCCGCTCCTCCATGGCCTGCGCGAGGCGGTCGCCGAGGTCGCCGACCGCTTGCCCGATCATGGCAAGGTCCATCGAGCGGAAGCGCGGCAGCGATGTTCGGTATTGCCCGCGCGCCATGCGCTGCAGCGCGGCAACGATCTGCTGCGCGGGCGCAAGCGTATGCGCAATCGCCAGCGATGCGAGCAGCGCGATCGCCACCGCCATCAATAATGCGAGGTGGACGTTGTCGAGGATGTGCTGCCAGGCCAGCGCGATGGCGGCGTTCGGATCGGGGGAGGCCGACACGCTGCCTGCGCCCGCGGCGCGCGCGCTGATTGGCCGGATGACGGGGGCGTGATCTCCAAGCAGGGTCTGCACGGCGGCTGCGAACCAGCGCGGCGGAACCTGGCCGATCCCCTTGCTCTGGCCGCAGAGCGGGTTCTCGAACGCACCGGCGGGTTCGATCTGGACGCAGATGCCCGGCGAGATCAATCCCATCGTCTCAATCGTGCGCCATTGCGCCACCGGCAGCAGTTGCTCGCGCATTCGATTGCTTCGTAACAGCAATTCGCGCCAGTAGAGAGCCTCAAGCGCCACCGAGACACGTTCGGCGGAGGCGGCGGTGGCGCGATCCACGCTGCGATGGGCGTCGATTGTCGCCCAAACGGTTGCTGCGCCGAGGCACAGGACGACGACGACGAACAGGCGGCCGACAAGCCTAAGCACGAGGCGCATGCGATCACTCCCCAACGTGCGGATGCACAACAGCACCGCTAATTCGCGTCAAATGCAAGCCGGCCAGGGGGCGCTTGGGAAATTTTCCCAACCAACCTTGGGCATATGTCTTTGGACGCGGCTTGGGGCCGCTGATTTAACAAACCCAAGGATATGCTGCGCGGGGCCGGCCTGAACGGAACCGCGCGTCCAAGGGAGCCGACGCAGCATGAGTGCCACGGCCAGCGCCGAGAGCGCGCCCTCCGGGGCCGACACCTCCGAACGCAGCGTCCTGCTGCTATGGATGATCTTCACCGGGCTGTCGGTTTTCGCCGTCTTCCTGTTGTGGCGATACGGACTGTTGCATCTGATGGTCAGTTCCGACCGCACCTACATTTCGAGTGTCATTGCCGTCCTTTATTTCGTCACCTGCTTCCATTGCTTCTGGCGAACGCGCGCGATCGCGCGTGAGGGCGAGACTACGCGTCGCTGCCGCGCCATCCTGTCGGCTCCCGGCGGGGCGAGGGGACTTGATGACGCCCGTTCGTTGCCGCGCGGACTGGTGCCGGATCACATCCGCAATCTGATCATGAAGGCGCACGCGCAGGCCGCAGGGAGGATCGACCAGACGCTGCTGCTGCGCTCGCTCGCCGATCGCCTGCGCGGCTCCAACGGGTTTGGCGCATTCGTGTCCGACACGCTGATGAAGCTCGGCCTGCTCGGCACCATCATCGGCTTCATCATCATGCTGGCGCCGATCGCGACGCTGGATGCGGCCGACAAGGTCGCAATGAAATCCTCGATGGGCCTGATGAGCGACGGCATGGCGGTCGCCATGTACACGACGCTGGCCGGCCTGATCGGCTCCATCCTCGTGCGGATTCAATATTACATGCTGGATGCCGCGACCCAGCGGGTGTTTTCCGACGCCGTCATGCTCACCGAGACGCACGTGACGCCCGCGCTGGAACGCCGCCATGATGGATGACTTCGGTCTCTATCCGCGCGAGGAGGCGTTCGACCCGCTCGGCGTGATGCTGTTCAAGGCGCTGCAGGTGATCGCGTTCCTGTTCTTCCTGGCGCTGCTCGCGGTCTCACCGGACGCCAAGGACGGCAAGATCGATTCCAAGGCCGAATTTCTCATCACGATGGACTGGCCGGACAACCATCCCGACGATTTCGATCTGTTCGTGCAGGATCCCGCCGGCAACATTGCCTGGTACCGCCGGCGCGAAGCCGGTTTCCTCACCCTCGACCGCGACGATCGCGGCGGCGCGAACGATTTCATCGTCGTCAACGGCAAGAAGATTCTTTCGCCGGTCCGGGAGGAAATCGTCACGGTGCGCGGCATCGTGCCCGGCGAATACACCGTCAACGTCTCGCACTTTCAGGCCACCACCGGCCAGCCGGTCCCGGTGAGTGTGAAGGTTCAGAAACTCAATCCGACCGCGCAGGTGGTCTTCGACAACAAGCTGACGCTCGACCATACCGGCGAGGAAAAGACCGCGCTGCGCTTCTGGCTCGATGGCGAAGGCAAGGTGGTCGACGTGCAGCAGCGGCAGAAGTCGCTAATGGAGACGTTTCGAAACGTTCGCCAGAACGGCGCGGATCTGGATCCGAAGACCGGCGTGAGGATGCCGCGCCGTGAGTAGCCTGCAATCGGTCGTCCTCACGCTTTCGCTCAGTTACGCGTTGATCGGCGCGCTGCTGCTGATCGTGCTCGTCTATGCGCGATTGCCCTGGTCGGCCAAGGCAGTCGCCGTCGTGGTGACGAGCGCGTTCTACATCGCGAGCTTTGTCGGCGTGCGCGGATTGCTGGGCTGGGCCAGCGTCGACCGGCTGCCTGCCGCCTTCAAATTGCTGCAGGCCCGTATTGTGGAGCCGCACTCGCTGGAGGGCGATCCGGGCTCGATCTATCTCTGGGTCGAGGCGCTCGACGAGGGCAATCGGCCGAGCGGCGTCCCGCGGGCGTACCGCATTCCCTACAGCGACCGGCTTGCGGAAAAGACCGACAAGGCGGCAGGCGAGATCGCCGCCGGCCGCCCGCAGGGCGGCCGTGCCGCCGATTTTGGCGATGGCGGCGGCAGCCTGTTGCAGGCCGCCCGGGAATATATCCGGCCCGGCATGATCCTGGATACATCGGGAGGCGATCCCTCGACGGGTGGGGGCCTGGTGGCCGCCCCCCAGGAAGGCGACGGGGTGGCGTTTACGCCGCTGCTGCCGCCGCGGATGCCGCCGAAAGACGAACAATAGGCCCCCGTGAGGCCTGCCTACCGTTAAAAATCACAGAATATTGACTGACAGATATTGAAATCTGTCAGCGAGACATGCTATATCCATCGTCGACGCCGTTACTGGGCGTCACCCGGCTTTTTGGCTCCGAGCCCCGGGTACTTACCAAAGGACTACGCTATGACTGCCCAAATCATCCATCTGACAGCAAAAATCCAAAGCTGGCTCAACCAGAGCGTTGCCCGCCATTTGGCCGCACAGGCCGAGCGGCTGGAACCGGCAACGAAACATTAACCCGCCAAGGGAATTACAAGAGAATTACAGGGGGATTAGGATGACCACTCGTCCCATCGTTTCGCAGGTGCGCGCATGAACGAAGTCGTGGTTCTGACCCCCGAAAGGATTCTCGAGGTTACCGAGGACGTCCTTCGCCGCTTCGGGCTTGCCAAGGCCACTGTAGTGGATGTCGCGCGAGCCCTCGATGTCAGCCACGGCAGCGTTTACCGTCATTTCCCCAGCAAGGCTTCGTTGCGCGAGGCGGTGGCCAAGCGCTGGCTCGACCGTTTGAGCGCGCCGCTGCTGAAGATCGCGGAAGCTCCCGGCCCGGCACCCGCCCGGCTGGAGAAATGGCTGCGCACGATGTTTTCGATCAAGCACAAGCGGCTTGGCGACGATCCGGAAATGTTTGCGACCTACCTGACGCTGGCCCGCGAGGCCTGCAAGGCCGTGAACTGCCACAAGGATTGCCTGGTCGACCAGATCGCCATGATCCTGTCCGACGGCGTGAAGCAGGGCGCGTTCGAGGTCGCCGACGTCAAGGTGACGGCGCGCGCGCTTTTCGACGGCACCAGCCGTTTCCACCATCCCGCGCATGCCGAGGAATGGAACGAGCCGGGTGCCCCGGCGCGGATCGATGCCTTGCTCGCGCTGCTGCTCAGGGGATTGGAAGCCCCGTGCAAGTGACCTCGCTTTGATCGAGAAGAACTGATTCTTTCTCCCCTGATCCGAGATGTACGGTTTTAGGTGGAGGTTATGCTTGCTCCGTTGCCGATGCCCGCATTCGTGAGCAACTCTGACTGATCGGAGTTACGAGGCGGCGGCAGATTGCGGGTTTTTCCCGACACAACGCGTTCGAAGTTTCCTCGGGTACCGCCGCGAATTTCTGCCGGCGCGAGGATTGATCGTAAGAAATGTCCACATCGGAAAGCCCCGTGCCCGCCGAGGCATACTCGGGCCGCCCGGAACGTTCGTCAGCGGTCGGTTCGCAGTCCATGCAATCCGCGCTGCCTGATAAATCAAACCCTCGACTAATCCGTAGAAGCCACCACGCATGTTCACCGCCGTTCCGGTTTCCTGCTTGCGCGCCCCGGCGAGATACATGCCCTTGGCCGGTACAGGGGGCTGGATTGAGCCAATGCGTTTTCTCGCCGGAGCGCGCACACAGGACAGCTCCTGTGGCCGCGATGATATGAAAACGGAGCGCTTCGAAAAGCCGGCAGTCTGAATGTACCAATTCTGGTGGTGCTGGCAGCTGCTCGAGCCGATCCGGTTCATGTTCGCGGCTAGGGAGCAATCCCGATCGCGATGCCGATCGCGATGATCGCCAGCGATATGACGATTACCAGCACGTCAATCGTCAGCCACGTGGGTATGCGTTTTGCCGGTTGGGTCATGACGTGTCCCTCCGCAGCCACGTATGAACCGAAAGAGCGCAAGTGACTGTGAACGTGTTCACATGGATGAACAACTCGCTGCAAGCGATTGCTGGGCCGGCGTGTCAATTGCGATGACGCTGATCGGGGGTACCCCGGGTTGCCGCGTTGCAGGCGCACCGATCCTGATTGCATGTCACAAGCGGCCTGTTGTTTGATATCCCTCAAGGCGCGCGCAAGCACGGGCGCGATAATGGATCGGGAGGAGACGCGTGCGGCTTGCGGTGTTTGCGGATATCCATGCCAACCGGCAGGCGTTCAGCGCGTGCCTTGATTTCGCGCGCGCCCGCGGTGCGGAGCGGATCGTCTGCCTCGGCGATATCGTCGGCTACGGCGCCGATCCCGAATGGGCGGTCGATACCGTGATGGGTCTGGTCGATGACGGCGCCATCGCGGTGATCGGCAACCACGACCACGCCATCAGCACGCCGTCTGAAAGCATGAACGCCGTCGCCCAGGCCGCGATCGAGTGGACGCGCGGCAGGCTCGGCGTGGCGCAGCGGCGCTTTCTGGCGGAGCTGCCGTTGACCCGGCGCGAGGACGATCGCCTCTATGTGCATTCGGAAGCTTCCCACCCGGCGCAATGGCGCTATGTGCGCGATACGCCGGACGCCGCGCGCAGCATCGAGGCCGCCGACGCCCACGTCACCTTCTGCGGCCACATCCACCGGCCCGCGCTCTATTCGATGTCATCCGCGGCGAAGATGACCAGCTTCGTTCCGACATCCGATGTGCCGGTGCAGTTGCTCAGCGGCCGGCGCTGGCTCGCCGTGCTCGGCTCGGTCGGGCAGCCGCGCGACGGCGACCCGGCGGCATCGTTTGTGATGCTCGACACCTCATCACGCGAGATCACCTATTGCCGCGTGCCTTACGATGTCGAGGCGGCGGCGGAACGGATTCGCGCCAACGGCCTGCCGCACTGGCTGGCCGATCGTCTGTTCGTGGGGAAATGAGGAATGGCGAAGCCGTCAATCGAACCCGGCGCTGAACTGGCCGGCTTTACGATCGGAGAGCGCGTCCACCAGGGCGGCATGGCGACGCTGTGGGCGGTGACGCATCCCGGCATCAATGTGCCGATGCTGATGAAGGTGCCGCGGGTCGCTGAAGGCGAAGATCCGGCCGCCATCGTCAGCTTCGAGATGGAGCAGATGATCGTGCCGCGGCTGGCGGGCCCGCACGTGCCGGGCTGTTTCGGCACCGGCGATTTCGGCCGGCAGCCGTACCTCGTGATGGAGCGCATCCCCGGCAAGACGCTGTACAGCCGGATCGGCGAATTGCCGATTCCCTATGAAGAGGTGAGGGTGATCGGCGGGCAGATCGCGACCGCGCTCGCCGACCTGCACCGGCAGAACGTCATTCACCACGACATCAAGCCGAGCAGCATCATGTGCCGGCCGGCAGGCGAATGCGTGCTGATCGATTTCGGCCTGTCGCATCACAACCAATTGCCGGATCTGCTGCAGGAAGAATTTCGTCTGCCCTACGGCACCGCGCCCTATATGGCGCCTGAGCGTCTGCTCGGCGTCCGGGACGATCCGCGCAGCGATCTGTTTTCGCTGGGCGTACTGCTGTATTTCTTCACCACCGGCGAGCGGCCGTTCGGCGAGAGCGAAACGCTGCGCGGGATGCGCCGGCGGCTGTGGCGCGATCCCTATCCGCCGCGCAAGCTCAGGCCCGATTATCCGCCATGGCTGCAGGAAATCGTGCTGCGTTGTCTGGAGATCGATCCGGTGTGGCGTCATCCGACGGCGTCTCAATTGGCGTTCGAACTAGCCCATCCTGAACAGATCAAGCTGACGGCGCGCTCGGAGCGGCTGCAACGCGATCCGCTCAGCACGGTGTGGCGCCGCCGCTTCAATCGGGGCCTGACGCTGCCGAAACCGAAATCTGATGTCGCGGCTCAACTGGCGTCGGGGCCGATCGTGGTCGTTGCGATCGATACCGAGGAGGGGTCGGGGACGCTCAACGAATGCCTGCGCCGGGCCGCCGCGCAGCTACTCGAGACACTGCCGTCGGCGCGGCTCGCCTGTCTGAACGTGCTCAGGCTCGGGCGCATCACCATCGACCGGACGCTCGACGAGCAGGGCAACAACAAGCATATCGACCGCCTGGTCGCGCTGCGGCACTGGGCGCAGCCGCTGGAACTCGATGAAAGCCGGCTCACGGTGCATGTACTGGAAGCGATCGATCCTGCCGCCGCGATCCTGGAATTCACCCGCGTCAACCATGTCGATCACATCGTGATCGGCGCACGGCAGAATTCGATGCTGCGCACGTTGCTCGGCAGCGTTGCCGGCAAAGTCGCGGCCGAAGCCGCCTGTAGCGTGACCGTGGTGCGGCCGCCGCGATCGGCGTCAATTTCCGTGCAGGAAGGTGGCTAGCCCACGCTCAATCGAGGGTCTGGACCGGTGGCAGCTTGGTGCCGGAGCGCGGCGGGTTCGGCACGGGATAGCTGGTGGCGCCAGTTCGCTGGGCCTGGACCGCGGAATTGCTGGTTGCGGGGGCCACAGCTTCCGCCCTGGCGCCGCGCACGCTCTCCCTGGACGCCTGCCTGCGGTGCCGCGACGACCGCGAGCCTTCCAGTCCCCACGAACGCGAGATCGACGGTCCGGCCGTGTAGCCGACGAAGGCTCCGGCAACGGCTCCGACCGGACCTAGCACGACCGCGCCTGCCAGCGCGCCCAGCGCTGTGTCGCCAGCCCGCTGCGCGCGAACGGAGGACGGCACGAGTACCAGGAGCAATGCGGCGATGGCGTAGGCGGCCTTGATCATATTTTCGTCCCATCCGTGGAAGCCGGGATGCTGATCTGCCTTTATGGCGAGATGCGAGACGCTTTGTGGCCGGAGCGTGGACTTTGGGGTTCCACCGCCGCTGCGCGCCGGGTGTGGCTTTGCTGCCAGCTATGCCTGAAGGGTTTCGGACGCAGCGGTACTGCTCGCGGGCGAGGGGCTTATCCGTCAGACGGCTTCGCCGCGCGCCAGTGCCGCCGCGCCACGGATCGCGGAAATGTTGGTCTTGTAGGCTTCCAGTGTGCCGCCTTTGAATACCGCGGAGCCCGCGACGAACGCATTCGCGCCGGCGGCGGCCAACTGGCCCGCGACGTCGGGGGCCACACCGCCATCGACCTCGATGTCGATCGGGCGTCCCGCCGTCATCGCCCTGATGTCGCTGACCTTGCCGAGCGCCGACTTGATGAACGCCTGGCCGCCGAAGCCGGGATTGACCGACATCACCAGCACCAGATCGATCAGGTCGATGACATATTCGATCGCGCTCGCGGGTGTGCCCGGGTTGAGCGAGACGCCGGCCTTCTTGCCGAGCGCGCGGATGGCCTGCAGCGAGCGATGCAGGTGCGGGCCGGCCTCGGCATGGACGGTGATGTGATCGCAACCGGCCTTGGCAAACGCCTCGAGATAGGGATCGCAGGGCGCGATCATCAGATGGGCGTCGAAGATCTTCTTGGTATGCGGACGCATCGCCTTGATGACGTCGGGGCCGTAGGAAATGTTGGGGACGAAATGCCCGTCCATCACATCGAGATGGATCCAGTCGGCGCCTGCTGCGTCCACAGCACGGACTTCTTCGCCCAGCTTGGCGAAGTCCGCCGCCAGGATCGATGGCGCAATGACGAGGGGACGCGACGCAAATTGCTGGGACATGTGCGCTTTCCCAAACCTCTTCCCGAGAGCAGATCGGCCCCGCGTAACATGGGGGAGGGCCGGGAGCAATGTGCCCGCGGACGTCTCCTGTGGGCGGAAAAATCTGCCGCCGCGGGCAGCTATTGCCGGGTTCTCTGGATGGAATCGGATGCGGGAAAGTCTGGTTTTATTGGGCTTTTTGTCGTGGCACGGCGCTTGCTGACAAACAGGCACACGAACGATCTGTCGGCCGCCGATCCGCGCGGCCACGTTGGAGTTCCGCCATGTTATTTGCACTGGGCGCTGCGTCATCGGCCATCGATGCCCTCAAGGCGCTGACATCGTCGAAATCGTCTGCGCAGACCAGCGGCGCCAGCCAGAGCGGCACGGGCGTGTTCGACCTGCCGTCCTCGAATGCTTCGGCTTCGATCGGTCCGGGAACGGGCTCGGGCGGTGGCGGCTGTGCATCGATATCGCCGGAAACCATGAGCGCGCTGCTCGATGCGCAGAGCCAGTCGTCGGCGGGTTCGACGACGGCACCCAAGAGCCGCTCCGACGCGCTGAAGGATCTGTTCGGGGAGATCGACGGCGACGGCGACGGCCAGATCACCAAGTCGGAATTCGAAAAGGCGCTCGGCGCGGGTGGCACCAATATCGCGCAGGCCGACAGCGTGTTCGGCAAGCTCGACAAGGACGGCGACGGCTCGGTCAGCCTGAAGGAGCTGGCGTCGGCGCTGAAGGGCGGCAAGGGCCATCACCACCATGAGCCGAGCAACGCTTCCGGCAATGACGACGGATCAAGTTCCGATCCGTTTGCGCAGGCCCTGCAGGGTGCTTCCACCACATCCGTTACCAACAGCGATGGTTCGGTGACTACCTCGCTGACCTATGCGGATGGATCGAAGGTCACGATGACGTCGCCCGCGAGCGGAAGCTCGTCGAGCGCGGCGACATCGTCCTACAATTTCATTGAGCAGATGATCCAGCGTCAGGCTCAAGCGATTTCATCGGGCGCCGCTGCATCGGTTTCGATGAGCGCCTGAGCACGAGACCCGGCGGGATCCTTCGGAGTGCGACCCTAACCGAAGCGATCGCCCCACGCCGGCAGCGCACCCAGAAAGGGTAGCGCGGTCGCACTGTGAACGCCGCGCGCGATCGCGCGGGCGACTGTATTGGCCGCGACCATGCCGAGTTCGGTGAGGCCGAACCGCGGATCGATTGGCTTCTTGCCGGTCGTGGCGGCAAACACCACGTCGCCATCCGTCGGTGCATGGACGGGATAGATGGCGCGGGCCATGCCGGTCTGAGCGATCATCGCCAACCGTTTGGCCTGCGGCTTTGTCAGCACGGCGTCCGTGACCACGACCACGAGCGTGGTGTTCTCCGAATTCGTAATCGCCGGTCCGCCCTTGAGGCGCGCGCTCAGCATGTCCGGCGTGAACGTGGGCGGCAGTCCGCGCCCACCAAATTCGTTATCCTGTTCGAACGGCGCCGCCCAGAACCATGGCCCGTCGCCGACGGTTACGCTACCCACCGCGTTGACCACCGCGAGCGCAGCGACGGTGACGCCGCTCTCGGTCAGAGCGGAAGCCGAGCCAAGTCCGCCCTTGAAATTGGCCGTCGTCGCGCCGAGCCCGGCGCCGACGCTGCCTAGCGCGAAATTGCCGCTTGCGGCAGATGCCGCGGCGTAGCCGAGTTCGCGATAGGGCGAGAAGCGTCCCCACGCCTTGTTGCCGCCGTTGAGCAGATCGAAGCAGATCGCGCCGGGAACGATCGGAATGATCGCCTCGCGGATTCGCAAGCCGCGGCCCTGTTCAGCGAGCCAGGCCTGTACGCCGCCGGCGGCGTCCAGTCCGAATGCCGAGCCGCCGGAAAGCGCGATGCCATCGATCGCCTCGACCGTGCTCTCGGGCTGGAGCAGTGCTTCCTCGCGCGTGCCGGGCCCGCCGCCGCGCACATCGATCGATGCGACCGCAGGCGTATCGAACAGGACCGCGGTGACGCCGGTGGCGATCGTCGCGTCGTGGGCGTGGCCGACGTGAACGCCGGAAATATCGGTCAGCAGGTTTTTCAAGACATCGGTCCGTTGAGCTGCAATTTCGCCTTCGGATATATCAACCACGGGGAATGCTTCAACTGGCAAGGGCGTGCCGGATCATCCGGGCGAGTTCAGATTTGCGATAGGGTTTTGCCAGCAGCAGCACGCCGGAATCCAGCCGGCCGTGATGGACGATGGCGTTCTCCGTATATCCCGACGTATAGAGCGTCTTGAGGCCCGGCCGCCGCTTCAGCGCTTCGTCGACGAGCTGGCGGCCGTTCATGCCGCCGGGCATGATCACGTCGGTGAAAAGCAGGTCGATGGTGGCGACATCGTCGATGATGCGCAAGGCGTCGGAAGCGTTGGCTGCCTCGAGCGTGGTGTAGCCCAGGCTTTCGATCTGCGTCATGACATAGCGCCGCACCAGCGGATCGTCCTCGACGACGAGGACGGTTTCGTTACCGCCCTCGATATTCGACGAGACCTGCGCTTCCTCGGCGGTCTGCTGCAGTCCGGTCGCCCGCGGCAGGTAGATCTTGACCGACGTGCCGTGGCCTTCCTCGCTGTAGATCTTGATATGGCCGCCCGACTGCTTGACGAAGCCGAACACCATGCTCAGCCCAAGGCCGGTGCCTCTGCCGACCTCCTTGGTCGTGAAAAACGGTTCGAACACCCGCTCCAGCAGCGCCGGCGGGATGCCGCTGCCGGTGTCGCTGACCGCGATCATCACGTAGTGGCCGGGCGTGACCTCGCTCTGCGAGTTAGCGTAGCTTTCATCGAGGACGATGTTGCCGGTTTCGAGCGCGAGCTTGCCGCCGTTGGGCATGGCATCGCGCGCGTTGATCGCCAGATTGAGAACGGCTGTCGTGAGCTGATTGGGATCGGCCAGAGCCGTCCACGCATCTTCGGCCAACAGCGGCGTGATCTCGATATGCTCGCCGAGGGTAGGGTGCAGCAGCTTCGCCGCCTCCAGCACCAGCGCGTTGACGTCGACTTCAACGGGCTGCAGCGGCTGCTTGCGGGCAAAGGCCAGCAGGTGCTTGGTGAGGTTGGCGCCGCGTTCGGCGGCTTCGTCGATCAGCTTGGCGATGGCGGCGAGCTGGGGCTGATCGGCGACGGCTTCTTCCAGAATGCCGATCGTGCCGGTGATGACGGTCAGGATGTTGTTGAAGTCGTGCGCGACGCCGCCCGTAAGCTGGCCAACCGCATCCATCTTCTGCGCATGGCGCAACTGGGCCTCCGCCGCCTGCTTCTCGGTCAGGTCGCGGCCGATGAAGAAGTGGCGGCGTACCGGCTCCGACCATGTCCCGGTCCAGTTCAGCGCGACGGCCTTGCCCTCCTTGTCGACATAGCGCGTCTCGAAATTGCGCTTGCTCTGCCCGCGTCGCGCCGCCCGCATCTCGTTGCGGGTGTGTTCGAGATCGTCAGCGTGGATGAATTCGACCGCGCTGTGTCCGATCATGTCCGACGGTTGATAGCCGAGGATATGGGTGACGCTCGGACTGACCTGGATGAAATTGCCGCTGGTGTCGGTCACGAGGATGAGGTCGTTCGAGGAATCGAATATGCGCCGTCGTTCCTCGATTTCCTGGCTGAGTGCCTGCTCCGTCCACTTGCTTTCGGCGATGTCGCGCGCAGTCATCGAGATGCCGACGACTTCGCCTGAGACCGAGCGGATCGGGGAGATGCTCAACGAGACATCGACGGCGCTGCCATCCCTGCGCATGCGCGCGGTTTCGAAATGTTCGATCGGCTCGCCGTGGCGGGTCCGTTCGAAGATATTGCGTACCTCGTCGCGTCGGTCCGATGGGACGATGATGTTGATGTTCCTGCCCAACGCTTCGTCGGCCCCGAAGCCAAACAGGCGGTCGGCCGCGCCGTTCCAGCCGGTAATGGTGCCGTCCAGCAGCGTGGTGATGATGGCATCGTTCGACGATTCCACGACGGCGCTGAACAGGCCATCACGTTCGGTTCGAAGGTCCCTTTCCGAGGCGGCTTGCAGACGCAGCGAACTGAGCAGGCGGGCCAGTTTGGCTTGCACGCCGACGCTATCGATAAGCAACACGGCGAGCACGAAGCTTGCGGCGCCGAGGCCATAGATGCGGCCGAGATAGAAGCCGACATCGAACCGCGCCACGTTCAGGACCGCCGACAGCGCGATGTCGAACATCCAGGCGCACATCACCACCATCAGCCAGATGTCGAGAACGGAATGCGGCTTGTAGAGCCACAATGTGACCAGCGCCGCGAAGCTCAGGCACCAGACCATCGATACCACCCACAACATGACCGGCGTATAGTGACCGTGGCTCAGCAAGGTCGGCAGAAGGTCGTGCTGGGCGGTAACGAGCCAGGTGAACGCGACCACTGTCACAGCAATCACAATGATGCTGGTGACGATAGCGCCGCTGGTCGAGCCTCGTATTTTTGAGCCGTTGTTCGGCGTTTTCAGCAGCGCATAGCCGAGGACGAGGAGCGGAAATCCGCCGTGCCAGATCATGTAGAGCCAGACCGTGGTCTGCGCGCCGGCGCTGAGCAACCCGCCGGGCACGAACAGGTCGGGAAAAGTCAGGGCGTGAGCGATGGCTGCCATGGCCGTGAACAAATATCCGCTCGCCAGCAGCAGCAGCGCTCGCGAGCGGGAAATCGCGAACTGGGAAAACAGCAGCACGGCGGTGATCACGTCGTTGGTCGCCAGCGCGGATTGATAGCTCGCAACGAATGCCGGAACCGGCGTGAGCGGCACGCCGGCAAATGGTGCGGCACAGGCGAACAGCGCGACCGAGATCCCGACTACGACAAGCGCGGCTTTGCGATCGCCGCGGGACGCAGGCATGGTCGAGAGAAAGATGTTGCGCTCGTCACCCATTGTCGTCTCCGGCAAACTGGCAGCGAACGCGCCATGGCAAAAGCTTCGAACGCGTGAAGATAACGAATCTGGCGGGACCGGACATCCAGCCGAAAGTCGGACACCACCGGAACGGACGCACTGAAATCTCACCCTGAAGGCTAGGCTAGTAGGGCCGCGCGGGGAATCAACTCAAGTTTAGATACTAGCCGACGAAGCCTGCAGAAGAACTCGGGCGGGCGGGTAACCGCCTCTTTACCACGGGCCGAATAATGCCCGCGAAGCCGCTGAAATCCGGGAATTTCGTCGTAAGCTGCCCGCACGACCGATCCGGGAGGGCTTCGATGCCCCGCGTGCTTGTTGTTGATGACCAGGCCAACGTTCGTACGATGATTTCCATCGTGCTGCGCATCAACGGTTTCGAGATCGTCGAGGCAGACAGCGTCGCATCCGCAGTGAAGCTGTTCGCGCGATCCAGCTTCGACCTTGCGATCGTCGATATCTTTCTGCAGGGCGCGAGCGGCTTCGATCTGATTGCGACGTTGCGTGAGCGCGTGCCGAACCTGCCCGTGATTGCCATTTCAGGAATGACGCCGCTGAATTTCCTGTCCGAAATGCCCGAGCTCTCCGATGTCGTGTCTCTGCAGAAGCCGTTTCGGCCGCCGGACCTGATGCGCGCGATCGAGGCGGCGCAGGCAGCACCCAGGCCACCGGCCGCTGTCGTCGTCGTGGCGCGCTAGCTACCGCTCGGCGCGCCGAAGGCCGTTGCCGTCGGCCTCATGAAGAGAGCCCGCAAATGGCCGTTGCGACAAGGGGACCGAGAGGCGGCACACCAGTCCTTCCCGGCGCCAATCGAATTCCGCGTGGCCGCCGAGCTGCGACTCGATGCTGGCGATCACGCTGCGCGTTCCGAACCCTCGCGATACCGGCTTCTCGACCGGCGGCCCGCCGGTTTCCACCCATATGACCTTCAGAACGCCGGCCTGTTCTTCCCAGCTCACCGACAGCCGGCCCGAAAGCGCCGACAAGGCGCCGTACTTCGCCGAGTTGGTGACGAGTTCGTGCAGTGCCAGCGCGACGGTTTGAGCCGTCGCCGGTTCGAGCTGGACCTCCGGACCCGACAGGTCGATCTGTTCGCCGGTGGAATAGGGCGCCAGCTCCTCGTCGATCAGCTTCCTTATTTCGGCGCCTTGCCAGCTCGACAGCGAAAGCACGGTGTGCACCCGCGCAAGCGCATTGATCCGTCCTTCGACCGAGCGGACATAGGTCTTCACGTTCTCGCCGCGTGTCAGCCGAACGATCGATTGGGCCAGCGCCAGCGCGTTCTTGGCGCGATGATCGACCTCGCGCGCCAGCAGGTTCTGCCGCTCCTCCGCCTGCTTGCGCTCGGTAATATCGACGGTGACACCGCTGATGCGGACGACACGGCCGCCCTTGTCGGTGCTCGCCGCCGCCGTTCCCGCGCACCAGCGCAACTCGCCATTCGGCCGGATGATGCGAAATTCCGCTTCGTATGATTTCGCGCCGCGGGCGAAGCTCGCCCACGCCTCGTGTAATCCATGAACGTCCTCGGGGTGGAACAGCGCCTGGATATTGGCCGGCGTCAGCTCGAACTCGCCGGGATCTACGCCGAGGATCTGATACTGGCCTTCGTCCCACATCCAGTCGCCGTTGACCCAGTCCCAGTCCCAGGAGCCCATCTTGCCGGCTGCGATCGCAAGGCTGCGGCGCTGTTCGCTCTCCAGCAGCCGCGTGTGCGATTCCTCGAGCTCGGCGGTGCGGGCACGCACGCGATCCTCGAGCTCGACGTTGAGGCGCTCGAGCTGGCGTGTCTTGCGATAGAGTTCCGCGAACACCTTGATCTTGGCGCGCAACACCTCCGGCACGACAGGCACCGGAACATAGTCGACCGCGCCCATCTCGTAGCCGCGCAGCCGGTCGATGTCGCTGACCTGTATCGCGGAGATGAAGATCATCGCCGTCTTCTGGAAGCGGGGATGTTCGCGGATCATCGCGGCGAGTTCGAAACCGTCGAGTTCCGGCATGCAGACATCGACAAGGATGATGGCGACATCGTTCTTGAGCAGGAACTCAAGCGCTTCGCGCCCGGACGACGCCTTGACCAGGTTCTCGCCGAGTTCCTTCAGGATGACTTCATAGGCGAGCAGCTTTGCGGGCTGATCGTCTACCAGAAGGATATTTACTTTCTCTTGGTCCATCATTCATTTCCGCCGATCAGCGGTGTAACCACATTCGGATGGCGAGTAGCAACTGCTCAGTGTTGACAGGTTTGGCGAGATAGTCCGAAGCGCCGGCCTCGAGGCATTTTTCGCGGTCGCCCTTCATCGCCTTGGCAGTCAGCGCGATGATCGGCAGGCGGCCAAAAGACGGGTTTTGCCTGATAACGCCGATGGTCTGGTATCCGTCCATCTGCGGCATCATGATATCCATCAACACGATTGCGATGTTGGGGTTCGACTCGACCAGCGCAACGGCTTCGTGGCCTGTCGTCGCTGTTAGGACCTTCATTCCGCGCCGCTCCAGCACACTTGATAGTGCGAAGATGTTGCGGGCGTCGTCGTCGACCAGAAGTGCGGTCTTGCCAACAAGGTCCTCATCGGAACTGTTGAGCTTTTCGAGCATCCTTTGCTTCTCGACTGGCAATTCCGTGATCACACGGTGCAAAAACAGCGACGTTTCGTCGAGCAGGCGTTCCGGCGACTCGACGCCCTTCACGACGATGCTGCGCGCCATGGTGTGAAGTTCCGCATCTTCTTCCGCCGAAAGTTCCCGCCCTGTGAAAACCACGACAGGTACATTCGATAGCGTTTCGTCGTTGCGAAGCCGGTCGAGCACCTCAAAGCCGCTCATGTCAGGCAAACGCAGGTCCAGCACGACGCAATCGCATGGCTGGTTCCGCATGGTCGACAATGCATCGGCACCGGTGTCGGCGGTGATGATTTCGATGTCGTCGTGGCCAAGCAATTCGGTGATGCTCATCTGCTCGGCGGCATTGTCTTCCACGATCAGCAGCCGCTTGCGGCGCGGTTTGGCATATTCCTTGATCTGCGACAGCGCCGCGCTGACGCCCTCGGTCGTCGTCGGCTTGTTGACGAAGGAGAATGCGCCGCGCGCCAGCGCATGCTGACGGTCTTCGTCGAGTGTGATGATCTGCACCGGAATGTGCCGCGTCAGCGGATTGTGCTTGAGCTGGCTCAGCACGGTCCAGCCGAGCATGTCCGGCAGGAAGACGTCGAGCGAAACCGCCGATGGCTGGAACTGCTTGGCGAGTTCGAGCGCCTCGGCGCCGCGACTGGCGACCAGCACCTTGAAGCCTTTGTCGCGCGCCAGATCGATCAGCACACGCGCGTAATGCGGATCGTCCTCGACGACCAGGAGGATGTTGTCTCCCGGCTCGAGACTGAGGCGGTCGTCGGGCAACTGCTCGATGACCCGCTCCTGGGTCGCTGCGACCTGCAGCGCCGGCGTCGACGCGAATGGCGACGGGGAGGGAGCGCGTGGGGCAACTGTCGGACCGGAATATTTCAGCGGCAGGTAAAGCACGAAAGTGCTGCCCTTGCCGGGCGCGCTGCGCAGGTGGATTTCGCCGCCGAGCAGGCCTGCGAGTTCGCGGCTGATGGCGAGGCCAAGGCCGGTGCCGCCGTATTTGCGGCTGGTGCCGGCGTCGGCCTGCTGGAACGCCTCGAAGATCAGCTTCTGCTTTTCCAGGGGAATGCCGATGCCGGTGTCGGTGACCTCGAAGGCGACGACGGCGGGCGCGTGGTTGAGGATCGGATGTTCGGCGCTCCAGCCGCCAACGGCGGCCGATACGTTCAGCGTTACGCCGCCCTCGGCCGTGAACTTGAAGGCGTTCGACAGCAGGTTCTTCAGGACCTGCTGCAGCCGTTTGGAATCCGTCACCATGCTGCGGGCGAGGTTCTCGTCGACCTCGATGCTGAACGACAGGCGGCGATTGTCTGCCTCGTGCCGGAACGGCCTTCCGACCGTCTCCAGCAGGCTCGATGTCAGGATTTCCTCGGCATCGACTGTCACCGTGCCGGACTCGATCTTCGACAAATCGAGGATGTCGCTGATCAGGTTGAGCAGGTCAGTGCCGGCGCCGTGGATCGTGCGGGCGAATTCGACCTGCTTTGCCGACAGATTCCCGTCGGGGTTTTCGGTGAGCTGCTGGCCGAGAATCAGGATGCTGTTGAGCGGCGTGCGCAGCTCATGCGACATGTTGGCGAGGAATTCGGACTTGTACTTCGAGGTCAGCGAAAGCTCGGTTGCCTTTTCCTCGAGCGCGCGCCGCGCCTGTTCGATTTCCTGGTTCTTTCGTTCCACCTCGACGTTGCGCTCGGCAAGCTGCTGCGCCTTCTGTTCGAGCTGTTCGTTGGTCTGCTGCAGTTCCTTCTGCTGGGTCTGCAGTTCGCCGGCAAGCTGCTGGGATTGCTTCAGCAGGCCCTCGGTCTGCATCGTGGCCTCGATCGAGTTGAGCACGATGCCGATGCTGTCGGTCAATTGTTCGAGGAAGGTCATCTGCGAGGTCGTGAACGAAGAGATCGACGACAGCTCGATCACCGCCTTGACCTGGTTCTCGAACAGCACCGGGAGCACGACGAGGTTTTTCGGAATGACCCGCAGCAGCGCCGAATTGATCGGCACCGCATCGCCGGGGATGTCCGATACCAGGCGCGGGCGCTTGTCCATGGCGCATTGCCCGATCAGGCCTTCGCCGAATTGGACGGCCGGCGGATGCGGGTTGGCGCTGTCGCCGGCATACGCCGAGAGCAGGCGCAATTGCGGATTATCGAGGCTCTCGGTCTGGTAGATCACGCCGACATGCGCGTTGACCAGCGGCGCCAGTTCGGTCAGCAGCAGCCGGCCGACGGTCGCGAGGTCGCGCTGGCCCTGCAGCATGTTGGTGAACTTGGCGAGGTTGGTCTTCAGCCAGTCCTGCTCGGTGTTGACCTGCGTCGTCAGACGAAGGTTGCCGATCATCGTGTTGATGTTGTCCTTGAGTTCGGCGACTTCGCCGCGGGCGTCGACCTGGATCGAGCGGGTCAGGTCGCCCTTGGTCACGGCGGTCGCCACCTCGGCGATCGCTCGCACCTGCGAGGTCAGGTTCGCGGCGAGCAGGTTGACGTTGCCGGTGAGATCCTTCCAGGTGCCGGCGGCGCCGGGCACGTTGGCCTGGCCGCCGAGCCGTCCCTCGACGCCGACCTCGCGCGCCACGCTGGTGACCTGGTCAGCGAAGGTGGCGAGCGTCTCCGTCATGTTGTTGATGGTGTCGGCGAGGGCCGCGACTTCGCCCTTCGATTTCACCGTCAGGTTCTGCTTCAGGTCGCCGTCGGCGACCGCGGTCACCACCTTGACGATGCCGCGCACCTGTTCGGTCAAATTGGCCGCCATGAAGTTGACGGTGTCGGTCAGATCCTTCCAGGTGCCGGCGACGCCCGGGACTTGCGCCTGGCCGCCCAGCTTTCCTTCGGTGCCGACTTCGCGCGCGACGCGCGTCACTTCGCCGGCGAACGCGTTGAGCTGGTCGACCATCGTGTTGATGGTGTTCTTCAGCTCGAGGATTTCGCCTTTGACGTCCACGGTGATCTTGCGAGACAGGTCGCCGCGCGCCACGGCGGTGGTGACTTCGGCGATGTTGCGGACCTGCGTGGTGAGGTTGGCCGCGAGCAGGTTGACGTTGTCGGTCAGGTCCTTGAACGTTCCGCCGACGCCCGGCACCACGGCCTGGCCGCCGAGCCGTCCCTCGGTGCCGACTTCGCGCGCCACGCGCGTCACTTCGGCAGCGAACGAACGTAGCTGCTCTACCATCGTGTTGAGGGTGTCCTTCAGCAGCAGGATCTCGCCGCGGACGTCGACCGTGATCTTCTTCGACAGGTCGCCGCCGGCGATCGCGGTCGCGACCTCGGCGATGTTGCGGACCTGCGCCGTCAGGTTGGAGGCCATGAAGTTGACGTTGTCGGTGAGGTCCTTCCAGGTGCCGGCCACTTCGGGCACCTGGGCCTGGCCGCCCAGCTTGCCTTCGGTGCCGACTTCGCGCGCCACGCGCGTGACTTCCGAGGCGAAGGCGTTGAGCTGGTCCACCATCGTGTTGACGGTGTTCTTCAGCTCGAGAATCTCGCCCTTCACGTCCACGGTGATCTTCTTCGACAGGTCGCCCTTCGCCACCGCGGTGGTCACTTCGGCGATGTTGCGGACCTGGCCGGTCAGATTGCCGGCCATCGAGTTGACGTTGTCGGTGAGGTCTTTCCAGGTGCCGGCGACACCGGGCACGTTGGCCTGACCGCCCAATCGCCCCTCGGTGCCGACCTCGCGCGCCACGCGGGTCACTTCGCCGGCGAAGCGGTTGAGCTGGTCGACCATCGTGTTGAGCGTTTCCTTGAGCTGCAGAATCTCGCCGCGCACGTCGACCGTGATCTTGCGCGACAGGTCGCCGCCCGCGATCGCGGTCGCCACTTCGGCGATGTTGCGGACCTGCGCCGTCAGATTGCCGGCCATCGAGTTCACGCTGTCGGTCAGATCCTTCCAGGTGCCGGCGACACCGGTCACCTGGGCCTGGCCACCGAGCTTGCCGTCGGTGCCGACCTCGCGCGCCACGCGGGTCACTTCGCCGGCGAAGGCGTTGAGCTGGTCGACCATCGTGTTGAGCGTTTCCTTCAACTGAAGGATTTCGCCCGAGACGTTCACCGTGATCTTCTTCGACAGGTCGCCCTTGGCCACCGCGGTGGCGACCTCGGCGATGTTGCGGACCTGGCCGGTGAGGTTGCCGGCCATCGAGTTGACGTTGTCGGTGAGGTCCTTCCAGGTGCCGGCCACGCCGCGCACGTTAGCCTGGCCGCCGAGCTTGCCTTCGGTGCCGACCTCGCGCGCCACGCGCGTCACTTCGCCGGCGAAGGCGTTGAGCTGGTCCACCATCGTGTTGACGGTGTCTTTCAATTCTAGAATTTCGCCGCGCACGTCCACCGTGATCTTCTTCGACAGATCGCCATTGGCGACTGCGGTCGTGACTTCGGCGATGTTGCGGACCTGCGCCGTCAGGTTGGACGCCATCGAGTTGACGCTCTCGGTGAGGTCCTTCCACGTGCCGGCGACGCCGAGCACGTTGGCCTGGCCGCCGAGCCGCCCCTCGGTGCCGACTTCGCGCGCGACGCGCGTCACTTCGCCGGCAAAGGCGTTGAGCTGGTCGACCATGGTGTTGAGCGTTTCCTTCAACTGAAGGATTTCGCCCGAGACGTTCACGGTAATCTTCTTCGAGAGGTCGCCGCCGGCGATCGCGGTCGCGACGTCGGCGATGTTGCGGACCTGCGCCGTCAGGTTCGAGGCCATGAAGTTGACGTTGTCTGTGAGGTCCTTCCAGGTGCCGGCCACGCCGGGGACCTGGGCCTGGCCACCGAGCTTGCCTTCGGTACCGACCTCGCGCGCGACGCGCGTCACTTCCGAGGCGAACGAGTTAAGCTGATCGACCATCGTGTTGATGGTGTCCTTCAGCTCCAGGATTTCGCCGCGGACGTCGACGGTGATCTTGCGCGAGAGGTCGCCGCGGGCGACCGCGGTGGTGACGTTGGCGATGTTGCGGACCTGAGCGGTGAGGTTGCCGCACATCGCGTTCACGGAGTCGGTCAGATCCTTCCAGGTGCCGGCCACGCCGGGGACGATGGCCTGGCCGCCGAGCTTGCCGTCGGTGCCGACTTCGCGGGCGACGCGGGTCACTTCGGAAGCAAAGGATCGAAGCTGATCCACCATCGTGTTGATGGCTTCCTTGAGCTGCAGGATCTCGCCGCGGACGTCGACCGTGATCTTTTTCGATAGGTCGCCGTTGGCCACCGCGATGGTGACCTCGGCGATGTTGCGGACCTGGCCGGTCAAGTTGTTGGCCATCGAGTTGACGCTCTCGGTCAGGTCTTTCCAGACGCCGGTCACCTCGGGCACCTGTGCCTGGCCGCCGAGCTTGCCTTCGGTGCCGACCTCGCGCGCCACGCGCGTCACTTCCGAGGTGAACA